>Ga0172366_10002955_pt1 | contig 13385 bp, 11 predicted proteins | sample LakKivSesite69cm_FD_114533 | JGI IMG/M metagenome (GOLD analysis project Ga0172366, IMG submission 114533) | Sediment microbial communities from Lake Kivu, Rwanda - Sediment site 69cm | ecosystem: Environmental > Aquatic > Freshwater > Lake > Sediment | place: Rwanda: Western Province, Lake... | reverse complement strand
TATAGTCCACAAAGAGCTTTTGTCAAGTACATTTTTCAGTTCGTGTAGGTTTTTTGCAAAAATAATGTAAAATAAATATTGAACTAAAATAGGAAATTTATTATGAGTTATCCTCAAATATGTGATAAAAAATCTTCAAAATTTTATCAATATGCGTGTTATTGTATGTCTTGCGATTATTCTTCTTCATGTCCGGTGTATAATGGTAAATATGTTTGTAAATTATGTATAAAATATTCTATTTCTGGCAATATTCTTAACTGTAATAAATACTACAGTAGTAATCAAAAAAGTGAAGAAGACAAAGAATTAGCTCAATTAAACGGAATACAAATAAAGGAGTTTAAGAATGCCAACCCCAATTTGTGATCAACAGAATCCATACACGAAAAATGAAATGTGCTATTGTGTTTTTTGTGGAAAAAGAGATAAATGTCCAGTAAGAGGAAATCAATCTTCTTGCTTAAATTGTATGGAACCAGTTAATGAATGTAAAGAATTTTATGATATAATCACACCAGAAATCATTAAATATATAATAGGAATAGAAAAATAAGTATAGTATTTTAGTGCGTGAAATAAATTATTTAAATCTGTACAATTGAATGATTCTATTTCTGACTCCAGGTATAATAATTTCTTTAATAGGAATCATACCAAGACACCAATTTGATATAGTTTTTTTGTCGATTCCAACATGTCCCGGTTCTCCATCCAACCACATGTACTGGAAAAATAGTATAGCACTTTTTCCAACCCTTGTCAACTCAAGGAATGCTTTTTTCTGATCGCCTTCCAAATGCTCCCATACTTGTGATGAACGAAATGAGAACCCAACCTCTTACTGAAATCTATGATATCTACATAACATCCATCTTTGTCTAATGGAAAAACATACGCCCCAATCTCTAACGTTTTCTGTGGACACAACTCATTCAACCACCGAATGGCGATCACAATGTGAGCTACCCACGACTAAAGTCGTGGGCTTCAAGTTTCATCGAAATCGGCTTACAATCTGTTCCGCAAACTCATCGTTTGCGAAACAAATTGCAGCGGCCTCATCCTCAACAAGAATTTTTAATTCCATATGCTCCATAGGGAATGAGATCGTTTGATCTCCAATACGTTTCCAATTTCCATTCTGATTAATAACTCTTCCTAATCCTATATCCTCAATACTTAATGCAGAATGTTTATCTCTTTCTTCTACATACCCACAACTACAAACATATACTCTATCTTCTAATTTCATCTCATTTATCTTAAAACAGTTCCTGCATAATTTAGTTGTGGGTGCATATCTATCTACTATTTTAGGAGTATGAGATTTGTTTATCAAATCTCTTTTTATTCCTCCTATAGCAGAACTATGAACTTGTTTTCCGAATAAACCTTTTTGCCATCCTTTAACATTATCATTTTGAATGCAAACTGTTTCAAATTTATTTACTATATACGAAACAATTTTGTTTCGTTTATCTTTTTTCTGATTGTTGGTTTTTTCTATGTTTGCATTTACTAAATCTAAATTTCTATAATAACTCTTTGATTTCTTTTGACCTTTCTTTGATCCTTTCTTTCGAGAAAGCTTCTGACGAAGCTTTCTAATTCTTCGACTCTCTGGAAAATCAATTTTAAAAGTCTCTCCAGTAGAAAGAGTTAGAGTGTTTTTGATTCCAAAATCAACACCAACTGATTTTTCTGGAAAGATTTTATTCTCTTTAGGAAGATAAACTGTTGCTATTAGAAAGAAATCTTTAACTCTTTTGACTAAAGTGGAATTGGCAAATTCCGCTTCTTGCGGAATTTGCCCAATGCCATTAACCTTCAAATAACCTGGGATATTTTGGACTTTTACGAAATTATTTTTCGATTTATGGAATCTATAAGTTACTTTGAATTATTTTAAATCAACTGAACCAATTCTAGATTTAAACTTTAAAGCTCCAACTTTTTGATTATTTTTCTTAAGTCTTGATAGGGATTTAATTGAATCAAGCATTCTGTCATAGACAGATTGCTTGATTTGTGATCCAATAACGATTAAATTTCTATGAATAACATTTTTCTCAAAATCCAATGAATCAACTTCGTTGATTAATGGATTGAATTTAAACAAATCGAATTCTTCTGATTTGTTTAAATTCAATATGTGATTATATAACCATTTAGCTTCTATGAAAAGAAGATTAAGTTTATCTAATTGATTTTCAGAAAGATGGGATTTATCTATTTTTAGTTCATCAGTCTTAACTATTTCATCGTAATCCGCTCTTGTGATTAGATTCATTTTTACTCACCATAATACATTATAACTAAATGTCTTTCCCCACTCCTCATATGTTTTTCCACCTACAAGATGTTTCCAATTTTTATCATAATCAGATCTCTGTAAAGTAAATAAATCATTTTCATTATCAATTTCTTTGAATCCTCCAGATTTTTTTTGATTAAAAGTTTTTTCTTCTTTAAAAATATTCCAAAGAATTCCATTTGAACAAACCCATCCATTCCTTAATGTTACGTCAATACAATGAATCGAATATCCATTTCTAACCATAACTCTTCGAATGTCATCTCTTATTCTTTTCCACACATTCTCGTCTTCTGGAACGTGTTCTAATACAGAAACTGAAAAAACTAAATCAAAATAATAATCTGGCAATTCAGTATTGAAATTTCCAATATAATCTTTTACTATTTTAAAATTTCCTTTTGGGGTCGTAATTGGTCCATTTCCACGTCCTTCAAATTTATCTATAATCCAACATTCGTATTCATTTTGAAGTAAATTTGAAATTCTTGATGTTCCCCCACCCACATCTAATATTCTAGATCCGACTGGAATAAACGATCTTATAAACGACAATACCAAACAATGTTGATAAGATTTTAAACTACTATCGTCATTTCCGTAAAGTTCTTTTCCATAAAGATCTTGATCACATTTTAATTCATGGAATATTTTGTAATGTGAAATTTTTGAAATAGTAAAATCATTAAAATTAAATGGAGTAACATTCATCTTAAATATTTTCCTTTTATTATACAAACCAAAAATTAAAATATTCTTCTATATTTATGTCTTTTTTTAACATAAAACAATGTTCGTCTACAGCTTTTTTTACATCAGGGAAGTCTTTGTGTCTATAATCATGACCAGATATTATTCCATTTTTTTAAACTTTTGGACTCCAAATCTTCAAATCTTCTATAATATCTTCGTATAAATGACTTGCGTCAATATAAATCATATCCAACGATCCATCTTGAAAATAAGTCGAAGCTTCTGTACTTTTCATATTAAAAACACTAAATCTTTGAGTATATTTTCTAAAAGAATTTAAGTCACATCCTTGAAAAGAAATATCAACAAGATAGGTATAAATATCATTAAATTCATTAAAAATAAGTAAAGACAATTTTCCACTTTCAACTCCAATTTCAACAAATTTTTTAACATTAAATGAACGTATTAGATGAAAGATTGGAACCGCAGTTTTCTTATGTCCCCAAGAATCATAAATATTTTTTGAACCACTATTTCTTAACAAAATCTCCATTCTTTGTTTTTCCTTATTTTAATTATGATTATATTTTTTATTACTTTCTTCCAACATTTGAATTATTACTTCATGCTTATAAAACTCTTCCATTTTATGAAAAAAATTTTTTTCGAAAAAAGATAACGCATTTTCTTTAATATTAAATCTATTGAATATATTTTGAAGTATATCTATAAATATTTTTCTATACTCTTTTGATTTTCTAATATGTTCATTTCTTATTGTTAAAGGATTTGGTGGATTTTTTACAAAAAATTCAACACTTTCGGCTATAGCGTTTGGGTCTGGTTGACAAATAATTGAATTTCTTTGATTGTACCAAACGTCTCTCCCTCCCCTTGACGGTGTAGAAACAACCGGAACTCCACACAAAAGGTATTCGCTCGAAGCATAACAAACCCCTTCCTCCTCCGAAAGACAGAGTCCCGAATATGATTGTTGAATAACTCCACTTACTTCTGTACTAGAAAGATTTTTTTCATTTCGATATACATATGGAGGAATATCAGTAAATAGTTTATCGTTCTTACAATTTGCCCGAAGAACTAATGCTAGATTTTTTATTTTTCTAGCAAGAATAAGTCTTTTATACGCAGCGGTTCTTCCAACAAGCACTGAATGGTATTTTTTATTTAAATCTTCTCGTAGTTCGAATTGTTTTTCATCTAAAAAGCAATTATGATTTAAGAAATACACACGAGGGAATCCAATTTCGAGAGCTGCTTGGACAGCGTCTTGTGAGGAACAATAAAGATAAACGTTCTCTAAAGGGAAATTAAACAATTTAAAAAATAAAAAATCTTTGAGAAGTCTATCTCTAGATCTATAGTACGAATAACCACAAATTAAAACATCTGTTTTTTTTACTAAATGAAACCATTCAAATAATTGTACCGGATCTTTGATAAGTAAAATTCTTAAATCACTAGAATCAAAATAAATTAACATCGTTGAGTGTAGAAAATCTTTTGATCTATTTAAGCTATTTCTAATAATTTCATTTTCTACTTTAGTCAATCTATTCCATTGTAATGAAAATTTCATTAAAATTATCCTATACATACATGTCGTATTTTTTATTAATTTTATTCCAAAAATTTTCTAAACCGTCAACTGTTATTCCGTGAATTTTTGCCATCAATTTCGTTCTTTCTATTACTTCTTTAAGACGATTATAAATTTCTAATGTAAATCCTCCTCCAAGAATATCCCATTCGCCATATCCTTCATAAAGCAAAAATCTTGGAAGAAGGGAAAATACATATATTCTTTTTATTCCATGTAAAGCCGCAAATAATACTATTTCTGGCAATTCCATATAATTCAATGTTGTAACAACTACTGATAGTCTTTTTATTCCATGATTCGGATATTTTTTTGTTATTTGAATTATATTTTCTAAAACATAATCTATTTTTGATCTATGTAGTAAATAATAATTTTTAGGGTCTAAACTACTTAATGATAAATAAACATATGTCATTTTTCCATTAATGAAAAATTTTTCATATCTTTGAAGAGTTAATTTTTTTCCATTGGTTATTGCCCAAACGTCAGAAAAATCGTAATTTATTGGTTCTTGAAGTAATTCTATTCTATCATCATCCCAAGCAAACGTTTCCGCTCCACAGGTATGAAAGTTAAGACAATTTTTATAGTATGGTCTCAGCATTTTTATTTCTTCATTAGTTGGATTGGTTCTTTCTATTTTATTCCTTCTTTCAAATCCAGCGCAGCAAAAAACACAATCCATATCACATTTGCTTCCAGGGTCTACGTCTAAAATAATTGGTCCACTATTGACTTTATCCCTCTCATTTGAAATATCATTAATGACCGAAGAACATATTTCTTCGCGTCTCTTATCTCCTTTTGTAAAATTAAATTCTAATTCTTGTTCACACGTCCAATCTTTTAATTCCATTTTTCTATAACATGTGGCTCCTGGACACGTTTTGTACATTCCATTTTTTATCATTGATTGTCTGAATAATTTAAAGTGATCATCATTAAATATATTTTCTCCCTTCCATGGTCTACTATAAGACCTGTAATGCAAAAGACGAGTGAAATCACAACATGTCTCTGCAAAAAATCTTCGAATTATAAGACTCGTCCAAGGAAGTAGACAAATGTCTTTTCTTTTCCATATTTTCCCATTCAATTGCATCTTAAATCTTTCCTTATTAAACAAGCCATGTTTTGTACACTCTCAAAAATCTATTATTTCTATCATCGTTTATCTTAAAGTCAGAAAGTTGAAGAAAAATATCTTCTTTTAGTCTTAAATCTAAAATTCTATCCAATATTCTCATATCTGTTGATCGTATATCTGATATAATTAATAATCTTGGTTTATACTTTTTAATAATGCTTCTTATAAAATTTTCTTTATCTTCAATATATGCCAAAATTCCACTAAGAACTATAGCGTCTGAAAAAACTCCTGGAAAATCTAAAGTCCAATCACCTACCATAAATATTGTATTATCCCTTCCTCCATATCTTTCTTTTGCTTTCTGAATTGCCAAAGAACTACTATCAAATCCACAATAACTTATATTGTTCCCTAAACATTTTAATAAATGAGCCTCTCCGCATCCAAAATCAAAAACAGATTTACATTCAAAATTCTTTATTGTTTCTGCTATTTTTTGATATAAAATCAACGCCTCTTCTGAATCCAAATATTTGTACCATCCTTGCCGATATGCTTCAAAAGTACTATTTGGTATAGTTAATGTTCTATAACAAGAACCAGAAAAGTCATAGAGTCTTCTTCTAACTCCCCAAACTAAAAATTTTTGACAATAAAGTTTTTCATTCTTGAATACAATTATTTTATTTATATCCATTATTTCTTTATATCGTTCATAAATGTCTTCTTCCAGTTTATATATTCTTAAATGTTGTTTGTCGTCAATATTTGGGCATGATAAGAAAATATTTGTACCCTCTCTTGTCATTGATAAAATTTCTATATCATTTACAAGATGTTCTGGACTCACACAAATTACTGTATCAAACATATCCCAATTTATTTTTCTAAAATCTTTATCAATATCTAATAATCCCCAATAAGAGTTCTTAAAAGGATATAATAATGATTTCGACTTTTCCATGCATAGCTGACAAAAATCTGTCCAAAAATAACTTTCTATAGTCTTAAATTTTTCAAGAATATTTTTTGCCAAATCCGTCCATCCTGAAGCAAACTCAAATATTACTCTAGGATAAATTTCCTGTACCAACTTAACTAATTCTAAATTTCTTTCGTGATATACCCCTTCAGCATAAAAATTAATATTATTAGTATCTTTAAACACTTGTTCTAAAGATTTGGTATAACTTTGGGCATTCAGTCCCTCTTTCTCTCTCCATCGTTCTAATTCTAAACCATAATTTTTAATTGGTCTAGACTTTATAAATTTATCTAATTGAGTTTGCATTTTATCTCCTTAAATTTTATATATTTTTAATTTACATTATTTTCTAAATTTTTTAAGTTCCAATTTAAACAAATTAACCATGAAGTCGTTATCGTTCCAACAATAAGCTTTCCATCAAATTCTTCTTTTACGGCCTTCTTAACAGAATCCATCTCATAATCATGACCTCCAATATATCCTGTGTTTTTGATTTTTGGTAACCAAGATAAAATATTAGTTTTTACAGAATTATAATCATGTTCCGCATCAATAAATACAAAATCTAGAGATTTGTCCTCGAATAATTTCGAGGCTTCTGAAGACATCATTCTTATTGGAATTATATTGTCGATTTCTGCCACTTTCATATTCCATCGAAAAGCTTGAAAGGTGTCTCCTTCAAATTTGTCTAGGTCTCCTTCTTTATATCCTTTTTGACTTTCTCTCATTCTGGGCCAAGTATCTACTCCATATAATTTAATATTTTTTCCAGAGTTTATAATTTCTACGGATAAATAACTAATACTTTTCCCCAAAAGACAACCTACTTCAACAAATTTTGCCTCATTTTTAGATATTTTTACTATATATGAATATATTTCTTTAAAACTGAACCATCCAAAAATTTTGTGATATACGTGCTGTTTCATTTTATAAATATTTCTATTAACTTTTCATATTTTTAATCCATTACGGTTATAAACATCTTTTGTTATCCCATGACACTCTACCCCATCTTCGTTGGTAAAAATTTCCCCGTTTTGATCTCGAACTAATTTTAATCTAGCTCTAATTAACCAATTTTTGTTTTTTGGATTACAAACTCCTAATATAAATATGTATTTACATTTTTTAGAATGAAGAATTCCTTTTTGATATAAATCTTCTGTATTTATTCCTTTATCCAATACTCTTACATGCTCTATAAAACTATATCTTTCAAGTAATGGATATTTTGTATAAGACAAATTGCTGACTTTTTCTACAACAACAATTAAAGCATGCATTGTCTGGCATACAGTTTTAATTATTTTTTCATTTACTTTACATACATCTAACGGATTGTTATTATCTGATATTATAATTACAGAAGTATCCAGCCTATTTTCTCTTTCTTTTTGATTGGTAAAATCCTTTAGGTCACTAATCTTATTATTGTGACAGTTATGTTCTTCTCTCTCTCTTAAATTATGCCTTGCCGCTTTATTACTATAATTCCACTCTAACTTATGAGAGACATGGTATAAATCATTTACATTTAATTGTATATGATTAACATATATTCTTAATAATTGAAACATGCAAGAATCCCATTCTGGTCCTCCTAAAACAAAATCTGGAATCAGCTCTCTATATTTTTGATAAACCCAACCCCTCATTGCAAATCCATCCATCCCATTTATTGCTAAATCAGTGAAGTATTTTGACAAATTTTCTGGCTCAGATATCATTTGAGGTAACTCCTGACGATAGTAAATTACCGCATTAGCCGAACTTTTTCTAAGATTTTCATAAAAATCTTGAGAAATAGGGCAGTCTGTATTTGTATAAATCAACCAATCGTCATAAGTAGCATATTTCGCTCCAGAATCTAATACATCTTTTAGAAAAGGAAGATCTTTGTCAAATCCAAATTCTGTAATAGCATTTCTGTTTAATTTTTCTATTTTCCAATTTTTCTGTAAATTAAATTCGTCTTTTTGATCAATACAACCAATAAGAACTACATTTATTTTTTTAGCCACATCTATTGATTTTAATGTCAAATCCTGCATTTGTCTCAATCTTTGAGAATTTATAAAAGAATTAAGATTTATAGTATGAATAATTTTAATATTTGAATCAATATACGCTTTTTTTACAATATTTTCCGTAGTTTCATAATCAATTAACTCTTTCCATTTTTGAAACACTCTCTGCAATACACATCCTGGATTTTTCCATTCAAGAAATCCATCTTTATTTATCTTTACTAAATCTCTAATATCTCCTCCAAATCTATCCGCAACTTTTCTAGAATGAATATATGCCCTTTCGGTATACGTTCCATGGAAACAGTGAATTAAATGTACATTAATATAGTCCATTTCTCCTTTTTTTTCTTTAAATCTCATTACGTTTTTCCACCAAAAAAAAAGAGATGCAAATTTATCATATAAATGCTCGCTATCCATATTTAAGAACTCTGCAACAAATCCACTATCTCCACTTCCAGGAACACACCAAGGATTAAATCCTTCTATTTCTTCAAAAAATGAACGATTCATAGCCCAACAAACACCAGGATTTTGCTTTATTTTCCACTGATTTTCTTTATGACATCCTACCATTGAAAAAAAATCCAGTTCTTTGTCTTGAGTATCTTTCATTGTTCTAAAACCTTGTACTAATTTGTCTGGATTTTCCAATAATTTTTCTCGAATTTTTCTATACCAACTTAAATCCTCTGAAAATACATCTCCATCAACAAAAATAAGATATTTACAGTCTTTGCAATAATCGGCTCCAATATTTTGTAAAGCTTCTTTTTGAAACATATTTTCATTTACTTCTGAGCCGTATAGCTTTATGTGTCGTATGTTTTCTCCCTCAACAAAAGGATATCTACTTTCTCGACTAGGATTGGTGATTAACTCAACAAAAACTCTTACAACTGGCAAATCTTGTTTTAGACATTGAAAAAATGCCATTTTGTCGGATTCCACCCTTGGGTCTCTTCCGTAACAAGTCCATATTACTGCTGTATCTATCATTTATTAAATACCTTTAGGTAAAATTTCACTTTTAGAAACTAACCATGAAGATCTATTGCATCCAATTAAATGTTTATCACAAAAAAAATCCAAAACTGCTTTTTTAACTTCTGGAAATTTTGTTACATCATAATCATGACCACCAATAAATCCAGTTTTTTTAACCTTAGGATACCAAAAAATTAAATCTTCTTTCATTTCTTTATACTTTATTGATGAATCCAAAAAAACAAAATCAAGAGAATTGTTTTCATATTTTTCTGACGCATCTTTTGATCCTAATCTAATGACATTTATTTCTTTGAATAAATTGTATTTTTCCATAATTCCTTTAAAAGCATCATACTTATTTCCTCCATAACTTTTTATCAATTCTCTTTCATTAGACGGAGAATTTTCTAATAAAGTGCTCCACTTATCAACAGCATCAATCTTTATATTTTTTTTCCTATTCAATTTTTCAACTACTAAAAATGAAATGGATTTTCCGAAATCTACTCCAATTTGTACAAAATGAGATTCGTTTTGAACTTTTTCTAAAATATAAAGATATATTTCTTTAAAATCGAAATATCCTAAAATATTATCATATACATGAGTTATTTTATTATCATTAATAATATCTTTTATTTTATTTTTTTCTTCATTTTTTATTTCACTAAATTTCATTATAATTTTTTGTTTTTTTTCTTTTTTATTATTTTCTACTATATTTTTTCTCAATTCGCAATCCGTTTCTTTCCAGTATAAAAGTCCATTTATATCTATACCAATCAAATTTTTAATATTTTGACCAAACTTTTCAACCAAATCTTTAGATTCAATATATTTTCTATTTATATATCTTCCATGAAAAACGTGTTTTAAATCAACATTTACATATTCTATATAAAATTTATTTCTATCTTCTCTAAATATACTTTTATACCAATTATACTTAAATGATTCTAAATGATAACCATGGTCTTTAATGCATTCATGAACAAATAAAGCGTCTCCGCAAGACGTAATTCCATAAGGATTAAATCCCTCGAAACTATCAAATGTCTTAAGAGTCATTGCCCAACAAAATCCAGGACAACCAAAATTCTTATCTTTTATTTCTTCCTTTGATGCTTTAAGAGAAAATCCCATAAACTCTTCATCTTCTGTATCGGTAACTCTATAGAATCCCTGTATGATTTTGAAAGGATTTTCGATTAATTTTTGTCTTATTTTACTAAACCACAATAAATCATTTGAAAAAATATCGCAATCAATAAATGCTAAATATTTACAATCTCTACAAAAACGATCTACTGCCAAATTGTAAAGAGCTTCTTTTTGAAAAATATCTTTATTTGTATCATTTCCACAAATTTTAAGGTATTTTACATTATTTTCATTTTCAATCCACTGAAATTTACCCTCTTCTTCAGAAAAAACTAGTTCAATAAATACTATTCTCATTCTTGGTTTTTGTTTTAATATTTGTCTTAGAGCTAATTGCGTTCCATTAATTCTTCTAAAGTCATCCCCAAAGAAAACGATAATAACGGACATGTCATCTATAAAATCCTTTGGCATATCATAGTCTGGTCCTATAATAGGAAGATTCCTTTCTTGTTTTCTACTTTCTTCAATTACTTTTTCCATTGAGTTTTTATCATTTAATTCTATTTTTCTTTCTATACATTTTCTTAATGTAGAATTTTGATTTTTCCAATATAAAAGACCAAATTTATCAATTCCAATATAATTTTCAATTTCTCCACCAACCTCATCAATAACCATCCTAGAATAATGATATGATCTATTTTTCCCAGGTCCATGGAAATGATGAATACAATCAACATCAACAAAATCAATGTCTTGTTTTGCTTTTTCTTGTCTTAATACTTTCCAAAACCATTTATAAACAACATTATGATAGTTTATATTTTTAACCAATTCATATAAAAAAATAACATCTCCACTTCCAAATACCCCCCATGGATTAAGTCCATTTATTTGATTATAATAATTCCTGGTCATTCCCCAACATCCTCCGGGAACTGCCCCTCTATCTTGTCCTATTTTTTTAATTCCTTGCTTTTCAGCCGCTAATGAAATACAATCAAGAGTCCAGTCCTTTGTGTCTCTTAATCTATTAAAGCCTTGTATTAATTTGTTTTTATTTTCAATTATTTTAAGTCGTATTTTATATAACCAATTTAGATCATATGATGATATATCGCTATCTAGAAATATCAGATATTCTGAATCACACGACTTAACTCCAATATTATACAAACACTCTTTTTGAAATAAAAATTCATTTGATTCATTTCCATAAATCTTTATATGGCGAACGCCGTGTTCTTCAGATAAATATGGGAAAAAAGTAATACCAGAATCATTAATTAGTTCAACAAATACAATTTGCATTCTAGGAATTTGTTTTAAGACACTATCTAAACTTTCTCTTACCGCTTTTAATCTCTCTTTACCCTCCTCATCTATTCCTCCTATTTTTTTTCTATCAAAACCATAAACGGCAATAATTATAGAAGTATCTTTTATTTCAAGGTCTGGAGCTATCTCTGTTTTTTCATGTTGAATAAAACTTCCAATTTGATCTTTACTTCTATTATCTATTCCATAATAATAAAGAAATAATCGAACAGTTTTTTCATTAAATATTTCCGCATTTGATAAATCAATAATACTTTTATCTATTTGATTTCGTTTGATGATAAAAGATATGTCGTTTCTTTCAGCTTTATATTGTATTCCTTGGAACTCGTCTTTAATATCTATTTTATGTTGTATTAATTTTTCTGTATCATGATATTTCATTTCAATAAATTTATCAAATACAATAATAGATTTTTGAGAACCGTCTAATTTAGAAGCCACATTTTCAAAAGATAAAAAATAATCAGAATCGTGAATCCAAACATAATCTCCACTCGCGACATCTAAACCCTTTTTAATCAAAGTATTTTTATCTATTTTATTTCCTTCTTTGTAAATTTTAATATGTTTAATTCCAAAATTCTCTATCATTAAACTATTTTCTGTTAAAGTATTAACTTGTTCACAAACAATAATTTCAAAAAAATTGCATTTTATTAATTCTTTAAGAACAAACCAAAAATTTCTTAACTTATATCTTATAGGGTCAAAAATGGGTATAATTACTGATAAATTAATTTTCTTTTCTGTTCTTAAAAAAAAATATAGTTCATTATTCCTATTTTTCCATTTTAACAAACCATTTTTATCTAATTCTATGTTATTAGATAATAATCCAAAATTATCTATATTTCTTTTTAAAGAATTTCTATTTCTATCTTTAAAAGATCCATGATTTTCATGAAATATTTTTACATCTAAAAAATCAACAGATAGTTTTTTTATATCTTTTCTATATAAATCATTAACCCATTTATTTTTTAACAAATTATTACTATATTTATGATTTTTCAAACATTCATGCACAAAAAGCGAATCTCCACATCCTTCAATACACCATGGATTCCATCCTCCAATTTCATCAAAACATTTTTTTGTAAAAGACCAAACGAATCCTGGACTAAAGTTATAATTTTTGTTTTTTATATAATTTGCAGACCCTATAGAAATAAAGTTAAATAGTAAGTTTTCTTTTGTAT
>Ga0172366_10002954_pt1 | contig 13386 bp, 8 predicted proteins | sample LakKivSesite69cm_FD_114533 | JGI IMG/M metagenome (GOLD analysis project Ga0172366, IMG submission 114533) | Sediment microbial communities from Lake Kivu, Rwanda - Sediment site 69cm | ecosystem: Environmental > Aquatic > Freshwater > Lake > Sediment | place: Rwanda: Western Province, Lake Kivu... | reverse complement strand
CCTGCTATTGAAAACGGTTTTTATTATGATTTTGACGTGTCCGCCGGAGCCTTGGCGGAGGCGGATTTACCCAAGATAGAAAAGAAAATGAAAGAACTCATCAAACAAAACATTAAATTTGAAAAGAGATTGGTTTCAGTAAATGAAGCAAAAAAAATTTTTAAAAACCAGCTATACAAATTAGAGCTGATAGATGAATTACGAGAAAAAAAAGTAAGAATTTATGAAAGTGGGAAATTTATAGATCTCTGCAAAGGTCCTCATATAAAATCAACTAAAGAAATTCCGATAGATGCTTTTAAATTAACTAAAATAGCTGGAGCTTATTGGCGGGGAAATGAAAGAAATCCAATGTTAACCAGGATTTATGGGGTGGCTTTTAAAACCAAAAAAGAATTAGATGAATATTTAAAAAAAGGGGCTGAGGCTGAAAAAAGAGACCATCGGATTTTGGGGCAAAAATTAGAACTATTTATGTTTGACGAAGAAGTAGGGGCAGGGCTTCCTTTGTGGATGCCAAAGGGATTGATTTTGAGGAAAATTATTGAAGATTATTTATATAAAGAACTAAAGAAAGAAGGATACTTATGGCTTTTAACTCCTCATATTGGAAAAAAACAATTGTGGCAAACCTCAGGTCACTGGGAGCTCTATCAAGAAGACATGTACTCTCCCATTAAAATAGAGATGGAAGAATATCTGCTCAAGCCAATGAATTGTCCTTTTCATGTGAAAATCTATAATTCTAAAATTCAGAGCTACAAAGACTTGCCAATTAAATATGCTGAATTGGGAACAGTCTATCGTTATGAAAAATCAGGAGTTTTACATGGCTTGACCAGGGTAAGAGGCTTTACTCAAGACGACGCCCATATTTGGTGCACTCCAGAGCAGTTGTCTGAAGAAACTACAAAACTCTTAAAATACGGTTTAAAAATTCTCAAAACTTTCGGTTTTAAAGAATTTGATATTTATCTTTCTACCCGACCAGAAAAATATGCTGGAACAATAAAAAATTGGAAAAAAGCTACAAATGTTTTGAAGTATGTTTTAAAAAATTTAAAGTTAAAATACCAAATTGACCCGGGCGGTGGTGTATTTTATGGCCCAAAAATTGATATAAAAATAAAGGATTCTTTAGGTAGGCCCTGGCAATGTTCAACTTTCCAGATTGATTTTAATTTACCTGAAAGATTTAAGATGAGTTATATTGATAAGAAGGGCAGGAAACGCCAACCGATAATGATTCACCGAGCTCTTTTGGGTTCAATTGAAAGATTTATCGGAGTATTGCTTGAACACTATGGCGGCGCTTTGCCTTTGTGGCTTTCCCCTGAACAAGTGTGGATAATTCCCGTTGGCTCCCGTCATGAAAAATACGCCAAGGAAGTTGCAAAGCAACTTCAGATTTCAGATTTCAGATTAAAGGTTAAAGACGAAAATGAAACCGTTTCAAAGAAGATTAGGGACGGAGAAATTCAAAAAATCCCCTATCTTTTAGTAGTAGGTTCAAAAGAAATAAAAACAAAATCTGTCAGAGTTAGAGAAAGAAAAAAAGGTGATGTTGGAATGATAAAATTGAATAAATTTATTGAAAAGGTTAAAAAAGAGATAAAGGAGAAAAAATAATAACTATGCCGCAAATATCTCAAGCTACCCAAAAATTAATACAACAATATCAATCCTGGCATCAATCCTTTCAGTTAAAAGAAGGGGTATCAACCATTCACGTGGATGAGGTTGCTTCAAAAGTAGCTTCTTTTTACGAAAAAATAAGACAAATAGTTGACTGGAAAGAAGAGTGTCTAATGAAAAGGGCTGCCATCACCAGAAAGTTAAAAATGAGGTTTTTAAATTTAGAATTAAACGGCCTTTCTGCTGAAAATAATATTGCAGAGCCCTTGATTTTAGAATTAATCAGGGGCGGTCATTTTCCAAATGATAAAATTGAAGAAACAAAAATAGCCAAAGTTCAAGAGTTAATCAATAAATATATTTTTATCTTAAAAAACAGCCCGTCAGAACGTTCTCCGCGTGAAAAACTCCAGTTTTATAACTGGGTTTTGGAAATTGCCGCCTGCGAAATAGAAGAAATTCTTGCTCCTTTCAGACGAGAAAAAGCCCTGATAAATTATATGTTTGAATTAATGAAAGAACGAATAAGGATAAAAGAAGGGACTTTCCTAATCAAGGATGCGGTAAAAGACGAGGAAAAAGATATTCAAATTTATATTGCCGTCCAGCAGGCTCTTTTTAAGTTAGACCGTCCGATTATCAGCTATCATCTTATAAATTATAAATACCCCCAATGGAAAAACCCGGCTGAAGAATTTTTAGCTGAAATTACAAGAAATATCTATAATATATGGGCCGACATTGAGAAAGATTTATCGCATCCTCTTGGTAAAAAAATCTATGCTATCTGTGAAAGATATGACACTCCTTATTTGCTTTTAGGAGATATATTATCTGAGGAAAATCCAACTGAGGTTGCCGAAAAAATTAGCAACCCCGAAACTTTGGAAAGTTTAATCAAAAAAAATTATCAAAAAAGATTTTCTACTTTAAAAAAACGGCTTTCCAGGGCGGCTTTTTATTACACTCTTTCTGTTCTGCTCACAAACAGCGTTTCTGTAGTAATCTTAGAAATACCAGTAGCTAATCTGATTTACGGATTTTTTAGCCGCAATCCTATACTCACCATATCAGTGGATATTTTAGGCCCCACTTTTTTGATGTTTCTTTTTGCGGCGACAATCAGACTTCCTTCAAAAACTAATTTAAATTTTGTTATTGTAGAAACAATGAAAATTGTCTATCAAAAAGAAAAAGTTGATACCTACGAAATAAAAATGCCCAAAAAAAAGGGCTTCATAACGAAGTTTATTATTACTCTTTTTTATCTCTTAGGCGCTTTTGTTTCTTTCGGATTTATCGTCTGGATTTTTCAGCTTGTTAAATTCCCGGTTACTTCTATAATCATTAATCTTATATTTATTGCTTTAATTGTTTTTGGCGGATTAATAATCAGAGAAAGGTCAAAAGAGCTGACGGTGGAAGAAAAGCCGGCGGGTTTTTTTGGATTTTTGTTTGATATCTTATTTCTGCCGGTCGCCGGGTTAGGAAGCTGGCTGTCTAATAAATGGAAAAGGTACAATGCTATCGCCGCCTTCTTTAATGCCTTAATTGATATGCCTTTTTCTATTTTTGTAGAGTTTATTGAAAACTGGAGATTTTTCTTAAAAGAGAAAAAAGAAGAGATTCACTAAAATCAAATATAAAATCATTGGCTCTTTTCAATCGCCTCAATGTCTTTTTCAAAACCAGCGGCTATTTTCAAAACATTGTTTGCATACCAGTAAAAAGCCGAGTTTTTTGTTGAGCCGGAAAAATAAATCATTGCTGCTTTCCATTCGCCGTCTTCGGTCTTTGTTTTAGCTCCATAATCCGATAAATATAAAGCGGCGGCCAAAAAAGAGTCTTTAATATTCCAGGGGTCTGCCGCTCTCCCGAGAATCGCGCTCAATCTGCCTCTATATTGCGTCCAGGTTGATGGAATAAATTGAGCAGGCCCCATTGCTCCTCCCCAGCCATAACTCATTGGACAGGAAACAAAAGTTTTGTAAGGGTCTCTGCCTAATTCTTCGGTGATACTTAAAAAATGAGGTACGTCTCTGGTAGGATTCATAGTTTTTTGGGCTTTCGCGCCAGTACTAACCCTGACTCCTTCACCGGTGGTGGGATTCGTCAGATAACACTGACCGACATTTTTCCCGATAGCTGATTCTTGCTGTAAAATGGCAAGCAGAAAAGCCGGCCTTATTCCCGTTAAATTTGCGGCATATTTGGCAATTTCCAGGGCCTCACCGAAAGTCGGAGCTTTGGTAACGCCGACTAATTCAAAAATTCTGGCTCTAATCTCGGCCGCTTTTTTTTCCATTTCCTGCTTTTCTTTAAGATATTTCTGATATTGAGCTTCGGTCATTTTTAAAATTTGCTCCTGTTCTTTCCTCGCTTCCTCTGACTGCTGTTTCTGAAGAGTTTGAATTTTAGCTACTCTCTCCGTATCTTCTTTTTCTTCGCTTAAGGATTCTTTTTGCTCGCCGAGATCAGATTTTAAAGCTTTAACCTCTTCAAGAAGTTCCTGGTTTTTAGAACTTAAACTCTCCAAAGCTATTAAATTATCAAAGAAATCGGAGATTTTCGGTTCAGAAAGTAAAACTTCAACAAAAGACCTCTGGTCTTCTTCATAAATAGCCCTTAAAATGTGGGCGAGTCTTTGCTGGCAGTCTTCAATTTTCAAAGAGGTTTTTTGAATGGATATCTCAGTATCTTTAATTTGAAATCCAAGTTCTTTAATCATTAAATTGCTCTGATAAATCTGGAGGTCTAATTTCTCAATTTTTTTCTTTAAAGAATAAATCTGGTTTTGAAGGGTTTTTTTTTCTTCTTCGGTCTTTGTAATGTCTTTTTCGTATTGAGCTATTTTTTCTTCCAATTGTTTAAGTTCCCTTTCCAGGGATTGACGCTCTTCCTGAGGGCTAAGCTGGGCGAAAACCTCAAAAACTCTCCTGCCGAAATTTACCGGAGGAAAAATAAGAATTAAAATCAAAACGAAAAAAAACAAATATTTTAAGTATCCGTAGATTTTGCACATATAATTTGCGTGAGATTATTTTTCATCCGCCTTTTCTTCCCCTTCTTCCTCCGATTTCTCCTCTTCAACCACCTTTCCCCCTTCTTCTTCTTTTCCTTCTTCTGCTTTTTCTTCAATAGGTTTTACTAATTCCTCTTCCACCTTTTCCGGCGGCGTAACCAGAGCTATGCTTTCTGCCGGGTCTTTGAGGATTTTTACCTCTTTTGGCAAAATTACGTCTTTGACCAAAATATCATCCTCAAAAGTTTTCAATTTGCTTATATCCACCTTAATCTCGTGGGGAAGATTCTGAGGCAGAGCTTTTACTTCTAATTCGTGAATGTTTTTGACCAGAGTTCCCCCTAATTCTTTTACTGCCCGAGATTCCCCCCCAAAAACTATCGGTACCACCGCCGTAACTTCTTCTTCCAAAGACGGCTGATAAAAATCAATATGGATGATTTTTTCCGTCACCGGGTCTTTCTCCAAATCATGAATCAAAACCAGATATTTCCTCTTTAAATCCGCTACTTCAAGAGAAATCAAAGTACTTTCTCCTGTTTCTTTGTAAATTTTTTCAAATTCTTTTAAATCAATTTCCAAAGGAAGGGGCTTAATTTTTGGACCATATAAGACCCCAGGCAAAATATCCTTTTTTCTTAAGGATTTAACTTTTTTACCAAGAGTTTTTCTGATATTCGCTGATAAGCTTAACATAATTATTTAACAAGGTGTATTATCTGGACCGGACAGGATTCAGCTGCCTGGAGATTACAACCGATTTCCTTTAATTCTAATTCGTAATTCCCCTTGGTTTCCGGATTTTCTTTAGAATTCAAAAGGCGCGCCTTTCCGTCTTCGGCCATTTCCCAGTATTTTGAGCATAGAGCCGCGCAAGAACCGCAACCAATGCACTTTTGACGTTCGTGAATAATCTTTGCCATTTTTATTATTTAATAATAAATATATTGGAGTAAAAAAAATTATCTTTTCTGAAATTTTCTTTTAAAGCGCAGCCAATACAGGCGGGCACCGCAATTCGGTGAACAGTTTTTTCAATTTCCATTTCATCCAAAAGAAGTTCAAAGGCCTTAACTTGACCCGGCTCAATGCAGACTTCAGCCACATCAGGAAAAAGACAATCGTTATAGCGTAAATGATAGGACTTTAATCCGTCGTTAACTTTTTCCAGATAATAAGGATAGCAGGAAGAAAAGCAGATTCTTTTTCTTAAATTATTTTTAATCTTTATTTTCGGATTCTCTCCTCTGGGATATTCTTTCTGACTGGTTGAAATTGAAACTCCCTTTACTGACATTTGGTATCCTTTCCAGCCCATCCAGCTAATCCCGAAAAGAATAAGAAAAATTATTAAGATAATTAAAATGAAAACTTTTTTCATATACCGAGCCCGCCCGAGGCGGGCGAAGGTGAAGAAGAGGATAAAATCTTCTTCGCCAGCCGAGCCCGCACGGCGAGGGTGGAAAAGAAGACGAAGTCTTCTTTGACTACCCGAGCGTTAGCGAAGGGTAGAAAAGAAGACTTATCTTCTTTGACTATTCAAACGTCGTGAGGGTCATTTTTAGGCAAAGAGAATGAAATTCTCTTTTTTACTTTCACTTCCGTCTTGCGGAAGCTCGGTTTCTAACAACGAATCTTTTTTCTAGTTTTTTAAGAGTTTCAACTATTCCTCCATATTCAAGCTCGGAATAAGGAAGCATTGCCGTTCCGAAAAATCCCTGTCTTCTTATTTCCTGAGTTTCTTGAGCGGCTTGCGTCCTGACATAATCCCAATACGGTTGGTCAAAGGCATCAGCAGGCTCTGTGAGTTTACCCTCTTTTTCGCAGAATGCCAGACAGCTTACAATCGCCGGGCCGTCAAAAAATGAAATTGATGTATTTTTCCTGACTGGCATTAAAGGACTGTTATGAGAGCCCCTCATAAAACCGGCTACTACCGGTGTCAGAGTATAAGGAGAAAGAATCTCGCCGGTGGCTGGAAAATCCTTTTGAGTTCTGACCAGCATCACCGGGTCGTCTTTGCCCACGTATTTGCCAGCGATATTATGAAGTCGGGTAGTGGAAACCGCGACCACCTGCTCTCCGGTAGCTCTTGACCAAACAGATTCCACAATAAACTTTTCCGGGTCTCTTAACAAAGCAGCGATATCATAAATTTCTTCGGGCGAGTTAAGTTCAATAATCTTATCGGCTTTGGTAAAAGAAACATCCATAATGACAAATTTAAAACCCATCTTAACCTGAGGGGCAAGAATCAAACCGGCATTATGCATCGGGTCAACAAAAGACAGATACAAAGGAAGATTAAAGGCGCCGGGGTCAGTTTTATCTGCCATAAACATTAAAAATGGCTCAGCCGCTCTCTCTTCTATCTCCATTTCGGCCACCTGCGGCCCCATTCCTTTTACGTTTCCGGAAAAAGCTGAAATCAGCAAATCCTGACCTGCCCCATAAAGACCCTGGCTTTTAGCTACCTTTGTGCCAGCCAAAAAGGCATCAAGACAAAGTTTGTGAACTTCGGGATTCAAAACTCCCCCTTTATGGCTGGGCAAAATTGAAATATCGTCTCCGGTATAAGCCAGACAGGAATCAATGATAATTCCTTTTCCTTTTTCTTTAATATATTTTTCAACCGTTTCTAACAGCTCTTGGCTGGGTTTAATATGCCCGCCGATTGAGCCGATATCCGCTTTAATAATTGACAGAGTAATTTTTGCCATAAATTTTATTCTCTTTTTATTTTACCCCGTTAGAAATCTATTTTCAACCTTTATTTTTAACGGGGTTTATTTTTTTCGACCTTTCAAGATTTTAGGGGCCCGCTGAAAGCGGGAGCCAGCTGAGGGTGGGTTGTAGTCTTTTTTGGCAATTTCAATTATGGTTTTAATAACAGAGTCAGGATTTACTGAGATAGAATCTATACCACACTTAATTAGAAACTCTATAAATCCCTTGATGCTTGCCGGGGCCTCACCACAGATACTTACTTTTTTTCCATATTGATGGGCTTTTTTAATAAATTCTTCTATTGCTCTCTTTACTGCTTCATTACTCTCATCAAACATTTGGGATAGCTTAGCATTATCTCTATCAACCCCTAATAGGAGTTGAGTCAAGTCGTTGCTCCCTACCGAATAATTATCGAAAATCTCACTGAATCGATCTACTAAAATCACGTTTGAGGGAATTTCGCACATCACATAAACCTTGAGGTTGTCCTTTCCTTTTTTTAAACCATACTCTTTCATTAATTTTAGCACTCTTTTGCCCTCTTTTGGAGTCCGGCAGAACGGAATCATCAGGGAAATATTTTTCAGGCCAAAGCGCTCTCTGGCTCTTTTAATCGCCTGACATTCCATCTGAAAAGCCGGCTGGAAGTCCTTGTCCGAATAACGGCTGGCTCCCCGAAATCCTATCATCGGATTTTCTTCTTTTTTCTCAAATAGCTGACCTCCGACTAAGTTTTCGTATTCGTTTGATTTAAAATCGGAAAAACGGACAATAACTTCTTTGGGATAAAAAGCTGAGGCGATTTGAGCTATTCCTTCGGCTAATTCTTTGATAAAATATTCTTTTTTATCTTTGTGTTCAATGGTAATTTCATCTATTTGTTTAATAATCGTTTGGAATTTTGAATTTGGGATTTGGGATTTGTTTCGGATTTCGGATTTAGGATTTCGGATTTCCTTGTAATGATACAAGGCCAAAGGATGAACCCTGATTTTTTCAGCCAGAATGAATTCAATTCTGGCCAATCCCACCCCGTCTGAGGGCAAAAATGAGGTTTTGAAAGCAATCTCAGGCGCTCCAATATTTATCATAATTTTTGTCTTCAACTTTGGAATTTCTTTCAAATCGTATCTTTTTATTTCGAATGGAATTTTACCCAAAAAAATTCTTCCTTCTTTACCAACAGTACAATCCACAGTAATCTCTTTTCCATTTGTTAAAATCTTTGTTCCAATTTTAGTCCCGACAATACAGGGCACCCCTAACTCTCGAGAAACAATAGCGGCATGGCAAGTGGCTCCCCCCTCATCAGTAACAATGGCCGAAGCTAAAGGGAAAATTGAAACCCAATCAGGGTCTGTTATTTTGGTCACCAAAACTTCTCCTTTTTTAAATTCTCCCAGTTTTGAAACATCTTCAATAATACGGACTTTTCCTTCTCCAATTTTATTTCCAACGGCAATGCCGGATAAAACTGGTTTTTTAGCAGTTTTTATCTGATATTCTTGATAAATAGAATTTCTGGAAAAATCGAGCCGATGAACCGTCTCCGGCCTTGATTGGGTAATAAACAATTTTCCGGTTTTTCCATCCTTTGCCCATTCAATATCCTGAGGCCTGCCGTAATGTCTTTCAATAATCATTGCCCATTTTGCCAGGGTTAAAATTTCCTCCTCGGCCAAAGAAAATCTTATTTTTTGTTTTTGAGAAACTGCTGCCTCCTTTAATCCTCCTTCTTTATTGTAAATATATTTTTTGGTTTTTCTTCCCAAATTTTTAATAATTATTGACTTATATCCTTTCTTTAAAGTGGGCTTGAAAACATAAAATTCATCGGGAGTAATTTTCCCTTTAACAATAAGCTCCCCCACCCCATAAATTGAATTAATTAAAACAACATTGGGAAAACCGGTTTCGGTGTCCAGAGTAAAGATTATTCCGGAAGATGCTAAATCTGACCTCACCATCTTTTGGACGCCGACAGAAAGAGCAAACTTTAAATGGGAAATTTTCTTTTCTTCCCGATAAGTAATTGCCCTGTCATTAAAGGAAGAAGCAAGACATTTCTTAATTGCTTCCAATAAATTTTCTTTTCCTCTGACATTCAAGTAGCTTTCAAACATTCCGGCAAAAGAATCCTGGGGAGCGTCTTCTGCCACTCCGGAAGACCTGACCGCAACTTCGCAGTTTTGACCGTATTTTTCCGCTAATCTCCGATAAGCTTTAACGATTTCTTTTTTTAAATCTTCCGGAAGTTCCGATTTTAAAATTAAATTTCTTGCCTCCTTGCCGGTTTTCTGTAAACTCTTAATGTCTTTGACCTTTAATTTTTTGAAAACCTTCTTTAATTCTGGCAAAAGCTCGTTTTTCTTTAGAAAGTACCACCAAGCACGGCTGGTTGTGGCAAATCCATCAGGAACATTAATCCCCTTACTGCTCAATTTTGAAAACATCTCTCCCAAAGAGGCATTTTTCCCTCCAACCAAAGGAACGTCTTTTTTGTTAATTTCCCCGAAGGGCAAAATATATTTATTTTTCTTTTTCATCATAAAAATTTATTTTATTTGTTTTTTAAAACGGCTTGAGCTGCAGCTAATCTGGCCACCGGGACCCGAAAGGGCGAACAGCTAACATAATTTAAACCGACTTTATGGCAAAATTCAATTGAATCAGGGTCTCCGCCGTGTTCTCCGCATATTCCGACTTCCAAATCTCTCCTTGCGGCTTTTCCCCTCTCTTTGCCAAGTTGAATTAATTGCCCTACTCCTTCCTGGTCCAAGCTGATAAAGGGGTCTTCTTTGAAAATCTTTTGTTCCAGGTATTTGGGCAAAAATCTTCCGGCATCATCCCGGGAAATTCCCAGAGTAGTCTGAGTTAAGTCGTTGGTGCCGAAAGAGAAAAACTCCGCCTCTTTGGCGATTTCTCCTGCCATCAGGGCAGCCCTTGGCAGTTCAATCATTGTCCCGATTTTGTATTTTAAATTAACGGAATATCCGGCCATCACTTCTTCACAAACTTTTTTGATTGATTCTTTAATCTGCCTGAATTCTTCAATATCCAGAATCAGGGGAATCATAATCTCTAAAATAATTTTCAGCTTCTGCCGGCTGGAAAGCTGGCAGACAGCTTCCATTATTGCCCTTGCCTGCATTTCGTAAATTTCCGGAAAAGTAATTCCCAGCCTGCAGCCCCTGTGGCCCAGCATCGGGTTTAACTCCTTTAAGTTTTCCGCCTTAACTCTAATCGTTTCCGGCGGAACCCCGATTTTTTCAGCTAAATCCTGAGTGTCTTTTTCGGTTTGGGGCAAAAATTCATGTAAGGGAGGGTCCAAAAGCCGGATAATGACGGCCAGACCTTCCATTGCCTTGAATATCTCAATAAAATCGCCTCGCTGAAGCAGTTCAATCTTCTTTAAAGCTTCTTTCCGTTCTTGGCTGTCTCCCGCCAAAATCATTTGTTGAAAAACATTAATTCGGTCTTCCTTAAAAAACATATGTTCGGTCCGGCAGAGGCCGATTCCTTCAGCTCCAAAAATTCTCGCCTGCCTGGCTTGTTCGGGAGTGTCGGCGTTGGCATAAACTCCCAATTTTCTAATCTCATCCGCCCAGCTTAAAATCTGGTCTAAATCTTTAGAGGCTTCCGGGGACTTAGTAGGAATTTTTCCCATCATCACTTCTCCGGAAGTTCCGTCAATGCTTATAAACTGGCCTTTTTTCACCGCCTTATCTCTGGCCCGAAATTGTTCATTTTTGTAATCAATATAAAGGGCTTCGCAACCCACTATCCCCGGCTTTCCCATCCCCCGGGTTACCAAAGCGGCGTGGGAGGTCATTCCTCCTCTGGCAGTCAAAATTCCTTCAGCTGCGGCAATTCCCTGAATGTCATCAGGTGATGTTTCCATCCTGACCAAAATTACTTTATGACCTTTATCTACTAATTCAACACTCTCCAAGGGGTCAAAAACCACTTCTCCCACCGCCGCTCCCGGAGAAGCAGCCAGCCCCTTGGCTAAAATCTCTTTTTTAAATTTTGGGTCAAAGGAGGGCCGAAAAAAACTCTCAATTGATTTCGGCTCAATTCTCAATAGGGCGGTATTTTTATCAATCAGTCCCTCTTTCACCATATCCAAAGCCATTTTTACTGCCGCCTGAGCCGTTCTTTTGCCGGTTCTGGTCTGAAGCATCCACAATTTCCCGTTTTCAATGGTAAATTCAATATCCTGGGTATCTTTAAAATAATTTTCCAGAGTTTCGGAAATTTTGAGAAGCTGCTGATAACATTGAGGAAAAACTTCTTTTAATTTTTCAACAGGAAAAGGAGTTCTGATTCCCGCCACCACATCCTCTCCCTGGGCATTGATTAAGAACTCTCCGTATAATTTTTTTTCTCCGCTGGCAGGATTTCTGGTAAAGCCCACTCCGCTGCCAGAATTTTCATTAAAATTTCCGAAAACCATTGACTGGGCGTTCACGGCCGTTCCCCAATCGTCGGAAATTTTATTAAGCTTTCTGTAAGTTATGGCCCGGGGAGTATTCCAGGATTTAAATACTGCTCCAGTTGCCATCCAAAGCTGCTCCCAAGGGTCCTGAGGAATTTCTTTGCCGGTTAAATTCTTCACCTTGATTTTTAACCTTCGGACGGTTTCCTGCCAGTCTCCGGCCTTTAAATCCAAATCTCCTTTTAAACCCTTTTCTTTTTTAATCTCTTCCAACACTTCATCCAATTCCTCTTTCGGGGCTCCCATCACCACGTCAGCAAACATAAAAATAAATCTCCAGTAAGAATTCCAGACGAAGCGGTCGTTTTTTGGAGCTAATGACTCCGTAATTTCATCGTTTAACCCCAAATTCAAAACAGTATCCATCATTCCCGGCATAGAAATCCTGGCTCCGCTTCTAACCGAAAAAAGTAAAGGATTTTCTTTGTTCCCAAATTCAGCTCCTTTTGCTTTTTCTACTTTTTTCACTGCTTCTTCCAGTTCAGCTTTCAGTTCCGGCGGATAATTGTATCCCTGCTGGTAAAAATAATTGCAAACTTCGGTAGAAATGGTAAAGCCCGGCGGAACAGGCAATCCAAGTTTTGCCATTTGGGCCAAATTGGCTCCTTTCCCCCCCAAAAGATTTTTCATTTCCGCTCCCCCTTCTGATTCTTTTTGACTAAAAAAATAAATATATTTTTTGCTCATATTATCCTAAAATTACTTTTTTGATTTTTTCAACGCTTTCGGGATTAGCCCTTGACAGACATTTTTGACTTGCTATAATTATGATAGCAACGCTACCCCAGGGTAAAACCTGGGGCTTTGCTATTTTAGAATTATTTCATCTTTAATTCTATTTAAGTATATATGCCAGCATTGCCTTAATTCCCATGCCATATTTTCTTCGTATCCCATAAAAATTATATTTTTCTTTTTATCTTCTATTACATAATTTTTGAGTTCCAATAAATCGCTGTCTCCGCTTAATATTATTACGGCATTAAGGCCATCAATTGCTCTTACTACGTCTAATGTAATCTCTACATCAACATCACCTTTCTTCATAAACTTTCCAGCGACCGGCGTATATTTTAAAAGTTTTTCTTTTATTGTAACATACGGTTTTATTTTCTCTAAAAAGTTCTCCGTCCCAAAAAATACCACATCACTTTTTTCGGGAATAGCGATATAATAATTAATAAATTTTAGATTGCAAATACCTTCCAATAATTTTCTTAATTTTCCGAGATCTATCCTCCAGCCGTATTTTTGATAGGATTTATAAAGATTTGAATCATCACAAAAAACGCCAACTTTTTTAGATTTTAAAAAATTTAATAAATTTTTAACAATGTGATGTTGTAAATTAATTTCTATTCTTTTAAAACCGATATTCTGAATTCTATTTAATCCTTCTCCGAAACAACTTAAATTATTTTTTAAAATACCTGGTATGACTTTCATAAGAATCTGATGAGAAACTTCATTTACTTCTTCTTTAGGGATAGGGGCGTAATTT
>Ga0172366_10002950_pt1 | contig 13404 bp, 6 predicted proteins | sample LakKivSesite69cm_FD_114533 | JGI IMG/M metagenome (GOLD analysis project Ga0172366, IMG submission 114533) | Sediment microbial communities from Lake Kivu, Rwanda - Sediment site 69cm | ecosystem: Environmental > Aquatic > Freshwater > Lake > Sediment | place: Rwanda: Western Province, Lake Kivu... | reverse complement strand
CTTGGCGGATTCAAGACCAGGCGAGATGTGGTGACGGAGAGCGGCATTCCACTGCTTCGCAGAATCCCTGTTCTGGGATATCTTTTCAAGAGTCAGAAAAAGGTTCAGGAAAACAAGGATGTCCTTTTCTTCATAACACCATATCTTTTGAATCCCGGCACCAGCCCCATCCTGCCTTATGACTTTCAGCATGGGAAATTCTTAGAGATTAATAATACTCCCGTCAAATATTGAGCGACTAAATAACTTTCTGGGTATCGAATGCAAATGTAATGAAATCTTTATTTCACTTGATAAAAGTCAGGCATTGACACAACGGCTGTATGAGTATCAGTATTAATTTGATGTGGCGGGGAATCGCACGTAGACTAATGCGTACAGAAACACCATCACAATATAATGTAGTGATTCGGGCGTTAGCGTTTTGCACGGAATATTTTTTCCACGTCTTTTGCGGAGAGGGTGTTGAGGACGTGGCGTGGCTCGCACCAGCCCTTTCTTGCCATCCCCACTCCCAGTTCTGTGAAATCTAACTCTTCCAGATTGTGGGCGTCAGGACAGATGCAGATGCGAACGCCTGCCTCTATTGCCTTCCTGACGCTATGCCAGTCGAGGTCAAGGCGCAATGGCTGGCAGTTCAGCTCAATGATAACGCCATGACGGGCGGCGGCGGTAATAACGGCGTCAATGTCCAGCTCATATTCATCGCGTCCGAGAAGCAGGCGTCCAGTTGGGTGTCCGAGGATGGTTGTGTGCGGGTTCTCCACCGCCTTTATGATTCGCCGTGTCATCTCGTCCTTTGGCATCTTGAACTTGCTGTGAACAGAGGCAATCACAAAATCCAGTTTTTCCAGAATTTCATCGGGATAATCAAGAGAGCCATCGGGCAGGATGTCCGATTCTATTCCTTTGAAGAGGCGGACATTTTTCAGCTTTTTATTCAGGGCATTGATTTCATCTATTTGTTTGAGGAGTCGCTCGGTGCTGAGGCCATTGGCGTAAAAGGCGGTGCGGCTGTGGTCGCTGATGCCTATGTATTCACAATGTCGCCTTGTTGTCTCCGACGCATAATCATTCAGTGTGGCGATTCCGTCGCTGTAATTCGTGTGCACGTGAATTATGCCTTTTACGTCATCCTTCGTGATGAGATGCGGGATAATTCCCTTTTCCGCCGCCTCAATTTCCCCCCAGTCCTCGCGCAGTTCTGGCGGTATATAAGCAAGTTTCAGACGCTTGAAGATTGCCTCCTCAGAGCCGAGCCGCTCTGATTTTTTTGCGTTCCTTTTGAAGAGACCGTATTCATTGAGTTTGTAGCCCAGATGCAGGGCGCGCCCCCTCAGCGTCACATTGTGCGCCTTACTCCCCGTGAAATACATGAGAGCAAAGGGGAACTGTTCCTTTGTGACGATGCGTAAATCCACATTGATTCCCATTGTCAGACGCACACTGCTTTTTGTTTCACCGCGTGCGATAACTTCCTCCACAAGAGGATGTGAGGTAAAGGCATCAACGAGTAGTGATGGATTGGTGAAGGAGGCGAGGATGTCAATGTCCTTCACCGTGTTGGCGAATCGGCGGAGACTTCCAGCAACCTCAAGATGTTCCACCCCTTTTATGTTTTCAAGAGACTGAATGAGTCTCTTTGCCGCCTCACGGGCTTCATGGAGAAGGAAACGTCCATGCGCCTTTTTAACAAGTTCAATCCCTTTTAAGATATTCTCCTGGGTTTTGGCACCGAATCCCGGCAAATTGAGGAGTCTATTTACGCGGCATGCATATTCCAGTTCCCTCACGCTTGCCACGCCCAGTTTATCATAGACCGCCCGCGCCTTTTTTGGTCCAAAGCCGGGGATTTTTAGCATATCCACCAGCCCCTCGGGTATGCTGGATTTCAGTTCATCATAATAGGGGAGATTGCCGGTTTGAAGGAGCGTTAGAGTCTTTTCCGCAATGGATGAGCCGATACCCTTTATGCCTTCAAAATCGCTTATGTCTTTGAATTCATCGAGAGGGCGGTCGAGTGTTTCAATAGTGCGGGCGGCGTTACGGTAGGCATTGCATTTAAATGGATTTTCACCTTTCAGTTCCAAGAGTGTGGCAATCTCTTCAAAAATCGCCGCCAGTTCTTTCTTGTTCATGAACCGTGGACAACCTTTTAAATTTCCGGGAAAATAATTTAGATCCTCTAAAAAAAATGAAATTTATTCACCACGGTCCGCCTCAGGCGGACACAGAGTGCACAGAGATTTTTCGATATTTTCCCTATTTCATTGCCCTCTGTGTCCTCCGTGGCTCTGTGGTGGATTTCGTATTTTTAGAGATTCTTATAATTCCTGCGGGATTTCTTCCATGACATAGGTCTCGATGATGTCGCCCTCCTTGACGTCGTTGAAATTGTCAAGACCTATGCCGCATTCGAGGGCGTTTTGGACGCTTGATACATCCTCCTTCACCCGGCGCAAGGATGAGATTTTGCCTTCATAGACAACCGAGTTATCGCGGACGAGACGTGCCTTGTCAGACCTTTTGATTTCCCCTGTCAGGACAAAACAGCCCGCAACATTGCCCAGCTTGGAAATCTTGAACACCTGGCGCACCTCTGCGCGTCCATGCTCCACCTCCTTGAATTTCGGCTCAAGGAGTCCACGCATTGCCATCTTGACCTCATCAAGAAGTTCATAAATGACCCGATAGGTTTTTATCTCGACCATCTGTTCCTGCGCCAGCTCGGCAACAGAAGGTTCCGGTCGGACGTTGAAGCCGATTATGATGGCATCAGATGCGTCGGCAAGGTGAACGTCTGACTCATTTATCCCGCCCACGCCGGCGTGCAATATACTTATCTTGACCTTCTCCGTGCTCAACTTTTCCAAAGACTGTGAGATTGCCTCTATCGAGCCCTGGACGTCGCCCTTAAGGACGATGTTCAGCTCTTTTGTCTCTGACTCTAAGATATAGGATTTGAGGTTTTCGAGAGTGACGTGACGCGTCTGACGCAGACCACGTATCCTTCTACGGAGGGTGCGGATGGAGGCGATTCGGCGTGCAGTCTTTTCATCGGGCATAACGAGGAAGGATTCCCCAACCGTTGGAACGCCTGTCAGACCAACCACCTCCACCGGCATGGAAGGACCTGCCTCTTTTAATGCCCTTCCGTGGTTATCAATCATTGCCCGAATCTTGCCGAACTGATTGCCCGTCAGGATGACATCGCCCGTCCTGAGCTCTCCTTTCTGCACAAGGAGTGTTGTGATGACGCCTCGTAAGGGGTCCACGTGGGATTCAAGGATGGTGCCCTCTGCGGGACGCTCCTTGTCCGCCTTCAGTTCAAGAATTTCCGCCTGAAGATGAATGAGTTCGAGCAGTTTTTCCACATTGGTGCCTGTCTTGGCGGCAATCTCGGCATACAAAGTCTCACCGCCGAGTTCCTCGGAGACCAGTTGATATTTCATGAGGTCTTGTTTGACATGGTCGGGATTGGCGCCTGCTTTGTCAATCTTGTTGATTGCCACAATTATGGGGACGTTTGCCGCCTTTGCGTGATTGATTGCCTCAACGGTCTGGGGCATCACGCCATCATCGGCGGAGACTACCAGAACCACAATATCCGTCACCTTTGCGCCGCGGGCACGCATTGCCGTGAATGCCGCATGGCCGGGGGTATCGAGGAAAACAATATCTCCCTTCGGTGTCTTGACACAATAAGCGCCGATATGCTGGGTGATGCCGCCAAACTCCTGGCTGGCGATGTCAGACTTGCGAATGCTGTCAAGGAGGGTCGTCTTCCCATGGTCGACGTGTCCCATGATGGTGACAACCGGCGGGCGTGGCTTCATCTTTTCCGGGTTATCTTTGACCACGTATTCGCGGATGTCATATTCGTCGTTCTCAGGGATGATTTCGAGTGCGACGTTGAACTCCTCTGCGAGCACCTGACAATGTTCTGTTGAGAGGGTCTGGGTTGGAGTGAAAGTCTCTCCCATGACTTCAAGTTTTGCCAGGACGTCTTCAATTGGGACATCAATCTTCTCGGCGAATTCTTCGACCGTGGCTTCGCCCTGAATGAGGGCGGATTTTGTTTTGGGTTTTTCCAGTTGGGGTCTTCTCTTCTGCGCCTTGGGACGTTTAACGGGGACGGCGGGAAGTGTATCAAGGTCAACATAAAAAGAGGGGCGTATCTTTTTTGTCCTTTTCTGTTCCTCATCCACTTCATCCCTGGAGGTAGTTTTTTTGCCCTTGGAGCGCTTTTTCCACCGCTCGGCGATGTCCTTTTTCAACTCCTTGAAGCTCATGACCTCAATTGTGGGGACGATGAGCTCACCGGTCTTGGAATCCTTTTTGCGCCTGCGACCCCTCGGTCTTTCCTTTGTTTCATGCGGTTTGGCTGAGATTGCCTCCGGGTGTGGGGGTGCGAGAGATTTGTCCTCTCCGGTAATACGAGCTTCTTCTCTGGCTTGGGGATGAACGGGTCTCTTTTTAGTAAAGGCTGTGGTCTGAATGGTCGGGTGGCGGTGAGCAGTTTTCGGGTGGGGCTGTGTTGGAGTTGTCTCCCTTGCCGCCTTGGCTTTTTCGATGGCTTCCTTCTTCGCCTTGTCAGTTGTGGTTGACTGGGTTTTGATGAGGAAGCCGGGACGGAAGGTCTTTGTCCTGGGTTTGGAGGGTATAACAGGAGCGGCGGGGGTTGTTTCCTGGGGCGCCGTTGCGGCGGAAGAAGTGGCAGTTTCCTGAATCACCTGCCGGTGTGGCTGTTTTTCAGATTCCCCCTGTTCACGCGTCTTTCGCCTGAGAAATGTGCTTTTGATACGCTCAACATCGTGGTCGTCAATGGGGCTCAAATGGTTTTTGACGGGCACTCGCATCCGCTTTAATTCGGCGAGAAGGTCCTTTGGACTCATATCAAGTATTACGGCTAACTCATGAACTTTCATACACGAATGCTCCAATCATTACCCCACGATACGTTAAATGCCTGACTAACATTATCCGCCCGATGCGGACTCACCACAGAGATACAGAAGACACAGAGAATATCATAACACTTTAATATTCAAACTCTGTGCTCTCTGTGTCTCTGTGGTGAAATGTTTTTCCCTATGTTTGTTTTCTCAGGGGTTTTCAATCCTTTACATATAACAAATATAGTAGACTCGTCACGAGTCTTTTTTTTTCCTTATCGGGTCATACATTAATTATAGAACTTAATTCCGCCGGCGTTCCGCGTCAATATATATTCATTGCGTTACGGGTTGTGGTAATAATCCAAAGTACTGATTATTGTCCTTCACCGGAGTTATTATTTTTGTCGGAGGATTCCGGGGAGGTGTTGATTTCCTGCGCCTTGTCATTGCCCGGTGCGGGTGTTTCTCTGGAAGTCTCCTCTTTCTCCTTTTCTTTTTCCTTGTCTGTATTGAGTTTTTTGGCAAGTTCCTCAAGGGCGTCCATGTATTCCTTTGCGCCGCTGACGAGATTTTCCGCCAGTTGCAGGTCTCCGTTCGTGAAATTCAGTAGTAATGCGGGCGCCGTTTTGGAAATCTTTTCGACACTGCTGTAAGGTGATTTCATGAGGGCGTCGCGGGCGAGCTGGGTGAGACCATCCACCTGGCTCAAGAAATCCTCTAAGTATCGCCGATTCAGCTCCTCCATTTTTTCCAGCAACTCCCTGCGCTCCTCTGAAAGGATGTCTATCTTCCAACCAGTGAGCTTTGCCGCCAGCTTGGCGTTCTGTCCGCGTTTTCCGATGGCGAGGGAGAGACTGTTCTGTGAGACGACCACCTGCGCTGTCCGGCTGTCCTCTGAAAGATTGATGCCGATTACTTCTGCTGGGTTGAGCGCCGCCTGGATAAGTTCCTCCGGATTGGCACTGTATGGGATGACATCTATTTTTTCATTATCCAGTTCACGCACAATCATCTGCACGCGGGAACCCTTCATACCCACGCAGGCGCCGACGGGGTCGACGTCTGGATTTGTGCTTGTGACCGCTATCTTTGTCCTGACACCCGGTTCACGGGCAATGCTCACAATCTTTACAGTGCCATCGGCAATCTCCGGCACCTCCTGCTCAAAGAGTTTGATGACCAGTTCGGGGCATGCCCTTGAGACGCGAATCTCGGGACCGCACTGAGTTTTCTGCACATCCTGGATATATACCTTGATGCGGTCGCCATAGCGATACTGCGCCCCGTAAGGGACTTCATTCTGGGGAAGAATGGTTTCCACCTTACCCACGCCCACAATGACGTTACGTCGTTCAAAGCGCTGGACAATGCCAGTGACAACCGTTCCCACCTTATCGGTGAATTCATTTATGATTTTTTCCTGCTCGGCTTCCCTCAGCCGTTGCATGATGCCCTGGCGGACGGATTGTGCGGCGATGCGACCGAACTCAAAGGGGTCGATTTCCACCTCTATGGTCTCACCCTCGGTGACATTCTTTTTGATTTTTTTGGCGGATTTCAGGTCTATTTCATATTTTGGTTCCCTGACCTCGGCAACGACTGTTTTCTCCACAAAGATGTGCAGTCCGCCGCTTTCCATGTCCAGCACAGGTCTTGTTTCCCTGTAAAAAAGCGGACTCTTCTTTGATGTGGAAATGATTGCCTCTTCAATGGCATTTTTCACCACTTCAACATCGATATCCTTTTCTTTGCTTATCTGGCGGATAAAGTTGATGAAATTTACCTCCAACATGGCAATGCTCCTTTGGCATATTATTGTGCATAATCTTATTTTTTTAACAAAAAAAGTGGGCTTGTGCCCACTTCTGTTCAAAACAAAGATAATCCGCTTATATTCAATCATTGACCGTTGTGCAAGGACTATTTTTAAATTTTTTGTTTGAGATTATTTTGATGTGCATCGCCTTTCCCACAAAGCCGATATGGAGTCTCAATATCTTGACAGGACTTTTGTGCATTTATTATGGATTTATTAGTTCGCGTGGAACAAAGAGTCGTTTTCGGAGTGGAGCTGTCATGAAAAAAATCATATTTTTTCTCTCACTGTTCATTGTGTTATTTTTTTGCGGGTGCAAGTCACATAAACCGGAGGTCTCCGCTCTTGGGCTTGAGGTGGAAGCGGTTAGACCCCACATTGCCGAAGTGAGCGATTCATTTGTCGCGCCCGCCATGTCCCGCCTCAGCGAATCTTGCCTTATCACCATGCCAGTGGATGGTCGTATCGGCAGGATTGAGCTTGAGCCAGGAAGCGCAGTGAAGGCTGGTGAAAGGCTTATCGAGATTGACCTTGTTCCCTTTGAGGAGAGGGTGGCTGAGGCGCGCGCCGCTGTGGGGGAATTGGAAGCCCAGATAAAGGTGAATGAGCATGAGGGCATGGAACAGGCAATCATGGCGGCGGGGCGTAAGGCAATTGCCGCCGCTGAAGAGGCAATGAAGTCTGCCGATGCGCAGGTCGCCGCGCAAAAAGTCCGCTATGATCGCGCCGCAAGGGATGTTGACCACTATCAGGAACTCGCACATACGAACGTCCTGCCGGAAGGCAGGCTGGAAGATTATGAGATAAAGGCGGAAAACCTCGCCATCGAACTGCGTAAGCAGGAATTTCAACGCGCCGAAATCGGTGCCATATATGAGGCTTATAAACTCATCCCCGAGCTGATGGATGGATGGATTGGCACCAAACATCTTGAGCGGGAGGCACTTCTGCAAAAACTACTTCAGGCAAAGGCAAGACTCTCACGCGCAGAGCATGAACTCATGATTGCTGAGATACGCTCACCGATTGATGGCATCGTCTTAGAGCGCCATGAACGCGGCGATGGCTTTCTTTCTGCAGGGCGTCCCCTCCTTCTTCTGGGTAACATGAAAAACCTTGAGGGTGAGTCTGACATCCCCACCAATTATGCCATGAAGATTTCGCCCGGCTCTCAGGTTGTGCTGGATATTTATCATCAGGGCAAGCCCGTTACGGGAAGGGTGGTGCGGATTGAGCCGGTCGGGTTTAAAAAGGTCACGCAGGGAGCGGAAGAGATGAGGGTCAAGGTGATATTTTCGCTTGATGAGAAGCCGGGAAAAATAGGGGTGAATTACGGTTTTCTTGCGAGATTTTACACAGGCGGGAAATCCACACCACTTATCGTCCCCGAAAAAAGCATCCTGCAGGCGCCCGATGGCTCACATTACGTCTTCAAGATTGTGGGCGACAAACTCAAAAAACAGCCAGTTGAAATCACCCGTGGTGAGAAAGAAATTGGCGTGACATCAGGGCTGACCCAAGATGACCTCATCGTGCTTGCCCCCAACGTCACCATGAAAGATGGCATCAAGGTCAGTGTAAAAAAGTAAAAGAGGATGGTCACTCAAACATTTTATATCAAATATGGTTTTTAAGGAAGAGGATAGCGGTATACCTGCACCTTGTCGAGATAGACCCTGCCGTATTCAGTTGCCTCGCCATCCACGATGTCAAAATCAAGCGCCATAAGGTCGCTGGAGTCACCATGCACGCCTGAAAGATAAGGTGGTGACTGGATGAAGATGGAATAAGTTGTCCCGCCCGGCGCTGGCATTTGACCCGATGTCCCCGGCACCTGCCGCACATACCTCATACCGTTCCAGTCGTAGGTCTTGTTAGAAAATCTCATTCTTATCATCGGGAGGTGGATACGGGCACTCTGGTTTTCGCTACGCAGTGTGAAGACGGCACAATATAGATGTCCCGCCTCGAATTTCGGACCATCCGCATTATAATCCAATCCCCATCCGCCGAAGTTGAGATGTTTAGTTTCAAGCGGACCGGGAGATTCCAGCCACAGTGAGCCACTGCCAGAGCCGCTTGTGACGGGGTCAAGAAGCGACCCTGCATCGAAACGACTCCACTTTTCGAAATCCTCATTGGTATCGAACTGTGCGACCAGCGTTGCGCTGGCAGGCGATACCGTGTAACGCGTCACATCAACACTGTTGCAGTAAATATTGCCGGTCTGAGCAGGCGTGAAGTCGATAAGGTCAAGATAGATTAAGAAATTGGTACCGGTGCCAGCATCTTCAGGGTTTTTGAAGAAATAGGAATCAACGTTGCGCCAGCTGGTTGTAATTGCATTTGGTCCTTTATCAACGTGGAAGGCGGCGAGCGTCAGCGAGGAAACATCGTTCCAGCGCAGGCGCACAAATGGGACGGCACCGTTGTCTGTCTGGTCAGTCATGAGATTATAACGGGCGCGGTAGAGGTAATTCTCAGTGCATGACTGCAAGGCTGAACTCGTTTTCAACTCCCAGCAGCCATACTGGTTGCCGGATTCATTCTTATCAAGAACGGCAATGGTGGATGAGGTAATCGTGGAAGTCGGGGCGATATAGAAGGAACCAAGGGGGTCATTAATGAAGGTGTTGCCGGTTATGGGGAGTGGCTCCCATCCCTCGGCATCGGGATTATCAAATGGGTAGGAATATTCGGCAACAATGGTCTTACTAATACTGGCGATTCCCATGTCTGTTTGGACTTTGAGAACGACGGTATAAGTTCCCGGTTCGTCATATGTATGGCACGGGTTCTGCGCATTTGATTCAAAAAGTCCGTCATTAGTGAAATCCCATTGCCATCCCTTGATTGTATAGCCATTTCCGTCAGAGCAATCACTGAAACATACATTAAGGGGCGCCCAACCAGAGGTGGGTAGGGCGGTAAAACAAGGTTTAGGTAAAACATCTTCAACAATGACAAAGATACCATGTGCGGAGAAGGGGTCAGAGGGGGTATATTCAATCGTTGAGTCAGGTTTATTCTGATTTGAATCAACTTCAATGTAAGTTCCATTGTCCTGTCGCTGATAAAGAACAAGGTTTCCCGTGTAGGAATTGTCATAATGGAATGTCAGTGTTGCAGATTCCGCATAGTAACAAAGATAATATGAATTCCATACCACAAAAAGATGTCCGGGCAGGGTATAATCAGGAAGAGTTTCATATGGAGCAATGGGACTTAGATCGTGGCACTGAAGTGCGCCGCATATCTGATTGTTAATAGTTGGGGATGATGCCTTGCAAACAAAGCTCTGGGATACATTACCGAAACTCGCATTCCACACTGTGGTTATTAATGGCTGAAGGGAGATGTTGTAACCGCTGTCTGAATACACTGAGGGTGTTGTCAGAAATGGTTGATAAGTTACCGATGACCCGTTCGAGGAGTTCCAATCGAGGAGAGAGCCAGTATTGGGACCACCGCCGTTGACATAAGGACCCTGAACAGACTCCCAGTAATTATTGGCAAAAATTACATTTAAGCCCGCATTATTGTAGCAAGCCCTTGACCCACCTGGACTGAAACGGTTGCCTGTTCCCAAAATCGTGGAACTTAGATTATTGAAAATTGAGTAATCCGAAGAAGAGGCGGTCGCATTATTATGAAAATGTGTGGAGAAAACATGCAAAGACGTGCTGTTGTAGTTTAGAATTCCCGTTCCAGAGTTATCTGAAATGCGGTTTAGATATAAAGTAACATTCGCACCGGCTTTGATTTCCATGCCATTTGACGATTGGGATAAAAGATTACCTGCGAAATAAGGTCCCTGACTTCCGCCAAAGCGGATGTTATAGTCTGGGGTATTATGACATATGTTCCCAGTTATTTTTGCTTTTGAAGTGGAGTCCATGTAAATATTTGCAATTGTGCCGCCCACAAGGGTATTTCCCAGAATATAAACATTATCACAATTATTCACTATGGCAATGCTCTGATGCACAACATTTACCAGATAATTATCTTTGATCCAAACGCCACCGGAACAATTAGATACTGTAAATCCAGAATTCAGGGAATTAAAAACGCGATTTCTCTCAATAACTCCTGTTGAATTATTTGCCATATATATAGTGTCCTGCTTGGTATTGTTGCACGCATTATTATAAAAACGAACGTCTTTAGCGTTTGCGACTTGTAATGCGCTGATTTCTGTATCGTTAAACGTGCAATTCTCGACATCCGCTGTTCCCTGTGGAGTCCAATTTGCCACCATAACTGCGCTAAGGAATCCAGTAAATAAGGAGTCGCGAACAATAAGAGTTGCACCCTTTTGGGAAGCTATACCCGCTCCCGCACCACCAGTGCCATCTGGTAAATAGGGAAAGGGACAGGTAAAATCACATCCCTTATCGAGCAGGACAGAGTTTTGTTCCGCTAACACTCCGTGAGAGACGCCATTAATAATTACTCCATGTAGAGCGCCGGTGGAATTACTTAGAAACTGAATAGCAATGCTGTCTTTCTGACTCATTGTAACCTGAGTACCGCTCATGTCCGCAGAAACCGAGATGGAGAAATTGATTGCCGCTCCCCCTGATTGAACAACATTTCCACCGTGCCACCGGGAAATGCCGTCTTTTTGGAGATATGACATGTCACAATCATGAATAGAAACATTGGTCAGGTCTATAATGCAATACGCATCTGAATTTATGCCGAAGGAAGAATTTTTGATTTCGGTGTCACTAATAGTGAGATTTGAATCTGCCACAAAAATAGCACTATTACCGCTCGAACTGACGGAGCCACCGATAACAGCGGCAATTGTTTTACTTTGAAACGCCAGCGCCGCCCAGCTGTTGGTTGCGGTTATGTTGCAGTTATCAATAGTAATGTGATGAGGACCTGACGATTTGAGAGGTCCCGCATAAAGTGTAATTGTCGCCCCATTTCCTTGTATGGTAGTATCAGACGAAAACCATGTTTCATTATTAAGATAGTATGTATTCGCCGGATTAAGGACTATGGAACCTCCTGCAGTTACCAAGGGAGCAAGGTCAACATTGGCGGCAAATGTTTGGTTGGCAGTAATAAAAACGAACAGCAGTAAACATATTAATAAGAAATTTTTCCTCCAATGGTTAAACATATTGAACTCCTGTCTTTGAAAAGAGTGTTTACCAAAATAAAAATTCTGAGGATTACCTCACGTACGTTTTTCATTTATTTTTGTGGCTTATATAGTCGGGCTTTTCAAGACTTTTCTGAATTTTTCCAAACTGCAATGTCATTAACGTTCATTAAATTGGCTTGCTGGTAGGAATAGGTTATAATGAGATGTAATACGAAATAGTTTGCATATGGGAGAAATTAAAATCACACAATGCAAGCCCCCTCCGGAGTTTTTTTAGAGGGGGCGTTGCTTATCTTAAGGTAACACAATAGGATAAATCCTGGAACAGTCATCAGGATCAAACGCCTGCCCTACATATTCATAGACAGCCATTCCTTGCTGAGTATCCTGATTCCAGTTTATCTGAACGACGGCATAAAGATTGATTCCATATTTATCCTGCCCAAAGATGATTTCATCACGACCATCACCATCCCAGTCAGCACATGAAACCGTCATCCCTTTGCCATCACTCTCCGCAAAAGCCTGCCCCCAGAATAATAGTTTGCTGCCATCTTTATTAAACACCTTATACCAGTTATGGCATCCGCCACTCAAGTTGGGATCACGCTGACAGCAGACAATTTCTTTTCCTGAAACTTCCGGGATAATATCTCCAACCGCCACAGAAATACCACTTCCCTGATAAATTTCAAAGGCTTTCCGATAGTATTGTAAACTTGTATAATAGCTATTGCCAGATTTATTTAATCTATAAATGGCAAAATCATTGACGCCGCAATTATAAATGTAGGAAGCAATAGCCCCCGGTCCTTTGCCAGCCACGATTTCCAAATTCCCATCGTTGTATAAGTCGCCCAGGTCAAAATCAAAATCGGTCCCGTCGCCCTGTCCGAACATTTCCCAGACACCAACTAATGACCCTGTCTTTTTATAACAGGCCACCATGTTACGTCTTCCGATAGAGCCGCAGAAGATTTCCTTTTGCCCATCCTTATCGATATCTGCCGTGCGAACCCGAACACCAGAAACATCCCCATCAGTTGTATTAAAAGCCTGTCCCCATTTGATGCCGCTTCCATCGCTCCCTCGTAGAATCCTGAACCAATTTTGACCCAATTCTCGTTGACTGACTACAATTTCCCCAGAATCGTCAGGCGCAACTGTAATGCCCTCACTCATATAAGTTCCAAATGGTTGCCGCCAGAAACAAAAATCACCTTGAATTGAGTATCCAGCATAGGCATTATAATTATTTATATAGCTATCCCCTTGGGCGATGATGAATTTGGCAGGTGGTGATATAATTCCCAAGCTGTGATTCCCACCAGCCGCAATCGCTATAAATCCGCTGTTCGGTGATGGCACATTGCATTGACCATAACCATTCCACCCCCAGGCGATAATTGAGCCATCTTCCTTAAGACCTAAGCTATGATAATAACCCGCTGAAATCGCTACAAAGCCGCTATTTGGAGATGGCACATGGCATTGACCATAATCATTATTTCCCCTTGTGTGAATAGAGCCATCTCCATTCAAACCAAGGCTATGACACAAACCCGCCG
>Ga0172366_10002949_pt1 | contig 13407 bp, 9 predicted proteins | sample LakKivSesite69cm_FD_114533 | JGI IMG/M metagenome (GOLD analysis project Ga0172366, IMG submission 114533) | Sediment microbial communities from Lake Kivu, Rwanda - Sediment site 69cm | ecosystem: Environmental > Aquatic > Freshwater > Lake > Sediment | place: Rwanda: Western Province, Lake Kivu... | reverse complement strand
CGGGCACGTCAAGACCTTTGACTCCTTCGATGAACTCATAAGAGACCTGGACCAGAAATGAGACAGGGGGCGATCATGAGCGCTACTTCAGGGTCAACGCCTTCCAGGGTGGTCAGGTCCCACAATTGGGATGTCTCCGCAGGGCTAAGGGTAGCGGAATAGAAGCCGTGTTTACGGGCATTCCGGTTGCCCTTCTGTCCGCCGCGCCTTTTTGATCCGTTTTGGGGTTGCAGGCGGGTTCTGAGAGGCCTCACCTGCAGGATTCGGGTTGTCAGGGTAACGCACGAGTTCTAAGTAGAGATTAGCAGGAATTCTTTGTTCGAACAAGTGGAAAATGACGTCCCTCTTGCGGTTCGATCACGGAGTATTCAACCGATCACAATCATTTGCCACATATGAGTCGCCTGTAAATAGGCGCGATTAGGGTGGATTTAGCGACGATTCTCTCTATTGCTTTTCTTGTGTTGTTCTGGACGGCTTGAACACTATGTAACTCACCACTTTTGAACGAGTATAGCTGGCCGCAGTTTATGTAGGAATCGTGCTTCAGAAATCCGTATCTCTCAGCGGTGACAGGGACTTGGCTAGATAGCAGAGCAGGGGTATGTTTAATAAACTGAGATATCTGGGAATTGACTAGGAAGCCGTACGGATTGGGGTTAAGGCAGACGATAGCGACATACTTTGGTTTGGGTGGGTTTGTATATCGGCACTCACTTACACGGTAGATGTGCCAGGGGGAGACCATGATGCCTATTCGACACCACGATTCGTTAAATAGTCTATTAAATCCCGCGAATTGGCAAGGGTTTCAGCGATACTCTTAAGCGGAATATCGACACTTCCCTTTTGCCCTCTACTATCCCACGCTTTTTCCCATGCGTCGTCGTGAGCATCACGAATCATTTTTCGGGGGTTATTGTCGTACATAGCAATCGTTTGCTCTAGACACTCAATGTCTGATTCGCTCAAGTAGTCCAAATTGGCGTCACGCAACGCAATGACCGCGTTGCCGTCTACGCAAAGGTCATCGGTAGATTCTTTTGCGATTTCCTTCAGAAGGTCATACGATTGAGATGGAGTGGCACCTTGCTGCATGGCTGAGTAAGATTCTCCAAATATGAACCTGCCATATTTCTCAAGAGAGGCCTTATCTGCCAAATAAAGCATTTTGCATATATTGTATTTGCTTGAGCGTGATATTCGTTTAGCGACGTACAGTATAGTTTCGATCGCTTTCGTCTCATCGAACTCGAAGGCTATTTCAGATGTTGCCATCACCTACCTCCTGAAACAGAAGGGCGGTCTTGGCCCCCGTTAAGACCGCTCTCTCCTTGCTGCTGAGGTCATAGGGTCACCCCTAGTCTCATTATAGCTGCACAATGTTAGTATGTTATTAAGATAACCTAACCAGAACCCAAAGTCAATCGGCCGAACGCATAGCCAGGTCGAGCAGACTTGTGAATTTCCGCCCCAGGCTCTAACCAGAGGTTGACATGAACTCTGTCATTCGAGCAAGGGCAAAATGGCGCGTTTGGGGACGAGGGGCTCGGGGCCAGGGGTTGGGGGGCTGGGGATCAGAGATACGGCGGAGATACCGCAGAGACACTGGAGAAATGGGCGCGTGAATGCGGCATTGCCCCGATTTCAACTTGGCATTCGGCAATGCCTGATTTGCGGCGGGCCTGATTGGCATGCCGTACCCAGAATCCGGCCCAAGTTCTACACATAGATGGCAATGGGGACTACCTGCAGAACCGGCGCACTGATTTTTGTCTCGACCTCCGGAAGCTTCAGGCCCCCTGCCTTCGCTTCACTGAAGGCATCGAGCATCTGTGTTACGATCGTATCGCTTAGCCCGCCGAATGTCGTACCTCGTAGTAGATCGACGGCCTCTCCCTTAATGGAGATGTTGCGAGAGATTTTTCCAAGTAAGCGAAACTCTCCTCGAGTGAGCTCCGTCATCGACCGGTCTCTCAGATACTCGCTGAATAGAGGAACCACCGCTTTGTATCCTGAACTGTCAGCCAAATCGACTATGAAGATACGAACGCCCACTTGCTCAAGGCTAGAACGAATGCCCGAAATGAGCTTGCGCGTGTTCCCAAGTTCCTGTGTCTGCTTGTTCGCTTGCTTCCGCTCGCTCTTGGAAGGCGCGGGCCCTGTCGGCTGACCCGGACCGGTAAGAAGGGCAAAGTCCATCACCCGCTCTATCGTAGAAAAGGAGTCCGTCAGAGGATTCGGGCGGAATATTCCTTGGACTTCAACAAAGTCGGAGGCCCTGACCTTCGTCCAGTCGTGCGGACCTCGTGCGAACGGCTCAAGCAAGTTCATTTCGATCAGGGCCGAGCGAAGTCGGTACAGAAGAGATCCGTAGGTGTGATACCGTTCCAGGCTATGCTCCGTACCACTTCCCGCGAGTTGTTTCTTGCCCAGGGAACCTTCGACACCTATCTTGAATAGATTGAATATGTTAGCGATGCCAAATTCCCCTCCGACGGAACCCTCCTTCGCATCTGCAGTGACACTCCGACTGGTTACCTTTTCCACTACGGAAAAACCATTCTCGGCGGAAGCTAAGAGATCCAGCAGCGCGTTTACGTCAAGATAGATTGGAATGACTAGATCGAGCTTTTCGGGCACACCTTCTGACCCACCCATCGCCGAGACACGCTCCTACGCTCTCATTATACACAGTTTCTGAAGATCGAACAACGAGCCGAGTCGTCAGCCGTAGCCTGCTACTCGCCAAATGGCTGAACCACGTCGACGGGGGATCTGGGGGAGATGTGATGCGTGAGTTGTGGCAGGCCTGAGTGGTATGGCGTCCCCAGAATTCCTTAGATTCCCTTCACAGTAATGTCCAGTTTGCGCCGGGCAAGTAGTTCCTGCACGGCTTTGCCTAATCTCTTGTTCAGCTTAGCTGCGCCATCCTGCTCGGTAATGAACACCAGGCCCTTTAGTTTCTTGGCACGGTGCTGATTGTAAATGAGCACCTTAAAAATGTCTTTGTAGAACTCGTGGTCTGCATTCTTGCCAGAGACCTTCATTTCATATGCTACCCTGACGGAGTGGTCGATGAGGTCTATCTTCTCGTTCAGCCCCTGTCCGATAGACACCTCGCGCTCTATGTCACCGGAAGCTACATCTTGCTGCCAAGCTTCTGTAACCTTTGTTGCCTGTCTATCTGTTGTGCTCTTGTCTGATGTGGCCCGCCAGTGCTCTCTGTAGACCGGCCTTGCCGATTCGATGATCTTGCTCTCTTGCGTATGCTCATTCCCTTCCCGCGTGTATGTGATTCTTTGAGAAACACTACCTGGTTTGGAGCAACCCCATCCGTAATCTTGGGAGGCTCGGTGCCCTGGGATTCGGGACTACGGGTTTGTCGTTCGGAGATCTACACTCCATCCGTTCGCTTTGAAGAAGTCAGGCAGATCAAAATGCTTGATAGAGTAATGGTTGCACACATCTGGCAGTCGGTTTGGAGTGAGGGCACTCTCTGTACTCACTATAGCGAAGTCCTGGAGACCCGAAAAGAGGTCTGGCGCAGACCTTCGCTCCAGTACCATCGCGATTAACCATGGATCGGCATCATCCTTTTCTTTGTTGTAGTGTATAAGTGTAGGGAATTTCTGCACAATTTCTGAAACTAGAAGTGCTTGCTGGGGTGAAATGTCTTCGAAAAGCGCCTCTTTAGGTCGGATCCATCTCGTAAGGGAATCGGGTCTTTTCGAGCGCGTCGTGATTTCCTCAAAGACACGCTTATGCGAGATTAGTCGGCCGCTGTTGAAGAGCCTGTCCAGCTGTGGGTAGAGCTGCGGGATGAGCCTTACGAGATACCTATGAATGTCGACGAAGGCAGACGTGTCAAAACAAAAGACGGTGTCCTGCTTCATCTCTACAAGCCGGAGAGGTAGTTTATTTTCAGGCCGAGTATATCGGACGCTAGGGAGTATGGGACCTTTCTCTGGTTCACTGCATCGAGAGTCGAGGTGAACAGGGCCTCACCTCGCGAATTGATGCTCTTGCTAATCGGAGACCCCGCATAGTGCGGCCTCGTAGGCAAAACCGATTTACGAATTTCATCGAGGAGCGGAAAGAATTCGTTTTCGGAGACGAGGCCAAGAGCAAGGAGCCTACGCAGATAGACCTCGCTGCTGACCTTGAGCCGGGTGGCACATTTGAATATGGTCTCTTTGTCTCGCGCCGGAGCAACTTCTTCTGCGGGGACAAGGAGAGCCCCTGCGAAAGAGTTACACTCAAATTCTCCGGTGATCTCGCCCCGCTTCGGCACGGTGTCGTCCGGCTTGCACAAACCGGATTGGCTTTTCACAACGTGGGCTAATTCGTGGAACAAGGTGAAGGCCCGCGAGGTGGCTGGATAGGCATTATTGATGGCAACACAGTAGGGCAACGAATCGGAGTAGGAAAACCCCTGAGCTTCGGTTTTCGGCATGCCGAACTGGAACACGTGGACGCCGAGGTTGTGCTCAACGCTGCTTCGCCATCTTTTGTATGAACCATCAGCATCAGCAGCTGCAATTTGCTCTTCAATCGGGTAGCCAAGGATGTTTCTCATCCGGTTAATGCTTTCTTCAGAATCCAGTTGTCTTACGAAGGATTCCCTGTAACCTCCGAGCCAGGAATACTTGTTTCGATAGTACTCGGCACCACGAAGCTGGAGAAGAAAATCCTGAAAACGAACGGTACGCCTCATGGCTAGGAGGGTAGTATCCGAAAGCCTGGCCAGTGCAGGCTCAAGGTTTCTAAAATCGGTCGGCTTCCTCGTTCTCGGTGGAACACCGGGAAGAAAGAAGAAAGCTATTTGCCTTTTGCACACCCTAGATAGATCGACCAAGTCGTTAAGGTCGAGTCCTGTTCCGGTGGTCTCCCAGGCCATATAGGTATCTTGATCAACATGGGCTCTGCTGGCCATCTCAGCAACAGAGTAGCCGGATTCCTCACGCGCCCATCGCAAAACCCCTGGATTTATTTTCAGATCGGTCCTCATATCCAATCGGTTCATTTGATCAGGCTCTCCCCTCCACCACAGCGATTTCCTCCGGCGTCAACCCGTAGAGCGCGTAGACCATCTGGTCGATAAGTCTGTCCGTCATCTCAATTGTCTCAAGGATCGGTGTTAGCTTGGCCAACGATGCATCGAATTCACTCCGGACGGTTTCCTGTGGTTCGCGCCGCGCGATGTCTACTCCCTTGGCGAGTCGTATCGTCCTGTGGTTTTGTTCCAGAGCGCCCAAGAAACCTTCCCACGCCACCTCAGTCTTGTAGTACTCTCTGATCTTGGTCTTGTTCTTCAGGGCCTGAACCCTCACGCCCAGATAGTCCTCCAGCCAACTCAGGAATCCCTTCGCTTCAGCTTGTTTCTCATTGTTGAGGCGGGTCATCTCGGCAGCTAGGAAGGCAAGTAGGTCATGAACCACGTCCGATTGCTCATGCCCTCTGTGTGGAGCGCCGTTAGGGTTCTTGGGGAGACGCTCGCATACGAACGACATAATCCTGTCCCGGTTCTTGTTCCGGAGATATTGCATATAGAATTTCTTTCCATCCCCTGCCAGCTGCCTGCGCTGTGCTGACGGGGTGGTGAAATTGATCCGGCGAATGGGAAGTTGCTCAAGACCGGTGATAACGTAAGTGTGCAGACCGTATAGTCTTACAAGTGACCAGTTCAAAAGTCGAGAGTTGACCACAGCAAGGGCATAGAACAGGCTCAATCTCGCGTCCTTCGGCAAGAGGCTGTAGACGTTTATTCTGGTGATAAATACCTCGTCGCTAAATGTGGCAATCAGCCTGTCCTTGATTGCCGGGTTTCTGAGCGATTGTATCAATATTCGGGGCGAAGAAAATATCGCATATTCCCTCGGCGCCGCAAGCCAGGGACCGTAGCTTATCCACTCAGGTTTCTCGATCTCTACGGCGTAGCGACAGATATCATCACCACGCAGTAGAGGAACCCAATCGGGCGATTCTTGTTTGAACGAAGTGTATACTGCGTTGTGCACATCATGCTCGGTCTGCGGTGGCGTGCCCTTTCCCACTTCGTAGGGCTTGCACCCGGCTCTAAAGTCGAGGAGCTCATCAAATTTCGGATTATCCCTGATCTTGGAAAGGATCCCGGCTTCCGACATCCTGCCACCCAAATTGATGGTATACCTTGTTGTCTCCAGCCACGTTGATTGGTTCACTTTTTCTTCGACGGGCAACCCAAGGCGAAAGTAAGATTCGAGTCCCCTCGCCTTCGGCAAAAGGATTACTTCGGTTTCTCTGACTGCAGTCTCCGACTTTTCGGCTACAAATATCATGGGGTCAACCATGGGGTCGGAAAATACAGTCTCGTTCAACCTGACGAGTGTCTCTAGTGTGCTTTGAGTGAGGTACCGTTCTCTGACCTTGGTTGTGTTGTGCAAGGTCAGCCAAGTGTCCGGCACTATGAGACTAAGTCGACCTCCGAACTTACAAAGTGCGTGTATTTTCGCCATAAAGGTAGGATAAGCGTCCGATTCGCCCACGATCTCATCGTAGGTCGCATTTATGTAGTCCCTCGTAGGCCGCACCGACTCTTTTCCATACGGCGGATTCCCGACTACCACATCAAATCCCGGCTTCCGGAGGCTCTGCCCGTTCCTATCGAAGAAGACCTCGGGAAACTCCAACTCCCAGTGGAAGAATCGGCGCTCTTCACCAGCTTCAGCGCCTTCAGTAAACCAAGGCTTCTTCTCCATCTCCCCCCACTCGGGTTCGGTGGCGCGGATGTTGGTGAGGAGATTATCATAATCCTGAGGGGTCACGTCGTTCCCGAAATACGTGCTCGTCCAGATGTGGGCCACCTGGTTGTACCGTTTCAGGATGTCGCGGGCGATGCTGTAAAACTGCTCTTTCTCACGGATGTCCTGGAGTCTGTCGGAGGATATGGCGGCGATGCGGAAGTAGTTATCCACAGCCGTGGCCACATTCTGGGTGAACCAACCCTCCCACATGGAATAGGATTTGACTCTCAACGCCTTCTTGCCTATCGTCTTCATCTTCGGAGCCTTGCCCGGAAGAGCCCCCAGACCCTTCAGTTGGGCCCCGATGAGGGAGTTGCCGCAGCGGAGGTGATGGTCAAGGAAGTTCAACGGCTTATCCAACGAGACGGTAGAAAGCCAGAGTGAGAGTTTAGCCAGATCAACGGCCAGGGGATTGAGGTCGACGCCGTAAATGCAGCGCTCCACTACCTCGCGACGGGCCCAGCGTATCTCATCTTCATCCGTTTCCCGCGGGTCTGCGCCCAAGGCTTCAACCAGGCCTCGAGCTAGATAATCGGTGGCCTCTACCAAAAAATGCCCCGACCCCATCGCAGCGTCAAGTACCTTGACGGAAAGGATAGCGTCAATAAGATTGCCGCCAGACTTCTTGGCTTCCTGCAGCAAGGGGCCCACGGTATTACTAACTATGTATTTAACAATGTAGTCGGGCGTGTAGTACGAGCCGGTTGCTTTGCGCTCACCCTTGTCTGTTTCCAAGTAAACGGATCTGGCTGGGTAGGTACTAAGTGCCCTGCGGTCACCCATCTCTGCAAGGGGAACAAACTTCTCGCGTTTGTCATCTTTCACCACCGCCATATCCTGGGCGGCATAGCGGGGATGGTGCTCCAGAAGCCCCTCGTAGATGGAGCCCAGCTCTCGTACACTTAAGTCGCGGTAGCTGACAAAACCTCGACCGGTACGTCCGGCGGCCTTGGCTCTGGCCAGCTGGTCAATGGCCTCTGCTAGATAGCGGTCCCCTATCCTCCAGACAGCCAAACACCGATGCGCCCTCTGGTCGTCGAACAACCGCCCATTGTACGGCGGGATCTGCAAGAAGTCGTCCCCGTTATTGATAAGCTTGAATAGCTCCCGCAGCCGAGACCAATAGTTTGTTGCCGTGGGATGGAGGGTTGCCTCGAAGGGCTGTTTGTCCGCAATCTCATGCGTGAGCGCTCTCAGGCTATAGGTGCCCCAGTAAGTGGGGTTGGTTACGGGCAGAATCTCCCTGGCCTCCGCGTAGAGGACGAAAAGAAGGCGGTAGATAAGGATGAAGGCATTCTCTCTGATAAGATCTAAGTCCTCAGCTTTGAGATTATTCCCAGGGAAAGAGAGTAGACCCTCGGCAAGAAGCCGGAGGGCTTCGTAGATGTTGCCCTTGAGTTCCTCGCTGACCTTCGTCGCGTACTCGGTGCTGGCTCGATAGGCTCGGTCGAGAAAGGACTCTCCCGTGTTGTCGGCCCGAAACGCCTCCCTGTGGAAGAAAGCAGGAAAGTAAAGGAACGACTCTTCGTCGAGGGTAGCTAGGTGGAGGAGGTCTACCTCATAATAAACGTCAAGACGGTAGCTGAGATCCCGATGATACACGCGCCAGTAGTGGCCGTTGGTGAGCAGTCCCCACCGCCTGTCGGTAGCCCGCAGATAGAAGTCAATCTGATAGCTGGGATTGTGGTTGGTAAAGGGGTCGCCTGGGCCTTTGATACGCTTATCTAGGGCGCGGTCCCAGGCCTTGGCGTCTCCCACTGCGAGAGCGGTTTTGAAGAACTCCAACTGCCCCTTGTGAGTCTCTGCCTCCCGCAGGGCTTCAGTCGAATCGAAAAAGGCATAGTCGGGGCGTCTGACGCCTTCCGGGGATGGCACAGAGGGGTTGACGAAGTAGACGTGTCCGAGAACATCGAGTATGGGCCGGATGAAACGCCGTTCGACTTCTGCTTCAGGAGTGTCTCCATTGATGCCGGGTGAGGCCTTATCTATGATATTGGCAATTCGCTGGCGATACTCCCATGCTGCGTTCTTCAGAGTTTGCCAATGGGAGTCCTCAGTTACCAACTCTTCCAAGTAGTAGTCGCTGAACAAGGACTTATTGTTATACGGTTGGGCCACACTCCACCTACTTGAGGAACTCTGTTAGCGCTAAAGAGACCAGTTCCGGTCGCTCGGCCACGACGATTTCCATGTTTCCCAGTTCCTCCCCTCTCGAGGCAACTCTCCTGCGTAACTGCTCGATCTCCTGGTCGAGGTCTCGCAGGCGCGCCTCTTCACCAAGAATGCGAATATCCTGACCAGACGGTAGCAGCTGAGGTTGCTGCTTGTACTGCCGCAGCCGCTCTTCGACAGTTGCTCGCTGCATTCGTATCTTGGTCTCCCGGGAGGAGGCATACCGATCAAGGTCCTGTTTCATAGCCTCAACGGATGTCACACGACGATTCTGAACATCGTTTTCAAGCTCTCTGCTGCGATTCACAACCGATTCCCAAGCCGCCGTATGGAGCTGTTGAAGCCGAGAAAGGACCCTCTCATGCGCCTTGCTCAGTGCCGGCGCCTTAAGGTCTCCCGTATTAAGCCGAGGAAGGAGTGGAGGCAGAGCAGCGTCCACCACTCCCGACTCACTTACATACACGGAGCACAGCTCTTCGTGGGCAACAGCACCTCTGCCGTCCGTGCACCTTAACCTGAAATTGAGAGCTACCCCTGCCTCTCCTTTGCGCTCCTTGTTCTCAACGACCTTGGCCGTGGCAACGCCATTGAAGCCTGAACCAGCTTGGGTGCAGTAATTCACAATGGAATCAAATAGCGGATGCCCGAAAGCGACGAGTTGAACCTCGTCGGGGCGGTATTGGCGAGCAACATCTCGGTCAAAGGTAACGCTCTCGTAGGCAGTCAATACCCCCTCTCGACGGATTGCCTGAGGGATGTCGCGTGCCTGAATTACGCCCGCCTTCTTAGTTTTGAGGATTCGTGCCCCGTGGCTCCGCAGGAAGGTCTCGGCGAGACGAGCGATATCCTGGCTCGTCGCAGAAGTCGCCTTGACTTTGTCGAGGAGACGGAACGCCCTTTCGTGGTCATATCTGCGTATGTCCTGGAACAATTCCTTGTCAATGCGATTGAGCATTCTCACTCGTTCCTCAGCGGCCCGAGCGGCCCGCTCCGCTGTGACCTCCGGCGCCTCTCGTTCCGTAAGGGCGGTCATTACCAGCTCCGTGATGTTCACCTCGTCCAGCAGTGCGCCCAAGATATCGTAAACATCACCCGGCATGTCTCGCCCTATCTGAACGAGCTTTTCGAGGAGCCGTTCGAGAATCTGGTCCTCCCTAGTGTTGGTCACGAAGAGGTTGTACACCTTAACCTCGCGTTTCTGCCCATAGCGGTGGAGCCGCCCGATGCGCTGCTCAATGCGGTTGGGATTCCAAGGGAGTTCGTAATTCACCATTATGTGACAGCTCCAGTGAAGATTTATCCCCTCACCGGCCGCGTCTGTAGCTACCATTACCTTGGTCTCGGGCTGGTCGAACATGCGCTGCGCTTCTTCACGCTCATCTTGGTCCATACCGCCGTGTATTCTACAAGTCTTCCAGCCGTTCTGCTTGAATAGCTCGCTTTGGGAGATCTCTCGCTCCAAGTATTCAAGGGTATCCCTGTATTCCGTAAACACAAGGACCTTCTCTCTAGGGTCCTTGTTGAGGATGCCTCTTAGGAATGCCAGGAGCTCGTCCTTCTTGGAATCAACTTGCACTGTTTCGGCTAACTCGGTTAACGCCTTTAGCTGGGCTATTTCCTTCTCAATCAGCTTCCTGTCGAGCTTAGGGACAAAGGTCTCTAGCTTGCGTTCCAGGTCCAAGCGCTCGCGGTCGTCGAGGCTATCCGGGTCTTCCTCATAGTCCTTCAGGTTCCGCTGCTCCTCGGGGCCTAGAGTGGTAACCGTCGTCGCTTCGGTCAGATTGCTAAGCTGCTCCTTGAGGGCCGTCAGCCTTCTGCGCAGGGAAAGGCGAATGGCCTGGATGCTGGATACCATACGCTTTTGGAATAGCACCATGACAAACCCGATGGCGCGGCCTTCCTTCCCCTGGCTTTTTGCCAGGTTGAAGCCCTCAATCACGTATTCGGTGACTGCATCGTAAAGTCCAACCTCTTGTGCAGTGTATCGAACCGGCCAAGTCTTTACGTCTCTGTCTACAAAGACAGGCTTGCCATGCTCGTCAAATATCTCCTTCTTCACGCGCCGGATGGTTATCTGACCTACATGTGTGGGATCCAGAAGCTCTGGCTCCGGGAAAGCAAACTCGTCGAGGAGAGACAGCAGAGCGTTGAAGGCATAGCGATCCCCATTATGGGGAGTGGCCGTGAGAAACAGGAGCGAGTCACAACGCTCAGCAAGGGCACGGCCCAGCCGGTAACGTTGCGTTTCCTCAATCTTAGAGCCGTAGCGCCTGGAAGAGAGTTTATGAGCTTCATCAAAGATAATGGTATCCCAGCGACATCCTGATCGCTCTAGCTGAGCACGTATTTCGTCTCTTTTGACCAGGTCCAGGGAGGCAATGACCTTGGTGTGACGGTCCCAGGGATTTTGTTCTGGTGGCAACTTCTCCATTAGCTGCCTCAAATATGCGCCATCGTAGAGAATATAGTCTCGTCCGAAGCATTCCTTGAGCTCCCGTTTCCAGTTTCTGCATACTCCGACTGGGGCCAGCACAAGGACTCGCTCGGCCCGCCCTCGGGCAACGAGTTCGTCAAGGATCATTCCAGCCTCTATCGTCTTCCCCAAGCCGGTATCATCGGCAATGAGGAACCGATGGGGAAAGGAATTAACCACGCGATGCACGGCCTCAACTTGATAAGGCTCAAGGTTCACCCGGGAACTCGACAGGCTTACCATGCGGTCGTGTTCGTAAGCCAGAGAAAGCCGAAGCGCCTCAGTACGAAGGTCGTACTCCAGCGGAGACGAGAACTCTTGCGACAGCGCGACGTCCAGGGGGCCAAGCCAAGGGCGAATTTCAGTGGGAGGCGTCACCCACTTCTGTGCGCGACCAGAGGGTTCAAGCAGAATCTCGTAACGGAAACGACCTGTGCCAATGGGTTCCACCGCCAGCACTTTACCCCGTTCCCCGTGGACAACCACGTTGGTGCCAACTGGCAAGGGATGCTCCGACGAGCCTTTTGGCATCTCCATGTTTATACCCTTCCCGGCAGGAAGGGGTTCGCGCAAACGATCAATGGCGCTCTCCAGGGCTATTGCCCGTGACCAGATTATACCAAAATCCTCGTGCCACTGCCGCACTATCGGATGATCCGAAGCAAAGCTTCCTGCAAGATTGGATTCGATGTTGGTCTCAAGCCCTCCGCGAGTCAAGTTTGACGACCCCACTAAGACGTGAACTCTATCCTTTTCCCTTAAGAGGTACACCTTGCTGTGCATGAAAGCGACCTCCGTAGGATACACTCTGGCGTGGATTCCGGGGTGTTTCTGAGCAAGCCGAAGCAGGAACTCACCGTCAGATCTCGTAGTTTCCTCCGAGATGACTATTGATAGCGGCGCTCCATTGTTGAGGATGTCGTCTAGCTCGTGCCCAACGCTTTCAAAACCGCTTGGACTTATGTACGCAACGCAGATGCTGAGGCCGTCACAAGACGATAAATGGCGCCGTAGCCAATCTGCCGCGGAGCGGCCACGGTTGTTAATGACCTCCCAGTCCGCAAATTCCTCTTCGGGCGAGCCTTGCCGGTTGCTTTCGGGGTTGGGTTGTAGCGCGTCCATTGGAGTAGTTCCCCCATGTATGATACATCCGCGAGTAGACATAAGCAATGGGCTGCGCCGCAGTGCGTCACCATAGCCCTAGATGTTGCGGCCACAGAGCAACCGCGGCAAAATTCAACTGCGGATACCCCTGAACAGTGCCCAGGGGGATGACGTAGCGAGAATCTGCCTGCGCTTAGTTGCGAGGCATAGGTGTCGCAGATTTGTGTATGGCCTAAAAGGCTTTGACGGGTTATCTTGCTTTGCCTTCGGTCGGGTTTGTTGAGTTCATAGAGTTTGTGGAGTTTATAGAGTTCATAGAGTTTGTTGAGTTCGTAGAGAATGGAGACACAATGGAGACAGGCCGGGTTTGTTGAGTTTGGAGAAACTGGAGACTGATAGAGATTCATGGAGACAAGAGGAGTTCGTAGAGTTTGTGGAGTTTGTGGAGTTCATAGAGTTGATGGAGACTGGAGACGCAGTAGAGACAGAGGAGTTCGTAGAGTTCGTAGAGTTCGTAGAGTTCGTAGAGTTGATAGAGCTTGTAGGGTTTATTGAGATTGCCGCGTCGCCCTTCCGCGGAAGGGCTCCTCGCAATGACAGTGAGGTAGGGAAGGGGTCCGCGTTCGTAGCTCACCCAGCTGCCTGCCCACCCCCCTGATACTCGAGCAGGTGAGACTAGCGATAGGCTTCCCGCCTATGCTTGATTCTATAAATACGGACAATGCTCTCTCTATCATCAATTTGATAAAGGATTCGATAATTGCCTATTCTGAAACGCCATCCTTCACTTTCTTTTCCTCTTAGTTTGGCTGCGCCTCTCGGGCGAGGGTTGAGAGACAACGCCTGTAGTTTAGTGTCGATGCGTTTCAGAAT
>Ga0172366_10002947_pt1 | contig 13411 bp, 9 predicted proteins | sample LakKivSesite69cm_FD_114533 | JGI IMG/M metagenome (GOLD analysis project Ga0172366, IMG submission 114533) | Sediment microbial communities from Lake Kivu, Rwanda - Sediment site 69cm | ecosystem: Environmental > Aquatic > Freshwater > Lake > Sediment | place: Rwanda: Western Province, Lake Kivu... | reverse complement strand
GCTTTCCTACGATTCCTCGCTCACCAATGATGAGATTCGCGCGATGCTGTCGAGTTCAGGGCCGTTGCTGCCTGAGTCCCAGTGGGGGAATCCCGACATTCATCGGCTCGATGTGAACGCCGCGCTGGGAGTGGAGCTTGGAGACCTGCCGTCGGTAAGCTTCAGCGACCCGTTGGATGGTGAGACCGTGAGCGGCAATAAGACGGTGCAGGTGGACGCTTCCGATTCCGACGGCTCTGTCCTCAAGGTTTTCCTGTACGTCGGCACCGACCTTATCGGTGTGGACGACGCGGCGCCGTACGAGTTCGACTGGGACACCACCCACTATGTGAACGGGGACAACGACCTGATGGCGGAGGCGTGGGACAACCAGTATCAGGCTTTTCAGGCGGAGATTACGGTGAGCGTGGATAACGACCTGCCAAGCCTCACCTACCGGAACGACTTCGAGGGCGACAGCGAGGGCTGGTGGACTGACGACCTTAACGGACCCGGCTACTGGCAACTGGTCGATGACAACTCGAACAGCGCCACCCACTCCTATCACTTCGGTGGAGCCGGCGGAGGTCAGTACGGCAATCTTGAGTTCGACTTCCTAGTCTCGCCGGTATTCGACCTGCACGGCCTCACCGGCGCCAAGCTCGAGTTCTACCACCACTACCAGTTCGAGACCAACCGGGACTACGGATACGTGGTCATCAACGACGGCAGCGGGAAGTTCGAGGACAACTTCGTCACTTACTTCACGGGAACGCAATCAAGCTGGACAAAGAAGACGGTTTCACTCAACAGCTTTCTTGATAAGTTCGTCCAGGTGAAATTCCTCATGGAGAGCGACCAAGGGACGGGCGGCGACGGCTGGTGGATAGACGACTTCAAACTGATCAAGCAGGTGGCGCCGCCCAGCATCGGCATCACAGCTCCAGCGAGCGGGTCCGATGCCGCGGGCACCGTTGACTACTCGACGGATGTTACATCCGACAATGAGATTACGTACGTTGAATTCTGGGTGGAGGACAGTCTTCAGGCAACGGACACCGAAGCCCCCTACGCAACCACCTGGACGACTACCGACTGGCATGGAGGCAGCACCGAGCTCACCGTCAAGGCATGGGATGAGTATCCGACCGAAGGCGACAAGAGCGAAACCGTATACGTCAAGAACCATGAAGTGACCGGCTTCGATACGGACTCGGGCGTCACGGGCTCGGCCGTCACCATCGAGGGAACCTACTTCATCGCGGATAACGGGGACGCTTACGACGCGGGGACGGACAAGGTCCACTTCAGCGGCGCGGATGGCCAGACCGAGGCGACGGTTCTCGACTGGCAGAAGGAAAGCGTCCAGGTGGAGGTGCCTGCCGACGCAGTCACGGGTGTCGTAACCGTGGACATCGACGGAGCTTCCGTGGCTTCGTCGGGTGACTTCACGGTGCTGCCGCACATCGACTCACTCGCTCCGGACAAGCAGATTGTGGGCGGGACCGTCGCGGTTCACGGCTCGGGCTTCGGCGTATCCGAGAATGAGGACAGCCTTGTCCAGATCGGCGCGATTGCAGCCACGGAGATAGTCTCCTGGGCGAATGACGAGATTGTGATACAGATTCCCCCGAATGTCGTGCGGTCCGACCTGATGGTGACAGTGACCGCTGGCACCAGCAACGGCGTCCTCTTCACGCCCATCCCGCACATCACCGAGTTCTCGCGCGACCGCGGCTGGGTGGGCTATCGGATAGACATCACGGGCACAAGCTTCGGAGATGAGCAGGGCGGCAGCACGGTCACCTTCTTTGACGGGATTCCGGTGGGGATTGACGACCTGCTCTCGTGGAGCGAGACCCAGATATCGGTGGAAGTTCCCGCGGGGGCCCAGACCGGCGATGTCGTCGTGACAGTCAACGGCGAGCCCTCGGACGGGATGCCCTTCACCGTCATTCTCCCGCCTCCGGTGCTGGACGGTCTCGCCCAGTACTGATGGGCGCCGAGCGATGGATTCACGATGCCGGGCGGCTGCTCGCCAACGTTATAATCTAATCGCGGTGTCACCTCGCGTTAGACAAGCAGTATGCAGACTACACATACGGAGGCTCGCCCTTCTGTTGGCCGCTTTCCTGGTCGCCTGCGGCTCCCGCGCAATCACCCCTGCAGTGTCGCCGGGCGACGCGCGCCCTCCGCGAAGTGCCGATGTAGCCGCCGACTCAGCCCGCGCCGAGTACTTCCCCGACCGGATAGTCGTCAGTTTCAGGCGTACGGCGACGGCCCCTACTTCCGGCAGACTGCTGGCGCAGCCGCCTCTCCCTTCGTCTCTGCTCTATCAGAATCCCGGGCCCGCGCAGATGGCTCGCCGGATTGCCGCGCAGTACGGGCTTGCGCTCGCCCACGAAGCCTACGTGCGCGATTTGAACTTCGCTTCCTACGTCTGTTCCAGTGAGGAGCAGGCGGCGCGGCTTATTTCGGAGCTGCCGCTGGCGCATCCGGACGCGATTGAGAATGTGGAGTACGACGGGATTCTCCAGCTTGCCTACGTTCCCAACGACCCCGATTATCCGGGCAGCCTCTGGGGAATGGTGAAGATCAACGCGGCGACGGCATGGGACGTCTCTCGCGGCCCGGGTGTGAAGATCGCCGTCATCGATACCGGTATGCGCTACAGTGGCAGCACACCCACTTCGGTTCCCGACCATCAGGACCTGGCGGCGCATGTGATGAATCCTCCGGACTACTGGCCGGGGGAGACTTTCGACTTCTACAGCGGGGACAACATCCCGGAAGATGCGGTGGGGCACGGCACACACGTGGCAGGGACCGCGGCGGCGGTGGGTGACAACGGGCTCGGCGTGGTCGGTGTCGCCTACGAAGCCTCGGTTATTCCCATCAGGATTTTCGGCTTCAACGAGCCGACCTCCTGCTCTCTGGCGGCGCAGGCCATCGCGCTGGCCGATCAGGCAGGCGCGCAGGTCATCAATATGAGTTTCGGCGGAACCTGGTTCTCCGTCGCCCTCCATAACGCGGTGAAGCAGGCGCACGAGGACGGGGTGCTGTTGATAGGCGCCGCCGGGAATTTCAACAATGAGAAGCAGTTCTACCCCGCTGCGTACACGGAAGTGATGGCGGTCGGGGCCACGGATTCGCTGGACAACCGCACGGCGTTCAGCAACTATGGTTACTGGGTGGATATCGCGGCTCCGGGGATAGGCACCAAGTCCTGCTGGGCAAGCACTCCAGCGTCGTATTCGGTGCAGGACGGGACCAGTATGTCGGCACCGCACGTGTCCGGCGCCGCGGCGCTCCTGATGGCGGCGAATCCCGCGCTGAGCGCGGACAAAGTGAGGGCGGTACTCGAGGCAAGCGGGAACGACCTGCCGGATGCAGCCTGGAATAACGCCTATCTCAAGCGGCTCAACGTCGGCAACGCGGTGAGCTACTCTCTGGGCGCGCCGCCGACAATCGAGATTACCCATCCCGAGGACGGCGAGACGGTATCCGGCACGGTCCAGGTAACCGCCAACGCGACCGACAGCGATGGCACGATCGTGAAGGTGTTCTTCTATGCCGGAGAGTATTTCCTGGCTGTGGACACTTCAGCCCCCTTCGCCACCGACTGGGACACCACGAAGTTCCCGAACACCTCCTATTCGCTTCGCGCGGTCGCCTTCGATAACCAGGCGCAGAGGAGCGAGGACTCGATAAGCGTTACCGTGAACAACCCGCAGGAAAGCCCCGATTACTTCGAGGATTTTGAGAATGGCGCGAGCGGGTGGTGGACGAGGAACGAGAATGGAGCCGCGGTCTGGAGTCTGGTGACCGATGACAGTCACAGCGCCACCCACAGCTACCGGTTCGGCGACAGCGGCGGCGGAAACTACGGCAACTATGAGTACGACCTGCTGTTCTCGCCGGTATTCGACCTGTCCGGGCTCCAGCACGTGAAGGTGAGCTTCTATCACCGCTACGATTTCGGCATCTACGACTACGGCCACGTGACGGTGAATACCGGAGACGGGGAGTATCACAGCCTGGATTCTTTCACCGGTCTGCAGTCCGGATGGGTGAAGGCGGAGGTGCCGCTGGACGATTACATCGGCAAGAGCGCGCAGGTGGTCTTCCTGGCGGAGACTGACGAGGCGAATGCCGGCGCCGGCTGGTGGGTCGATGACTTCTTCTTGCAGAAATCCTCCGACCCTCCCAGCGTCCTGATAACGAATCCCGGCGACGGCGCCACTATCAGCGGCAGCATTCCCTTCTCGGCGGATGCGTCGGACGATGTGAAGATCGCCAAGGTGGAGTTCTACGCCGCGGGTTCCCTCAAAGGCACGGATACAACCGAGCCTTATGGGATTACGCTTGACACGACCTATTTGCACGGTGGCGATACCGAGCTCAAGGCAGTGGCTTACGATGAGTATCCACTGACGGACACGGACAGCATCACCGCGGTGGTGAAGAACCATGCGATATCCGGGTTCGTACCAGCAGCTTCGGTTACCGGCGTCCTGATGACCATTAGCGGCACGCTGTTCATCGGCAATGGCGGAGACAGCTATAACCCGGCGACCGACTTTGTGCGCTTCACCGGAGTCGACGGGAGGGTGGCGGCGGCTGTCAGCTCGTGGACCTCCGCCTCCATCAAGGCGACCATTCCCGCGGACGCGGTCGACGGCCCGGTGTATGTGGACATCGGCAGCGCCTCCGTGGCTTCGGGCACCGACTTCACCGTCCTTCCCAGGATAAGCGCGCTCAATCCCGATGCGGCAGCGGTGGGCAGCGCGATAACCATCGAAGGCTCGGGATTCCTCGCCGGCAAGGGAGAAGATTCGCTCGTGAAGTTCGGAGACGTGGTCGCCTCGGAAGTGCAGTCCTGGACCAATCGAGCGGTTGAGGTGAAAGTGCCGGTCGGCGTCCGTCCGGGACTGGTCACGGTGCAGACCGAGAACGGGACGAGCAACGGTGCGAACTTCACGCCGGTCCCGGCGATAACGCTGCTTTCGCGCAACCGGGGGCATCCCGGGCTGCTCATCGTGATCTTCGGCGCCAGCTTCGGCGACTTCCCAGGCACATCGAAGGTCATCTTCTCCAACGGCGTTGAGGTCCCGTCAAGCGGCATCGTGAGCTGGGAGAATGAGCGAATCAGCGTGAAGGTGCCGGCAGCGGCGGTCACCGGCGATCTCTACGTGATGGTCAGCGGCCACGAGAGCAACCGGAAGCCCTTCGTGGTCACGCTGCCGCCTCCCGTCATCCAGTGGCTCGCGCAGTACTGAGCACGCAGTAATGTTGGTTGCATCCGGGCGGGTTATGTTAGAATTCTGGGGTCTCGATGGAGTTAACCTGATGAAGAGAACAATCGCGATTTGCCTGCTGGCGGCAGCCACGCTTCTTCTCGGTTCCTGCGGCTCTGGCGTGGGGAGCCATTCGGTGCTGAAGCCGCGCCCGCAAGCATCCGCTCTGTCGCCTGTGTTGCTTTCGTTGAACGCGGAGAAGACGGCTTCGGGACTGCCCACCGGCGTCATCGTCACCTGGCAGCGGCAGACCGCCCCGCAGACCCTCGGTTACTATCTCTATCGGGACAACGAGGACATACTTTCGGCAGATCCGCAGCTCAGGACCAATGGCGGGAACCTGATTCCCCAGCCGGCTTCCGGCAGCAGCGTCGTTTTCTACGACGAGTTCTATCCTCAGGTGGGCCTGACCTACTACTACCGGGTGTCGGCGTTGGACATCTACAACGAGGAGAGCGACCTGAGCAACCAGCTCAGCATTACAATCCAGTCGCAGGAGGTTACCGGCTTCGAGCCAGCTTCCGGGTATTTCGGAGATCCGGTGACTGTCACCGGTACCAACTTCGGCATCCACCATCCCGAAACCGACAGCGTGCTGTTCCCGACGGATTCGGGCGAGATGCTGAGCGCAAGCATCACCTCCTGGAATCAGACGGAGATCGAGGTCACGGTTCCGCACGGCGCCATCACTGGGAGAATTCAGGTGGTCATCGCCGGTACTGTCGCCAAGTCGGACGACGAGTTCGTGATTCTGAGCCCGTACCTTACCGGGCTCGTACCGGACCACGCTGCCGTCGGGCAGATCATCGAGATTCACGGCAGCAACCTCGGAGATGTGCCGTCCGGCGACGACCGGGTGACTTTTCCCGGGGGGATCGATGTGCTTTACGACGACCCCAACGCCCTGTTCTGGACCGACGCGCTGTTGCGTGTGAAGGTGCCGGAAGCCACGGCCAACGAAGGCGAGGTAACGGTGACAGTCAGTGGCGTTACCACAAACGGGGTCTTTTTCTCCATCCACCCGCGGATAAACGATGTGCAGCCGCGGCTGGTCTCTCCCGGCTCCTACAACGTGATAGGCATTTACGGGATCAACTTTGGGCAGCGGAGCCAGGGGCGGTTGTGGATAGTCGATCTTGCTCCCAGCGGGGCGGCACCGCCGGTGGAGGTCGGTGACCTGTACATAGATGGCTGGAGCGAGGCGATTATCCTTGCGCGGGTGCCCGATGCCGATTACGGCAGCGTGCCCGCCATTCGCGTGGAGCGCGACGGTCTTCTGAGCAACGACATCGCGATCGGGATTCTCCCGCCGCTTGAAGTCGCCTTCCTGAAGCCCGAACCTTTCACTACCATTACCGCGCCCCTGGACATCCAGGTGAAGGCGATCGCGGGGATGGAGCGAGTGGAGTTCTACCTTATCTCGATGGGCACACCCGTTGCGGTGGATTTCTCCGGGCCCGCCTTCACCTTCTATTTCGACCCCTCTCAGTACTGCAACGGAACCTACACGCTGGTTGCCAGGGCGTGGCGGGTGGAGGAGTCGGCCCAGGGCACGCTCGTATTCGACGTTCTGTCGCGTCCCGGCGACATCAACGGGGACGGCTGCGTGGACGAGAAGGATGTGAGCTTGATTCCTCGTTACTTCGGGCTCTCCACGGGCCAGGGCGGCTACCATCTGTACCGGGACCCCAATCAGGACGGGAAGATTGATGAGCGCGACGTGAGCGCGATCGGCTACTTTTACCACCATCCCGGCTCGGGGTCATGACTCGTGCCGAAGCTCTATACAGGAGCGGGAGATGCGGGCGAGACCTCGCTTCCGGGGGGTGAGAAGGTGCGCAAGGACCACCCCCGGGTAGATGCCTTCGGCACGGTGGACGAACTCAACTCTGCCATCGCCGTTGCACGCTCATTCGTCGAGGACGAGGAGGTCTCGCTTCTTCTGGGCACGGTGCAGAACCGGCTCTTTAACCTGGCGGCGGAACTGGCTGCGGCGGGTGGGAAAGCTGCGACCATTCCGGGACGCATCCGCGCCGAGGACGTATTGTGGCTGGAGGCGAAGATTGACTTCTACGATTCCCAGCTTCCGGCGCTCAGGGATTTCATCATCCCCGGCAGCACGCGGGCGGCCTCGCTGCTTCATCTCGCCCGTGCGATTTGCCGCCGAGCGGAGCGCGCTGTAGCCGCCTTGGGTGTCGAGCCCGAAAGCGGAACGCAGCTCACCGCCTACCTCAACCGGCTGTCCGACCTGCTCTTCGTGCTCGCCCGGTATGCCAATCTCCGCTCGCAGAGAAGCGACGAGCCCTGGGTCAAGGAAGGCCATGGCTAGTTCTGGCTCGGGTCAACCCCCGGGGGCGGGATCGCTTCGAGCAGCCCGTTGAACTGCAGCAGCCGCCGCATCTCTTCGCGCATCAGCCCGTAGCGGACCAGAAGGTCGTTCTGCACCAACCACTCCTGCTTCTTTTCCGCCTTGACCGGCAGCAGCATCGCCACCGAGTTCAGAAGCATGGAGAAGAGACGATTCCAGCTCTCGACAGGCGGCAGCTGAACCCGAACCCGGTCCTCCGCCGGTTTGAAGCTCTGGACAAGCCCGATGAGTTCGTTCAGTGCGGATTCCAGAGCCTCCGGCGAGTCGGGATGTAGGTGGTCGGAGAGCGCTTCAATCCGGGCGAGCGGGTAGGGCTCAACCTGCTCGAATCGCTCCAGTCGTCCTCGGAATCTGCCCTGAAGCGTCAGCTTGTCGACACCCCCCGCTCCCTGCTCGTACTTGACGATGCGCCCGAAGGTCCCGATTGGCGCGCAGCTTGCCAGCAGCGGCCCCACTTTCGAATCCCGGGCCAGGAATATGCCGATGGGGCGCTGGTGCGTCCGCACCGAACTCACCATCTGCCGGTAGCTTTCCTCCACTACCGAGATATCAATGAACGTCTCTGGGAAGAAGACGAGCTGGGGCATGGGTATCACCGGCAGCACGCTGTTCCTTCGTCGGAACACTTCTCCTCTCGGTCTCCATCCATCATTCTACCATCATCGTGGCCGGAGGAGTCCATCGCCATTCCCTCCGCAGGCATCAGCCCAGCTCTTCCAGCCGCAGTTGCGCCCGGCGAGTGAACAGCGTTCGCAGCTTCATCCAGGAGACGATGAAAGTCGTCAGGCTGGCTGCCATGGCGAGCATATACATCACCACGATCTGGTACTTGGCCGCTTCCACCGGAGGGACGCCAGCCAGCACGACGCCCCCGAATATGCCGGGGATGTGCACCAGCCCGACGACCATCATCATATTGATGGTCGGGACCAGCCCCGTCCTTACCGACTCGACCAGTTGAGGATAGGCGCTCGCGAGGGGGTCGGCTCCCAGGGCCAGCTTGGTTTCCACCACCGCGCGCTCCGCCTTCAGCAACCGGCTCAGGTGGTTCTGAGCCAGCATGCCCGCGGTCATCGCGTTGCCGATGACCATTCCCCCGAAAGGAATCACGTACTGGGGAAGGAACCAGGGCTTGAGTGCGAGAATCAGCTTGCCGATCGGGAAGACGATGATGATGAGCACGAGGGAGAGAGTGAAGAAGAACAGCGGAATGGTGGACAGGCGACGACGCGACTCCATCGTGTAGGCGTTAACCGACGCCACCAGCACCATCAGCGCGAAGACGAGCACGGTGAGCCCGAGGTTGCGCTGGGCGAAAACGTAGCCCAGGATGTATCCCAGAATCAGCAGCTGGGCGAATGTCCGGAACCCGCCGACGATGATGCGCCCCGCCACGCCGAGCTTGAGGAAAAGCGAAACGAGGATGGCGACGGCGAGGAAGCCCGCCGCGTACCCGACCTGCTCCCACGAGATGACGACAAACTCACTCATGCTCTGTTACCGTACCGTTCGATAGCGTGAGCGTCCGGTGCGCGACGCGCAGATGCTCAGCGACGTGAGTCGCCAGAATCGCACTCAGCCCTCTGCGTGCACAGACCTTCATGAGCAGCTCGAGCACCTGCTGCGCGTTTGCATCGTCGAGCGCGGAGGTCGGTTCGTCGAGCAGCAGAACGCGCGGGTTGAGGACGAGGGCGCGCGCGAGCGCCAGCCGCTGCTTCTCCCCCTCGCTCATACTCTCCGCCGCCTGACCGAGGAGCTGCGGCGACAGGTTCACATCCCGCAGCAACTGCTCCGCGTCGACCCGCGGGAGGTCCCGATGAAGCCGGAACACGAACCTGAGGTTGTCCTCGACCGAACCGGGAAGCGCCACCGGAACCTGCGACAGCAGGCATACCTTCCGTCGATACTCCTGCGGGGTAGACTCGTTCCAGTCTCTTCCTTCCAGGAAGACTCGACCGCTGCGAGGCTCTATCAAGCGTGCTAGTGCCCTCAGGAGCGTCGATTTGCCGCTTCCGGATGCCCCGACTAGCCCCAACACTTCGCAATCGCCGAGCCGGAAGCTGATATTCCTCAGGATGGGAGCCGGGGTCGTTCGCTGCGTCCCCCGCGAAGGAAGCTGCACCTCAAGACTTTCGACTGCGAGAACCGGTTCACTCATGATGTCATCCAGGTAGAGCAGGAGACGTCGGGACTTGCTCTAAGGCGGGAAGCTCCGCGAGGCGGCAAGCCCGCATTCCGCTTCCACTTTCTTCATATCTACAAGCCCCTCTGCCAGGCTGTATCGGGGCGCGAAGCCCAGCGCTCGCATGCGGTCCACCTTGGGCACGTCGAAGCAGGTGTGCTGCCGGGCCACAGTGACCTCGAGTGGTCTTCCGAGGTGCTCCTCCACAATTCGCGCCAGCTCCTTGAGCATAACCCCCTTGCCGGTTCCGGCATTGACCGTCTGACCCCGCCATTCCTCGGTGACCGCCGCCTCAACCAACAGCTCGGCGGCGTCTCCCGCGTACAGAAAGTCGTAACAGGACTCGAGCCCCTCGTAGAGCGTGGCCCGACCGGTGGTTCGACCCTTCAGCAGGTCGAACACGGGATTGCGGCTCATACCGGCGCCGAACAGCCTGGTGAACCTCAGCACCGCGTACGCGAGGTCGTTTTCGCGGGCAGTCGCAGCTATGGCTTGCTCCCCCGCCAGCTTGGTCAGCCCGTACAGGTTCTCTCTGGTTCGGCGGCTGTCTTCGTCGGGATAGAAGGAGTCCGCGTAGACGGCGCACGAGGACGAGTAGACCATCCGCACTTCCTTCTTCCCCGCCCGCTCGGCGACCAGCGCGGTTGCGCCTGCGTTGATGGCGAATGCCGCCTCCGGGCGCAACCGGCAGAGCCGCTCCGACGATACGGCCGCCAGGTGAAACACGACCTCGGTCCGCTTCAGCAGCTCATCCACCGAGGAGCGCTCCGTGACCTCGCCGGTTTGCAGGGAGAATCCCGGCATTCTGCGGAGGCATCGCACCGTGCGAGCGCGCGGGTCACGCGTGAGGCCCGCCACTTCCCACCGGCGCTCCGCGAGCAGCTTGCGGGCCAGATTGAAACCGAGCATCGAGCTTACACCCGTTATCGCCGCCCGCATTACGGCATCCTCTCCTTGAAGTCGAGGAGACACAGTGTGAGCAGCGGGAAGAGGATTTCCAGGTTGCCGGTAAGCGCGAAGCCGCGCCCACCCGTGCTCGTCGGACGGTTCACCACATTCTCCATCGGGCGATAGTGCTGGAGCATATCCAGATTCACCGCCGTGAAGTTCGCGACCTTATGTCCGAGGTTCCGTGCTACGGAAAGGCTCTTCAGGAACACCTCCGGCAGGATCACCGCGCTGGCGGCGTTGATGATGGCTCCTCCCTCAAGTTCGCACACCAGGGCGGCGAACTTGCGGAAGTCGATCTCCGTCGCCTTGCCGATAGCAGCACCATCGGCCGCCGGATGCATATGGATGATGTCGGTGCCGTAGGCCACATGCACGGTGAGAGGGATACTCTTCTTCCACGCCCGCCACGTAAGCGAGTGCTCGCGGTGGGGAAGAGCGGCTCGCTCCATTTTCCAGGCAACCGCTTCGCCCAGCCCCATCCCTTTCCCTAGTCCTTCTCTGATGGCGGTGTGGAGGAAGCTGCCCGTCTCCTCCGCCATACCGAAGCTGCCATCGCTGATTGCAGCCTGCACGTCCTCGCTGGTCTCCCCGATGAGCGCGATCTCGGTGTCGTGGATGATGCCAGCCCCCTGCATGGCGAGTGCGGTGATGAACCCCTCATCAATGAGCCGGACGATATACGGGGTGAGCCCCACCTTGACCAGAGCGTCCCCCATGGCCAGGATAATGGGCCGTGAAGCCTTCCGAGCTGCGTTCAGGCGCTCACAGAGCTCCTTGAAGTCGGCTGCCTTGAGGAATCCCGGGAGCGCATCGACGAACTCCGCGAACTTGCCAGCCGGCTCAATCAGCTGTCCGAACAGGTCGATTCGCACCTTGTTCGCACGTTCGCGGATGGACTTCGTCCGCACCTTGCTGAGGTCAATCGGTTCAATCATTCCTGTTCTCCAATGGCAGTCGGACGGAGCGCCTTCCCGGCTCGCGGTCATCCTGCCGTGCTCTAATCTACTCCATGTGGATGCAAAGGTAAAGCCATCGGTGCCCTCGCTCGGTGAAAGTCGCGTTCGCGGAGCCAGGACCAGCCACCCAGAGATGCTAGATGTAGCGGTGCTGAATCGCGAACTCCTGAAGCTGTTCGCGGAACTCGGGACGCGCGAGCTCAATCAGCGCCTTCGCGCGCTGGCGTCGATTCAGACCGAAGAGGTTGACCATGCCGTATTCCGTGACCACCCAGTGCACGTCGCCTCTCGTATCCACCACTCCCGCTCCCGGCGCCAGCTCTCCGACAATGCGAGAAACCGTCCCGCCCTTGGCTGTCGAAGGGAGACCGACGATGGGCTTGCCGCCCTTGCTGCGAGCCGCCCCGCGGATGAAGTCGAGCTGCCCGCCGAATCCGGAGTAGATGTCGTGGCCCATGGAATCCGAGTTCACCTGACCGGTGAGGTCGATTGAAATCGCCGAGTTCAGCGCGACCATCTTCTCGTTCTGGGCGATGATGAAGGGGTCGTTCGTGTACTCGACCGGATGGGCTTCGACGAACGGGTTGTTGTCCACGTAGTCATAGAGTGTCTTGCTGCCCATAAGGAAGCAGTTGATGATCTTGCCGGGATGAAGGGTCTTCTTCTCCCCGTTAATGACGCCCTTCTCCATCAGCTCGATGGCGCCGTCGGAGAACATCTCCGTGTGGACGCCCAGGTCTCGCTTGTCGTGCAGGAAAGAAAGCACCGCATCCGGAATCGCGCCGATGCCCATCTGCAAAGTGCTTCCGTTTTCGATCTCGCCGGCGATGTACTCGCCAATCTTCCTCGAGGTCTCGTCGATCTCTCCCGAGTGATACTCATAGAGGTCGTGGTCGACCAGCACAATCCGATCGAGTTTGCTGATGTGGACGAAGGAGTCGCCGAGCACTCGGGGCATTTTCGGGTTAATCTCGGCGATGAGAGTCCTGGCGGTTCGGCAGGCGGCCAGCGTCATATCCACCGCCACGCCGAGACTGCAGTAGCCGTGCTCATCCGGCGGCGAGACCTGGATGATGGCGACGTCCAAGGGCATGAAGCCTTCGTAGAACAGCTTGGGTATCTCGGAGAGGAAGATGGGAATCCAGTCGGCATGGCCCTCATTGACCGCGGCGCGGAGATTCCCGCCCAAGAAAAGGGCGTTGTGCTTGATGTGCTTCGCTATCTCCGGGTCGGCGTAAGGAGCGTCTCCGAAGCTGAGAATGTGGACAATCTCCACATTCTCCACATGGGGTGCCAGCGTCTCCAGCGCCTTCACCAGCACCTTCGGGGTGCCGGCGTTCGCCTGCAGGTACACCCGCGAATTGGATTCAATAACGCTTACCGCCTCCTCGGCGCTCATCACCTTCGAGCGATACTTCTGCAATCGCGAGTCCATTGGCTAGCTGACCTCCTGTGAAGACGCTAGGGATTGCCGGTTCTGCTCGTAGAAGGCGGCGAGTTCCTCCTTGATGATCCGCCCCTTGAGGATGTAAGTGCCACTGGAGAATACGGGCTCCTTGAGCACAATGTCGTAGGGGTCTCCCTCGAACAGGCGAAGAAGCAAAGGAACCAGCGCATTCGTGTGCGCGCGTGAAGCCGTGCGTGCGACGTTACTCGTCAGATTAGGCACGCAGTAGTG
>Ga0172366_10002944_pt1 | contig 13413 bp, 13 predicted proteins | sample LakKivSesite69cm_FD_114533 | JGI IMG/M metagenome (GOLD analysis project Ga0172366, IMG submission 114533) | Sediment microbial communities from Lake Kivu, Rwanda - Sediment site 69cm | ecosystem: Environmental > Aquatic > Freshwater > Lake > Sediment | place: Rwanda: Western Province, Lake... | reverse complement strand
TGGGACAGGAGAGCGTTGGAGAGAAGCTCAGTTGATCAAAGCTTGCTTAATCGTCTTTTCAAGGTATATCCTGGCAGGTTGCCTAAGGTTAAGACAATCTCAGATCAAAATGTGGAAACTCTGGGCAAAGAAAGTAGCAGGTTTAGAAAGAAAGTCAGAGGCGAAGCCATAGGCAGGTTGGGCTGAATGGTTAAGAAGGATTTGATTGAGGATACTTATGCTGAAGTCTTTGACGGCCTATACGTTCGAATCATGGTCACTGCGGACGACGAGGAAACATTGAAGAGGGCAGCTGAGGATGCTACTGCTACGCCTTCTGGAGTCATAGGCAGACTTGATAATGGGATTGAAAAATGGTTGAGCGAGAAGGAAACGCCGGACAACCGGAAAGGAGCGGTTCTGCAGTTTTGGAAAGGATTGGACAAAGGGAAAGTTTTAGAAAATGTGATGGAGCGTTTTGAGAAGGAGTTGTCTTATCGGATTCGGCAGGATATTCTTGTGAAGCCTTTCACTGCGGTTTTTGACGCTTTGTCTGTGAAGCCTGAGGGGAAAATGGATATGATGGAAAGGGTTGGACACTGCGGTGACGGCTTCGAGTGGGAGAAGCAACTTTACGGTCGCAGCATGATTGTTGTTCCGATTATGGTGCCTGACTTTCTTATAGAGCGGCATATTGGTTTTGCTCGGGGGGTTTCTGGTGGTAATTTTTGGATGATGTGCAGAACGAAGAAGGCGGTGATGGCGGCTGGAAAAGCTGCCCTAAAAGCCATAGGCAAGGTTGAAGGGGTGATAACTCCATTTGACGTCTGTTCAGCTGGCTCAAAGACTGAAACCAAGTTTCCATTGATAGGGCCAACAACGAATCATCCGTACTGTCCATCACTGAGAAAGAAATTGGGAGTAGATTCAATGGTGCTTGAAGGAGTCAGCTACATTCCGGAAATAGTGATTAACGGAATCTCAATGCAAGCAGTTAAAAAGGCAATGAAAGCAGGCATAGAAACAGCTCTGACTGTTGACGGTGTGGTGAAGATTTCTGCTGGAAATTATGAGGGAAAATTGGGCGAGTACAAGATTTACTTGCGAGAGTTGTTCCAATGAGCAGATTTGACGTTGTCGGATTCGGTGCGCTTAATGTGGACAAGCTTTTCAGGGTAAACAGGATAGCTGCGCCAGAAGAGGAGAGTTTCATAACAGATTTTCAAGAGAGTTGTGGTGGTTCAGCGGCAAATGCTGTGGTAGGTTTGGCAAGGCTCGGGTGCAAAGTGGGTTTTATTGGAAAAGTTGCGGATGACAGAGAAGGAAAGATGCTGCTCGAAGAGTTTCGCAAAGAAGGCGTTGACACAAACGGCATAGTCGTTGCCAGGCAAGGGAGAAGCGGGACAGTCATGGGGTTCGTGGATGAAAGGGGTGAGCGAGCTTTGTACATTGACTCAGGCGTGAACGATGAAGTAGAATTCAACGAGATAAACAAAAGATATGCGTCTCAAGCCGGATTTCTTCATCTGACGTCCTTTGTTGGAGAAAAATCTTTTCAAACACAGAAGAAAATTGTTGAAATGCTTCCTGATAATGTTAAGGTAAGCTTTGATCCTGGTGCGTTGTATGCTAGGAAGGGGCTGGCGGCTTTGGAGTCGATTGTGGAGAGGGCTTTTGTTTTGATGCCGAATGCGGGTGAATTGGAATTGCTGACGGGTATGGCTGATTATAGGAAGGGTGCTGAAGCCATGCTTAAGAAGGGTGTAAAGGTTGTTGCTGTTAAGTTAGGTAGTAAGGGATGTTTTGTGACGGATGGTAAGCAGGGTCAACATGTGGAGGCGTTTAAGGTGGATGTTGTGGATACGACTGGTGCTGGGGACGCTTTTTGCGGAGGGTTCCTTTACGGTTTGATTAGAGACAAGAGCCTTGAGGAATGTGGAAGGATGGGAAATTTCGTGGCTTCGAGATGCATAGAAAGAATGGGTGCCAGAGCTGGACTGCCGACACTCAAAGATCTGATAAAGAATCATCTGGTATGACAAATGGTGGTGTTTTCTGACGGTTCTTGTGGCGTTTTGGCTGAACTGTGTGTGCGCGTGCAACGGTTTCTAGGCCCTCGATTAGGATCCAAATATGTTCGGGAAGCAAAATCAGTAGCACAAGCCGCCTCGCAAGCGAATTTAGGAACAAGCATGCGCATTTGCTTCTGGCAAAAATCATATACATGGTGGAGTCGGTGGTATTTGCATCTTAGCCGATTGGAGACGCTTTTGAGTTCTTCATTCTCTTGTTTCGCGTTCACTTTTGAGCTGGACTTGAGGGGGTGGTAGAAGCACGGCTTCCTGTGAGAATTCTTAAATATGTGAATTCACTTACTTATGAATCATGGTAAACGTGACGGTTTCAATTCCTGAAGAACTATACAATAAGATGAAGAAGTATTCAGAAGTGAAATGGAGTGAAGTTGTGAGGAAAGCTCTAGTAGAGTATATCGGACGTCTCGAGGTTAGTGAACGCGGCGTTTTGTCGTCTGACGAATTGTCTGTGATGTTAAAAGCGGCTGAGCTGGATGTTGGGTCGATAAGCTTGGACAAGGCTATCAAATACTATGATGAGGCAAGGAGATTGGAATGGAAGAGATCGTCTACGATACGAGTGTCCTCGTAAGCCTGCTTAAAGGCAGAAAGCGGCTTGCCAATGGTTTTACAACGGTGTTTAACATCATCGAGTTTCCAAAGGCTTTAGATCTTAAAGAGCTGGGGGTGATCTACCCCACTGTTGAGGATTACAATGAGGCTTTGAAGATATCGGTCTCTTTACTAAGAGCTGGCAATCCACTACCCGCGGTCGATGTTCTTATTGCTTCAATTTGCATCAGAAGAGATCTAGTGCTTCACACGGCGGATGAACACTTCAAACACGTTAAGTCTTTGAGCAAGAAGCTTAAGATTGAAATGATCAAATGCTGACTCTGGCGCAAGAAACTCGATGAGATTTGTATTGGTCTCGCAGGATCGATCGATCAAGGACCGGTTGTTGCAGAAGCTTTGACAGATATTTGAGACAGGTTTAGAGCTACTAGATCTGAAGGTCCTTTCCAAGGTGGTCTGTTTTCTTTCGTCGGAGGCTGAGCAATGTGCAGTGGCTTGATGGTGAATGTCAATTTTGTGAGGTTTCGAACCTGTTATAGTTGTTGGGCCTCTCTCGTTTTTCGAAACACCCCCGCTGGGGGCGCTAGCACGATTTACAACAAGAACTTTAAGAGGCTCTCTACCTGTTATAGTTCGTAGGCCTAGTCGTTTTTGTGTGCCTTCGTCTGATTTTCTTCAGGGAGTATGTTGAGTAGTGTTTAGGCGTGTGTGAGAATGTCGGAAGCATGTTGACTTGTGTCCAGCGTGTCAGTTTCGGTTGCGCTGATTGTTGTTTGTCAGTTGCTGTTGAGGTTGAGTGAATTAGGAGTTGAATGAGCAAGATCTCGGAAACATTGCCAGAAAAATGACATCTTGCACTTCCTGAAGAGAATAACAAAATGCAAACTTCGCAAATCAAAGTGTAGATTCCCATTTGTCAAGGCAAGTGCAGGCGTTATCCGCAAAGCCCGTTCTTTTTCTGTTTTTAGATCTGTTGAAGTGTCCGCAGGGCTGCGGGATAATCTGCTATTTTTTCGTGGAATAGTCCGGTGTTGTCAATCAGGTTTGGGTTAAAGATTTTCTGGTCGAAGAATTGGTCGATTGCTTTGATTTCACTGATTCTTAAGCTAGTTAGTTGTGTTTTGGTGAATTCTGTGACTTGTTCGGTTATTTCGGCAAAGTCGTATTCTGGAAGCTTCTCTGTTTGTAGTAGGTTTCTCAGGCTGGAGTCTATTGGGATGTCTTCGATTAGTTTAGGGTTGATTTTGCTTAGTTTGGGTTTTCCATGGGTTAGGCTTTCGATGATGGAGCATTTGCGGAAGATTTCGCGGTTGAATTTCATTTTTGTTATTTGGTATGTGTCGAACAGGTCTCGGGGTGTTCTTCTGTAGAGTAGAGCGCTCCATTTGTTTGCGAAGAGTTCCTCTTTTATTGGAGTTTTTGTTTTGAATGTTTCCTGTTTACCTATATGTTTGAAATCTGCTAGAGTGTCGGTTTTGAGGATTGGAGTTCGACGCATGTATCCTATTTCTATTTTGAAATTGTCTTCAAAGCCTTGAGTATTCATATATTTTATGGTGAACCGTGTTAGCGGATAGCTTGCGTTTATGGCGATATCTGCTTTGTTGTATTTTTGTCTATAGAGTAGGTCTTTCAGTTTCTCGTCGATTTCTTTTCTGACTTGTCCCCAGTCTGTTACATCCATGTGTCGGTAATTGAAGTCTAGGTCTGTCGATAATCGCAGTATTTCTGGTGAGTAGATGAAAGTGAGAGCTGTTCCACCGTAGAGTGAGAGATGGTCTGAGAGGAATCTCACCGCTGAGACGTCCTCTAGCAGATCTGAGATTCGCCAGACTTTTTCCATTTCTCTGACGTTGAATCCGTATTGCAGTGCTAGCGCCTCGAAGTCGTATTCTCTTTTCACTCTAGATGCCTCTCAGTTTTTCTTCGAAATCTTCGGGGATGTATAGGTTCCATCTTTTGTTGAGGCGGCTTTTTTTCCCGCGTATCAAGTATTGGGGTGGTCCCATGATCGTTGCTTTAATTTTGTTCAGCATGTTGTCGTCTGCATGTTCGTAGAAGGGTGATCTGTTTCTTAGCAGTTCTAGGACGTAGCCGATGCGTCTGGGCAGGGTTTTTCTTTTTTGGCTGAGCGTTAGGCTCACTAGTTTCTCGATGTCGATTCCGCTGAGGCTTTCTAGGCTTTTTATGCATTCTTCCCATCCTCCGGCGTATTGCACTCTATTGATGCATTCGATGAATGTTCTTTCCTTGCTGCTCACTCTGAGAAGACTATGGCGGTAGGGTTTCTCGACTATTTGTGAGGCGGTGTCTTTGACGAATACTGGTTTGAAGGTGAAGCGTTTGTAGTGGAATGGGTCGAACCTGTCGGCCGCTTCGACGCATATGTAGGCTTCGTTGAATGCAGAATAGGCGCAGCCGTAGTAATCGAGAGCAGTGTGGAAGCCTAGGTAGTACTCCTTTCTGATTTTGGAGGCTATTAGAAGCTTGTCTGGTTCGTATTTTTCTGGTGTCTCGAGAGGTGATAGCACCGTATATAGTCCTTTTCGGATTGTTTGGAGTTTGCCGGTTTCGATTAGTCTTTTCACGTATTTGCGATAGATGTATTTGCGGTTTGCAGAGCCCTCGATTATGTTTGAAGCCTTTTGTACGATGTCGTCGAAACTCGCTATCTTCAATGGAAGAAGAGCATTGTAGAGAGCTTCAGTTTTCTTTACCATTGTCTTTTCATCTTTTTAATGTAGTTACCCATTTTATGGCATACTGCATTAAAAATATTTAAAAATTGTCATGTCCAAAACTCTGCAAAAATTTAATGCAGTTACCCATAAACGGGCATACTACGTTAAGCCACCTGAAGAGCCTTTGTGAGACTGGCTGCGGGCTTGGGTTTAAGCTTTTTATGAAGGTCTTGCCAGTTTGGTCGCAAGTTATTTATAAGCAGCCTGCGAGTGGAGAAGCGGTGAGAGTTTATGTCCATATCTGAGCTTAATGATCAGAGCCAAGCAATTTTGTCCAGAGATGTCGTGCGCAAGGTTTTGGAAGACTTGGGTGTCAGACTTGGAAAGAATTGAAGCAAGCATAATAGAAGAGGTTGGCCTAAGGGATTTGGAAAGAATAGACCAGAAAGCAGAGTTTTGAGGTTGATCTCATTTTGATGGGTGGCTATGGTGTGCTCACCGAACGGTGAAACTATTCAACCTTAGTGAAACCGATCGGTCCTAGAGATGCTTGAAGAATTCGCTCAATCGCATGAAGGCATCCAGTCGTGTTCGTGATTGTGCCTCTGGGTCTCCTGGAAACATGAACCGAGCGATTGAATGTGGGCCTTCTGAACTTTCACTTGCGAATTGTTTTTGGATATATTCTAGAGCCTCCGTTACAATGGGGTCTGTCATGTGCTTTTTGAATTCTTTCGCAACATCTTGAGGGCCATTCATGTAACAAGTCACGACAGTGTAAACATCATAGGGATCTTTTTCCTTATACCTTCCTTGCATTGCCAGGCCTTTCGTGATCAAGCAGCCTACTACGTCCAGAATTCTTGCATCTACAATTGCTTCTCCATTTCCTGGGAGAATGCCGCGTATAGGATGAGTGAAGTAATGATCTAGGCCGATACTGCTTCCCTTGATTCCGGCAGCTACAAGATCTTCTTGCAGTTTTGTTTCTGGAGGTTCGGTTATGAAGTCAAGGGAGATATCATAGGGTTTACCATCTACATGTGAGATTACGGTTTTGTCAAACTTGTAAAGGAAGCGATGGTTGTTCTCGAAATGTTGGTGGTATCCGCGCTTTTCGAGCATCCTAACTATGGTCTCATAGCGGGAAGTCTCACGGAGTTTTGGATCCATGATCAGATCGATGTCTATTGATCCGCAATGTTCTATCCGTGTTTTCCGCGAGAAGCATTCTATGATGTAGTACGGAGCCCATCCTCCTCCCAATACAAAGTAGTCGGAATATGAACTGAGAATACGTAGAACCTCAACTAATGCGGATTTTGATGCTTCTGTGAAAGCGGCATTGTAAAGGCTAACATTCCATCCATTCATAAACTCATTCAAACCTTATTTTCTTCTCTCTTAGGAACTCGGCTTGTTCCCTTCCCCTGGCCGGATAGTTGAAAAGGTCTACATAGAGTTGGATGTTTGATACAATCTTTATCCCATTAATCTTCTGTGTCCCCCAAAAAACGCCCTCGTCATAGGGTTCGACCAGCATCACTGTGCCTCCAGATTCCACAGGCCGCAAGTTGAGATAATCTTTCCACATATTGACTTCCTTAGGTTTGATGTAGATATGAACATCCGTATATCGCACATAAGGAGCAACTAGGAAGGCACCAGCGTGAAGCGTCAATGCATACTCAAGATTGTTTTGGGTAGCCACGTCTCTGATCTTCTCGATGAAAAGGCTTGGGTCTCGTTCAAAAGTGTAGAAGTTGTGAAGAGTGTTTGCTGTGGTGAAGTTATATTTGGAGGCCCACTCGTCTAAGAGTGGTCTCGGTCTTGACAGTTTCAGTCTGTAGTCTTGGTCTCTTATGGCATATCCTTTTTCTTCGAGTGTCCTCGCAATCTTGTGAACGTATCCTATGCTGATTTTCGCAGTCTTGGAGAGTTGTGACAGAGTCCAGGACATCTCTGGGTTTACGAGAAGAATGCGTAAAATTCTGGAGGAAAGGGGAGCAAAGAGATCCTTGATTTGCTGTTTTGCTAGTGCGAGATTTCTTTTTCCCTCTTTCTCTATTAGAACGTGATCAAATCTTAGATACAAGTTGCCGTCAAAGTCAATGTATCCTACATCAAAAGACTTGCATATTTCCTTACTCTTTTCTCCGATGTGAGGAACTGCAACAACTGGGTAGCTGTTCTCAATAAGAGACGAATATAGTTTGACTTGCGAGACCGCCTGAAATATGTACCTTGGTTCACCATTGGTCTTGACTTCAAAAACCAAATTTTTGATCATGTCGTTTATTCGTATTTTCAACACTAAATCTACGATGTAAGAGCCTGATCGATACTGAGGCATGTTTTCCAGAATATCCACTCCGGAGAGGATTTTCTTCAAGTTCTCAGTAAGTCGCCTTCTGACTTCTTGCTCGGAGAGTTGCATGTCTTACCCTGTGAATGATTAGCTTGCGCTGTTATATACCGTTCGGTGAAAATATATAAACCCTAGCGAAAAGAGAACCTTTACCAGCACACAGGGTTCTGTGAGGTTTTAGATAATTGATTATCGAAACTATTAGGTTTTTCGATATTTGGCTCTGTTAACTCTTAGGCGCTTGCATGGACTGGGAAGTGTCCATGTTAACCAAAGGCGCTTTTGGCATGAGTGATTACCATTTTAGATTCTGTTAACTCTTCGGGACTTGAATTATGGAAAGTTTTTCTTAAATCATTTATACAACTGAAGTGACATGATACAAAAGGGGGGATTAGATGACAGTTTTTGTGGTAGAAACCTACGTAGTTAAACCAGAAAAACAAGCAGAGTTTGTGTCGTTGCTACAGAAAATTCTTCAATACAAGAAGGAGAACCCAGAGACGTTTAAAGAGATGAAATCAAAGAAAATCTTCTCTCAGATGTTTGGTGGCTTCTCCGGCGGGCATATTGAAATGAATGAGTTTGAGAACATGGCAGACGCTGAAAAGTATATGGCGAGAATATTCAAAGACGAAGGATTCATGAAACTCTATCAAGAGGCTAAGCTACTGGTAGTCCCAGCCACATACTCGTTGAACGTATGGAATCCTGTCATGTAATTCACGAGATAAAAACCCTGCCAGTTAACACTCAACCTTTTTTTACACTAAGCCCCTAAGAGTTAACAGAACCGGAAACAACAAGAGACAAATCCACAAACAGAAACCAAATCCACAAACGTGACCAAAACCCAAATTCTGCACACTACACACCAGGGATTTTCTCGATCGATCGAGTCTGGGAGTTTTTTGAAGGCCTTGCTAGCTTGATGGCAACTCATTTTTGAACAGCTTGTGGGTAGAGAAGCGGGGAAAGAGGTTGAAGTGACAACTATAGTTTGATGTTGTGGCGCGGTTTTCTGGCGCGGTTTTCTGGCGCGGTTTTCTGGCGCGGTTTTCTGGCGCGGTTTTCTGGCGCGGGCTGAGTTTCCACTTGCTGGTGCTGGAAGATTTTTCCACAAATTATATCTATGGATTAAACTGTATTATTATTCGGAGATGGAGGGGAGTAAGAATGCTGGGGGAAATTGGTTCTGGTATGATGTTCAAGCCGTTGCTGGTGGGCATTTTGGTGGCTGCGATAATTCTTTTCTCATTTCCCTTGAAAGTTAACTCGCGATTTGAGGAATGGGTTGTATACGTTCCCAGTGCCGGTCAGGTAGACCTTGATTATTGGGCGGAGAATGACGTTTCATACATGAAGGTGTTAATAGTGTTTCCAAGTTCTGGATACAGAGTTACAGATTGGGGTACGCCCAACATCACTGCAAGCACTATATCGGTTGATGCGCAAATTTGGGATTGGACAGGGTTTGACCTGCAAGTGATTACTCCGGTGTCGCATGCGTACAACTTGGGAAAGCTGCCAGCCGGAGAATACGTGTTCATTTTCAGTGCTTGGGGATTTCCAGTTAAGGAGACCAAGTTCACGGTGTCAGTTCTTCTCCGCATCGGTGGAGAGGCAGAGTTCAGGGGAAAAGTCGTAGCTGACGAGGAATGGGGAGACTTTGTATGTTATGGTAGTTACTTTTGCTGCGTCACGGTTGAGCAGATCTTTTACGATCCGAACGACACGCTGTCGGTGGGGGACAACGTATCAGTTTGTTATGGTGAATCGCTGTCTCTGAAGATTGTCGATCGATCGATCACCTGGGCAGAAGGCTATTGTTGCTTGGAACGGCAGGGAGGAGGTTCTTCTTCTTTCAACGGATGTGTCGTCTGTCGGGAATACTTCGGTGTTGGAGATTCTTCCCTTGCCTTCGAACCCGTCGAGGGTGGAGAACGGCAGCTTGGAATCGTTTGATGTTGTTCAGGGGCTGATTTGGCTTCATTTGCCTCCGCCGCCTCCGAGGGGCTTTTTTGGGAATGAGGCTGATGAGGTGAAAGTGGTTTTTTATGAAAGGATCGGGATGCATGGCATAACTGTCGTAGAAGCGCATGATGTTTCGGGTTTCGTTGCGTGGATGAACGGTTTCCTGGCTGAGAACGGATTCGCTCAACAGTTGTCGTTACAGGGCTTCGAGGTTGTCATTGGGGATTATATGCAGAGGGGCTTCTATTTCTATGTTCTTGACCTGATAGAGATGTCTTCGGAGCAGAGGAGTGTGGAACCGATACTGTACAAGTTTGAAACGAGCTTTCTGTATTATCCTCTCTTGATCACTTCGCCAACCGGAGGTGACGGAAAGATTACTTTGTTTCTCATGACTGAAGGTCCTATTGATTATGGGTATGAGCCTCTTACGAAAGCCCGGTACGTCGGTCTTGATGTTTCGCAGCCTATCCAGTTCGAGGTTTCAAAAGAAGAGTTGTTCTTGATTGACCCGCGCATAGACGAGCTGTTTCAGGACAAGGCTTGGATGACGGCCTTGTTGTACGATGGTCCGCTTGGCAGATTGACGGAAGATGTGGTGTTCAAACCTCTGGCAGAAGACTTGAACGTTGACGGCAAAGTTGACATCAGAGACATCGCCATCGCTGCAAAGGCATTCGGTTCCTTTCCAGGCGATCCAAGATGGGATTCGAGATCGGACATAAACAAAGACAACAGAGTAGACATAATAGACATAGTCTCAATCGCATTAAACTTCGGCAACACCATCTAACACAAACAGAGCTACGTGTTCAAGACGCATGGCAAGAATGGGAGCGAGAGCTGGACTGCCGATGCCCAAAGATCTCGTAAACGACCAGTTGTTGCAGAAGCTTTGACAGATATTTGAAACAAGTTTAGAGCTGCCAGATCTGAAGCTCCTTTCCAAGGTGGTCTGTTTTCTTTCGTCGAAGGATGAGCGATCTGCAGTGGCTTGATGGTGAATGTCAACTTTGTGGGCTTCGGGCTTGTTATAGTTGTTGGAGCCCGTCGTTTTTTTGGTAAACTTTTTAAATTTGTTTACCAAATTTAGTAATATAATCAAATTAGTTTACCAGTGATTTACATGCGATCGATCGGTTCAATTTTCCGCGACAAAAAGCACTCCATCAAAGAACGTCTTGCCCAGTGATAGCTAATTTGAGTTTGTTTTGTAATAATGAGATGAAGATGCCTCCCGCACCTCCCCTTTTTTGTGTGATCATTTCTTGACATGATTTCTAGGAATCTGTGTGCTGTTTGGACAGATCTTACTCTTTATCCATTCATTCAGAAGTATGTCTCCTATGTAGTGTGTTCCATCACTGTGTTCTACAAGTCCCTCTCTTTCAAGGTAATCAATGGCTTTTTTGACATGTGAAGCTGAGACTAGATGATGTTTCTCTATAAATGAGGTGGAATAGACACTTGCAACTTTGTTTTCCTGAGCTAAGGCGGACATAAGTTTTCTCTGAGTAAGTGCCAAAGAATCCCATATCCTCGTGAAATAGTCACCATGTTGGTAGAGTATTGTCTTGACTGCCTCTGTGAGATCTTTCTTTTTTACTTTCTTTGTTTCACTTGCAATGTTCCATATTTCATGACATAGTTGTTGTGTAAAATAGGGGTGTCCTTCAGTGAAGTTCAATATAAGTTTGATAGTGCTGGGATTTATTGAAATATCCGTTTGTGTGAATTTCCTAGAAATGAACTTGGCGAAATCTGCAAGAGGTATTCTTTCCATGGGAAAGGGTTTTGCAAATTTGTAGAAAGGTCTTCTTTCCTGTCCAAAGATTTCATCGATTAGATGTTTTCTGCTTCCAGAAAACAGATATGTGACGTCTGTGTGGTTCTGGAATTTACTTCGCATCGTTTTTTCTATGCTCAATCCGTTCATGCTTGATATTTCTTGAAATTCATCAAAGACAACGACTACTGGTTTCTTCTTCGTCTCTGCCAACTTTTGCGGAGCATCAAGTATTTGAGATAGAACTTTTTCAGCTCCTAAGACTTGGACTTCTTTTTTAAGACTTACACTTATGCTACCATCAGGATTTACCGTAATTTCAAATCTGAGATTGGCAAGCCATCCTTTCAAAAAGTCAGCGACTTTTTGCAATGTTCCTTCTGCAGGAATAACTGTTTCCTGTATTATTTTATCAATCAGGTCTGATATTGACATGCATCCATAAACATCAATGAATGAAGTTGTTACATTCGCTTTTTGAATTATATCTAGAACTTCTAGAATGAGAGATGTTTTTCCATATCTTCTAGGAGAGTATAGTAGTACGTTCTGGCCACTCTTGAGATCTTTAACCAGTTGTTCTATCTCTTTTTCTCTGTCGGCAAAGTCGTCTCCTCTCACTACTCTTCCATATTTGAAAGGATTAGTCATTCTAGCTTATCACCTTCATTCTTCCCGAGAACCTATACCACTTGGTATTATACTATATAGTATAATATAACTATGTTATGCTATGCACTATAACATTCAACGGACCTGAGAAGATCAATCCTTTTACACCATCCAGTATTATACTACACGGTATATATTGCTGTCAATACTAGAAAAAAGTAATAACTCGTCAGATTAACGTGTTTACCGATACCAGAGAGGGTTTTCTTGAAATTCTCAATAAGTAGCCTTTTGACTTCTTGCTCGGAGAGTTGCATGCCTTACCCTATGAATGATTAGCTTGCGCTGTCATATACCGTTCGGTGAAAATATATAAACCCCAGCGAAAAGAGAACCTTTACCAGCGCACAGCGTTCTGTGAGGTTTTAGATAATTGATTATCGAAACTATTAGTTTCTCGATATTTGGTTCTGTTACCTCTTCGGTTGGTTGGGCTGTTTTGTGAAGGTGTTACCTTTCGGTTGATAGCTATTCTCTACACAGTTTGTGCATCGGTCATTTGAAAGATGAGGTAGTAGCCTTTTTCGTTGACAAACATCAGAAGAGCCTTGTGACCCTTTGGTAAGAAATGGTCAAAGTGCAGTCGCTTCAGTTGAGGCCAACTCCCAGAAAATCCAATATTGGCGGTTTTGACCTCTATGCGGAATTTGAATCCGTCTTTTTCTGCTTCTATATCGTATGCTTTTCTGAGATCTGATGTTTTTGAAACCTTTCCTCTCCAAAATTTGAACAGCCAAATTCACTGATTCTGTGTCACTCATATACATCATGAATGGGTTCTGTCAAGTCTCCGTCGAATAAGCCTTCCTGTGAAAAGCGTCGGATGACTCTCCCAAAAAAGAGACCTGTGCAATTCTGCTAAAACGAGCCCTACTACGATTTTTCTGATACGAGCCCAATGCACAGTTTCAGTATTTTCTTTCAGAGATTCAGAATTGCCTTATCAACGGAAACACACGAAATACCAGAAGAGACAGGCTCAACGAAGAGTTACAGGAGTTCGCCATTAAAAGAGCCCATGTAAAAAATCGTCGGATAAACAAAATCGCTACATTACCCGATTCATATCAAAACTTGCATTGGTCTATCAATGTGGTGCTAATTGTCTCTCGTTCATCGCATGTTTGCCAAAGCTCATCGATCGATCGCATGCCAGAAGAGTTCCTTTGAGATTCATTAATGTTTGTGATCTTTTAGTAACAGTATCGTGACATCACCCAACTGTTAACACGTTGACGAATCGAAGTTAATGGAACCCTAAATTGACTACTTTTGTTCAGTTATTTCCAGATAGACTTCATA
>Ga0172366_10002943_pt1 | contig 13415 bp, 15 predicted proteins | sample LakKivSesite69cm_FD_114533 | JGI IMG/M metagenome (GOLD analysis project Ga0172366, IMG submission 114533) | Sediment microbial communities from Lake Kivu, Rwanda - Sediment site 69cm | ecosystem: Environmental > Aquatic > Freshwater > Lake > Sediment | place: Rwanda: Western Province, Lake... | reverse complement strand
GTCAGGATCATCTCGAGCAAACGACCGAAGATGATGATGGAAGGCAGTCGGGGATTACCGACGAAGCGGTGGACCCGCTTCTCGTTGTGGTGGAAGGAGGTCTGTGTCTGGAGCCGACGTGTCAACGCGGCCGGTTGCAGGGACTCACCGTGCAGCGCGGCGAGGGTAAGCAGGGTCAGGTTGGTCAGTTGTGTATACCGGAGAGCAGTACCGAACCGACGCTTGAGCAACCCACGAACAGTGCGGGTAACACTCCGCACGGCTACAGTCTACGGCAATCTTCCGGGCTTGACCAGACGAATTCAGTGGGGGTAAGTCAGCTACGCGCCTGTTTGACTACATCATTCCTATCGATACAATTATCGTATGATGATAACCATATCGATGAGTAGATAATGGAAACGGTAACGATATCTCCGAAGTATCAGGTCGTCATCCCGAAACGGCTGCGCCGGAAGCTGGGGTTGTGCCCGGGGCAGAAGGTACAGGCAATCGCATACGAGAACCGGATCGAGCTTGTACCGGTGCGCCCGGTACGGAAGATGCGGGGATTCCTGAAAGGCATCGACTCGAGCGTGGGCCGGGAAGAGGACCGACTGTGAATGTCGTGGACTCCAGCGTTTGGCTGGAGTACTTTGCCGACGGACCCAATGCCTCGTTCTTCGCCCCGGCAATCGCCGCCACTGAGAAGCTGGTCGTGCCGACGCTGAGTCTGTATGAGGTGTTCAAACGCGTTCTGCAGCAGCGAACCGAGGATGATGCTCTGATGGCAGTGGCGACGATGCAACAGGGAACAGTGGTTGACCTCGATGCCTCCATCGCCCTTAGTGCGGCGCGTATCAGTACCCAGAGTAGACTGCCGATGGCAGACAGCGTCATGCTGGCGACGGCGCAGGCGTTTGAGGCGACGCTCTGGACTCAGGACGAGCACTTCAAAGGGCTCGCCGGGGTCAGGTACCGGCCGGCACGAGGCTAGCCCTGACCAGCATTCCACGCAGTCTCGCCGCCTCTGCCGCAGTTTGACTCGGAGACTCTCTCTTCTATAATCACCGCACGTCCGGAATTCCAGGGGACAGTCCACGTCGGGACAGTCCCCGAATTCCGGCCCGCGCCGGGGTGGTGGAATTGGCAGACACGCATGGTTGAGGGCCATGTGCTTTACCGCATGCAGGTTCAAATCCTGTCCCCGGCATACTCCAAGACCACGGATTAACACTGATGAACACTGATGGGAAGGTTCTCCATGAGGAACTGACGCAGGACATCATCGGAGCGGCGTTCGACGTGCACAATGCCCTAGGCTGCGGGCTTCTGGAGAAGGTCTACGAGAATGCGCTCGCCTACGAACTCGCACTTCGCAACCACGTGGTCGCGCCACAGCGGGAATTCCGGGTTTCCTATAGGGGCAAAGACGTGGGGATCTACTTCGCCGACTTGGTCATCGACGACAAGGTAGTTGTCGAAGTGAAATCAGCCAGCGACCTGGCCGACGTTCACCGCGCCCAAGTGCTCAACTACCTCAGGATATCCGGCATCAGGGTCGGCCTGCTACTGAACTTCGCCAAACCCAATACCCAGATTCGAGAGGTTCGTTGTCTGAACCACTATCGTATCTGCCCTATCCGTGTTTATCCGTGGTCCATCCGTGGTTGACTCATGTCCCGGGTCATAATCCTGTTGCTGGACGGTGTTGGATGCGGTGAGCTGCCTGATGCGGACTACTATGGCGACGAGGGGTCCAACACTCTCGCCAACGTGGCCAAGGCTGTCGGCCGTCTGAACCTGCCACACCTCGCCCGGCTCGGACTCGGCAATATCATCCCAATCCCGGGCGTGCGTCCAGCGCGCCGCCCCGAGGCGTGTTGCGGCCGTATGGCTGAGTCTTCGGCCGGAAAGGACTCCACCACCGGCCACTGGGAGTTGGCTGGGCTGGTTACCTCAACGCCGTTTCCGGTCTTTCCGCGAGGATTCCCGGCTGACTTCATCGCCCGGTTCGAGAAGGCTATCGGTCGGAAGACAATCGGCAACATCTCGGCGTCAGGCACCGAGGTCATCAAGCGCCTGGGCGAGAAGCACTTGCACACCGGTAAGCCGATTGTCTACACGTCAGCCGACAGCGTGTTCCAGATTGCCTGCCACGTTGACGTCGTCCCGCTGGATGAGCTATACCACATGTGCCGGACCGCGCGGGCAATGCTCAAGGGGAAGCTGCGAATCGGTCGGGTGATTGCCCGGCCGTTTTCGGGCGGCCCGGGCGAATTCACTCGCACTGCTGACCGCCGGGACTTCTCCTGCCAGCCGCCCGGGCCGACGCTGCTTGACCAAGTCAAGAAGGCTGGCCTGCCGGTCGTTGGCATCGGCAAGGTTGATGACCTATTCGCCCACCGCGGTTTCACCGAGACCCACCACTCGGTAAACAACCGGGCGTGCCTGAAGCTCTTGTTGAAGTCGATGAGGAAGGCGAGCACCGGCCTCATCTTCACAGGCCTGGCCCAATTCGACACGGACTGGGGGCACCGGAATGACCCCTCAGCCTTTGCAGCCGGGCTCAGGCAGCTCGACGACTTCCTGCCTCACATCCTGAACCGCCTCCGCCAGAATGACCTGCTCTTCGTCACCGCGGACCACGGTAATGACCCGACCACGCCTTCGACCGACCATTCCCGCGAATACGTGCCGCTGCTTGCCCTCGGGCCCGAGTTCGGGACCGGCGTAGACTTGGGCACGCGCCCGACCTTTGCCGACCTCGGCCAGACTGCCGCCGAGTTCCTCAAGGTGAAGCCAACGAGAGACGGCACGAGCTTTCTGAAGGAAATAGAAGCTTGAACAGGACCACTCAGGCCCGCCTGCTGCGTGCTGCCCGAGCAGCGGCGGTAAAGGCCTACGCACCGTTCTCGAAGCTGAAGGTCGGCGCGGCGGTCCTGGCCGCCAACGGCCGCGTCTTCTCCGGCTGCAACGTCGAGAACAGCTCGTTCGGGCTGACCGTCTGCGCAGAACGAGTGGCCATCTTCAGGGCGGTCGCGGCTGGCCACCGTGAGATAAAGGCCGTCGCCGTCTTTGCGTCCGCTCCCCAATCGAAAATCAGCAATCGGAAATCGAAAATGCTCTCCTTGACTCCGCCGTGCGGCGCCTGTCTTCAGGTGATTAGCGAGTTCTCAGAGAATCCGGAAATCGTCCTCTCGAACGGACGCGCGATCAAGACGTATCGTCTGCGAGAGCTGCTGCCGCTGGGATTCAGGCTCTAGTAGGTGCGGGCGCGGGAATGACCAATTCCCAAGGGCCAATTCCCATTCAAACCCCAAGGCGCAAGTGACGAAGCTCGTTTCGGCGCTTGGTCATTTCCCGATTGACTGGTCAATGGGATTTGGGGATTGGGGTTTCCCTGCCCGCTAACTGATTCGGTCGAGGCCGTGCGTGTACGGCCTCAGGACCTCCGGTACAATAACCGCGCCGTCCGCCTGCTGGTTGTTCTCCAGTATCGCCACGAACACGCGCGGCAGGGCAAGCGCGGAGCCGTTCAGCGCGTGCGGGAAGAACGTCTTGCCGTCTCTGCCCTTGCACCTGATGCCGCCGCGCCGGGTCTGGTAGTCTTCGCAGGCCGAGACCGACGAGACCTCAAGCCAGCGCTCCTGGCCCGCGGCCCACGCTTCGAGGTCGTAGGTCTTGGCCGACTGGTGTGCCATGTCCCATGCCGCCAGCCGTTTAACCCGGTAGGGCAGCCCGAGGCCGCGCAACAGGCTCTCGGCCTCTCCCCTCATCTCCTCCAGGGCTTCGTACGACTGCTGCGGATGGACGATGCGCACGAGCTCCACCTTGTCGAACTGGTGAATCCGAATCATGCCGCGCACGTCCTTGCCGTACGAGCCGGCCTCGCGCCGGAAGCAGGGCGTGTATGCGACGTACTTGAGTGGGAGTTGCGACTCCTGCAGGGTCTGGCCCCGGTGGTAGTTCACCAGTTGCGGTTCCGCGGTCGGCACGAGGTACAGGTCATCCTGGGTCTTGTACATCTCGGTCTCAAGATGCGGCAACTGACCGGTCGCTTCGAGCGTCGCCTCGTTGGCAAGAACCGGCGGCGCGATCTCGGTGTATCCGTGCCGGCGCACGTTCGTGTCCAGGAAGTAGTTGATGAGCGCCCGCTCCAACAGCGCGCCTTGACCTTTGAACACGACGAACCTCGACCCGGCCAGACGGGCCGCAGCCTCAAGGTCAATCACGCCCAGCGCCGCGCCGAGGTCCCAATGCGCGAGCGGCTTGAACTCGAATCTGGGTAGCTCGCCCCACTGGTCGACGATCTCTTCTTCGGCGGTGACCGACAAGTGGACCGCGTTGGGGAGGTGCTTGGCTAGCTCGGCCTGTTCGGCCTCAATGCGAGCGACGTCCGCATCGAGCCGCTTCACCAGGCTGGATATCTCGCGCGCCTCGGCCATTTCCGCCCCGCACTCGCGCTTCTCCTTCTTGGCCAGTCCCACTGCCTCCGAGACCTGCTTCTGACGGTGGCGCGCCGCGTCGCGGTCCTGCGCCAGCCGGCGGCGTTCCGCGTCGAGCTCCACGATTCGCTCAATGTCGACACCCGAGCGCCGGAGTGCGAGCATCCGCCGCGCTTCGTCCGGATTCTCGCGTATCAGTCTGATGTCCATGATTGGGATTCTAGGAGCATTCCCCTGAATCGTCAACTGCGCATGCCCTAGAACCGAACCGTAACGATGCTGATTCCGTCGGCGCCTGCCGACGGCTGCAGCACCCCCACGCATGAGTCGTCAAGGCGCAGCAGGCGGCCTATCGGTTCCTCGAAGTGCGCCGCCAGTAGCCCGACGCCGGTTCCCAGCGCGGCACCGGCCAGCACGTCCGAAGGCCAATGATAGCCGAGGTATACACGGGACAGGGCCACGGCTGCGCCCAGCACACCCAGCGTTGGGGCCAACTTGGGGAACTTGACGGCGTACACCGTGGCCATAGCAAAGTAGCCGGTTGCATGCCCGGACGGGAACGCGCTGTAGAGCCAGCCCCGGTCCGGTTCGTTGGGCCGCGGTCGCTTGACTACAGCACGCACGCCAACGAGAGTTGCCATCGCCCCTGCCCACGAGCATGCTGCCACAGCGGCCGTACTCCTGAGTTCCGGCCTGCCTGAAACGTAGAAGACGACAGCGCTGCCGCCGAGTGCATACCAGTCCCCGAACTCGGTTGCGGCAGACATGGTCGCATCCATAACCGGGCCGCGCCAGCCGGACTGGATGCCGTCGTACATCTGCTGGTCAATACCGGCGCAAAGCGGCAGTAGCACCAGCAGGCAGGTCAAGCTGGTCTCACTGCCTCAGCGCCGGGTCGCGCTTTGCACGGCCTTGACCAGCAGGTCGTATTCGATGTTGACTTTGTCCCCGGGCCGCCGCCGACTCAGGTTGGTGTTCTCCCAGGTATGGGGAATGATGTTGACGGCGAACTCGCCCGGCCGCACCGCAACCGCGGTCAGGCTTATGCCGTCCACGCAGACCGAGCCCTTCTCCACCAGGGGGCGAGGGACGCACCGGCCGGTCTGAACCGCAAGCTGCCAATGGCCCGAACGCCGTTCGACCCGGCGAACCCTGCCGACCTCGTCTACGTGCCCCTGGACGAAGTGGCCGCCCATCCTGTCCCCGGTCTTAAGCGCCCGCTCCAGGTTCACTCCCTCGCCGGTCTTGATGCCGCCGAGCGTTGTCGCTTCCAGCGTTGTCGCGACCGCCTCGACGTCAAAACCATCCTTGTCGGCCCTCGTAACGGTCAGGCAGCACCCGTCGACCGCCACGCTTTCGCCCGGCTTCAGGTCCCGGGCAAACCCGGCCCGGATTGTGAAAACACGATTGCCCTGCCGGCCGACGGCGCGCTCGACCCGTCCGACGGTCTCAACCAGCCCGGTGAACATAACCCTCAGTGAGGAAGTCCGGACCCAGACAGCGGTGCTCGACGCGTTTGAGCTCAATGGCCTGTTTCAGTCTGCGCGTCGCCAGGCCGTGACTGAAGAGCTTTCCCGGGCCGAGAATCTTGGGCGACTGGAACGCGTAGACCTTGTCGACTATGCCCGCCTCCAGCGCCGACGAGGCAATCGTCGCCCCACCCTCGACCAGAATGGTCTGCAGTTGCCGGCGATGCAGTTCGGACAGAATGTCTGGCCATCGCAGCAGACCGTCTGGCGCCCGTTTGACCCGGAGCACTTCGACGCCTCTTGCCCAGAGCCGTTCCGCCCGCGCCGCGTCGCTGCTCGCGGTGAAGACGAGCACCGGGCCCGGCTCCTTGAGCAAATGGCTTGCCGGTGGAGTATTGAGGTCGGAATCGAGAATCACGCGCACCAACTGCTTGGGCGGCCTCATGCGGCAGGTGAGCAGCGGGTCATCGGCTATCACGGTCTTGACGCCGGCGAGTATCGCATCAGCCTGAAGCCGCAGCCGGTGCCCGAACGCACGCGCTTGAGGTCCGGTTAGCCACTGGGAGTGGCCGCTTGTATCAGCAATCATGCCGTCGAGCGTGGCTGCGACCTTGAGGATGACGAATGGCCGGTGCTTGCGCAAGGACGTGAAATAACCTTCGTTCAGTCGACGGGCCTCGCCGGCAAGCAGGCCGACCGCTGTCCTGATTCCGCGCCGGCGCAGAAGGTGCATGCCCTTGCCGTTCACACGTGGGTTGGGGTCGAGCGTGGCCGCAACAACCCGCTTGATGCCGGCCAGTGGAACCGCGCTGGTGCAGGCCGGCGTCTTGCCGTGGAAGCAGCACGGCTCCATAGTGACGTAGAGAGTGGCGCCTTCTGCCTTGCGTCCGGCGTCGGCAATCGCCTCGACCTCGGCGTGCGGACCGCCAAAACGGCGGTGCCACCCGCGACCGACGACCCGGCCGTTCCTCGCCAGCACGGCGCCGACCATCGGGTTGGGCGACACCCGGCCGCAACCGCGCTTGGCCAAGTCGAGCGCCTCGGCCATGAACGCCGCTTCTTTCACGCGCCTATCATAGAAGCACGCCCGAACTTGTCAAGAAACGAGGACGGTCACTCGTCAGCTCTGACTTCTGCCTGCCGACTTCTGAGTCCTGACTTCGGCTGACAACCTGAACTACTGAGCTTCGCGCAAGTAATGGTACGCCTGCACCCTCATCCTTCCCTCCCCCTCAAGAGGGAATAGAAGGGAGGAGGCTGAGTGTTCCATTGCTTATGCGGAGGTCAGTAGCTGTAGTCTATCCGGAAATCTCGGTACTCGCCGCGGTGCTCGCCCCACTCGGTCACGACGTCGCTCACGTCAGCGCTCGGCGGTCCCCTCCGGAGTCGCTGAACCAATCGCTCAAGCTTAAGCCTTTCGCCTTCTGCCTCGACTTCGACCCGTCCATCGAATAGGTTACGAACCCGTCCGAAGAGACCGAGTTTGGCCGCCTCCCGGGCGACGAACGCCCTGAAGAAGACGCCCTGAACGACGCCCGAGACTACCGCGTGCAGCGAGGCCAGGTCCGGCTGGTTGACCATGGATGAAGATAGACGGCCCACGCACCAAGTCAAGCACGCGCCACCGGTGTGGATAAGCAGTTGGCAACCTGGGCCCAAGCCGCTCACGACCTGAACAGAGCCGGTGAGCACTCCGGCGCTGCCTGAGGTCAACCGGTTGACAACGTGTTATGAACCCGTCGGGAACGTGCTGACAACTTGACTAGCCGGAACGGCAGTCTATAGTCAATGTGGAATTCAGCCATGAGGAAACGACCGCAAGTGCGCCTGACGATCACGGCGCTCGTGGCTTTCGTCGCCGTGGCTCGGGCGCAGATTGTCGCCGAGACTATCGGCTATACGAGCCGAGACCGCCAGATGTACGGGCCCGCGATCCGCTATCTCGTCTTCGATTCGCTTTCCGGTACCCATGCGGTCTGGAAGGACGGCTACGGCTCCATCCGCTACAACTTCCGCCCGCGCGGAGAAGCGTGGCGCTGGCCGGGCGGAATGGTGGTCAACGCGTACCCACGCAGCCTCGGCTCGCTGGACATCAATCCCGCCAGCCACAGCGCGATAATCTGCGCCGACCACCTGTTTCGGGATACTCATATCCTGTCGCTGTTTACCGACAGCGGCCCCGGAGCCGGCCGTTTCCGCGAACGGCAGTCGTCCGGAGAATGCCGCTTCACGCTTGTTGGCACGAACAGCGTCGGCACGCCCAAGTTCGCGGTCCTGAGCAACGACTCGCTCGTCTACCGGCAATTCGTTTCGTTCTCTCCCATGTTCATCGGCCGCGTCGGTGCGTTTCCAGCGTTCAATCTGGCTACGTCGAAACAGCGAGCAACCGGCTGGTACGGTTATATCTGGGTAGAAACCGAAGGCCCGGATACCGGTGCGCTCTTTCTCAGAGAGACGTCGAACAATGGGCAGACCTGGTTCAGCGCTTCGCGTCTCTCAGACTCGGTCCCGTCAACCCTGTCGAGGTCTGCGCTTGCAGGCTCGGGGACCTACGACTCCGCAACCATCCACCTGCTCGCCGACCTCTACGACGGCAGCGACGTCCTTCATTCCCAAATCTGGCACTACTCCAAGCGCTCGCCGGCGTGGCGCCTTGTTCACGACTACTCATGCCCCTCCGGCGCCAGGCTTGGCGACAACGCGCTTGCCGCCGACCGCCCGAGCATCGGCGTAAACCGAGCCCTGGGTGAGCAATACGCGGTCTGGGAGCAGTTCGACCCCGACAATATCGACCCGGCCACCGGCCTTTGCCGAGCCGACATCTGGGCCGCCCGGACCGCCGGCGCCGCCCGTAACTGGAGCCCGGCCATCCGCCTGACCGAACCGGACAGCACCAGCAAACGCTTTCCGTTTCTGGCCGAGGTGGTCAACGACACTCTGCACATCATCTACTTCGCAGACCAAGTTGCCGGGTTCTGGGAACAAGGCCAGGGGCCGCAGACGACAAACGCGGTCATGTATCTGCGCGTGCCGGTGAACGTGCTGCCGGCCGCGGTCGCCGAAGCCCCTGTCGCGCCAGTTGTGCCTTTCCAAGTCGCCGTCACTCCCAACCCCTTCACCAGCACGACAACCATCCGGCTCTTCACTTCATCCTTCATCCTTCATCCCTCATCCCTCGCCATCCGCGTCCACGACGCGGCGGGTTGCCTGGTTCATTCATCATTAGGAACTGGAAGTTCGTCATTCACGCTGGACCTTCGGTCAGTGCCGCCCGGTGTCTACTTCCTGACAGCGCGGGCCGGTCCCAATGCCGCCTGCTGCCGGGTCGTGAAGACTGCCCGGGCGGATTGACTGCCCGCATATTCCTGCTATCCTCTGTGCGACCTTAACACCGCCAAGGAGGAAAATTGGCCAAACATTGCGAGATTTGCGGCAAAGTCGGCGTGGTCGGTTCGAGCATCAGCCATGCCCACAACGTAACCAAGCGAACCTGGGAACCCAACCTGCAGCGCGTCCGGGCCAGGATCGAGAACGAGAACAAACGCATCTGGGTCTGCACGCGCTGCCTGCGCTCAGGAAAGGTCGTGAAGGCATGAGGGGCGAGGGGCCCAACCCCTAGCCCCTCTTCCGAGGAGGTCTCTTGAAGTGTCTCATCACCGGCATAACCGGTTTTGCCGGCAGCCACCTGGCTGAGTATCTCCTATCCCGCGGCGACTGCGAAGTGCATGGCACGATGCGCTGGCGCTCGCGCATGGAGAACATCATCCAGCTCGGCAACCGGATAACGACCCATACTTGCGACATCCGCGACGCCACTGCCATGTACGAGCTCATCAGGGACCTCAGGCCGGACCGGGTCTACCATCTGGCTGCCCAGAGCTTCGTGCCGATGTCGTGGGTCGCGCCCGCCGAGACCTTGACCACCAACATCATCGGCCAGACCAATCTCTTCGAGGCAATCCGCGCGGTCAACTGTCCGACCCGGGTCCAGCTTGCCTGTTCGAGCGAAGAGTACGGCATGGTCCGACCCGAAGAGACGCCGATAAAGGAAACCAATCCGCTTCGCCCCCTGTCGCCCTACGCGGTCAGCAAGGTTGCGCAGGACCTGATGGGCTACCAGTACCACCAAAGCTACAACATGCACATCGTCCGCACCCGCGGGTTTAATCACACCGGCCCGCGCCGCGGCGACGTTTTCGTCACCTCCAACTTCGCCAGGCAGATTGCCGAGATCGAGAAAGGCCGGCACGAGCCGGTGATTTACGTCGGGAACCTGAACGCGGTGCGCGACTTCACCGACGTGCGCGACACCGTTGTCGCGTACTATCTCGCGCTCGAGAAGGGCAAGCCAGGCGACGTCTACAACGTGGCGACCGGCAAAGGGTACAAGATCAGCGAGATGCTCGACATCCTCCTCGGGTTCTCCAAGGTCAAGATCCAGACCCGGCAGGACCCGAAGCGAATGCGGCCAAGCGACGTTGAGCTATTGCTCGGCGACGCGACCAAGCTCCGAACCGAGACCGGCTGGGAACCGAAGTACAGGTTCGAGCAGACCATGAAAGACCTGCTCGAATACTGGCGCAGCCGCTGAAGCGCCAAACCCCAATTCCCAAGTCCCAATGACCAGTCAACTCAGGGAAATCCCCAATTCCCAAGTCCCAACTCCCTTCGGCATTGGTGCTTTCGTCAGTTGGGGCTTGATTGGAAATTGGTGCTTGGTCATTGGTGATTTCCGTTGCGTATGAGTCGAATACTCATCACCGGCATCGAGGGCTTCGTCGGCGGCCACCTCGCTCGGCATCTTGCCGCTTCCGGACACTCAAGTATCGGTCTCCACTGGGCGGACGCGCCCGTCGGCCTGCCGGCCGAGCTGTATCCGGGTGACGTCTGCGACTTCGAGGCGACCCGTGCCTTAATAGAGCGCATCCGCCCCGACGGCGTCATCCACCTTGCGGGACTCAGCTCGGTTGCGCTTTCCGAATCGCATCAGATGACGACCTACGAGGTAAACGCGCTGGGCACGCTCAAGCTGCTTGAAGCGGTCCGCCAGTTGGGGCTGAAGTGCCGCGTCGTCCTCATCTCCTCGGCTGACGTGTACGGTCGCTCCAACGTCGGCCGGCCCCTGACCGAAGACCTGCCTTCGCTGCCGCTCAGCCCGTATGCCCTGAGCAAACACATGACCGGCGAGGCCGGCCTGTTCTACCATCGCGCCTTCGGGCTCAACACCGTCGTCCTGCGGCCATTCAGCCACACCGGCCCGGGCCAGACTACGGCCTTCGTCTTTCCCAAGGTCGCGAACTCCATCGCCCGGATAGAAAAGGGGGACCAGGACCCGGTCATCGAGATGGGCGACTTAAGCATCAGGCGCGACTACACCGACGTGCGCGACGTCGCGCGCGCCTACCTCCTCGCGTTCGAGCGCTGTACCGCAGGCGAGACCTACAACGTAACCTCCGGCAAGCCGATGGTCATCAAGGACGGCGTGGACTATCTCAGCAGTCTGTCCCGCGTGCCGGTGCAGATCAAGAGCCTGGCCGCCAGGTTCCGGCCGCACGACATCCCGCTTCTTACCGGCGACCCCTCCAAGTTCGCTGCGGCAACCGGCTGGAAGCCGGAGATTCCATTCACGCAGACACTCTCCGATCTGCTCGACTACTACCGCGGACGACAAGAGGGATAGAGGGAACCGGGCCCGCCACTTGATCCCTCGATCTCTCGATCACTTCATCCCTTTGCCGTGAAGCTCTCGGTCGTCGTCGTTACCTGGAACTCCGCGGCCGACATCGATGCGTGCATCGACTCCATCAACTTCGGCTCGGAGTTCGAGGTCATCGTCGTCGATAATGCCTCCAGCGACGCGACGGTCGAGAATCTCGGCCGTCACCACCACCTGAGCCTCGTTGAGAATCCGCGCAACTTCGGCTATGCCCGCGCCAACAACCAAGGCATCAAGGTCGCGACCGGTGAGTACGTGCTGCTGCTCAACCCGGACACACGAGTCCAACTCGGAGCGCTCGGCGTGCTAGCCCGCTACCTCGACGAGCATCCTTTGGTAGGAGCAGTCGCCCCGAGGCTCATCAACCCTGACGGCACGACCCAGTTCTCAATCCGCTCACTCCCAACTGCAGCATCGCTGTTCTGGGAGCTAGCTGGGTTCGTCCACCTCTTTCCGAAGAGCCGAGTTTTCGGCCGCTGGAAGATGAAGCACTTCGACTACGATCGAACCGCCGAGGTCGAGCAACCGATGGCGTCCTGCCTGATGCTTCGTAGGACTGTCCTCGATTCCTTGGTCCCCAGTCCGTCCTCCCTAGTCCCTAGTCCCTCATCCCTAGTCCCTTGCGTGATGGACGAACGGTTCCCGATGTACTTCAACGACGTTGACCTGTCCAGGCGCATGGCCGACGCCGGCTGGAAGACCGTCTACGTCGCCGATGCCCGCGTCGTCCACCGCCACGGTGCCAGCACCAGACAGGTGCGGGCGAAGATGATACGCGAATCGCATCGCTCCGCATTCCGCTACCTGCGCAAGCACGACCGCTCCGGCCTCTTCTGGCTCAGAGCCATCGTCCTGCTCCCGCTCTTCGAAGTCACAAGCCTCCTCCGCATCATCGCCTACCGCCTGCGTTGGCACTCATCCGCTGCGTAGCGTTATCCCATTGACCGCACCAGCTTGTATCCTATAATCGAACAAAAGGAGGACCTGTGAAGTCAGTTCCGGCAATGATACTAGCCTTTGTGCTGCTGACGGCAGGGCCGGCCGTCGCCGACTTGAAGACCGAGAGCTTCACCCGCGCGTCGATGCTCACCGGCCTGGGGTCGACTGAAGTCAGTGCGGTGACCCAGTACCAGGGCGACAAACGCGCGGAAGACAATACCATGAAGATGGTCGGCGGTATCGGCGGCATGCTCGCCGGCAAGCCGCAGACGAGCCTCGAGATCACGCGGCTGGATAAGGACGTGGTCTGGGACCTGAACCCGCCCAAGAAGACCTATACCGAGCGTCCTGTTGCCCTGCCTGCCGGGACTGAAACCAAGGCCGAGCGAAGACGGAGCGGCCCGGAGCAGAAGCCCTACAAGATCGTGAAGTCAGAAATCAAGGTGACAAAGACCGGCGCCACCAGGACCATCAACGGCTTTGCCTGCACCGAGTATCTCATCACGTGGGAGCTGGTGCTTGAGGATACCGCCTCCAAGGGCAAGGTCACGCAGGTGATGACGACCAACCTCTGGAACACGCCGCTGACCGACCAGTTGAAGAAGGCCCAGGCGATTGAGGCCGAGTTCAACAAGAAGCTCGCGCAGAAGCTCGGCGTCGGGCTGTCGCCGGAAGAGAGCGACCGGCTGGGCGCAGGCATGCTGACCTCGATGTACGGGCTCGACCCGAAGGAAACCGCAGGCAAGATGGAGGAGGTCGGCAGGGAAATGGCCAAGGTCGAAGGCTATCCGATTGTCACCGAGGTGAAATGGCAGGTGAAGAACGACTCTGCAGCGGCGAAGAAACCAGAACCGGAATCCGAGC
>Ga0172366_10002938_pt1 | contig 13431 bp, 11 predicted proteins | sample LakKivSesite69cm_FD_114533 | JGI IMG/M metagenome (GOLD analysis project Ga0172366, IMG submission 114533) | Sediment microbial communities from Lake Kivu, Rwanda - Sediment site 69cm | ecosystem: Environmental > Aquatic > Freshwater > Lake > Sediment | place: Rwanda: Western Province, Lake... | reverse complement strand
GCCCTCGCACCCGACGAAGGCGCCATGCACATCGCCGAACAAGCCAAACACGTTCTCAACGGAGAATGCGGCTATCTGGAAAAACATCGAGACTGCTACACCGGACAAATCTCCATAGAAAAGAAAACCCTAAACGTGAAAGACAAAATCGTCATAATCTTCGACGACATAATCAGCACAGGCAGCACCACAATCGCCGCCGCAAAAACACTCAAAGAACTCGGCGCCACAAAAGTCTTCGCCGCCTGTGTGCACCCGCTACTGATAGACGGCGCAGAAGAACGCATCCTCGACGCTGGAGTTGAAGAAATCATCGGAACCGACAGCGTTCCAAGTCACGCGAGCAAGGTTTCCCTTGCACCCCTAATCAGCAAGAAACTGAAGGAACTTAAGAGTGGATAGACTATTCTTTCTGCTCTCCGGTGAGAATGAAACTTTACCAGCCTCTGAACTCAAGGCTATACTTGAAGCCGAAAAATTCCCCTTCAAAATTCTCGAAACCCTCGATCAAGTCCTAAGACTTGAAGCAGATTCAAGCTGCGTGGAAGCAATAAAGCGAAGAGCAGCACTCACCAGAATCTGCGCAGCTGAACTGTTCACTTGCGACGCAAAAACAAGCACAATAATCAAAGCGATCCAATCGACAAACCTCAACAAAGTTCTGGAAGAAAACGACACCTTCGCAGTTCGCATAAGACACGTAAAGGAATACTCCCAAAAAATCGACACCATGACCCTAGAAAGAAAACTCGGCAACCACATCCTCAAAAACACCACAAAAACAAAGGTCAACTTGAAAAACCCAGACAAAACCTTCACCGGGATCCTAACAAACGAGAAACTAATCTTCGGAGTCAAACTCGCAGAGACAGCACCGAAACCCTTCGTGGAAAGACGACCCAGAAAAAAGCCCTTCTTCCATCCCTCAGCCATGCCTCCGAAACTGGCAAGGTGCATGGTAAACTTAGCCCAACCGCGACGTGGCGATCTAGTGCTCGACCCATTCTGCGGAACCGGAAGCATACTCATCGAAGCTGCACTCATAAGTTGCCGCATACTTGGCTTAGACATCAAACGACGCATGATAAGAGGATGCTCCAAAAACCTGAATCACTTCGCCATAGAACCTGAAGGCTTAATACTGACCGACGGACGCAAACCACCAATAACGCAAGTCAACTCCATCGTAACAGATCCACCCTATGGAAGATCCGCAACTACTCTAAGGCTAACCACCAAGCAAATAGTCGAAGACGTCCTAACCTCAGTTCAAGATCTGCTAAACAAAGGACAACGAATCTGCATAGCTTCACCAAAAACATTGAACATCGCATGCATAGCCACAGAAATAGGCTACAAACATTTAGAGTCCCACTTCGCTTATGTTCACAGAACCCTAACAAGAGAAATAGCCGTGTTGAAAAAGGTGTAACCGTCATGAGTTTGCGCGTAATATTCCTAGGAACCGCCGGAAGCGTTCCAACCCCCGAAAGAAGCTTACCAGCAGTGCTCATCCAACGCAAGGACGAGCAAATAATGTTCGATTGCGGCGAAGGCGTCCAAAGACAGATGATAAGAGTGAAAGTGGGCTTTCACAAAAAAATGAAAGTTTTCATCTCCCACATGCACGGAGACCACGTTCTGGGCTTGCCGGGACTGCTGCAAACCATGGCTTTACTCGACAGGGAAAGAAAACTGGAAATCTACGGACCCGAAGGAATAAAACGCTTTTTGGAAGACGTCAGGGAAACGGTGCAGTTTGTCTTGACTTTTCCAGTTGAAATTCACGAAATCTACGAAGCAGGTGACGTATGCCAAGAGGAAGAATACACTGTTCAAGCAGCATGGTCAAACCACGTGATTCCAAGCATAGCCTATGCGTTGATAGAAAAACCTCGCCTCGGAAAATTCTACCCAGAAAAAGCGAAGGCATTAGGAGTTCCAGAAGGCCAGCTTTGGTCAAAACTTCAACACGGGAATAAGGTCAAGTTGTCAGATGGCCGAGTGGTAAAACCTGAAGACGTTGTGGGTCCACCTAGACCTGGAAGAAAAATTGCCTATACTGGCGACACAAGACCTTTCAAAAACTTTTCAAACTTTGCTACGAACGCAGACATGCTCATCCACGATGCTACATTGGAAGATGCATTGGCTGAAAAGGCCGATGAAGATGGGCACTCAACACCGAGTCAAGCGGCCAAAAACGCCAAAAAAGCCAAAGTGAAAAGACTAATCCTCACGCACATCAGTGCAAGATACACGAACACAAACACACTTCTAGAACAGGCACAAAAAATTTTCAAAAACACGCAAGTCGCAAAAGACTTTATGAAGATAGAACTGCCGCTTAGGGAGAACTAATTAAACAATTGCCTCAATCTTTGCAGACTCTCTTCAACATGCTCCATAGATTCGACAATTATGGTTTTGTCATAGGCTATCTCCTTCAGGGTTTCAGCAAATTTCTTCCAGTAGATTTTGCCGTAGCCTATCCCCAAGTGCTGATCGCTCTCTCCGGCGTTGTCGCTCACGTGCATGTGCACAATTTTGTCCGAAAAAGTCTTTAAGAAAAGCTCTATCTGCCCGTTCAAGTTTGCATGTCCAACGTCCAAAGCCAAGCCAACGTCCTCATTAACCTCTTCATAGAATCTGGTGAAATCATCCACGTTCTTCATCACAAACGGATATGGCTCAGGCACATTTTCTATGGCTATTCTTAAGCCATGATCTCCTGCAATTTTGCTAAGCAAGCGTGCGCCTTTGAGGTTTTGAAGCCAATCCATGCCTGGATAGAATATGCTAATGCCCGTTTTGATTCCCGGATGGAAAACCCAGACTTGCGCGTCTAGGGCACTTGCGTTAATGATGGATTTTTCCAGTCTCTTGAACGCAGCCCTAAGCATGAGCTTAGAAGGAGAAGCGATGTTTACATCTGCAAAAGGAGCATGAACCGAATATTCTATTCCATAACAGTCTCCAATCTCTTTCAGAATTGTAACCCTTCTTTTGTCCAACGCGTGAAAACCTTCGTCAACGATTTCAACATTGTCTGTCGTGGCTTTGACAAGACGTTTAGTCATTTTGCTGAAAGGTTCCCCTAAACAGTAAAGCATAGACAAGCCGATTTTAGGCTGTGCCATCCGTTTTGCTCCCACTACTTCTTGTTTTGACTCTATTCATTGAACTTCATGCTTATAACCTGATCTTCAAACAAATCAAAATCCTAATCAAACTCATGATCACGTAGCCAAAAACCATTAAATAAGCCTGAACCAACGTGTAAATGCAGCCTTTGTAATGGTTAACATCAGAAATCACGTGGCAATCTTGGCGCTGAGCTGGATTTTTCTAACGGCGATAGATGTTGCCTTTACCTTTGACAGAGATTTCGGTTGCTCAAAAAAATGATTCAATTTTTCTGTTCGTGTGGACCGCAGTTGCCCTCTTCCCTTTTTGAACATTTTTTGGGAAATCAGAATTCTACTTCAAGAAATCGTAAACTGCTTTGACATCTTTTCCTGGACCTATTTAGACCGGAGACTACGAAACTTTATACTTTTCTAAAGTACATTTCTAACTTGGGACACTTATGACAGAAGAAGAGAACATGGTGAAGTTTCTCCAAGCTCACGGTGGCAAGGCTTCATTAAATGACATTGCGGAAGGCTTGGGCATACCTAAATATGGGCCGAACTCCGCGTATGCCCTCTTGCAGTCCTTAAAGAACAAGGGCGTCATTGAACGCCAAGGCGAGCTTTGGGCGCTAATTGCCCAAGAAATTAAGCCTGAGAAAAAAGTTCCCGAAGCGCCTTCACCGCCGACAGAAAAGGAAGAAGCCGCCGTTCCAGAAGTTGAAAATCTAATGAAAGTCATGGCTAAAACCTTCGCAGAGGCGATGAAGAGTGCCAAAACACCAGCAGATGAGTGGGAACTGGCGACTAAGCCAATGACTACGAAAATTGAACGGAAACAAGAAGAAAAGCTAGATGCGCTAGTGCTGAGGCCGGATGAGATACCTGAGGCAAAAAAACCATTACTGGGCTTCCCAACTGGAACATTCATAGACCATTTCTTTTTATCGGCCGAAGGAAAAAGCTTGAATGGCTTGCCTGTCTGTGGGCAATTCGCGGTCACAGGTTTGCCCGGCGCTGGAAAGTCGATACTCCTAGAGGAAATAGCCGTGAGAGTGGCAACTTCAGGTAGAAAAGTGCTTTTTGCAACGGCTGAAGATACGTGGAAAAGCGCTACACCGCGTTTCGATTTGCAGTCCAGACTGAAACAGAAGGCGGACATTTTAAGTTTAGACTGGAATAAGATTCGAGAAGACTTGTTCGTGCTTGACACGGTAGCTTATCCAGAACTGCGGGACTGGAACACTTTCGCCGAAACCTACCGTTACGTCGCTGAAAAAGAGAAGATCGAACTGGTGCTAATTGACTCCGTGACGGTGCTTGAAGCCTACCGCGGAGCGCTGAAATACCGTGTCATGGAACTGGCCAGATACAATCAAGTTCACGGGATAACAGCCCTTTACGTTAATCAGAGAAGTGTAGAGAGTTGGGATACCTACGACATGGCAGGTGGCATAGGTTTGGCACATAACCTTGATGGAACAATAATAATAGATTATGGACGCGTGTACTGGTATGACCAGCAGGTGGATTTGGCAGCGAATAGGGGTGAGTTCGTTCGTATCGCCCGCGTCTTGGATTGCAGAATGAGCAACTTTGAAAGAAGAAGGATAAAGGTTGACATCACATCTGAAGGTTTTCTTATAGCCGTAGAACCCATACCAAAAACTGAAGAGACAAAACATCAGTGAAGCTCGAAATGTCAATGGTAGAACCGCCTTCACTCAAGGAGCTAGTTGAAACCTACGGAAGTATAGCAAAGGCAGTGGAGCACTTAATTGAAGCCGGATTCTCTCCAGAAAAAATAGAGTGGAAAATGGGGATACCCTACCATCGCGTACGATTATACATGGAAGGAATTGAACCACAAGCGGCGATGCCTTTCTCGAGAATAGTGGAAGTCTACGAGCGCTTGGCGGTTCTGCGCGGAAAGAAGGGGAAGGAGACAGAACTGGCGAACTTTTTTCAAAACTCAGCACTTTCTTTGGAAATCAAGATTCGCTTTGCCCTGGGCGCCTTAACGGAAGAGAACCTGAAAGTTGGACCTGGCCTGATAGAAAGGAGCATTAGTCTTGCGACGGGTGCACCGATAAGCAGGGTTAAGAAGCTTCTGATAGACTATGGAGAACATGGTGAAGTTGTCTACTTGCTTCAGAGGCCTAAGAACTCTGAATTGACAACTAAAGAAGTCTATGAAGCCATCAGGTTATTGCCGAAGCTGAAAGGAATAAGAGAACGGGAGCTCTACATATCCAGCCTCTTGCGGACAAGCACTCCCACGGAGGCAAAATACCTTGCTAGACTTTTGCTCGGAGACTTGAAGCTCGGCTATCATTCTCGAACATTAGTTAGAGCAGCAGCAAAGGCCTACGGAGTGCCCTCCGAACTCATTGAAAACGCCTCCGCAATAATGGGATTAACCGAAGGCCTGTTACTTGCATCAGAAGGCAGCCTCAAACTTTCTGAAGTTCAGATGCGCCCAGGCCAGTTTATAAAACCTCAACTCGCGCACCTCTACGAACCTGACAAGGTAGTTTACCCGGCTAGAGCCGAATACAAACTTGACGGAAGTAGACTTCAAATCCACAAATGGGGAACACAAGTCCTGCTTTACTCGAGAAGGGGCGTGGAAAAATCTCAGACACTCCCTGAGATAGCGCAGATCGCGCGAAAATTCAATGCTCAAAACTGTATTGTTGATGGTGAAGTAATAGCCGTGGATGAAGCTGGAAATCCGCTACCGTTTCAGACGTTACTTGGAAGAACTGTGCCGAAAGAACTTGCACCAGCGGAACTGGAAGAAAGAAGAAGAGAGGTCAGAGTGACCATTAAAATCTTCGATATACTATTCTTAAATGGACAGAAACTCGTAGACCTGCCCTTTTCTACGAGACAAAAATATCTATCGGAAACCGTCCCATCCGAATACGTAGTCAAAGGTGTAACCTGTCAGAACGAAATCGATCTTATGCGCTTCTACCAAGAAACCTTAAAGGAAAAGTATGAGGGAATCGTCGTCAAAAACTTGAACGCGCCTTATGAAATAGGGCAGCGCACATACTCATGGCTTAAACTGAAACCTGAACGTGATACGCTAGACTGCGTCGTAGTGAAAGCCCTCTATGGAAAAGGTAAACGTTCTGGCCTATACTCGTCGTTCCTCCTTGCAGTTCGCGACCCTTCTGAAAAAAGGCTTTACACCATTGGAAAAGCTTCAAATCTATCAGAAGAAACGATGGATTCTTTGCGAACGATAGTTGATAGAACGAAGACAAGCGCGGATGATGAAGGTGTTTTTGTTAAACCTTCTGTGATTGTTGAAGCTACCTATCAAGAAATCCAGGAAACAGACGAGTACACAAGCGGTTTCGCTTTGAGAGTGCCAAAAATAGTTCGCTTCAGAACAGATAAAACAGTCAGTGATATAGATACGGTTGAGAAGCTTCAAAAGTTATATGAACTGCAGTATGACCGATATCCTCTTCAAACAATCTAGTATATGCCAAAACGTCTATACCCTGTCTGCGGTCTGAATAAAATCAGGTCGCTGGTGGTTTTATACTGTTCCTTACGGATGCCCAAGGCAATCTCTATAAACTCTGTCAGAGTCTGTCTAGTGAACTCCCATGAGGGGTATCCGTATTTGAGCCCGGGACACATGGAATCTGCGTAAACAAACAATTTCCTTCCACCAAAATTGAATTCAGCCTTATTCGATTGCCCATACTTTGGTTCGGCGAGGACTTTAAACGGCCAGAGTTTGCACGCGTTAGGTTTCATTTGCTGAAGCCCGCACAGGTACAGACTTGAAAAGCTGCACAGGAAAGGGCAGGAACCATCTACTCCTCTTTTGATGTATAACTTGCCTAGGCCTGAAACAGTCTTCTCCGCACCAAACGTATTGACAATTTTGAGCCATTCATGGAAGTTTAGAACTACGCTGTAGAGTTTGCAACAGTCTCCACATGCGGTGCATTTCCAATCTGCTATGTATTGCCATGGGACAAATTGCATTCTGTCTTTCACTGTATTCATTCAGAATTTAACGTCTACTATAAAATCTATTTGCTAAAAGGTTCAAGCTTGTGAACGATTGCTTCTGGAATTTGTGTGGCTTTTCCTGTTTGCTTATTCGCCGCCACAATTACCAAGTAGCCGTTTGCCAACAAATCTGTTGATTCCTTGTTGAAAATATTGAAGCCATATCTTACAGACTTTTCCTTCAACTCCTCAATTGTCAGTTCTATTTCGAGCAGATCGTTGAATTTTGCTGGTTTTTTGTATTCGCAGAATGCTTCTGCCCTTGGGAACCAAAACCCTTCATTTCTGAAATCGGTGAAGCTGAAGCCCAGAGATCGGTAGAATTCCTCTTCGGCCTTTTCGAAAAATCTGAAATAGTTGGAGAAATGTACGACTTGCGCAGCATCAGTGTCTGTCCATGAAACTCTAATACAGGTCTTAAAAGCAGTGGAGGCCATAGTTTCTCACGCTATTTGCGCCTAGACTTTCTTGTAAAGATAGATTGTATGTGAAGGATATCCCAACTGCTGATTTTCACAGAAATTCTCAACCTTAACAGGTTTCCATCCGATAATTTCATAATCATGGGAGACTACACGGACGCCTTGCCTGAGTTCAGTCTCGAGTTTGGGCTTAACCTTTTCGTTCGCGCTCGTTGTCAAGTAGAGAAAAACCACGTCTGCCGATGTCAAGTTTACTTTGAACATGTCCCCGTTAACTATGGTCACTCTATCTGTTAGGCCACTCTCATGGACGGTGCTTGTCGCTTTTTTCGCCAAATCTTCCCTTAATTCAACGCCAACAGCCCTCGCGCCGAAATCTTTTGCGGCCATTATAACCGTTCTACCGTCACCGGCGCCTAGGTCGAAAAAGACCTCTCCAGGCTTCAGTTCGGCCAAAACGAGCATTTGGCGAATTACTGGAAATGGGCTTGGGACATAGGGTGCAACGAACAATTTTCGAATCTCCTTGGTTTTAAATTTGGGGCTTATTCCGATTTTAACAATATTTTCGCTTCTTTAAAGAGTTTACGCATGACTTCATGCAACGTATGTTTCCCTTTTGGGCGTCGGTTTTCTGGCTTCTCCGCATTTCATGCAGCTTTGGGCGCACAATTCAAGATATTTTTCTTCATCCTTGGAACCCAGTGCCTCGGCCGCTCTCTGGCAGATGTCGCTGGGCTCGGAGCATCCTTCTTCCTTACATAGTTTTGATATGTAAAGGCAGACGTCTTGTACGTCTTTAGGTTCCAGCACAGCCCTGTTGGTACGAACTAAGAGGCACAATTCTCTGGCCATGACGCATGTTCTAACGTATTTGATTCTTTCAAGGACTTCTTGTCGCAGTTTCTTTCGGCTTATTTCCAAATTTCTTTAGCTCCTCACGATCATATTATTGGTTTCGCGCAATAGGGCAATTTTTCGTTCATGATGTCACCGGAAAAGGTAACACCCTTGGTTTAATCATTACTCCCTTTGTGCTTTAAAGAGAGACTGTGAATGGGCTATTTATGTGTTTTCTCAATTTTGAGATTTCATTGATACTGATGCCTCGGTCGCTGTGTGGCTCAATTTTTCAGCGGTACGGCGCTTGTTAAAAAAGGCGACATTACCATGTTGATCGGTGACAACGGCAAGATTACGCAATTCCATTATATCTGGAAGAACATAGCGTTTGGCAACCATACTCCTATATCAGTTTCTCCAGAGCAACCCATAGAAAATATAGGATCTCATACGAGCTCAAGCAGATCCACAGCCGAAATACAGAGCATAACCAATCAACAACATCGAACTCCGTTACTTCAGTTCACCGCCGTCAATGTGTGTCGATGAGCGATTGCCAGCCTACGAAATCAGATTCTTCGTAGCTCTTAAGGACGGGTCAGGACAAGATTGGGGAGCATATGTATCTGCAACGGACATTCCTATCCTACAATAGTCACATTTATTCAATTCTCCTCGTCAATTTCCACTTTTGTCTGACGACGCTCAGAAAAAAGACCAAAGCTACCGGAATCTTTTGCTTATCGTTTTGCGTTCGATTTCGAGTACTAGTTCGTAAAATCTGTCGTTGAGTTTGGGTTCTTTTTCAAGAACTTCGGCCACGTAGGGCGGTTGAACTTTTCTGGCGCTCAAAGCTACGGCTGCTGCTTTTCCGTATTTGGCGATTAGCTGAGCCGTCTGCAAAGCTTGTTTTTGCAGCTTTTCTTCAGTTTTAGTAAGCTTTTCACCTTTCTTTTCTATGAGTGGTAACGCTTTTTCTTCTTCAACTTTCAGGAGTCCTATCGCTGAGGACCCACATTTTGGGCATCTCGGTTTTTCTGGCAAATCCTTGACACGGATCGTCTCTAGGTAATTCCAACAGTTTGTACATATGAAGTCGTCCGTCTCGTTCAGTAATCTTGCCTTTGCTGATTCTATCAGCACGACTCTCATTCTCTCGGGCGGAATCAAATCGGTTTTCATACTGACCCGCTCAATGCCGACGCGAGCCACAGGAGTCGCGTTGCCTTCAGTTTCAACTTTCTGAAGTTGAATCTTGCCTTCTCTGATTCTTCCTAAAACGTAAACAAGCCTTTCTGCATCCAAGTCCTTAGTGAACACTTCCTTCAAACCTTCTTCGTAAATTGGAGTATCTTCGAAACTCGTTATTAGTTTCTGAAGGCTCACGTTGCTGAAATCCGCCCATTTCTTCAAGGCCCCAAAGCGGCGCGCTACATGAATAATTCTCCTTTTGAACAGTCCAGTTTTCACTGCAGACCTGGTCAAAGTGTCTCTGATTGCTTGGTCTGACATGGCACGCAGTTCATCAAACACTGCGAGCATCCGATCACCGTTTGCAGCGCCCATTGTCTGCACGAAAATACGGTACGGATCATGCTGAACCACGATGCCGTATCCGATTTTTTCGGAGAGAACCTGACCTAGCAGCTGGGCTAGGGCTCTGTTCGTAAGGGAGCCGAAGTTGGCGTGAATTATGACAAATTCTTCCCAGTCTTCGAAAATGATTCGTTCATCTGTAGGAACCGAAAAACCGGCGTTCACCTGCTCTACTGTTTCAGCTAAAGCGCGCAAAATAGTATACTTGTCAGACGGGTACTGTTCACTCAACAGCGCTCCTATCTCTTCCAGCGAAACCCCGTTCCGCATTTTTTCCTCAACGAATCCCCTAATCGAACCCACTTCTTGGGCTACCTCAAAGGGTACAGGGATTTCTTCGCCTATCCAGCTGGGTATTGCCCCTGTGGGATCATCGACCGGCTTGACGTAAACCCGTTCCTCCGTCGTGTACAGAATCTGCCACGGACTGCCTCTTATGATAAATTTTGTCCCAGCTTTGCCGTATTCAGCCATGAAAGCTTCATCCAGGACCCCTATGGAAGAATCGCTTGATTCGTCGACTACGAGGAACTGCTTTTCTTCAGGTATCATGGACAAGTTGTCGAAGTAATATTCAAAGAGGGCTTTTGCTCTCCTAGGCTTCAAAACAACTCGATCTTCGAAGGAGACCCAAGCCAAGCGCGGAAAACGCTGATGCATGTACATGAGGACTTTTTCAATATCTCCAATGGTTAAGTCTCGGTAAGGGTAAGCGTTTCGAAACGCTTCCAAGATTTCGTCAAATTCCAGTCTTCTATTTTTGAGCAGTAATCCCGCGATTTGGTGAGTTAAGGCGTCGTAGGGTTTAGGCGGGATTTCCACGGGCTCCAGATCCTCTCTCAGGGCTCTGCGGGCTATGGCTAAAGCTTCGAGGGTGTCATCAGAATCCATTCCGACAATTAATCCCTCAGCTATTCTGCCAATTCTGTGCCCACTTCTGCCTACTCTCTGAATAAGCCTCGTGACCTGTCTGGGGCTCATGTACTGTATAACAAGGTCTATCCGACCCACATCTATGCCCAATTCAAGGCTACTCGTGCAAATGAGCCCTTTCAGTTCGCCTCTTTTTAGTCCTGTTTCTGCAGCTATGCGGGATGGTTTGGCGAGAGAACCGTGATGTATTGAAACTGGAAAGTCTATGTCCCAAACTTTGAATCTGCTTGCCAAGACCTCTGAAATGGCCCTAGTGTTAGTGAACAGCAGTACAGATTTGCGTTTGCTCATGTAGTCGCGGATTATGCGCAGCCTAGCTGCCACTTCTGGATGCGTGTACAGTTGTCCAGCAAGTCGTACATCTTCTTCTGTTGGTTTTGGGAAGACTGTTTTCAGTCGCATCATTCTGGCCACTGGAACATGAACGATTTCGACAGTCCGGTTGTTTCCCACCAGGAATTCAGCCACTTTTTCCGGGCTGCCGATTGTGGCAGAAAGCCCTATCATCTGAAAATCTCTGCCAATCAGGATCCTAAGCCGTTCCAAAGCTAGGGATAATTGGCTTCCGCGTTTGCTGTCAGCCATCTCGTGGACTTCGTCAACTATCACCCATCTGACGCTCTGCAAATGCTGCCGCATCAGCCAGCCAGACATTATAGCTTGCAAAGTTTCAGGTGTTGTGATTAAAATTGTCGGCGGACTTCTCGCCTGTCTAGTTCGTTCCTTTGTCTCCGTGTCGCCATGTCTGACGGCTAACTTTATGTCAAGGTTGTTACACCACCATTCGAGCCTTTCTAGCATGTCCCTGTTTAAAGCTCGTAATGGGGTTATGTACAAAACCCTTATACCTGGAACTTTCTGTGGTTCCTGAAGAAGCATGCTTACGACCGGAAGAAATGCGGCTTCAGTCTTACCCGTAGCCGTAGGCGAAATAAGCAGAACATTTTTTCCTCCGAGAATTTTGGGAACAGTTTTTTCCTGTGGTTGCGTCGGTTTTGAGAACCCCCTCTGCTCAATTAGCCTTCGAACAGGCTTAACAAGCATTTCAAAAGCGCTTTCAGAAGAGTCTTCCAAACTCGGTTAAACCTCAGGTGTCGTGAAGATTAAGCGGAAAACCTAGACTAAAAGTGTTTTGGAACCGTTTTCAAGGAGCTTATATTACGATTCCAAATTTACACAAAGAAAACAATGTCGAAGGCTAAAAAAAGCAAAAAGCCAAAAAAGCACGCCAAAAAAGGAAAACCGAAATTGAAATTCGATGGATGGCGTTGGAGAACCTTTCACAAGTTTGGCATATAGGCGAAAAGATTTTCAGCCTTCTCGTCTACAATACACTTACAGGACTCCTAACGCCAACCAACTTTTGTCAATCTTCCATGGCGACGCGGAATTATGCCCAGTGGCTGAAGATGTACGTTCTGAAAAAATTGTAGGGTTTATTGTTAGGAATAATTTTGAAACGCCCGTTCAGATCATGGGGGTACGGCTGTCTGAACTGGATAGGAGTGCGCAAAATGTGGCAAAGAAGTGGCATTGGAAAAAGATTGTACAAAGAATTGGAAAAGCGGTTCAAGAACAACGGAGCCCTATCTCGACGGTGGGTGTTGAAAGCGACAATCCCGCCGGCATGCCATTCCCAAAAAGCTTGGATTTAACGAAGCCCAGACGTAAGTATGGTGTTCTAAAGAACCTTGAACAATAGCAAAAGAGAATACGACCGCATCTCTGACGCTGTTTGGCTTATCTTGGCAAGTTTTGGTGATTTTGCAACTGTTGATTCAATTTAGACCATTCCTTTTGCAACTTTTTAACTAAACCTGTTTTTTGATCGTGAAGTCCATGAATTCCAATGAATGTTTTGACATTGATTCAAATGTGCAGTGATCAATTTTGCATGGCTTTCCTGAATTTTAACAATGAGTAGCTGCAAATATTGCAGAATTTTTTTCCTTCATGATTGGGGTCTGCGGCCTATAGAAGCGTTTTTCGATGTTTAACTTAAAAGTCTTTTTCGAGTTTTCATAAGTTTTAAAGGAACGTGTCTAATCCTGACGTTTAGGCAGAGATTTTCTATCCAAAAACAATGGAAAATTATTTATCTACCATCATTAAAACACATGGATGTCGAACATTATGGAGGAAATTTAAATGGCTAAATGTCCAAAATGTGGAGCGGAAGTTTCGAAGCCGAGGAAAACTTGGAAGATGGCGGGGCGCCCAGACAAGTCCGGGAAAAGAATGCAACTTGAAATAGGGCTCTTTGACTGCCCAAAGGGCCACAAATTCCGCGAAGTCCTCAGCAAAAAGAAAGTCTAAGCACCTACAAACATTGGCAATCCAGAAATGCCAAAACGAGCGAAAGCGTTAACCCCGCGATGTCGCGAGAAATTAGCGGAATTACAAGCAAATTCAACACGGGCATGAGAGCTTAAACCTGCAATTAATTTCCTCATTTTTTGCTTTCT
>Ga0172366_10002932_pt1 | contig 13442 bp, 7 predicted proteins | sample LakKivSesite69cm_FD_114533 | JGI IMG/M metagenome (GOLD analysis project Ga0172366, IMG submission 114533) | Sediment microbial communities from Lake Kivu, Rwanda - Sediment site 69cm | ecosystem: Environmental > Aquatic > Freshwater > Lake > Sediment | place: Rwanda: Western Province, Lake Kivu... | reverse complement strand
TGCGTCGGATCGAGGCATTGTTGCAAACAGCAACTCAGCCTGCAAGAGCAGTACCCCTTTATGAGTATGCTTGAATGGCACTTCAGCTAACACGGTGTAAAAGACTATGCTTCGTTACTGGATTTTCATTCCAGAGCTCGGAAATTATTTGCGCATTGGCATGTCTTGATCAAGCACGCAACCAGGAGAATCTGTGAAATCCATCATTCGTGCTCTTACACGCAGGTCTCGAGCTTTGCCCTATCTGGGGCTAGCTCTCCTGTCTCTTATGGCTATTGTGCTGTCAGGATGTGGGGTCCTACGTTTTCCTGGGTTGCCACCTGTACCCACTGAGCCCTATGTCGCTGGCCCTGCGGACACACCGACACTGGCACTTGTGCTGCTCACACCCGCACCAACCTGTACGTCATCGCCAGACTCGTCCGCATCGTTGACATCAACGCCTACATTTAGCTTGCCGCTGCCAGAGCCCACTTGTTCTGCTACTCCGATGTGGGGCCTGGGTGATGTGTGGCGCAACGAGAGCGTTCGTACACGACTAGGCTGCCCCGTGGGAGAACAGATTGGCGTACAGGGCGAGGAACTCTACTTCCAAAACGGACACGCGCTTTGGCGCCCAGACGCCGGTCTGATCTATGTCCTCTTCAATAGCCCCTGGAAGCCTGAGGGATGGGGAGCATTTGTGGACACCTTTCAACCCTCTGATCCCGATAGCGACCCTACTATTGTGGAGCCGACGCCTATGTCGGGGCCGGGTGGGAAACTCTACAGCCAGCCCTTAGGACGATTTGGTAAGCTTTGGCGCGGGAATGCCTGGCTGCGAGAAAAGTTGGGATGGGCATTGGTTTCATATGATAAAGGCCGCGCCATCCCCAGCATTCACTTCAATGGCGCAGTGCAAGATTTCGAAGGCGGTGTTCTGTTCTGGAATGGCAATGTCTGCTTCGTGTTGCGCACTGATGATATGTCCTGGGACATGTACTAAGGAGAAGTAGCCATACTACCTGTCAGGCTCAAAGGTACGGGCAGTCCTCGTAATCTCCTCTTCATTTTGGCAGGGTTGGCACTGGGCCTATATGCTAGCCGGGTACTTCTGGAGATGTTCCCTCGTTTTGCCTCCGCACCGGCTGCCTTGTTGATCACCGCAGTTTCGATCCTCATCGGTTTGTCTCTGGCTGCCATTGGGCGCTGGTGCGGTATGGACCTATTCCCACTGCTCGCCCTATACATCTACGTCTTCTGGCCCTGGATCAGCTCTGTGCTTGCTTTGAGCGTCGCCTTTGTCGCTGGTATCGCCATTGTGCACAACAGTTGCATGGGCGATTACGGCAAGGGCAGTCGCCAGGATCGCTCCTATGACGTATTTGGCGATGCACTGCTTTTTATGGCCAGTCTAACCTTGTATGTGCATACACTGGCTCCTACTATCCTACCCGCCGACAGCGGCGAGTTCCAGTTCGTGGCCTACGTTTTAGGCATTGCTCACCCGCCAGGTTATCCCCTTTATACTATGCTGGCCAAGCTATTCACCTATCTTCCGCTTGGAGACATCGCGTACCGTGTCAACCTATTCTCTGCAGTTGCTAGTGCCTTGACCTTGATCGTGCTGAGCCGGGCGGTGAGGCAGGTCACGGGGTCGGGACTGGCCGGGTGGATTGCTGCTGCGGGGTTGGGCGTAGCCCCCACCTTCTGGGCTCAGAGCACAACAGCGAATATCCGCAGCATAACCGCCCTGTTCACGGCACTGCAATTAAGTATCCTCCTTGCGTATGCACAAAGCAAAAACCACAACTACCTGCTGGCCTTCGTCTTGGCTTTTGGCTTGGGCATCACCCACCATAGCTCGATGGTCCTTCTAGCTTTGCCCTACATGGCTTTCCTTTTGGCGTCCGATCCAGCATTGTTACACAAGCCTGCCGCACTGCTAAAACCACTCCTGGTTTTCCTTCTCTCGCTATTGGTTCTGCTCTACCTTCCACTGCGCAGCGCGATAGGCGCACCCTTTGACCCGCAGCCCATTCGCAGTTGGTCAGGGTTTCTGGAGCACGTTTTAGCCCTTGGCTTTCATGGGGACATGTTTTATTTCGTCCAGCCAATGGTTCTACCTTCGAGGTTGAGAGTGCTGCTGAACATCTTGGCGTTCGAATTTGGCCCGGCTTGGCTATTGCTGAGTGCGTGGGGAGCAGTCAACATGCTGGCGCGTCGTAGCAGGCTCCTGCTGCTTTGTGGTGGCGTCTTTGTCGTTAATGCGCTGACTGCAATAACCTATCGCGCTCCGCAGACGGTGGAGTACATGATGCCAGCCTACGTGGCACTGGCGTTTATCTGTGCATACGGAGCATGGTCCGTGAGCGACCGCTTGCGCTCTCGCAGCTTGTCCACATTGGTGCTGGCTGCGGCGTTGTTGGTACCAGGATTGATGTTGCGGCGTAACTACCCCAGCTTCGTGCAGTTGAGCAAGGATCGCTCTGCCCGGCAGTACGCAGAGGATGTGCTCCAACAAGCACCCCAAGGTGCTCGCATCCTGTCCAACTGGCACTACGCCACGCCATTCTGGTATCTCCAATATGTGGAGAAGATGCGCCCAGATGTCGAGGTAGTCTACGTCTACCCGGAGGGGGCCACTCCTATGACCCAGGTCTGGCTGCGCCGTATAGCGGAGAGCAGTGCACAACATCCTACCATTGTGACCAACTACTATCCCGAGTTTGCAGTGGCTCCCTACTCGTTTCAACCGTTCGCCGGCGCATTTCTGGTACAGACTGGACCTGTTTACCAGGCTCCCGAAGGCATTGCGCGCCTGGATGCGCTCTTTGACAACCGCATCCGTTTCGTGGGCTACGAACTGGAGAGACAGAATGTCTCTCCAGCGGACAGTCTCACCTTGCACCTGTACTGGCAGCCGGCAGTCAAACTAGAGCGAGATTACTCTTTCTTCGTCCATCTGGTGGACGAGACAGGTGCACCCCTGGGGCAAGGAGATACCACACACCAGGCTGCGCGCTACCAGGTAGGACAGGTGATTCTGGATGAGTACCGTATCCCTCTGTTGCCTACGGTGAAGCCTGGCCGCTACAGGCTGATCGCCGGCGTCTATATTACTCTGGCTGAGGGTGGCTGGCGCCGACTAACCACAGGGGATGGCAGGGATGCAGTGATGCTGGGCGAAGTTGAGGTGCAGCCCTTGGATGTAGCTCCAGTGACTCGGCATGAGTTGTACCGCCCGTTTGCCTGTGGGTACACTCTGGTCGGCATAGATTATGACCACAGCTTGCCTGACCAACGGCGCGTGTATCTGCATTGGCGCTGCGAAAACCCACCGGCAGTGGGGCAGAACATCGTCCTATTGTCGAAAGGGGTTGCGCTGGCCGTGAGTCAATTGCCATTGGCCCAGGCGAGGAAGTACTGCACCACAGTGCACGACTTGCCAGCAGGAGCAGCAGATTTGACACTGGAACTGCACTCGGTTGCGGATGAAATGCCGAGTGCGTTGTTGGGGCCATGGAAGCTTCCCGTTGGGCACCGCCTGAGGCTACCGACGCCATCTATTGACGAGCGCTACATTTGCCTGGGCGGTGAGATGCTACTGACGCGGGCCGAGTACCCCACATCGTCTGCTGATAGCCAGTTCTTACACACCAAGATGACGTTTGTCGCCATGAAGCCTATTGCCCACGACTATACCGTCTCTGTAAGCTTGGTTGGAGAAGGAGGTCAGTGGCAGACTCAACACGATGGCACGCCTGCCTTGGGAGGCATACCAACGCTCAAGTGGATCCGCAGTGCCACCGTTTGGGATGAGCACGATTTGCTGCTGCTGCCAGAGGCTGCCGGTCGTGGTGTGTTGCGGCTGACCGTCTACGATGCTTTTACCATACGATCGTTGCCGGTGTTGGACGAGCGTCTGGCACGCATTGGACAAGGCACGCAGATCTCGTTGGGAAGTATTGAGGTGCGCTAAATAATCGGTAATGATAATTTTCAAGCGGTTCGAGCATTTGACAAAAAGGCTATCATATTGTACAATATATGCATACTGTACAATGTTTACAAATGTTACAGCAAAAGGGAGAGATAAGACCGTATGGAAGGCAGACTAAGCATTACAGAAGCTCGCAAGCAATTGGCCAATATTGTCGATCGAGTTGAGCACAAGGGGGAGAACTACATTATCGTCCGGCATGGAAAGGCTGCAGCGGCTGTGGTGCCTATGGAGGTATACCGTCGCTGGAGGATGGAGCGTGAAGAACTATTTAAGGTTATCCAGGAGATTCAGGCAGCCAATGCGAACGCCGACCCTGATAAACTAGTGCGAGAAGTGTTAGAAGCGCAGCAAGCTGTGCGACAGTCTTTACCTGAACAGCGCTAATCATGCGCATCGTTCTGGATGCCAATGTTTTAGTCAGTGCCCTTATCTCTGGCAAGGGAGCTCCTGCCCTGATCCTTGCATGTTGGCAAGAGGAAAAGTTTGACCTAGTCATCTCCCCTGCAATTCTTCAAGAATTGGACCGCGTGCTTCATTACCCCAAACTCCAAGAGCACTACCACCTGCCGGCCGAGCGCATTCAACGTTTCTTACGATTGCTCATAAGACAAGCCATCGAAGCGGTTCCGAATTTCAAGCTCACTATCATTGACCGTGACCCAACAGACAATCGTTACTTGGAATGTGCGTTGGTTGCAGATGCAGAGGTTATTGTCACTGGAGATCAACAGCTTCTCGATCTCCGAGAGTATGAGGGCATTCGGATTCTCACACCTGTCGGATTTCTAGCTCTGCTCAAACTGGAAGGATAATCGCAGGGCAAATTGTGGATCAATACGCTGACCCGAACAGTCCTGCCGCTACACTCCCTTTCCTATCTCTGATAGAACAGGTAACTGCCAAGGGCGTTTCTATGGTATGCTTATAGTTCCGTTCAACCACAATCGGTCAGCAGATACCGTAAAATCTGGTGGAGCTATGACAGGCAGACGCCCACTGGGGTGATAGAGCCCAATGGCCAGGCGGTAAACGCCAGATGGCACACCCTCCAGCGGCAGAGCAATGCTGCTGCTGACGACCTCTTTGGGCACCCAACGCCTCGTTGGGTGGCTGTCGCCGCCAGCAAGAACATCTCGCTGTGCCACGATCTTCTCGGTCACGGGATCGAACAGGTGGACAAAGATTTTATAGTCCGTGTCCATTTCAGCCAATGCCTGCCAGTGCAACGTCAAAGCTAGCTCTTTTTCTGTGCGTTGCAAATCGTAGCCCAACAGACGTATCTGCTCTGCGAAATCAGCGCCTACCGGCTGCTGCATCCTGGGTATGGCATAGTTGCGTCTGGCCTCGGTGACATGTATGGCAGTGGGCAAGATAAAAGTGCCCACTTCTTTTTTTGATAGCGCTTCGATGACTGTTAGAGCGATAGTATATTGTCCAGCGGGTAGATCGCGGTCAAGCTGCAATTCATAGTGGCTGGCCACGATTGCATTTTGAGGCCACAGTGAACTGGCATATCCACTGTCCAGCGGCATCGCCTGACTGATGACTACTGTTCTAGCCAGGTCAAGCAACGCCACTCGGCATTCGTAGTCTCGATCCACCTGAACTGTGGCCGCCCACTTGAGCAACATTGCCAACTCTGCGCCCTGCTCCAGCTCAACCTTTGGCAACTGAGCCTCGTGGAGGGCAATAGCCAGGCCAAACTGATGCAGCACCTTGTAGCCCCGACGCACAGTGGGGTGACTGATCACTACGTTAGGAATCGTCGCTGTGCCGATAGGACGCAGTGACGCAGCCTCATATAACGTTATATCCAGATTGTATTGTGTGCCCGGTGGCGTCCCGTCATCGAGCAACAAAACGCAGCAATCGTTGACCATTTCCCCAGGACGCCACATGCTCGTGGGATAGAAACCATAACCGGGCTGGGTATCAAGCCTAGCTACATCCCAACCCCCAGCATCCTTAAGGCGCAGGGCGACCTTGTAGTTCTGTGGTGCCGGGGCAAAGGCGCGCCAGGTCAACGTGACCTTAAGTGTACCGGCCATTTGTTGGACGGTCTGTACCCTTGATAGGGCGATGCATTCGCCAAATTTTTGCACAATCGGCTCATCACTGCTGGCAAGTATCTCACCACTGATGCGAACTGGTAGCAAGTATGTGGTGCCAAGTGTTTCACCTTGCGGGGTGATCGGCCGTATTTCTCCCTCAGAGTTATACACCTGGACACTGAGGAGGTAGATCCCGCGCACAGTGCTTGCGGGAATCCGCAGTACGTGCCGGATATAATCGCCAGTGAGAGGTTCCTCGCTAATGGCAACAGCCTGGGGAATGGCAAAGAGGTGTTGTGCTGGCGACACGACCGCTACTTTGGTCACCAGGTCATTGCGACTGATGTTGTCCCAGTACATGGTGACGGTCAGTGTCTCGCCTGCCTGAATAGCCTGGGACGAGAGTTCGTAGTATATCAGTCGGGAAGTGTTGCCAAAGCGAATCCCGCCTGGATTGTGATGCAGGTAAGGGATGCGGTCAAAGTCCATCGTCAGGTCTAGTTTATCGGTAGGAGCAAGCTCCTCAGGCTGAAGCCCTGTCATCATCCCTGCGCTCTGAGTCGGAGGGCCTGTAGCAACTACTTCAGTCGTTGCTGATGCAGAAGGGGCAACTGAGGTCGCTTCTACCAGCTCATCATCATCGTTGCAGCGAAGTACTAGCAGTACTAGCACCGCCAGCGCTACGGCGATGATGCCAAGCACATGTGGCCTGAAGCGACGTTCTCGGAGCAGCAAGAATAAAAGTACCCCCACCGCCAATGCCGACAAGACCTCAGCAATGAACCGCACTCGCGTACGCCCTAACCGCAGGTATACTTCGTGGTGGCCCTGGCTCAAACGCAGGCCGATGTAGCCCAGGCCAGGCAATGCTTCGATCTTCGCTGGCTGACCGTCTACACGAGCTTCCCAGCCGGGGTAGTAATAGGTATGAAAGGCCAACAGTGACTGCGAGGACGTCACCTCAATAGCCCAGCGTTCGGATGTCGGGCCCAAAGCTATAAGATTGGCAGAAGCAGCCTGGCCTTCAATGGTTAGAGGTGCGGGTTTTACACCCCCGTGCCAGAATGCTTCTGAGGTGTATGGACGCGGGTCCACCCAGCGGGGCAGATAGTCGGTGCGGATTGTGGTGCCCACATTGGCTGTAAAGTACTCGTATAGCATCAGCCGTTGCGCATTGATGTCAGCTTCTTGGATGAGGAGCCGTTCTGGGTTCAGCCTTAGCAGCATGGTTATGAGAACCAACATGCCCAGCAAAAATGCAATTAGCAACCCCTGGCGTTGCCGTCGTGGAACAAGGTAGGCTAAGATAAGACTGGCCGCGAATGCTTGCAGTGACAGGAAGCGCCAGGGAAACTGCACTATTGGCAGCAGTGGCAGATGATCCCACAATGGTCGGGATAAAGGCGTAATCATGAAAGTGGAGATTGCCAAGAGGAACGCACAAAACGCGCTGTGGGATTCTACACGACGCCGCCTGATCCACCAGACAACTACGGCCATCAGCCCGGCCACAGCCAATGCCGCCTGGACTAGGCCCATGCGGAAGGGCTGTCTGTCGGCAGTAATAGCATAGTCGAAAGCAAGACTGCGTTGTACCAGGTCCAGGCCACGGAAGTGTAATACATAATTGAAGTAGCCAGTGGTCATGTCCTGGAGGTAAACATTGTCTCTCTCGGCCAGGGCTGGCAGCCAGAACCAGGCGCTCACCAGTGCTCCCGCACCAAGCGCCAACAGGCTGCTGATGGTGCAGCGCAGCCTGTCCTGGTTGACCCAGGCTAGCCACAGAGCATAAACCAACACCAATGGGCTGAAGATCAAGGCTGAGATGTTATGCGTCAGCATCAGGCCAGCGTAGGATAACGCAACTGCCGTTAAGTTGCGGACATCCAAGGCCAGAACCCTGTTTTCTCGAAGAAAACGGGGTTTTCTGTTGGCTTGTCTGTGCATGCGCAGGAGGGTCCACAGGATTAGGGGAAAGAACACGAAGGCATAGAACTCGGAGAGGGAGTCCCCCCGCACGTAGACGTTGACCATATGGAAAGGAGCGCACGAGTAGGCAAGGGCCACGAGCAGGCTTGCCGCTGGGCCACATCCCAATTCCTTGCTGAATCCATAGATAGCCAGGGCGGCAAAGACAAAGCCAAGCGCCTGTGTCAACTTGATAGCCCAGATGTAGCCCACACCTGCTAGTTTCAGCACAGCGGCCAGATAGTAGGGCAGAGAAGCATAGAAATTGAAGAACGGATAGCCCAGGCCGTAGGCAGCCTGGGGCATCCATCGTGCGGGGAACACCCCAGCGCGGATGTTGAGCACCATTTGGTGCACGCGCACCAGCAGAAACGGGCTATCGCCACCTGCTCGCGTGTTTATCAAGCCACTGCCAAACAACAACGGTAGGGCGGGAATTAGAGCCAAGACAATAACCAGCACCCACTCCCATAGGGCCGTATCACGATGCGCTCCTACCATCTCCTCCGTCGTTGAGGTAGCAGCGGTCATAGGCGCTTGCGCAAATAATGCAAACCTACGGGGATAATGAGAGCCAAAGCAGCTAAAATAATTCCACTTACTTGATACATTGCGTTACCCATTTCCCGGAAGATTAGTTTGGGCGTCGGAGTAGCGGTCGGCGTTGCTGTACTCGTAGCGGTCGGTGTGGCCGTCGGAGTCGGCACAAACCGTGCACCAAATTCAATGGTTGTGCTTCCACCAGGTACTACTGCTGCCGCAAAATCGTCTGGCATAGTGGACGCGTAGCCTGGTGCGTTCTGTCGTTTCAGGTAGTATGTTCCAGCAGCTAACCCGCTGAAGCAATAGGGCTCGCTCAGGCCGTCAGTAGTATATCTCTCTAGTTCTATATGGTTGCCATCGAACAAGAGTATGACAGCACCGGCAACCAAGTCCTCGCCTTCTTCGCGCCTGCCGTTGCTATTGTGGTCGTCGAAGACACTAATGCATATGTTCGCTGGGGCTGGCGTCGGTGTAGAGGTTGGTGTGGGTGAAGCCTCTGGGGTTGGAGTTGCTGTCGGTGTTGGTGTGTTTTTGGGTGTATTGGTCGGGCGCGGCGTAGGCCGTACCACTGTGAGACAGGTATCATCCCAATAGGAGTCATTGAACTGGTTGCGAAACTCAGGCTGGCCTCTGAGGAAAACAGTAATGGTCCCCGCCTTGGCCACAGTTTGGATTTCCAGACGCATCCAGGTATTGTATTCCATGCGTGGTTCGGACCAGACCACGTTTGACGAGCTCCAATCGGTGCCGCCAGTGGGATCAATGCCAATGTAGACACGGTAGTTCCCTGGGCTTACAACCGTATCAGGGTTATAGTGTTGGCTGCTCCAGGCCTGCACCCAGGCTGAGAAAGTGAGCCTGCTCCCGACTGGGACCTGAACTTGCTGTAAGATCCCAGCATTGTGGGTAGAGAATGTGTTGAAAAATTTCTGCGCGAAATTGCCTGAGCGGACGCGTCGCCTCCCGTATCGAGATGCATCTTCCGGCTTGTACTCTGGCCGACGATAGTAGCCCTCCGCCTGCCCCGGCCCGTCTTGCCACCATGGAAACCAACCATTGGCAACGGATACCTCACCAGCACCACGCTCACTAAAGCCACCTTCGAAACCCGGGTTGACCAAGACGTTGCCAGGGCAGTCTCCTTGTGCGGCCGGTTTGGCCGACACGAGAATGGGCCACAAAAATAGCCATAAGAACAGGCATATAGGGGAGATCCTGGTGATAGTCCTCCTGGTGAACGTCAGGGTGCCAATCAAGCGGTTAACAGACATAAGGGGGCTTCCCTAACCTCCTACTGTTTGGATTCACAAAACGAAGTGATTATACTCATAGATGGGATGTATGACAAAAATGAGAGACTGCTGCTGGGAACGTCATTCGAAAACGTTACTGATCGCTGCAATTCTTGTCGCCTTCGCCCTACGTATGTACCACTTGGCTCAACAACCTTTGAGTTGGGATGAAGGCTGGAGCATTGGCTTGAGCACTCTGAGTTGGGCCGAGATCAACCGCATCACGGCCTTGGATGTCCATCCACCACTCTACTATTATGTATTTAAGCTATGGCTGAGCCTGGGCCGAAACGAGATGCTAATGCGTTTTCTCTCCGTTATCGCTGGCCTCATAACTGTTCCGCTTGCCTATGTGGTAGGGCAAATCTGGCAAGACGAGTATATCGGCATCCTGGCTGCTTTTGTCACTGCCCTATCGCCCTTCCTGCTCTACTATTCGCAGGTGGCACGCATGTTCTCGCTTTGCACGACGTTCAGTCTCCTGGCTACCTACTGTCTGCTCAAGGCTATAAAGATACACAGATTGGGTTTCTATATTGGTTTCGTGTTGAGCGCCACGGCTGCGCTTTACACGTTTTACTACACGGCTTTTGTTCTCGCAGCAATATTTATCTATGCATTATTCATCCGGCCACGTCGCTTGCTTGCTCTTCTTATATCCGCATTAGCCATTGCCGTGCTCTATGCTCCATGGCTACTATATGCTGTGCCCCCTATGCTTGAGCGTATCGGCAGTCGCACAGGGGTCGCTCTCGGCCTGGCAAATGCTCTTCATTTCCCTTTGGGCTTAAGCTCTCTAGGGCGAAGCTTTGCTGATGGCTTATTTGGTTTGGTTTTTGCCTATGGCACGGGTTGGATAGCAGTTTACGCCGTCCTTCTGTTGTTGACGATGGCGATTTTCCTGGCCTGGCACGAACGGGAACCCATGCGTGGCCTGGCGCTTCCCCTTTTGGCTATCGTGCTGACTCTGGTTACTGTGTCTGTCGGTGCCAGAGCGCACATGTTTGCAGCGCGTTACCTGATCCCAGCCAGTCCTTTCCTGGCCCTTCTCATTGCTTGGACGCTCGGCGTTTTCCAACGCCGCTCGAAATGGCTGGCTATGCTTGGCCTACTTGCTCTTGTCGCATCTGCTTTTCCGACCTTAACCCACTACGTGTATGAAAAGTCCTACGAAGTCTCCGCACCTTTTGACCCTCAGGCTGTCTATCGCTATCTGCAGGACAAAACTTCCCCTGACGATGTAGTCTTTTTCAATGTGCTGAGCCTGGCAGGTCATTATGAACGCTTCCGCACTTTTAATGACCCGGCATGGTCTTACGTGCTACGCTGGGATCCGGTGATCGAACCACTTGAACCGGCACTCAATGACCGCGTGCGGCCGGCTGTCAATCAGCACCGCCGTTTGTGGTTTGTCCTGTATAAAGGTACGGTGGCTGCAAACCTGCAACTCAAAGAATGGCTTGACCTAAACCTGTTCCCTGCCTTTGGCCAGTGGGGCGAAGACATACTCTACATTCAGTACCTTGCGCCAACGACCCAGGTAGTACAATTTGAGCCTGAACTCACGTTTGATGGGCGCATCCGGCTGGAAGTGGTAATGTTTACTCCTCAGACCCAGGCAGACGATCGAGTGACTGTTCGTCTAACCTGGACAACGATGGAGAACCTACCCCAGAACTACAAGATCTTTGTCCATCTCTACTCGATGGATGGTCGTTTGGTCACACAGCACGATTCGATCCCTGTCAACGAGTTTCGCCCGACTTGGAGCTGGCATCCTGGGGAGAAAATCATTGACAATCATGGGCTCTGGGTACCAGCAGACGCTTCCGGACCCCTGCGTCTTGTCGTAGGCCTGTACGATCCTGAAAGCAATACCAGGCTCACTTTGCCTGATGGTTCAGATCATGCCGATGTCGGCATCGTAGAAGTCGTGCCTAAGGCAACGCGATTGTAACCGCATCATCAACGAAAGCGCCAGAGCTATCGAGCACTCGCAGACGGGTCATCGTTTGTAGAAGGTACAGGCCAACGGATATAGTATAGCCTTCGCCCGGGGCTATGGAAGCCATCAGCAGATGGTCATCGGCCACGATATCCCCGGGTCTCCAAAAGTGTGTAGGATAGTAACCCTGCGCTGGGTAGGAGTCGCTCTGTGCGACTATCTGGTTCCCCCGCTTCAGATGGACAAAGACGCTGTAGTCGGCATCTAGAGCTGCTCCAGCGCGCCAGAACAGGCGCAGGCGATTAAGGGTATCTCTGTTGGGGCGATCGTTGTGATTGTTCCACTCGTAGCCCAGTAACTCGATCCCTCGTTCAAACTGCACCTGCAAATTGGATGGTACCAGGCTGGCTGGCATGGCCTCGTAGGTGATGCACAAGAGTCGCGGCTGTTCCTCGAGGTCGCCCTTCTCCAGCGGCCCCTCCTGTACTGAGATCAAGCGCCCCATTGGCAATAAGGTCAGATACTGACCATACTCAGCATACGGCCAGATGGTGAGCCAGACTTCATTCTCTGGCTCTGGCGCAGGTGGTAAAGCGCTCCTCCCTAACAGCACAAAGCTGGGTGTGTCAGGCACAAGGTAACGAAGGCTTGCCCAGTCACGCCACAGCCGCTCATCCAGGTAGAGGCGACGCTGTAGCCTGGGTGGGGTCTGCGGCACACGTAACCCCATTCCGTGATGCCATCCGGTGCCTACGAAACGATTGACCTCTGCGGAAAGCTCAACCGCTCCTGTCTCAAAATTGTAGTAGACAGCCTCGTTGCGAATATGATGAAAGAAATAATCATTTACTGTTGTGTACAGGCTCAGGCCAGGGATCAAAGCGACCACTAGTAATGCTACTTGCCGTGGTGTCCGGGCCGCCAGTGCTTGCCATAGGGCCTTCAGCCCCACCGCCGGAAAGACAAAAAGCACAGGTAGAACTCCTACGGCGCGAAGAAAATGGGGCGCACCCTCAGCCAGGATGGTAGGGAGCAACATGACCAACCAATAGATGAAGACTAAGGCGTATTCCTGCTGTCGCCATGCGCGGTGCACACTTATGACCAAACCCAGCAAGAAGAACAGGCCCATAACAGGATCGAAGACGGGGCGATAAGGCATGTTGTGGCGGGGGATAAAGTCGCCCTGCCAGTTGAGCATGCCCAAGGTCCTAACTACATGACGGACGAGGGTGCCCGTAAAGTTGCCTCGGTTGATGAGAGGATTAAAGATGGATACTTGCGCCGAACGTGCCAGGAAGGTGTCCAGATGTTGCAACGCGTAAATGAGCAGGGGCGACACCACGATCAGGGCGACAGCGAAAAACAGAAATAAACCACGCCAGTTGATCGGCTGATGGCACCAGAGCCAGTAGGCCACCAGCGCCAGAAAGACGAGAGGCAGAAAACGTGCTGCCAAGTAGGTATAGAAGCTCAAGCCCAGGCAGAAGCCGCCAAGCCCCCAATCGTGCCAGCGTTGCTGGCCCGCGCCTGTGGCACCAGCCCGGGTGTGTAGACCACGGGCGAACAGCCACAGGCACAAAGCGGCAAGAAGGGGCAGGCTTATGGTGCGCAAGCCAATACGGCTGAGGTTGAGATGCCAGAAAGTAGTGGCCGTC
>Ga0172366_10002930_pt1 | contig 13445 bp, 14 predicted proteins | sample LakKivSesite69cm_FD_114533 | JGI IMG/M metagenome (GOLD analysis project Ga0172366, IMG submission 114533) | Sediment microbial communities from Lake Kivu, Rwanda - Sediment site 69cm | ecosystem: Environmental > Aquatic > Freshwater > Lake > Sediment | place: Rwanda: Western Province, Lake... | reverse complement strand
TACCTGAAAAATAGAACGACAAAACTATATTTGCATAATATATACAAAAAGGCACCAATCAGTATGAGCGAATTAACTGGTGCAATACAGAATCATAGAGATGGTGCCATTCTTCATCTTTTTGTAACTTCAGGAGCAAATCGCACTGTTTTTCCTGCAGGTTATAATGTCTGGCGGAAGCGCTTAGAAATAAAAGTTGCTTCAGAAGCTAAAGACAACAAGGCAAATAAAGAAGTTGTTCAAACGATTGCAGAGTTTTTTGATAAGCCTGTGGCAAATGTACATATAGTCTCTGGCGAAAAGAATCGTGAGAAGACTTTGCTTGTTAAAGGCGTTTCAGTTAATAACGCTGTAAAAAAAGTAAAGGAGTCGTTGGATGGATTATAAAGAATCCCTTGAGGAACTTGAAAAATTATTATCTGAACTGCAAGAGAAGAATAACAGCATTCCGATTATAGTAGAAGGCGATAAAGATGTTGCAGCTCTTCGTAAGTTAGAATTCAAAGGCACAATACTCAGCATCAATACTGGAAAACCATTGGCTGATTTTTGTGATAGAATTGCTGAGCAATACAAGGACATAATTATTCTAACCGATTGGGACTTTAGAGGCGGACGTCTCTGCCATACAATAAGAAAGAATCTAGAGGGCCGGGTAAATTGCGATATAAGATATAGAGGGCTGCTTGTCAGGCATGCCATGATTCGTACAGTTGAGGGTTTACCGTCTTGGATTGAGACGATGAAAAAGAAATTATATCAATAAATAAGAACAGCCTTAACGCCTTTCACTGCCCTTATTTTTGGAATGAGAATACCGGATACTTGTTTTTCCGTAACGATAAATAATCTTGGCTCTTCCGAAAGCTCGAAATCATCTACAATAGCCTGTCTGATACTTATCTTATTATTAGCAATTATTGTTGCTACGTCTGCTAGTATTCCAGGCATACTGGGATCCTTAGGGATTATTTCTATAACGCCCCAGTTCATTTCTGGAGCTACATCTTTTAAATGGCATGTTGGTTTCAATCTGGAAAAAACCCTCTGCAACTCTTTTTTCTCCATTATTGTTTTGATTGTGCTTGCGATGATTCTCCTGTCGATTTCAAAAGCACGTGCTAATTTGGAATCGGAAAGCTCAATTTCACTGCAATAAATTTTATTATCAGTTACCCTTAGCCCATATTCTAGAAACTTTTGTGCAAGTTTTTTTCTTTTAGGATATTTATTGAAATATTTAGCTAGCTGTCTCCACATGTAATTTCGTAATAATGTGTGGTTATATAAAAATTTACATCAATGTCAATTATTGTACAATAATGAACATTTATTGACTACGCTTAAATAGAGATCCTTTGATAGTACGCTTGTGAAAGCATGAAAAAAGGCAAAAAAATAATAACAACAATTGGAGCAGTTGCTCTCCTTCTAGGCGTGATGCTAACGCCATCCATCAATGCAATGCTACTAGAAGGAAAGACAGCAAAAACAACAACCGCAACAGTAGAAGAAAGCAACCCTAACAAAAATGCAAAAAGTACGAACTATGAACCTCTTTGCATTGGGGCCATTTTTGGTAAAACGGGGTATTTGTTTGGTTGGGGAGCATATACTTTTCCATTCATGCTTGTAAAGGCTCGGCTCGGATTTATCGTAGTTCGCAGAGACATAAGCAATTTTTTCTGCAATTATAGATTGATTGGGCTTCCTTTAGGTCATACATATACGGTAACGGTCAGTTCAAATGCAATACTACAGTACGAAGATGAATATTATAGATTTATCAGCCAGACCATACTTATTACCCTGACAGCATCCAACCCTTGCGCCAATATAGACTTCTTCCTAGAGACGGAACAAATAGATCCTCCAGATAAAGACAATCTAAATGCCAATATCTACCAACTCTCAGAGCCAATGCAGGAATGCTACGAAAATTCGCAAAATAATCCATATTGCAAGCAGTCGGAACAACAAAACGAATAATATCTGCTGACTAAAAACTCTCTTCTTTTTTCTTTTATCAACTCTATTTAATTTCACATCAAAACAATAGTTTCAGCACACATGCATATTATTATATACTAATTCAACATTACCTGGAAATCGAGGCTCCTCTAGAAGGAAGAGCCGCAAATAAACAAAGGAAGTATATAATAATGGAAAGAAAAGGTAGATCCGGAGAAGGCCGGGGCTTTGATCGTCCACCTCGCGAAATGCACGATGTAACTTGTGCAGATTGCGGAAAGGAAACTCAAGTTCCGTTTAAGCCTGATGGAACAAGACCTGTATATTGCAGGGACTGTTACCAGAAGCATAGGCCAAAGAGATTTTAATTAGGGAATAATAGAAAAAAAATTTAGGTTTTTTTTCATCTTTTCCTTTTTTTCTTATTTTTATTTTATTTTTGAGTATAGAGGTATGAATTAGAAATTAGAACATAGTTTTTAAACAGATATTTGTTGTTAGAGATGGATAATATGATGAAATCAAGACATGTAAATCAAAGAATTGGTGTTTTTGTAGATGTACAGAATATGTACTACTCTGCAAAACAATTATACGGCAGTAAAGTTAACTTCAGAACAATCTTAACAGATGCCATAGCAAATAGAGAACTCATTAGAGCCATAGCCTACGTAATAAAGGCCGATGTTAAAGATGAGAATACATTCTATGATGCCCTCGAGGAGATGGGGTTTGAGGTAAGAGCAAAAGACCTCCAAGTTTTTTATAGTGGGGCGAAAAAAGGAGATTGGGACGTTGGAATAGCAATGGATGTTATGAGACTAGCACCCAAATTAGATACAGTTGTACTCGTAAGTGGAGATGGAGATTTTTCTGACTTGCTAGAGCATGCAAAAAGCCTAGGTTGCAGAACTGAAGTAGTAGCATTTGGCAAAACCACATCACATAAATTGAGAGAGGTTACAGACTTTTTTGTAGATCTAGATAAAGATAAAAAGTATCTACTGAAAAAGAAGAACAAGTAGAGATATGATTTATAAACAACTAGTTGTTACGGAATTTTAAGTTAGGAAAGGAAAAACTATGACTGAAGAAAAAAGAACAGATGAAAACGTGATATACGTTGGAAGCAAACCACCGATGAGCTACGTACTTGCGGCAGTAACGCAATTCAATGGCGGATCTGACGAAATAATAATCAAAGCCAGAGGCAAAGCCATAAGTAGAGCTGTTGATACAGCAGAAATTGTAAGAAACAGATTTGTCACAGATACGCAAGTAAGAGATATAAAAATCAGCACCGAGAGCATGTCCAATGAAGAAGGCAGAACTTCCAATGTGTCTTCAATAGAGATATACTTGACAAAAAAGAAGGAAAGGAAGAACAAGTCAGACTAAAGTATTACTCCTATGTCTAATTTTTGTGCAAGCTCTTTGTAGCGGTTTCTAATTGTAACTTCGGTTACACCAGCAACATCAGCTACTTCTCTTTGTGTTCTTCGTTCACCGCATAGAACAGATGCAATATAGATTGTAGCTGCTGCCATGCCTGTTGGACCTCTACCGCTTGTTAATTCTTTGTCTGCTGCTTCTTTTAACAATTCCAATGCTTTTGCTTGAACATCTCCAGATAATTTTAATTCACTGCAGAATCGTGCGATATAATCCTGGGGTGACGTCGGCATAAGTTTTAGTTCCAGTTCTCGGGCAATAAAACGATATATTCTTCCAATTTCTTTTCTTGAAACTCTCGAGGCATTTGATATTTCATCAAGTGTCCTTGGTACGTTACACTGACGGCAGGCAGCATATTGAGCTGCTGCCGAAACGCCTTCAATGCTTCGACCCCGAATCAGATTCTTTGTTACTGCTCGTCTATAAATAAGCGCCGCTGTTTCTCTAACGTTTCTTGGTATGCCCATTGAAGAAGCAGTTCGATCCAATTCTGTAAGAGCAATTGCAAGATTTCTTTCGGTTGAATCTGCAACACGTATGCGTCTTTCCCATTTTCTCAAGCGATATAGTTGAGCGCGATTTCTAGTTGGAATTGATTTTCCATAGGAATCTCTGTTTTCCCAACCTATCATCGTACTAAGTCCTTTATCGTGAATTGTATAGGTCATTGGCGAGCCGGTTCTCGCTTTTTTCTCGTGTTGATCGCTGTCAAATGCTCGCCATTCGGGACCGTGATCAATCATATCATCATCAATAACAAGTCCACAATTCCCACAAATGAGTTCACCCCTAGAGTAATCCCTAGAAATACGGGTGCTACCGCATTGCGGGCACTGGGTAACCTCCTCTTCTACTTTCTGCTTTCCCTTTTTAGGCAAACAAATCAGATCCTCAGTATTATTTAATCCATCGGATTAGTTTTAGAATGGCAAAGGAAACGCATAGGTTATATAAATATTCGTACTTGAAAATTTTAGGAAATGATTTTATAAGCAAACATGTGCTATGGGCCTCACAAGAGGCCAGATTTAATGAAAAATTCCACTGGAAAAAATGACTTGCTAGTATTTGAAGGTGTATCAAAAAGATACAAGGATCTGCTTGCTCTAAACAATGTTTCTTTCAAAATCGAAGAAGGGGAAATATTTGGATACATCGGCCCAAACGGTGCGGGAAAAACTACTACAATAAAAATTATGGTTGGTCTTCTTAGACAGACCCATGGAAAGCTTCACATCGGTGGATATTCAATGCCTGAAGAAAAAGACAAGGTCCATAAATTGTTAGGTTACCTTCCTCAGATGGTAGCTTTTCAGGATTGGCGTACGGTTGACGATGCTCTGACTACATTTGGGAAGATGTCAAGTTTGGAAAAAGATGTGATTGATCGCCGTATAGAAAGATCTCTTGAACTCTTTGATTTGACCGATGCTCGCTACAAAAAAATTACTGAGCTATCTGGAGGTATGATTCAGAAAGTTGGTCTTGTACAGGCACTTCTCCACAACCCCAAACTTCTTGTTTTAGATGAACCTTTGGCAGGATTTGATCCTGAAACTCGCTATCAGGTTAAACAAATTTTTAAAAAATTGAGCAAAAATGGTACAACTATTTTCTTTTCGTCCCATATACTCAGTGATGTTGAAGACATTGCAACCAAGATTGGTATATTGAATTACGGACGGATAATGAAGATCGGCACATTGGATGAACTAAAAGCAAATTTTCCAATGAAACCCGAAATAGAAGTAGTGCTTTCTAAAGATGCTGGACGACTAAATGAACTGGAATCACTAAGGGGCGTAGAAAGTATAAAACAGGCTGCTCCAAACAAACTCGTTATACATCTTGATAAGGGCATTGACTTAGATCAAGCTACTAATCAAATCATTCAACAAATGATAAAACTTGAATACCGTATTCGAAGCTTTAACCCCGTTTCAGTAAGCATAGATGAAATCTATCTGCAGTACCTTAAAGGAGATGCGTAAACATGAGTTTTTCTTTACTTTTTAAAGACGAATTGAATGGCTTTTACAAATCTAAAGTAATGATCTTTCTGTGGATCGGCTTACCTCTGATGACGCTACTGATACATCTTTGGTATTCAGATACTGGCGGTGAAATTCCTCTTACATCACTTTCAGCCATCGTGGTATCAAGTTTAGGCGGCACTATTGCATCAGTGATGTTGACTGTATCAATAATTCACGAAAAAACAAGACGTGTTTACGATCTGTTTCTCATACGGCCGATAAAGAGATGGAAAATTATAGTTTCAAAGTTTCTGGCTGTGTATGTCTGCTTAATTATCGCAAGCACATTGGCAATAATTCTGGGCATAATAATTGATTTTGCAAATACAGGCTTGCCTCAAGAAGCGGTTTTGAATGGTGCTCTACAATCGTTTGCAATTAGCATATCCATGATGGCAGTTTCAAGTGCAGCAGGTACATTAATTGGTGTGGGAGCCCCCTCGGTTCTAGTAGGAGCAATATTAGTTATTTATGGTGGAAATCAAATCTCATCGATACCTTTAATTCCAAGTATATTAAATATGTCCGACGCTGTTCCTTTTACGATAATTCTGGGTGCAATAATTTCTTGTGTACTACTAGTTACAGCTGTAGCAGTTTTCAATAAAAAGCAATTTTAGCTGCTGTTTAATAACTAGTCCTATATCTAGAAATCTTATTTCAATGCAATTTTTATTTGAGTTGCTCTTGCGCGAGGTATTAGCTTTGGAGCTATTTTGTTTTCTCTTGCCAGCCAACCCAATGCAGAGTAAGCATCTCGCTGATCCATCTGTGCCAACGGTGCAACAGAAGAGATATCAACTTCCTTCTGAAGTGAAAGAACGTTCCATATCTTGCCCGCATCGGTTCCAATTTTGTTTGTTAAATTTGTTTGACCAAGTTTATACATCATGCCATCTTTGTAAATCTTGTTTTCTCTTGCAAGCCATCCGATTGCACTGTAAAATTCATGCTCGCTAAGTCTAGTTGTTTGCATTAGTTTGGCTTCTGTAAGTGGCCCTTGTGAATTAAGCGTTGCCCATATCTTTCCTGCATTTATACCAAATTCTTCTAAGATATTTTTCATAAATCCACCCTCTACTTGGGGTATATATTAGAAGGTTATATATATTACGATTATTGCAAAAAAATAATTTTTTGATAATTTTCTTTTTTATCAGATGGGCCCCCGTAGGGTTCCGGAGGCCCAAATTGTGCCTCTACGTCGTCAAATCGGATCATGTTTCACCGATTCTCTTTATAATAGAGGCAATATTTGCAAATACTGCAAGCGTTAAATAAATTAATGGTTATTTGGTTATGAAAACTATGAGGAAGATAGCAATTTTGACAAGAGACTGCGCGGGAATAAATGCCGCCATAAGGGCAGTTGTGAGAACTGCCTGTGAGCACAATATTGAAGTAGTCGGTGTTTTAAAGGGCTATGATGGCCTGATAGATGGTGATTTAGTTTCTTTAAATCGTCGTTCAGTTTCAGGAATAATTACCCAGGGTGGGACAATCCTCAAAACTGCTCGCTCAAAGAGATTTCTCACTGAATCTGGGATGAAACAGGCAGCTAAAACAATACATGATAATGGCATTGAAGGTTTGATTGTTGCTGGTGGAAACGGGTCTTTGACAGGAGCACATGCTATCGCAACAAAATATAACATTCCCACAATCGGTGTTCCAGCAACGATAGATAATGATATCAACGGCATAGATTTGACCATCGGTGCCGATACTGCAGTTAATGTTGCTTTAGATGCCGTGGACAAAATACGCGATACGGCAAAAAGTCTAGAAAGAATCTTTATAGTAGAGGTAATGGGCCGTTACTGCGGTTATATTGCATTGCAAGTAGCATTGGCTGGAGGATGTGAAGAGGTTTTGATTCCTGAAAAAGAGTCAGATCTGGAAAGAATGTGCAAAGAAATCGAGATAGGTAATGCCCAAGGAAAATTAAGTTGGATTATAATTGTAGCTGAAGGGAGAGCAAACGCACACAATATTGCCGACGAAATTACTAAAAAAACTGGTTTTGAAACGCGCGTGGCAGTTCTAGGCCACATTCAAAGAGGGGGTGGCCCCACAGCAGCAGATAGAATTTTGGCCGCCCGTCTTGGCAACTATGCTGTAGAAGTTCTACAAGATGGCCAAACAGATAAATGCGTAGGCTTTAAAGACGGAAATTTGTTTACAATACCGTTAGAAGTTGCAATTCAGAAAAAGAAAATTGAAATAGATAGTTACTACAAATTACTAAAAATTCTAACATAGAAACTCTTGTGTTTTAGTAATTAAATTATGCAGAACTTTTTTTAGGCGACATTATTGCTTTACCTAAAGGTAGTATGTTTTTGCCGGTCATTGTATTGAGAAGAACTCCCGCAGCTCCATAAAATGAAAATACGGAAACAAGGGCCAGGAATACGCCAACTAGTTCGGCTGCCGTGTGGTACAAAATATTCAGCACAAGTGCAAGTATTGCCAAATCGATGAATAATAATATTGCAAAAAGAGTCTTATTAGTCATCAAAGAAGCGACGGTAAGTATTATACTAAATATCAAGAAACCAATGAGACCATAGGCGTAATGTGTAATGTCAAATTGAACGCCAGTAAATATTGTTATGAAAAGTGTAAGTGAAACAGAATACCAAAGCAATGAATAAGTTGTGAAAGCAGTTGCCCCGAAGATGTTGTTGCGCTGTAAGTCCATTATACCTGCTATCAGTTGAGCTGTTGCACCTAGAAAAAGAGTCCATGGAATCATAAGTGATTTTGCTGTGCTCGAAGCCAACTTGAGGTCAGTAGACGCAAGAACAAGAGCTGCAATCGCTAATCCAATAAGACCCAAAGGTGCAGGTTCTGCTGCTAAGACTGGAAGCGACTTTACTGTCGTTTCAGATTTGATTATGTCTTTTTCAACCATGTCAATCACATATTTTGCCAGCCAGTATATTATGGGTGAATTTATACGTATTGCAAAAAACAAAAAAAGAAATAGATATTTGGAGATTAAAGTTTGAAAAGGCAAGGAAACAGGTTATGTCAAAAAGCGATGCAAAAAGACGTTGTTGTTTCTGCAGACAGTTCTATCCAGAATGCGATCTTTATCCTCATCGCATTCATGGACTTGTTTGCAAGCAGTGCTATGAAAAACTTAAAAAATAGAGAACTTCAAAGTTTGCCCAAGCCAATAAGCACACCATTAAATCGCATTATTGCTATTTTATATCTGCCAAGGGCACTGTGATGGACAAGCAGTCTGCCAACTAATTGGATTCAGTAACAAAAAAATCATCACCGATACTCTTATATGATTATTTGTCTATGAATTATGGGAGGTAATTGCAGGTATGAGAGGAAGTAAAGTCCTAACTACCTTTGTATTTGTTACATTGTTTTTTGGATTGACTATCTTGCCCTCTTTAAATGCTGATGTTCAAAAAAGTACAATCCAAAATATCACTATCCTTAGATTTGCACCAGACGGAGATACGAAAACAATTGCAATAAACATCAAAACAGATGACATATCAAATATTCCAGAAATCATTAAAGAGAAATGTAATGAATTGGATGATAATGATAAAGAGATGCAACAACTTATAGATGAAAAAGATATTTTTTACCAAAAAATAGAGTCACAAGGGCATGGATTGCATTTCGCTATTTTTAGACCCATGGTCAAATTCAAACCAATCTTGCGAGTATCACTATTTTATAGATATTTCAACGATGAAGACTACACGATTTTAAACAATGAAACAACGTTTTTAGGTCCTCAAAAGGTAAGAGTTCTTGGTTTCATCGGTTATGTTGGGTTTTCAACCAGATTCTTGGGTGATTTTAGCATCAACGGTTATGCAGTCTATAGAATAGATATCAAATCCATCGATTAATCTCCGCTAAAATCAACTCAGTGCCAAAAAATAATTTTAAGCAAAAAGATTATAAATGATAACATCAAAAACAAAAAGGTTATAAATTAACACCCGTTAACAAAATTTATTGAGAGAGATAGGATGGTAATACGTCGCCGGTATTGCCATATTTAAAAACAGGCGAGGGAGGTGGCAAAGAGATGAAAAGAACTATTTTATCGATTCTTGTGGCCGGATTGTTTTTAACTATTACGGCTTCGGCAGCATTTGGCGCGGCACCAGCTCCAAAGGCTGATAAAGACAAAGTATTGAGCGTTGTAATAGGAGAGGATAAGAAAGAGCTCACCAAGGAAATAATAACAGCAGAGCAAACAGACATAGAGAATTTTCTAGCTGAAATGCAGGCATTTAAATCATGGATTGAAAATGCAAGACCTTTCAAGGATTTTATAATAACCGATGAAGAAAAGACTGAAATTATGGCCAAAGTTGAAGGATTACTTGCGACACTGAATGTTTTGTTAGAGGAAAATGATGTCGATCCGATAAGTCCAACATGGTTATACAACGAAATGTTTGAGACTGAACCTGGAAGAAGTACCATTATCAGTGTTGGTATGGGATGGGCGTTTATTCCATTCTATGACTATGAAACATTCTTAGGAGTCATGCTCAGACCAATGTGGCTTTTATATCCACCAATATTCATGTTGGGCGGAGGATACACTGGTAACCTCAATATCAATTTCCTTCCACCACGTATTGAATATGGTGACAGACTTGGCTGCCACTTAGTTAGAACAACCATATTCACCGGCTTATACATGAACATCGGAGAGCTTGGTTACGACAGAATGTTCGGTCCTGGCTTCATGATAATGCTGGGCAGAGCTCGCGTTGTAATGTAATGCCTACAAGAACGTCTTCAAAATAAGCATCTCATCATCTATAAAAGATATGAGATGCAACCTTATTTTGGCTAAAAGCAATATCAGGTTCGACACATTTTTATAGTTGCAATTATATATATTTAGGTACAAGACTATGTTAACTACGTATAATATAAAAAAAAGTTTTGTAATAATCTTTACTATATTCCTATTACTAAATGTTCTATGTATTTTAGCATCTGCAGAGAAAAAAACAGATGTCATCCCTCAAACAAGAGGCGTTTTGTCTGAACAAAAGTTCGGTATATTTGAAAGATTAAAAGACTTCATAAAAAATAGGAAAGAGGCAATACCTCTTCACATTGTAACAAAATATAACGATGTTGAAAAGGTAACCAAGGTGAAGTTCCTAAGACCGACAACCATTGATGTCGATGGCGATGGGGACAAAGACGTTCGCGTAAGAATATTTCGTTTGCCAAGTATTGATTTCCACCCACTTTCATTAGCAGTAAAAACAGTACTAATTGTAAGCAGACTTCCAGGAATGAATAACATCAAAAACGATTTTTTTGAGATATATCTTGAGTACTGTCCAAAAATCATTACAAAATTTTTCTATTTGACACAGGCAATAGATATTGTCAGGATAGGTTATCAGTCTCCTGCCGGTGGAGAGGTTCCAAAAACTTTCATTTTAACCGACAAAACAGCGCCGCATCTGCTTTACCCCAAGCTTAAAACCTCACACAAAATTTCTGTAAATCCTGGTTCGGCAACTGGAAAATATCCCCTAAATCTAATTTTTTCTTTGATTGACAGTGAAAACGATTCGTTTGCATTTAGTTATAACGAGTTAAAAACCGTGGTAAACTATGACCGTGCCGTTAAAATCAAGGGTATCACATTTGCAAGAAGTAAAGAAAAAGTATTAGATAGAGAACAAACATTGGAAATTACCAGGGACGCAAAACCGTCCAATGTTACATTTTATTACAATAGGTTCATTGATTACTCCCGCGGGAGTTCTATGGATGAAAATTCCTCAAGCATATTAACCATAGAAGATTTGCCTAAGAGCATAGAAATCAAGTTTCTACTCGCAAAAAACGGATACATAGAAATAAATACGCATGACGATAACATGGGTCACTGCAAGGGATCTATAGATAACAATGCAATTATATTTGGTTTTATACCTGTAGAACAAACCCATATGCGCATTAGTTGGGAGAACCGTACATTGAAATCCTATTTTATATTTAATTTGTCAATCGATGTTAAAAATTCGATTGAACTGAAAGATTTTTATTTTATCGTAAATAATTTCTATCAAAATTACTACCAGGAATATACTTTTGAAGATTCTAGCATACAATTCAACGCATCACGTTTAGTTTTAGATATTGATAGCGGCGGCAAAATATACAATTACACTACAATTTATTTCCTGCTTCCGTTGATGCCGGGAATCTTAAGCGCAGAATCGATAGAATGGCATACAGAAAACTTGCAGATTGAGGCGTACGATATAACCCTCGATGTAAGATATTTACAAAATGTCAGTGGTTCGAATTCTAGCGAAAGCACATACAGAAACTTTCACACACAGATCTATGCAAAATATTTGGAGTTACGTTATGGGAGTTCAAACTTTTCTCTCGATCGGCTTACGGGCATTCTGCATTACTCTGGGAAAGGAAATGTAAATATCGAAGGTTTTGCTTTTTTCATAAAGGATTTTGAATATGAAACTGGCGATGTGGGAAAGATTGACTACATATTCGATATAGAAGCTTCTTTTTCAAATTTAAGTTATTACCTTTCATCTTCGGCAGAAATATTGCTTGGAAAAACACCCAGCATTTCATTTTACGGCAACGGATTTTTAACGATTGCAGATCTGTTCTACAAAAATTCATATAACGGAACTCTACGGATTGATTTAGTTCAAATATTTGGTAATTTTTCAGCCAATATTCTTAGAGGAAGCGGTACTCCCTCTTTATTCAACGGCACCGGAGATGGCTCCATTGTAATTAAAAATCTAAGCAGTTTTACGAGCTATAATTATTACGATTATGATATGATTTTTTCGTTTTCATATCTGAATCTCTCGTCAGATCCTTTAAGTGTTCTTCATTACAATTGGGGGTTTGACTCCTCAGACGTGCAAAATCTTTCCATTGACTTTCTTGGCGGTTCCGTTGAGATAACAGATGTTTACTATAGAAAGTATGATGCTAATTCCACGTTTAAAATTGTAAGTATCGGTTCGATAACTCTATTGGGCGATTTTTCAGTGGATATTAAAAGTCAAACGATGACAGAATATAACGGTTCATATACTAGCAGTATTGTTGGCTATGGCAATCTCGAGATTGATAATTTATACATATACACTAAGTATACTTATGACGAATTTTATGAAGATGAGTTATTATTTTCACATTTAAGCATTACTTCTTTGCCCTTGAGAGTTACTAGCTTTATTATAAACTCTCATTCAAATGATAGTTACCTCTCTTCGATTTTTATTGAGAATGGACTCGCAAACATTACAGATTTAGATGAAGAGACAAAATATAAAGGAGTTACAACCAGAAAAATTCATGTTGATTCGATTAAAATATCGGGCAATTTCTTATTTGAAAATGAAGAGGGCAATAACCTATTAAATCTTGGCGCCAGCGGGGAAGGAAATCTCGAAATAAAGAATTTTTACGTTCTTAATAGCTACTTTTATAGTTATTATGGATATGATACAGAGTTTTCATTTTCATATCTGAATCTCTCGTCAGATCCTTTAAGTGTTCTTGATTCTTGGCTGAGATTTGATTCTTCCAACATAGAAAACATATCCGTCTATCTCAATGGTGGTTCCATGAGGCTTACTGATTTGCTCTCCAGAACCTACAACCAAACCACTACCTACAGAACCGGGGCAGTAGATTTTATTGATGTTTCTAAAAACTTATTGCTGAATATTAAATTGGATATTTCTGAAAGTTCATCCTCAAGCTTAATTTCAATAGATGGCGATGGTCATCTTGAAATTAGAAATATTCTTTATGAAGAAGACGCAATTTACCATGAGATTGATTCTATAAATAAATCTGGAGACTCCTCGTTTTCACTGTTTATCCCTGGTGATGGAAGTGTTAATAGGCAAAGTGTCTACGATTTTAATCATATTGATGGCGTTATAGAAATCAGCGGTG
>Ga0172366_10002929_pt1 | contig 13445 bp, 16 predicted proteins | sample LakKivSesite69cm_FD_114533 | JGI IMG/M metagenome (GOLD analysis project Ga0172366, IMG submission 114533) | Sediment microbial communities from Lake Kivu, Rwanda - Sediment site 69cm | ecosystem: Environmental > Aquatic > Freshwater > Lake > Sediment | place: Rwanda: Western Province, Lake... | reverse complement strand
TCGGATTTAAAGAGAGCAAAAACTAATCCATCTTAAGTTTTTTATATTTCTCTAGCTCATCCAAAAAGCTTGGGTTTCGGCGTTTTTTTGCTGTTAATCATATGGCAGCGCACACGATGGATTGCGCGCTGCTTCCGCGATGGCCTCCTCGACCATGAACACGATGCGGGCGACGACCGTCCACGCGTCGAGGGGGATCGGCGCGATCGAGTGCATGTTCCCGGGTGGCACGGCAGACTGCCATGCCCCGTCTAAGTGGCCGCCCTGGAAGCCGCCGACGACCAGTGCGAAGTCGACATCGGCCACGGTGCACCCGCTACCGATGCTCGGCATGACGTCGTCGAAGGACCGCAGCTTGCCGGCGGTCGAGAACGCGTGGATTCGCGAGGCATCGAACCGGGAGAGGAACGCGGCGAGCGTCATATCTTCGATCGTGAATAGCTGAGGGCCATCCGCCCCCGCGGGTTGCTTCTTGCCCGAGAGCAGGTCACCCATGATTCCCTCGAACCGGTTAAGAGAACGCGGGATCCTGGTAGCAGGGTCGATCATGATGATCTTTTCCTTCGGGTGGATCACGTGGATGCAGATGCGGAGCTTTTTGAAAAGTAAATTGAGCGGCGTGTTCATCGCGGCCAGCAGGCAGAGGTGCACGATGTCCGGCCGCCCGCGCTTTTCCGCGCCGGGCAGCGATGCCATAGCCGAGTGGTGGTAGTTCGTGTCCAGGAGCAGCCTGCCGGCTGGCGTGCCCTTTCGTTTCACGTCGGCCAGGACGCTCGCGTGATCCCGGAGGGCTTCGGGGACAAGTTCCAGCGCCGCCTCTGCGATGACGAGCCAGATCATTTCTACCCGCCCTCCTTGGCGCCTGACCGAGACCGCTTGTAATGGTATCGCTTCATGTGCCCGCATTGCAAGCAAGTAACGACAACGTGCGCGTTCTTCCCCTTCCCTTGCAACCGCACGCGGGCGGTAGTTCCTTCGAGTAAAAACGCGTCGCATTTCTTGCATACTTGTCGCGTGGATTGCGCATCGAGCGGCGTGCGGACTTTCATTGCTATTCTCCGGGCAACGTGGATATATCGGTTTGCTATAGCAGGCCCGTCCCCCGGGATGCTCGCCGCCTTCCCAGCCGCCGCTATAAGAATGTCGACGCGTTCGCTGGCGATCTCGTTGGCCTTTTGCCTGTTCTTGACATATTTTTTGGCCATAACCCTTCACGTCACCACTAGATTGTTCGCCCGAAATGCGGGAATGGGGTTATTATCTGCCGATCACGAAGGTATTGCCCCGAATACCAATGAGCTTGGCATGCACTTGCTTTGATACCTCATTGGCATAGTACTCGGCATCTTTTTCCCCGAAGATGGCATTCTTGAGCACCCTTATCTTCAAAGGGGTCTTAATACTGAGTTGTTCCTTGATATGCTCTATAACGGCGTCTCGTATGCCGTTTCGGCCTATCTGAATATCGACTGTGTCGTGGAACGCGGCTTTCACGGGAATCGATGAGAACACGGCATCCTTGAAAAATGAAGTTTGTGGGTATTGCATTGTGGCGCAAGGAATTGCATGGAATTGAGCCCGGAGACAGCTTAAATTAATAGTACGGTAAATTCTACCTCTCACCACGAGTATCTTGATATTTACGAAGAAAGGGTATAAACATGAGCCAACCTATCTCAAAGCCTGCCACGCCCCCGGTGAGCAACGTCTACAGCGCCGAGCCGATAGCACTCATCAAGAAGCTGGCCGATAAATTGCGCACTTATCCAGAATTGAATGTTCCCCGTGAGATACGGTTAGGGTTCTGGAAGACCTCTTGCGCGAAGGAGTTTTCTCCCGAGCAAAATGATTTCTGGTTCGTTCGTGCCGCATCGCTTCTCCGGAGGCTCGCCATCAAGAAGCTGATCGGCGTGAGCAGGCTTCGAAAAGAGTACGGGTCTCGCCAAAGAAACGGCTTGAGACCTGCGCACTTCCGGAAGGCGTCGGGGAAGATCATCCGGCGCATCCTCCAGCAATTGGAGAAGGCAGGGCTCGTAACCATCGAAAAATCCGCCGGGCGGAAGTTAACAAGTCTCGGGCACTCGTTGGTCGACAAGATCGCCCACGAGATCGTGCGCGAGGCTACCGCGGCAAAATAATCATGAATCGAGACGAACAAGTACCTGGTGAGCCATTCAATGAGCGATGATGATCAGCTTGAAGAGATCCGCCGTCGTAAAATGCTCGAACTCCAACAGCAAGCGGCCGCACAAGCTCAGCAAAAGGAAGCCCAGGACAGGATCGAGGCCCAGAAGGACGCGATAATGCGGAAAATCCTGTCTTCTGAGGCACGCCAACGTCTCATGAATCTCAAGCTGGTCAAGCCCGAAGTGACCGATGCAATAGAGGCGCAGCTCATTCAGCTCGTGCAAATGGGGCAGATAAGCCGCCTGGGCGTCCCACTTCCGATGTCCGACGAGCATTTCAAAGCATTACTCCAACAGTTAATAAACAAGAACCAGCGGAGGGATTTCACGATCAAGAAGATTTAACAAGTTAATTTCAACCGAGATGAACAATTATGCCACATTTTCGACCTTATGCGAAAAAACTACGAATGGCAAAAAGATTAAAGGAAAACCGGCCTGTACCCACGTGGGTCGTTATCAAAACAGGCCGAAAAGTACGATCGACGCCTAAACAGCGTAGATGGCGACAAACAAAGATGAAAACGTGAATTCTATGGGCAAGAAAGCAAAAAAGGCAGCCGCGGACGAGGACGTGGAGGAGGAGGTCGAAAAAACGGCCGACGACGCTGCCGCGGAGGCGGCCAAGCCCGTTCCCAAGAAAACCAAGGCCAAGGGGCTCGCGGCCGACGAGAAGTCCATGGACGCGGAGGCAACCGAGCCGGAAGAAGCGGCCCCCTCAAGCAGTGGCAAGGAAATATTCGAGGAGAAGTCAGAGGTCGCCAAGCAATTTGAGACCGCCGGCGAACCGAAGGAGGAAATTACCGAGGAACGAAAATATATCGTACCTCTTTCCCGTGCATATGCCAGCCCCCCGAAATATCGCGCGAAAAAGGCCATCATTATCCTGCGCGAGTTCTTCAAGCGCCACATGAAGCCAACCGAGCTCGTGATATTACCCGAGGTCAACGATGAGATCTGGTCGAGGTCCATCGAACGACCCCCTCGGAAGCTCAAGATCCGTGCGACAAAGAGCATTGAAGGAAAAGTGACGCTGTATCTGGGAATGACCCCGACGACCAAGCCCTCGGAAGCTCAAAGCAAGAGTTAGGGCAATCCCTCGGGCGTTAGCATTCATTTTTTTACCAACTTGGGAGAATTCGATACTCGATCAGACGAAAAACATCACGTGTTTCAAAAAATAAGAGCTGTGAACGAAGTGCTTGAAAGGCTGGACGCGTTCGGGTCGAACACAGTTGGTATTTCATTGCTGGCCACCGACGCATACTGCATCGCTCCCGGCGGGACCAAGGCCAAGGTCAAGGAGCGGATCGAGGCCGTGCTACAAGTGCCATGCATCGAGATCGACGCATCGTTTAAGCGGCTAGTCGGCGTCATGATGGCAGGCAACTCCAGGGGGCTCTTGCTTCCGAACCATATCAGCCCGCACGACGAGGAAGCGATAATAAAGGCCATGGAGCAATTTGGCAGCGTGAATATTCTCGTATTGGAGCAGAGCAAGCTCAACGCGCTCGGCAACCTCATCTCGACGAACGACAAGGGCGTAGTTGCAAGCAGCAAGCTCAATCCTGAGAGCATCAAATCCATCGAGAATATTCTCGGCGTTAAAGCGATCCAGGCGCGTATCAACAACTCACCTTTGGTCGGCACCAAGCTCATCGCGAATGCCAAAGGTTGCCTCGTAAGCCCCCTCGCTACGAACGAGGAGGCCGAATCTTTCAAGAAAGTCTTCGACGTGGAGAACATTGATTTCACGACGGTCTGCCTCGGAATGGAGTCCATCCGCGTCGGTATGGTAGCCAACTCTTTTGGTGCACTCGTGGGAAATTCGACATCAGGGCCTGAAATGGCTCGTATCTCGGAAATTCTCGGGGTCTGAAATGCCTACATCTTGCTTCTTCTTGTGCCAAACTCCTTCATCAAGCATTGCCTCCCGTTCTAACAATCATCTTGATGGATGTTCTTGGAAGGCGGGAGCTTCCCATGCGTTAAGATTTAATGCCACAAGCCATTATCACATCGCAAGCTTTCGGAGTGTAATAACATGTCAGAGCTGTCAGTTAGTACCTTCCGCGTGTGTGGATTCTACCGCACCCGATACGGCGTGAAAAAAAACAAGTTTGAAAAGGAATTGCGAGCTCTTAGCAAGGATGACGCTATTACCTCGGTAAAAAAACTCATTTCATCGCAAAAAGTTAAACTTTCCCGCATCGTTATCGAATCGGTGGAAGAAATTAAGAACAGCGATGATATCAAGAGCCGAGTCGTAAAGGCGTTCGCGACCGAGAACATTCGAGTATAACAAGTCACTTCGAGAAATACCTGCCTCTTAGAGGTCCGATGATGGAAAGCGACGAGCTTCAACAGATGGCCGCGTTCATCGAGTTCGCACAAGACCAGCTCAAGCAGCTGGATATGCAACATCAGGTGATCGGCCATGACATTGATGATCTCGCCGCGACCATGGTCACCATCGAAAATTTAGACAAGGAGCAGTCAGATAGCGATGGAAATTTGAATACAGTGCTCCCGATTGGCGATAGCGGTTTCATTCGCACGGTCATCAAGAAACCTACCGGATACATCATATCCATCGGCGCCCGGTATTTCATCGAGGCGAACCGGGAGTACAGTATCAAACTTCTGGAATCGCAGAAAGAACGGATGCTTGCCACCCTCGGTGCGATTGAGGAGCGTATAAAAAAGATCTCCGAACAAGTCGAGAAAGTTCGCCCCGTGCTCGAGCAGCAAGTGCAAACAATGAAGTCGGGCGGCGCTTCACCCACACAGCCGCTTAAGAAATCAAAAACGGATGGCTTGTAGAGGAAATTTTTACCCCGCCAGTCCCCGCACCAGCGTCGCACTGGTAGGGAATACCGAGGGGTCCCCCGTGTTCGAGAAGATCAAGTCCGGATTTCAAGCATTCGTCAAGAACGTCAAAACAAAAGAGCTTACCGAGAAAAATATTAAAGATGCACTCGAGGAACTTAAGATCTCCCTTGCAAAGAATGATGTCGCCTATTCGGTTGCTCAAAAAATATCCGAAGATGTTAAGACAAAGATTCTCGGCACGCGCATCGACCGGTCGAACAAGATAGAGTCTTTTCTCAAGGATGTCTTAACGAGCACGATATTAGAAATCCTCCAGGTTAGCAAGCCTTTCAATCTGCTCGATAAGGTCAAGGAGAAAGCTGCTCAAGGTGCGCCGTTCGTGCTCGTGTTCCTCGGCGTGAACGGCACGGGGAAGACCACGACCATCGCGAAGGTAGCAAACTACTTCAAGAAAAACAACGTGACATGCGTTATCGGTGCGGCCGACACGTTCCGGGCCGGAGCGCTCGAGCAGCTGGAAAAGCACGCCAATAATGTTGGCATCCGGGTCATTAAACACGAGTACAAGAGCGATCCAAGCAGCGTGGTGTTCGATACCATATCTCACGCGCAAGCCCGGCACATCAAGGTCGTTCTGATAGATACCGCAGGGCGGCAAGTCATCGACAAGAACCTTATGCGGGAGTTATCCAAGATCATTAACGTTGCTGATCCAGATTGCGTGATCTACGTGGGTGATGCTATGGCAGGCAACGACGTCGTTTCGCAAGTCCAAACCTTCTCGCAAGTTGTCCGCGTGGACGCATCCATCTTGACCAAGGTGGATGCTGACATCGGCGGGGGCGCGGCCTTGAGCATCGCGTACCTCACGAAGCGACCTATAGTGTTCGTCGGGACGGGCCAGGGCTATGACGACCTCCAGCCGTTCAACGCCGATTGGTTCTTGAGGAAGATCCTCGATCTTTAGGAAACCGGCCTTTGCATGGGGCGGTATTAAGGAAAGCTACTCGCTGCTCATTCCTTTGCCGAAAAATCAAGGTAGTTGGAAAAAGAATTCGTTGCTATTACTGGCGGCCAAGCACGTACTTCAACTGCTGGAGAATGCGGTTTAAAAAGACCATCAAACAGATGCCGAAAAACAAATAGATCCCGATCATGAAGATATTACCTTGGATTACCGCAACGACGATCTGTACCCCCATATACACGAGCATATATCCAATAATGAGTTGGATGAATTTTAACATGGTTCTCGGAGGCAGCAACCGGCGTTTCTGCTTGATAGCGAAATAAAACAAAAAAGGCAAGAACACGGCGTGCACGATCAACGGGAGAAGCATGAACGGACTTCGGATTATCAAGAAGTAGACAAGATCCATCCCGACAAAGAATAGGAATATTACGAGGCCGAACATGAGATCTATACCGCCGACCATTCCACCGCGCAAGGGTATGCTCCCGTCGGAATCATCCTCGTCATCTTCGTATGCACGCGGTTCGCCCTTGTCTTGGTACATTCGTCTTTCTTTCCCGGAATCTTCACTGCTCGGCATGCGTCGTGTCGCCATTTGTTCGCCCCCTTGTTCGAGTTGAATGCGGATGGCCACTTCCTCGCTCTTCATACTCTTAAAAGTGCAATTGTGGGCCTCCGGAAGGCGATCCTTCGCGCAGTAATAGCCGCCACACCGCTTGCATTGAAATCCTAGGTAGGCGTCCTTGTTACAATAGGCACACTTCGTGTTTTCACGCCTCATCTATAATCGATATATGATGAACATATGGAGATGTTCCATAATAATACTTCCCTTTCTTGAAAAACGGGGAAATCTCCTTGGATGAATACCAGGAAGTCTCCTTGGATGAATACCAGGAAGTTCGTTTCAACATACATGGATTCCCAAGCTGTCGTTTCTCGCATGTTCGGTGGCGCAAACGGGTTAGATTTCCATATGACCCTTTTTTCAGAGATGCGCGGCATTGTTAAATAATTCTGCTTGCTTCCATTCTTCGCGCTTGGAGGTGTTTTTCACGGACGTTTTCAAGCAGTTTACCGAGAGAAACAAGAAGATGTTTGCTGATATGGGTGTGAACCCGGCATCCTTGAGTTTCACGGCCAACCTCGGAGATGGATCCGAGCAGATCAAGCACGCTCGGTTAATAGAGAAACTCGCAGCGAGCCGGACATTCCCGGCATCGGTACAGCCTGGCTCCATCCCTCAAGTCGATGCTGTAGAACGGCAATCTGGCGGCGATCGCGTCGTCCACGAAGCCATCGAAAAAAAACTGCGCATGTCGATCCTCGTTCCTGTTTTCATCGCGGCAACTCTCTACATCATCCTCACGTTATTGCTATAGGCGTATTACTTCCACCATCGATCTGGATGGCAAGTAATGCCGGATTTTCCCGATGAGGCTAATGACTCACTGGCCAATTTTCGTGTAATGCATATACCTAATACCACATGTATATGTCATGTTTATATATGGCTACGGCCTAATGACATTGAACCCGCAAAAAAAATGGCGATCGCGGCGATATTGTCCCCCGAGGAACCAGGGATCAAGGCCATTTTTTTTAAAGGAGGTTTGAATATAATGTCTTCTATCGAAAAAGCAATCAAGGATTTTCTCAAGGATGGCAAGGATTGGGACAAATTACCCACCAAACAGCTGCCTGGCGTGAATGTAGTCAAGATGCCCGCCACGAAAGCTCGGCCGGCGCTCCTGGCCCTGGAAGTGAACCCTACAAAAGAAGGCAAGCCCATGAAAAGGAAAGGCTTGTTTGTCACGAGCAAGGAAATGCTCGTTTCCTTCTCCGAGATCCTCACGAACGATTCGATCTTCACGCTCATGAAGACTGTAGAGGATATCAATGCCGCGGCCATGCCAAAAGGTTCTGGAGCCCCCAAGGCTCTCGATCTCGACGAGGGTTGAACCCGAGAAATTCGACCCGTATCCCGATTATCGTGGTACTTTCATTAATCCTTTTTTTCGATGAACAGAGGAGCGTATTTTTCGTTGAATAGCCGGTTCCAACGTTCTTGGTCAGCCGGTTCGAACCGCCGCGGCGGGAATGAAGCATCGACCAGTTTCCTACCCGCTTTTATGTCCCGTACTTCGCCATTCGATATTGATTGAACGATTATATTGCCAATGCTCGTTGCCTCGTCGGGACCAGCAAGCACCGGCACGCCAGTAGCGTCGGCAGCATACTGGCACATTAAACTGTTCCTGGATCCGCCGCCAACGATGTGCAAGGCGCCGATCCTGATTCCGGTTAGATCTTGAAGCATGCCAAGTACATGGCGGTAGCGCAACGCAAGGCTCGCAAACACGAGTGCGGCGAATTCCCCGAATTTTTTCGGTGGCCTTTGCCCGGTGTCCTTGCAAGCATTCCGGATGGCTTCGAGCATGTTTTGCGGGTTCAAGAAGCGCGAATTATCGTCAGGAAACACGATGCTGTCGAATGACTCGCATTTTCTTGCTTCATCCATGATGCGGTCGTATTCGAGCCGCGATCCCGTCTCCATCTCCCAGCGGGCCTTCGATTGCTGGAGCAACCACATGCCGGCGATGTTTTTCAGCAAGCGGATGGTGCCGCCGATGCCCCCCTCGTTGGTGAAATTCATCTCCAGTGCCTTCCTCGTGAGGATCGGCCGGTCAAGCTCCACGCCGAGCAAGCTCCACGTGCCCGAGCTGATGTACGCGGCGTTCCGCGACCCGAGCGGGGTCCCTGCGACGGCCGCGGCGGTGTCGTGGCTTGCCGTGAGGTGCACTGCCGCGGATTTCACACCGATCCTCTCGAGCAACGCAGGGGTGACATGACCGAGCACGTGACCAGGCTGCACGGGCTTCGAGAACATGGTGGCATCGACGTGAATCTTCTCGAGGAACGGCACGATCCAGTCCCTCGTCGTCGCGTCGAGGAGCTGGGTGGTCGACGCGTCGGTATACTCTATTGCCTTCTCGCCGGAGAGCAGGTAGTTGAAGTAGTCCGGCATCATGAGGAACGATTTGCCCACGCCGGGGGTTGTGCACGGGTGTCCGCCCTTGGCCAGGGCATGAAGCTTGACGATCGTGTTCAAGGACATGAACTGGATGCCGGTTTTTTCATAGATCTGTTCCCTCGGGATCACACGCAAGAGGTCGTCGAGGGCATTGTTCATGGCCGGGTCGCGGTAATGGTACGGAAGCCCGACGAGGTTGTCGTGCCGGTCGAGGATGACGAAATCGACACCCCACGTGTCGATGCCGATGCCATCGATCGTGCCGTTATCGAATTGCTTCGCGTTTCCCTTCAAGCCGGCGATGATCTCCTCGTAGAAGCGAAGCACGTCCCAATACATGTGTCCATGGACGTCCGTGCCTTGTGTCTTGTACCGATGGAGCTCTTTTACTTCTAGCTTGCCATCGGTGATGCTTCCCAGGACCAGGCGCCCGGATTCGGCACCCATGTCGACCGCGACGTACTTGCTTGCCATATCTTTTCTGATCCTGGAACGTCCATCCTTCTTAAAAAAACAAGCTCGCGTCAAGGAATATCCACCGGCATCCACAATTCCAACGTGGTGGACTATTGTCCTTTCAACACACCTGGTGCCATAAAATACTTGAAAAAAAACGTGCGTGGATGATACAAAAAAATTACAATAAAAGGATTGAATTTTAGTGATCCTTGTTTTTGCGGAACTTCTTGCACACAATTACAAAGCCAATACTTGATGCCACGAAAACGGCGATCACCGAATAACCGGGGACCTCGGGCTCCGCATTTCCTCCGAATTGCGATGCAATTCCAGACGAGAACGAAACAAGCTTGAATTGGAAACCCTGTGGATTTTCACCAACGACGTTACCCCCTGGCGATGGCTGGAACTCGGCCCTACACTGCTCGGTATAATACTCAAGAAGGATACCTGAGGCAGAGTCGTAAAAAGCCTGTTCTATCGTCCCGATCTTTGGATAACCGATCTCGAACTTATCACGCCACCGGAATGCACCGGAAGACCACGTGTACGTCTCAGGATCACGAGGGGTCATCGAAAACGAACTGGAACTATCAACCCACAAGCCGAAAAATCCACTCGTCGTGGGCTTTCCATCGCTTCCACGCGTGATTCGCATCCAGAAGGTACCATCACACGGTGGCACGGTCTCGGGAATATAATGCAAGTAATCCATATCCAGGTTGTCGATCGACAGGAGCGTAGATGCATTATTCGTTATATTTAACCGGAGAGACACCATATTATTTGGCCCGAACATGTAATGTGATATGTTGATGGGCTGATTGAGCGTGTCCCTGTCCCCGTCATGGATACGGAATATGTCGGTTCCCGTAGCATTGCTCGTTTGATTGATCCATACGGGCGTCCGGGTAAGGTTATTAACAGGCACCCATTTTGCGGCGTTGTAATTGTAAATCAAGAATGTGGTATCGTTGAATGACGCTATAGAGGCATTGTTATAACCCAAGAACCGGAACTCAAATGCTTTGATATCCTTCTTCACCGTACTACTCGTATCGTTCTGGAACGTGAAGTTCATGAGGATACCATATTTTCCACCGCCTAAACTCGTGCTATTAATTATCCAGTAACTCCCGTCCGTCTTGGTTGCATTGTTGGAATTGGAATTGATCGGGGTGCCAGTTACAATAGCAGCGGTGGTGAAATTAGCATCTTCGTTTGCAAATGCGGCGTAAAGCCGTTTCGTTTCAGCAATATAACCTGCCAAGGCTAGGGGCGTGTAAAATATCGCATGGCGGTAGATCTTTGTCTTCGGCTCGTATACGCTTTCCAGGTAATCCATGTCCATGTTATCGATACGGAGCAATGTCGATACGTTGTTCGTCAGATTGAGCTGGAGGGCAACCGCATTGTTCACACCATTCATGTAATCATGGATGTTGATGGTCTTGTTGAGTTTATCCTTGTCCCCACCATAAATTCGGAACGTTTTTAACGCGGTAACATTGACTTGGTTGATCGAGACTGGCGTGCGGGTGAGATTATTGACGGGCACCCACATGCTCTTATTAAAATTGTATATCATGAAAGTTGCATTACCCCCCGGCAAGACGGATTTATTGTTATTCCCGGTGTACTTGAAATCCAACGCCGTGACATGTTCCTTTAGCATATTATTTGTCTCGTTCTGGAACGTGAAGTTCACAAGGCAGCCATATTTTCCAACGCCTAAATTCGTGCTATTAATTATCCAGTAACTCCCGTCCGTCTTGGTTGCATTGTTGGAATTGGAATTGATCGGGGTGCCAGTTACAATAGCAGCGGTGGTGAAATTGGCATTCTCACCTGCGAAGGTGTTGAACGGCGCGAATGATGGGCTTTCTCCTTGTAACGCGTTGCCCCTGCCAACGATATTTGATGAGACGATGAACCGGTTGATGATTTCATCGTTTACATTCTGGGCAACATAGGAATTGTTGTTCGTATAGAACGTGAGGTTGTTCGTGATATCCGGGATCGTGAACAATGTCTTGTTTGTTATCGGTGTAATGCTCGTGCCCCGGCTCGCGTTCAAATACGTGCCCGTCGCCTTATTATATCCGACCTCATCAATAAAATCCTTGGCAAAATCCATCCTGGACACGTTCTGGTTATAGAATGCGATATAGGGTGACGTGTTTAACGGATGGTTGTACCTGATCTGAATGTTTGTAATATTTTCAATAAGGTCGAAACCATAGTTATTAGACCCTCCGATCGTGTACCGGATTGACGCTCTCACGTCCACGGTGGTGTAATACTCTGAACGGCTGTAGAACGAGAAATTGTAGTTGAGGTATCGTTCCCCCGTTCCCCCCCAAAGCACGCCATGCGTGTATTCCACCTGGGCTGTATTGATCGCGGTCACGGCAGGCGTAAATATCACGCCGACGAGCATAGCAAAGAGAAAGATGGAGAATAATTTCGTTTGCGTTCTCATTTCGTATCACCCTCAGCCTTCTTTTCAGGGGATGTTTCCGCCGACTTCTTTTCCTCTGATTTCACATCTGTCATTTTTTTTTCCTCGGGGTTTTCTACCACGTTCTTATTCCTCTTGTCTTCCATGGCTTTGCGCTCCTCAGCCGTCAGCTCCTTTTCACCAGCTGTTCCTGGGGGGATCGGTTCTCGCTGGCCCTTCTTTTTCCTTCCAAGCGAGAAGAACAGCACGAAGTTAAACACCCATAATCCTGCGACGAATATCATCCACAACGTTGCCTCGGTCTCGTGCGGGATCGGCGAGTACGGCCACTGTGAATACGTATCAATCTGGCTCGCATTCAACCCGGCAATGAATTTCGAGGACTGATAGGTGAAAAAATTGAAGTACGGCCACAAATAGAAAGGCTTATTCAATTCTGCATTCTCACGCTTTACAGGATGCACCACGGGCGTGGTGCCAGGTGCGATCGTCCTATTCCAATAAGGTCCAATCCCTGAAACGATGAATTGATTGAATTGTGCGGCCATGAAGCCGACGCACATTGAAACCCACAAGATCCTGCCAGAACCATACGTGGTGTAGGCAACTAAAGGCTCACCCTTGGTGAACGTGCCAACCCGGTTCTGTTCGGGTCGATACACGAGCACATTCGCACCGGCTTTCGCGTCCTTAACAAAGATACGTTCCTTCACGAGTGGACTCGATTCCCAAACAACACTTCGCTGGAGCACGTTAACGCTACTCGCGGGGGAAGTGTCAGAGTACAAGTATTCGTCATTCACCCTCAGCTCGATCTGCCCCACATAGTCTTGATCGATGTAGAGTTCCACCTCGGTCGTGTAAGGATAGTTGAATACAACAGGCAAGATGTTCGTGAAATCGGCATATGCGCCGTAAGATCTAGTTTCTGCAATTAACGGGTAGTATCCGCCAAAGATGAATAATCCCGTGCCGCTCTGAATTTCGTTGGTCATCGCCGCGATAAAGGTCGTGTTACTTGGTAAAAAACCATTTACAAGGAAAATGTCGTAATCCGAGAGAGAAGCGAGGTACCCGTAATAGTTACTCGAAGTTGCATAACTGATCTGCAAGGTGTTGTCGAGCTCGATGCGGTCCTTGAAGGAGGTGTTCGCCGGATCTATGAATATCAAGATTTTGATGGCCGGGGAATTGCTGGGCACCACGTTTGCTTGAACGGTTGCAATGATAGGACCGATGAAGCCACCCGCTATCAAGAGCGCGATCAAGGCTCGATATAAGTTTCGTTTCATGATTATCTGCTCGTGTAGAAATACTATGCAATAAGGTTGTTGATAAATTTAACACGCAGAGGTTATAAAAAATTATCAACCATTACGCAAGGCTAGTGCACTAATCCTTAAGTCCCTACCTAGTTAACGTTAGCCCATCACCCCTCAGTCGTGTTTTTTGTCCATAGATCGTCTTGTCCACCCGTTGTCGACGAGATCCCGTGATCTC
>Ga0172366_10002928_pt1 | contig 13447 bp, 13 predicted proteins | sample LakKivSesite69cm_FD_114533 | JGI IMG/M metagenome (GOLD analysis project Ga0172366, IMG submission 114533) | Sediment microbial communities from Lake Kivu, Rwanda - Sediment site 69cm | ecosystem: Environmental > Aquatic > Freshwater > Lake > Sediment | place: Rwanda: Western Province, Lake... | reverse complement strand
TGACGACGAAGAAAACTAAAAAAGTTATTTTTCTGACAATGCCGGGTGAAACTTGGACGATTTATAAAGGATCGTGGGGCGTCCAAGCTAAATCCCGTATTGTCATTTTTCTGCGCCAATTCTGAACCCGTTTGAGGCAAAGTATATTGCTTCTCCGAAGAAACAACCCCTTGGGATTGCATTCCTTTCGTATACAAGGTTCCGCGTCTCTTGGCGGTCGAACGCCCACCAAGGCGCTCGGATCCGCAGGGCTCCAGGCTTGCTCGTGTCACGGTGCTGAGATGCACGACCACCATCGTATTGTCATGGAATAAAAAAAGGGGGATATTGGATTCAGAGGTCGTCATCGTCGTCGCCATCGACATCGTAGACGAAGAAACGTCCCTCGTCCGGTTCTCTATCGCCATCATCGCCCGGCTGCACGTCGCCGCGGACGATCTGGCCCCGGTTGCGGTGGATCTCCTCGTCCATCTGCCACTTGACGAGGTCCTCGATGCTTTGCATCGAGAACGCGGCGTGGATCTCGTCGATCTGCTCCTTGCGTAGCGCTCGGGCCATGTCGGCGGCCGTGTAGAACCATCTCTCGTTTTCCCCGCGGCCGACCGGCCTGCCACCCTCTGCATCAACGTACAAGAGCCCGCCATCCTCCCCCAGCGCGAGCAGCTTTCGCTCGTCCGTCAGCTGGTTTTCCTTGCACCAGATGACGAGTTTCCTCTCGTAGACCCGGTACCACCAGCGCAAGAAATCTTGGCTTCGGGACCGGTACGAGCCCACGAAGAACCGCCGTTCCATCGGATTCCTCTTGCCACCCTTGAAGAAATCGAGGATGGCCGGGAACACTTCGCGTTTCCAGAATTGGTGGGCGATGTCGAGAATCTGCGTCGCCTTGTCCAGCTTTTCTGGTAGGTGTGCCTGCTCGCGCTGCTTCGCCTCGATCAGCGCCCGCCGCTCGCGATCCCGGCGCATCCGATTCGCCATTTCCTTCTGGAGGTCGAGATTGGCCCTTATAGTAAGCCTTTCCTTGACCTCCTCATCGAACGGATCCTCCGGGCCGGGCCTTGAACCCAGCCCAGGCTGTTTCTCGTCGTTGTCTTTCATTTTCATCCAGCCTTGTCTCTTTTTTTCGTTTATCTTGCCAACGCTCCTTTTTTTATCAATAACCATTATATCCCTTATTATTACTTTCAATTCCAGCGAGGCAAGTTTATTATTATGGATACTTTATTTGTCGCTAGCTTGGTGGTTGCATCAATGAATATACCACGAGTATTGTCCAATACTTGCCGAGTCGCTCGATTGTTCGTCTGAAAAGTAGGCCTGGCATAGCACGACCAAGCAACACGCAGCGTGCTGTTATGTGGGTTTTCCGATCAAGCGCGCCAAGCATATCATCATCTTGGCGGCCTAGGTATTTAAATACCCCGAGTTTAACAAGCCGCAATGGCGCCATGTAATGAAAAGCCAGGGAATACGCTTCTTCGATTAGAAGAGGGATTGGATCAAGATGTTTAGCACCGGTAGGGCGATGGGGACGAGCAAGCTGCCAAGGAGCTTGCTAATGATGGCCATGGAGACTGGCCACTCTTTCATGCGCCTGGCCTTATCATATCTATCCTTGAGCATTTCAACGAGCATTCCTTGGCTACGGAGGAGATCTCCATCTAGAACTCTCTCGCCAGGATCGATCTTGTTGTCCTTGATCTCGCGTTTCATGGATTCCAGCATTTCCTGGAAGAAGGAGAAGGCCTCGAGGTATTGACCGTGTATGTTGACTAGAAACTCGATCTTCGCATCCTTGACGCGCCCGTAAAGCGTGTAGGTGGGTTTCAAGAAGACATAGGCGATGGCATAGATGATGAGGGGGATGAGGATAAAAGTGACGTAGGTGAGCGGCTCGAGCGTGCTATTGAGCACCTGCGGGAGGCCGACGAGCCACGGGATCGTGAAGGCTAGCATAGCTATGACCAGCGTCGTGTTGATGGCGAGATCCTTCAGTGGCAACAAGCCCCCGAAGCCGTCCGGGTGTTCAGGCTCGATCTTGATGTTCACATCCTTGAGGATGTCGTTCATTATGAAATGGTAGGGAAGAATGCCGATGGTCACGTTGGCACCGAAGAATACCATGAAGAAGGCCGGAACATAGTTCCAGATGAAGACGAAGTTGGGCCGCGCGGTATTGAAGACCGAAGCGACGATGAAGAGGCCTGCGATCACGGCAGAGATCGCCATTGAAAGCGGATGGTTGACGTACTTGAAGCATTTCTTGATCTTGCGGCGGATGAAGCACTCGTAGCGCGTTGATTCGTCGACATCGATGCCCCCGCCCTCGTCTGTTATCGTGTAACTGGTCACGAGCCTTTTCAAGTCCCGCATGATTGGCAAGAACGTCCTTTCCTCCCACCAGTGAATTACCGTCGTGGCAACGACGGGGAACAAGCAGAAGAAGCAAGTCGTGATGAAATACAGGAATAACGTGCCAGGTGGTGCAAAATCCTTGAAAAACCACCAATCGACAATGAACTCCGTTATGCCGAACGCTGGTGCGGTCCAACCAAAGAGTAATAACGCGGTAACAAGAAATGGCTTTCCGGGAAATAGCTTGGCGTGCACTTTCGAGAACCAAGGCCTTGCCTTGCCAATGTACGTGGCAATCTTGGCATCGAAGTCTGCGTGGTCGCGCGTTATCAGACCGGGTGTTTGGAATGCGTTCATCGAGCGCCGCCTTGGACAAGTATCGTGGCCGGCCATTTTAAACGTTGCCGGCCAGAATGGATTTAAAACGTGCATATTATCCATCGATCACGTTCACGACAACTTTGATTCCTTTCCGCACGGATTCGGTTACCGTGCAAAATTTCTCAAAAACCTTCTTGCATTCGGCAAGCCGCTTGATTACCGCCGGGTTCGTGGTTTTCGGGAGCAATTCGACCGTGATCTCCTGCACGCGCAACCTACCGTCTTGATCTCGCCCCGTCGTTGCTCGCGCCTTCGCGGAGAACGATTCAAACTGTACATCCCGCTTCGACATGCAGAACGCGAGACTCGGGGCAAGGCAGCTGCCAACTGCCGATGCGAGCAGCCGAGCCGGCGTCACCCCGATCATCGCCGCCTCGTCCTTGTTCGTCTCGTCGACGTGAACGTCCGGCACGTTCAGGCCTTCGAAATCGACCTTGAAAATGAGCCCTTTCTCCCACGTTACCCCTACCTGAACCGTTGTATTTTCTTCCCTTGTTGTCATGTGTGTACACAAAATCTGCTTTGCTTTTGATAAAAGCGAAGCTTTTATTAAAGCCTTAGGCAAACTTTTGCCTAATCATCTCGCATTTCTGCATTGGAATGCTTTAGGTACGGGGATCTCTAGAGATGGGCTCAAGAAAACGGCGAAAAACTTAATCAAGTAAAGAATCTTGTTGATCAAATACATGGCGCTTAACATATAGGGGCAAATGCAAATATGAAACGTTTTGACACAGACTTTATCTGGAAACTGCTTATAATTGGAGAAGGTGGCTCGGGCAAGTCTTGCATTCTCCACCGGTATATCCACAACGAGTGGATCGAGGACATGAAGATGACGATCGGCTGCCAGTTCCACACGCAGCTGTTGGAACGCCAGAATTACAAGATCAACCTGGTCCTCTGGGACTTTAGCGGGCAAGATCGTTTCAAGTTCATGTTCGATGACTACTGCCGGGGCGCGTCGGGTGCCTTCTTGATGTTCGACATGTCGCGCCTCCAGACGCTCTACGAGACCCCGAAGTGGATCCAGATGATCAAGAAGAACACCAAGGGCGAGATCCCTATCGTGCTCCTCGGCGGAAAGCTTGACTTGCTCGACCAGCAAAAGCTCGCCGAGGTCAACTCGGCCGCGGATCAAGTCACCAAGGAGAGCGGGTGCATCGCCTACGTGCCGACGTCGTCCAAGACAGGCTTCAACGTGAACGAGTCCATTATGTACATGGTCGATCTGCTCATTGCGCAGAACAGTTAATCGATGCTTGATCACGTACTGGTTATCGGCGAGGGCAGATTGGGCAAGCCTCTTATTTTTTCGTTATCATACTGATATACATCATGTCCGCACCGGATAAGGTCATGTCCCACCAGCTATCGCAAGGCTTCGGGGAAGATTACAAAGTAGCCCTGGCTAACACCAAATCATTGTTCGACCGGTTGCAGCAACGGTTCGGCAGCGCGATTTGCGGGATAAGCGTGTGGGGATCCGTGGCAGAGAAATACTTCATGCTGCCTATCGACGTGACCGGCCTGCCGGCCCCGGTTATAAAACAGATCCAGGCCGCCGATCTGCCAATCCAGGGCGAATCCAGGGGATCAGACATCGACGCGACGCTCTATGTCACAAAGGCCATGATCCGGGAGGTGGCCGACTATCTGGGGGGCATCATCGATGATTTAAACAAGGAATGGCGCTTCGAGCACGTCATGGTTGCTGAATACGAGGCCGTGCTCTTGCTCCTCTCGCACCTCAAGCAGTTGTTCGCCGACGTTCCCGAGTACAAGGGGCTCGTCCACAAGGTGCCCGCGTATTTCGTCATTAGCCGCGACGCGCAAGCGAAGACCCCTTTCAAGCGAGAAGAGCGCATTTCCGAGACAGTCGCCAAGTTCCAGCTCGATCGCCCCTATTTCGAGGCAGCGTTCCTTGGATTTAATCACGGCATCACGCCCGAACTTGGCCGCCTGTTGGAAATAACTCCTGAACAGCGCCAATTCTTGGCGGACAAGAGCTTGAAGGAGATGCAATCGGACGCAGCGTACTACGCAGCTTATAGGAGAAAAAAAGACAGGTTCGTGGTCCTCCGGGAAATTCTTGGTACCATTGACTCAGTACCGGCAACAAAGAAATAGGAAATCATTTTGTGCCGTATTTTGAAATGTAAAGTAATTTGAGCGCGTCGGCGACTTGCTCAGCGATGTCGCCCATGTCCTCTAGATGTTCCATCGCGTCGAGGAACGGCAGGATCTTTCGCAGATCTACGTCTTTCAGCTCGTCCGAATACAACAATTTTTGCATTTCCCTGAACGATACGTCGCTTTTTCGCTCTGCAATGTCGATATCGTTGCATACCTTGACGACCCGGTCGGGATTGTCATTTAGAGCGAAGAACGCGTCACGATGCAGCGCCAGGGTTTGCATGATGATGTCGGCCAGCTCGATAGCCTTGTCGGCGACGCCTTTTGGGAGATTCCGCCAGGAGCAGTTCATAAGGCGCTGCCCGGTGCCCTCTGCCCAGTCGATCAGGTTGTCCGAGCGCAAGATCAAGGACGGGTCCATCTCCCGCTCGAGCAACCCGAGCGCTTTAACCTCGGCGAGCTGCGTGGTGAGCAAGTTCTTGGCCTTGTCCGCCTCGGCCTCGATATCAACGAGCTGCTGGTACTTCAACTTTGATTCATCGATGTTTCCCTTGACCCACGCCTCGACGCACTGCGAAAGGGCTTGCCCGGCCTCCTTGACCTTTCGCGCGTGGTCTAGCGCCACTTGCATTATCCGGTTCGTGAGAGCCATGCAGTTCACATCTTTACTGATAGCTATCTAGTTATCCGAGAAAATATATTAGGCTTGTGCTTCTCGTTCTAAAGGTTCGATGTGTCGGAGGCCTGGCCTCGTCTATTCCTTTTTCGTGCCTATCAAGTTGTCGAAATCCACGATCAAGGCATCCAAGCGTGTCGGGTCATTTTTCAGCACCTTCATCGCGTTATGCTTGAACTGTTTTATCTTCTTGCGCAGAACAAGCGGCAAGGCCTCACCTTTCGCTGCTTGGGTGCCGATCGCGCGTCGCGTCGCCACCTCGAAGCGGTCCAGGACGCTGGCCGATGATCCTTGGATCGAATCCTTCCATTCTTGCACGTCGTTGACCAGGAACCCGTTGTTGACGATCCGCCCGAGTAATGCCAGGTTCCAGAACGCCGGGTTGTCCATCACGCTGCTCGAACCGCTCAGCATTTTTGCAACGGGCTCCTTCGCGTGCAAGAGGATGGCGGCCGTGTCGAGCTTTCGCTGCAGGTCGGCGACGACGTCGTCGACAGCGTGCTTGGCAAGGTTGATCGTGACGATCGGCTCGTCCCAGGAATATGATCTCGATCCCGGCCTGTCGATCTTGCTCGCGATGTCCTTGATCACGTCCACGAGAACCGGGCGCTCGCGCCGCGCGTTCCACGCCATGCATTGCTTCACGGGCGTGTCCACGTGGATGATCGCGTAGTGCACCCGCTGCTTGCACGCGAGGTCGGCGACCTCCTTCCGCATGCTCCGGAAGTAGTTCAGGTCATCGTCGATCACGATGAACCCCTTCCCGAGCGCGTCGTCGATCTCCCGGAGCTTCTGGGCCCGCACCTGCGCTTCCCGCTCGGGGGAAAACTTGCCATTTAGGCCGATCGCGCTGTACATGGCGGTTCGCAGCAAATCAATGTCAATGATCCTAGCCTGGCTCGATGGCATCCTTGCCCGCATCATGGCTTCGATGCCTGCTGCCAATGTTGACTTTCCAGAGGCCGGCAACCCGCACAAGATGAACACGATTTGGATGGGGGGTTCTGCACCACGTGACATGGTCGGTTCCTCGGTTCTCGATTTAGGCGGGAAACAAGAAAAATGCGACGGTTGCTAGCCGATTCACGCGGGCGGTAGCATTTCTTCGGCGTTCACCTTGGTGTACTTGATGCGCGACATGTGGATCGTGGACGTAAAACTTAGATTCATTAACACTGATGTGCTTCATTCTCTAGATCACGAACACGTATGTACAAAGTGGATGTTTCATGGGCACTCCAGCCAAATCTCGTCAAGAAGGTGCAAAGAGGGGGAATCTTGATGAAGGCACTCCCGGCACATCGCCTGGCGATGATATTAACGTTAAAATGCACTTGCACACGACGATTCCCAAGGCAACCATGCAGAAAATTGACGCCTTGTCGGCACGCTTCGGGACCTATTCTCACGTGATCGAAAAGGCGGTGGAGCTGCTCGCCGTCCGCGAGAACCTCCCGCCCGGCCTGAACAAGGCGGAGCTGGACCAGATCTCCTTGTGGCACCTGATGCGTAGCGAGCAGAACATGGTTGCAGTCGGGAAGACGACTTTCTTGAGTTATATCAACGACATGCCGAAAAAGGCGCTCACCGAAAACAACGCCATCGAGATCATCGAATGGTTTCACGAGTTCAAGAGTGTCTCGGAACTCGCGACGGAGGACATCTTGATCGCCATCCAGAAAATCTGGACGAGTGCCAACTATTTCCGCGAGTTCCGGATCGAAAAAAAGGCCGAAGGTTCATTTCGCATCGTCGTGACTCACGACATGAACGACATCAAGTACAGCGAATTCTGGGCCACCTATTTCCAGGTTTTATTCTCTGAAAAGCTGCACAAGGCGGTAATGATCCTCTTCCGACCGCAGATCTTTTACCTCGAGATCCGGGAAAAGTAAGGCCTCCTTTTCCGTGCATCGCTCGCATTTTTGTCGGGATCCGGTGCATTTATATCCTGGCACGTCGGTATTACAATCGGAAGCCTCTCAACAAGTGTTAAATGCATATGATCACTTTCTTCGTGTACATGCTCGAGGTGACGGGACCTAGTGGCACCCGCTCGCTCTACGTCGGTTCGACAAATTCGGTGGAGCGACGTTTTACCGAGCACGTTCAAGGAGAAGGCGCGCGGTACACGAAAAACAAGCTGATCAAGCTCGTTTTTTACCAAAGCTTCAAGACCCGTGCCGAGGCCATGCGGCGGGAGCGGAAGTTGAAGCGGATATCCCCCGCCAAGAAGCGCGCCCTCGTCGATGACATCTTCGAGAACGAGTACCTCACGGAACAAGATGCCCGGTTCTCGAGTTAGGTGGGAAAAAATAAAAATACGAAGGTATCAACCCACTTTATCCAGGCGGGGCTTCCTGGTTGCTTTCCACGATTACATCCTTCACTCGTGGCAAGCGTATCTTCGGCATGAAGACACGCACTTTCGAGGCCTTGGTAATGCTCTTTTTCATTGCATCCATCAATTTCTCGAACGCGAGTTGCTGCCCGGTAAATCTATCCGGAACATCGGCTTTTGGTTCTGGGAAGGCAGTTCCACCGCCCTCTTTGATATCCTCTTTACCCGCTATTTCGACTTCCTTTTCCTTTACCGGGCGGGCCATCGTGTCCTCTTTGATCTTTACACCCTCGCGACCTGGACTCGTGGATCCTGCCGCCCGTTCCACCGACTTTGCGAACTCCGTGTACCTCGTTGGCACGAGGCTGGTGATGTCCTTCTTGGGATCTCGCACTAGTATGCCCCGTACCTGGTCGATCTCGGGGAGCGTGTAGACGTGGCCGTTCTGCGTGTTGTAGAACATCCCCGTGACGTTCAGCGTTGGCTGGATGGTGCGCAAGTACTTCAAGTTCTCAACTTGCGTGCGGATGTTGGCCACTTCATCACCCACGATCCCGAGGTACCTCATCGCTTTTTCCCGCGTCGAAAATATTTCCTTGAAATAACTGCGCTGGGGCAACTTTGCGAAAAAAGCGTCAAGTCTTTTAAAGAGTCGTTCCTTGGACGTGATCGAACAATTCGTGTGGCCGAGGACAATGACGTCGGAGATCTTGTCGGTGATCAAGGCCAGCATTATGCTCCGGGTGGTTTCTTGCGTGATGATGTTGCCGGCGGTGCGGATCACGTACGCATCGCCCTCTTCGAGATCGAAAATCCTGGCGGGATCAAGCCAAGGGTCCGAGCACGCGATGATGATTGGTCGCTGCGTGGGCATCACGCGATCGCGGGATTCCGGCGATCGTGACTTCCTCGCGTAACGCGCAGACATATGCCTGTCGATGAGCGTGGATTCCATTTTGTTCGCACCCTTGTCGATAGCATTTCATATCTGTTATAATTCACGTTTCAAGCCTTTTCTGTGTGCCGTTTCCTGCCGGGCCGGAAGAAAAGAAAAAAAAGCACGGCATAGCGGCGGTTGACATCTCACTTAGCCTAGGTGCCCTTCTTCTCCTTGAACATCTTGACGATGTCCTCGCTCACGTGCGGGATGATGTTCAAGAACGGCACGATGCTCTTGGCAAGGCTGCCGAAGGAGTTGTTCGAATCCCCGATGACGACCATCTTCTCCGGCTTCACGTTCTGGAAGACCTCTGGCAGCGCGTTGATCATCTGCACCGCGAGGAACCGCTCGTCCGCCGCCTTCATGGCATCGACCTGGCTCTTGAAGCCTTCCGCCTGCGCGAGCATCATCTGTCGTATCTTTTCGGCCTCGCCTTCGGCCTGCGCGGCAAGCCGCATTTTGATCTGCTGTGCGTCGCCGTCGGCGATGATGACCTTCTGCTGCCGTGCAGCGTCGGCCTCGATCTTGATTCGCTCCCGTTCCTGGTTGACCACGGCAATCTCGCGCTCCTTCGTCTTGAGGTCGATGAGTTGGCGCATTTCCTCTTCCTGGATGCCGATCTTTTGGTTCACCTGGAGTTCTTGCGTTTTCGCGACCTCTTCTGCCTTTGCCTTCGCGATGCGCGCGTTCTGTTCAGCCTGACTCTTCTTGAGCTGTTCCATGTTCCGCTTGAGCGTCTCGTCGAGAATATGGACCTCCTTGATCTCGATGGACTCGATCGTGATGCCCCAATCTGCTACGAGATCATGCAATCGGTCTGCGATTGCCTTGATGATGTTCATGCGCTCCCTGATGATCGTCTCGAGCTCCATGTTCGCGCACGTCGTGCGGATGATGGCCTCTGTCGCGTTGCGGAGCACGTGTTCAACATAATTTCCCGCTCTTGCCTCCCAAGAGACCGCAGTATAGGCCACGTCTGGCTTGATCACCCGCCAGTACAGGTATGCCTCGAGGGAGATGTCCTGGAGTTCCCGCGATACGAGGTTTTGCCGAGCCTCCAGGCTGGTTTGTTGGGTCGTCGTCGGGATGACGACGATGTCGTCGATGAGCGGGAGCTTGAACACCTTCCCGCCAAGCCCTGCCGTCTTCACCTTTCCATTTCGCAGGTGAATCACGAATTCGTTTGTCTTGAACTTCCGATAGCGACTTACGAAGAACATCGCTATGATGAACCCGAGCAATCCAAGTGCCAAACCGATAAGCCACCCGTACTGCTCCACCTGGTTGATTACTAGCATTTTCGTTGTGCCTCCTTTTTGGATTTTGATTCGTCCTTATCTGCATTATTATTAGATTTTCTCTTGTTTTTAGAACCCGTATTGCATGAAACGCTGTGAACTACACGTTGACGTGACGCGCCTTGCGGATTTCCCCGGGGTCATCGTCCACGAGGTAGTATTTTTTCCCCTGGACGGTGCCATGATCGCAGATATAGACCTCCCTTCCCGCGTCGAAGGACTTGTCGCTGTAGAGTGGCATGACCGGGATGCGCTGCGAGCCGATGGGCGTGCCCGGCGCGTCGAGTCGAACCACGCCGCCGTCGATGTCGATCTTCATGAAGACCTTGACCTTCCGTCCGATCAACGGCAACCCCGCCGGGATGACGTATGTCTCGCTCCTCGTCACCCTGCGCCAGATCTTTCCAAGTATTTTGTTGAGCAAGAAGGGTGGAACGAGAGCGATCCCGATGACGACCAGGACGTTCGACTCCAGCAAGTTGGAGAATGTCAGCCCGAGGGCGCCCGAGAACATGAAGTATCCCGCGATCAAGAGCATCAAGGGAGCTTTCTGGCCCTTGTCTGATGTAAAAAGCACCGCATCGGGAGAATCGATACCCGTGCTTACATCAAGGTTAACATCGCTTCCGGCATCACCATCATGGTCTCCACCAGCTTCGTCTCCGGAGTCCACTTCATCAGCGTCCACGTCGCTGGCGTCTGCGTCCCCGGCGTCTGCGTCCCCGGCGTCTGCGTCCCCGGCGTCTGCGTCCCCGGCGTCTGCATCCCCGGCGTCTGCATCCCCGGCGTCTGCATCCCCGGCGTCTGCGTCCCCGGCGTCCATGTCGTCGAGGTCGGTATCTCCTGCATCAGTAATTTCACCGTCAGCGCCTTGATCATCAATACTTTGATCGCTAGCACCTTGATCCTCGGCTTCGCTCCCGCCACCTTGGGACATTGATATACCCAGCAATACCATCATTATGACGGTCACGGTAACCCCGCCGACGAAAAACCCCCAGAAGACTTGCATTACCCATTCAAATGCCATGATTTAAACCTCGTTTTCTGTTATCTTGTTTTCCACCAGGAACTTTTGTTTTCATTAACATGAGAGCGTAGAAATCCCTGCTGGTTCTCGAAATCCAGCTTGGATCACGAGTGCCATGCAATCCTATGCATTTATACGTGACATCACAAAAACCTAGATAGATCGTCCCTTGCGAAAACCCAGAGATTCTCTTCCGGCCGCAGACCTTTTACCTTGAGATTTGAGACAAACGAGCAATCTTGTCGAGGCATATTGCATGTATATCCAGGTGTGCCGGTACTGGAATCGGAAGCCTTTTATGACATGTTGAATGCCAATGATCTTCGTAGTGTACCTGCTCAAGGTCACGGGAACGGATGGCCCCCATAGACATGGTCTGGTACCCATAGACCGGGATAATACCTCGTCCTATCAGCACTGACTAGGTACTCCTCCCGATCGTCATGTTTTTCACCTACATGATCGAGTGCAAGGGCAAGGATGGAAGGCTCACCTTGTACACGGGATATACCAGCTCCATTAGACGCCGCCTTGCCGAGCACAAGAGCAGCCGCGGGGCACGATACACGAGGGGGAAGATGCTTCGGCTCGTGTTTTTCCAGACGTTTCAGACGCGAATTGAAGCCATAAGGCGTGAACGGGATATAAAGGGCTTCTCCAAGGCAAAGAAGCTATCGCTCGTGAAGGATGCACGTGTTAACGAGTACACCACGTGATAAAACAACGAAGCGGGACCCTTGGAAAGAAAGGGGAGGGTTGCAAAAGCAGTAACGCACGTTCATGACATGTATTGCAGGTTCGTCTTTACCTCGCGTTTCTTCAAGCGTTTTCGTATGCTTTCATAACTCTTGATGATCTCCTCGGTCAATGTCGGGGAACTAGCGTTGAACGCTGCCTCGAAATGCACCCGTTCGATCTTTTCAAGATCCTTTCCCTTCTCGCGGATGGCATTCATGCCCGCCTCCCTGACGACGTTCTCGAGATCTGCCCCGGAAAATCCCTCCGTGTTATTGGCAATGACTTCCAAGTACGCGGGCACGTCGTCGGCGAGCGGCATTTTCTTCGTGTGAATCCGCAAGACTTGCATTCGCGTCTCACGGTCGGGCGGGTCGACGTAGATGAGCGAATCAAACCTGCCAGGCCGCAAGAGCGCCTCGTCGATCATGTCCGGGCGATTGGTCGCACCGAGGATGACGATGCGCCTGCGCGCTTCGATGCCGTCCATCTCGGCAAGAACTTGGTTGACGATGTTCTCGTAAACTTGCGATCCAAACTCTCCTCCACGCCTCGGGGCAATCGCATCGAGCTCGTCGAAATAGATGATTGCGGGCGCCGCGGTGCGTGCCTTGCGGAACACCTCGCGGATGGCCTTTTCCGATTCACCGACGAACTTCGAGAACACCTCCGGCCCCTTGATCGTGATGAAATTAGCCTCGCTCTCCGTCGCTACCGCCTTGGCGAGGAGCGTCTTGCCGCAGCCGGGCGGCCCATACAGCAGCACGCCTGATGGCTCGCGGATACCTGCCTTCTCGAACAATCCAGGATTTTTCAAGGGCAGTTCGACCGCCTCGATGAGCGCCCGCTTCACGCTCTCCAGGCCCCCGACCTCGGACCACCTCACGTTCGGGATCTCGATCAAGACCTCGCGCATGGCACTTGCCTCGATGTTATTTAGCGCGGTGTCGAAATCATCTTTGGTAACCTTCAACTCGAACAAGACCTCGTCCGGGATGGGCTTGTCGAGCTCGACCTTGGGGAGAATGGCACGGAGGGAATGCATCGCGGCCTCGCGGCAAAGCGCCGCGATATCTGCTCCGACGAAGCCGTGCGTGATCGCGGCGATCTTCTTCAGATCCACGCCCTCGTCGAGAGGCATCGCTCGCGTGTGGATCTGTAACACTTCGTAGCGACCATCCGCGTCTGGAACAGGGATTTCGATTTCTCGGTCGAATCTTCCGGGCCGCCTGAGTGCTGGATCAATGGAATTGACCCGGTTAGTCGCCCCGATGAGGATCACCTTTCCGCGATCTTGGAGCCCGTCCATCAAGGCAAGCAGCTGCGCCACAACGCGTCGCTCCACCTCTCCACCGACATCCTCGCGCTTTGGTGCTATGGAATCTAATTCATCGATGAATATGATCGCTGGAGAATTATCCTGGGCCTGCTTGAATATCTTGCGGAGCCTGCTTTCGGAGGCACCATAGAACTTGCTCATTATCTCCGGGCCGTTGATCGTGATGAAATATGCATCGGACTCGTTCGCTACGGCCTTGGCGAGCAGCGTCTTGCC
>Ga0172366_10002927_pt1 | contig 13449 bp, 13 predicted proteins | sample LakKivSesite69cm_FD_114533 | JGI IMG/M metagenome (GOLD analysis project Ga0172366, IMG submission 114533) | Sediment microbial communities from Lake Kivu, Rwanda - Sediment site 69cm | ecosystem: Environmental > Aquatic > Freshwater > Lake > Sediment | place: Rwanda: Western Province, Lake... | reverse complement strand
TCAAGCAGAGCATTAAGGAGAAGGACCTCAATCGAGTCGTGGTCGCTTCCTGCTCGCCCCTGATGCACGAGCCGACATTCCGCAGCGTCACTGCAGAGGGCGGCCTCAATCCCTTCTATTTTCAGATGTCCAACATCCGCGAGCAGGTCTCCTGGGTCACCGAGGACCCGGAGAAAGCGACTAGGAAGGCAAAGGCTTTGATATCGGCGGCCGTCCGCCGGGTGGCTCTCCATGATCCCCTCGTCCGGAAGGAGGTTCCCGTCCGGCCCGAAGTCCTTATTATCGGCGGAGGAATCGCTGGCATCCACGCCGCCCTGACCTACGCCAACTCCGGGAAAAAGGTCTACCTCGTTGAGAAGCAGCCGTCGATCGGCGGCCACATGTCGCTCCTGGATAAAACCTTCCCCACGCTCGACTGCTCGGCTTGCATCCTGACCCCCAAAATGAGCGAAGTGGGGAAGCATCCCAACATCGAGCTCCTGACCTGGAGCGAGGTCGAAGAGATCTCCGGTTATGTCGGCAATTTCAAGGCCAAAATCCGAAAGAAGGCCAGGTATGTCGATATCGACAAGTGCAACGGCTGCGGGGCCTGCTGGGAAAACTGCCCGACGACGATCACGCCATCTGAGCGGATCATCCGCAAGGGCGATATGATCATCAAGCGGGTGGAAAAGGAGAATTGAATCCGACGGAGATGAAGCTCAGGGAAATCCAGAAGATGCTCGAGGCCGAAATCATCAGCGGTGAGGAGCTCATGGACGTGGAGATCGAGCGCGCTGGAGCCTCTGATCTCATGAGCGATGTCCTGGCCTTTGGCAAGCCCGGACTCCTCCTCATCACCGGACTCTCCAACGCCCAGAGCGTGCGGACGGCGAGCATCATCGGGGCCAAAGCGATCGTCTATGTCCGGGGGAAAAAGCCGGAGAGAGAGGGAATCGAATTGGCCGCGGAAAAGAAAATCCCGATTCTCTCCACAAAATTCATGATGTACCGGACCTGCGGCCTTCTCTTCTCCGGCGGTCTGCGCGGCATCTCCGACATGCCGGATACAAGAGAGGGTATCGGAAAGAGCGAGGAGAGCGCTTTCGTTCAGGCCTTCGATATCATCGGCAGCGATTTCAGTCGGGCCGGCACCGTTTCGATTAAAGTCATGGAGATGCTCAAGGAGGTCGGCATCGATCCGGCCATCGTCAGCCGGGCCTCGATCGCCGCCTACGAGGCGGAAATGAACGTCGTCATGTATGCGCGGAATGGCACTTTCACCCTTTCCTTGACTCCGGCCGCCATCCGGATGGTCGTGGCCGACGAGGGCGTCGGAATCCCCGATATCGAGCTGGCCATGAAGGAAGGATATTCCACAGCCACCGAGGAAATGCGGGAGATGGGCTTTGGAGCTGGGATGGGGCTGCCCAATATCAAGAAAAACGCAGACCGACTCGAGATCCGCTCGGAGGTGGGCAAGGGAACTCGGCTTGACATCTCCATCGACCTGAAGCAGGACCAGCGCGCATGAAGCAATACTATCATTCGATCCGCTTTGACGAGGCCAAGTGCGATGGCCGGATGAAGTGCCTGCGGGTTTGTCCGACTCAGGCCATTCGAGTGCGCAACGGCAAGGCCCGGATGATCGAGGAGCGCTGCATCGACTGCGGTGAGTGCATCAATGCCTGTCCCAAAGGGGCCATCATTCCGCTGACCGATCCCTTTGGGGAATTGACCCGGTTCCGGCATACGGTCGCCATTCCGTCTCCGGCCCTTTACACTCAGTTCGGCCGGGAGATCCTGCCGGACAAGATCCTGGCCGGCCTCAAAAAGCTGGGCTTCGACGATGCGTTCGACCTGGCCACCACCTGCGGCGAGGTGAGCTTCGCCATCCAGGAATACCTGCGCGATCACAAGGGCCCGAGACCCGTTATTTCTAATGCCTGCCCGACTGTCGTCCGGCTGATCCAGGTCAAGTATCCGGACCTGGTTGACCTCATCCTGCCCATCAACACACCCCGCGAAATCGCGGCCAAGGAAATCAAGCAGAGGAAATCCAAGCAGTTTGGCCTGGCCGAGAAGGAAATCGGGACCTTTTACATCACTCCCTGCCCCGTCAAAATGATCTCCATCAAGCAGCCGGCCGAGAAGGGCACCTCATGCCTCGACGGGGCGCTGGCCATTTCTGATATCTACGGACCGCTCCTCTCCGCCATGGAAAGCGTCGAGAAAGAGAGTTACCGCAAGGCCCTGGAAAGCATCTGCATTCTGGGAATCGGCTGGGCCATGGGCGGAGGGATGAGCCGGACCCTGCGGCTCCGGAATTCCCTGTCCGTCTCGGGGCTTCCGGAGATTGTCCGGGTATTCGACGACATCTCCCGCGGAAAGCTCAGGGATATCGACTTCATCGAAGCCTATTCCTGCGCCCAGGGGTGCTGCGGCGGGTCTTTGACCGTTGAGAATGTCTACAGCTCCCACAATAAGATCCTCAAGCTCATCGAGGCTCTGGAACTCGAGAAGATTAAGGCCTGTCCCGACATCCGGGAGGTCCGCCGGCTTTATGCCCAGAACTATTTCGCGTTGGAGAGAAAAATCGAGCCGCGGCCCCTCACTCCTCTGGACCCGGACTTGAGCCAGGCGATTAGAAAGCGAAAGGAAAAGGCGGAGATATATGAGTCCCTGCCCAAGATCGACTGCGGCGCCTGCGGGTCGCCTGACTGCCTGACTTTTGCCGAAGACGTCGTCATGGGTCAGGCGCGCTTCGAAGAATGCATTTTGATAAGGATAAAACACTATGAAAGTCAAAGAAATCGTTGACAAGTTCGACCTTAAGGTGCTGACCTCGCCGGATAAGCTCGACGTCGAGGTGACCGGCGGTTATGCCAGCGACCTCCTCAGCGACGTCATGGCCAATAGCCGGCCGGGCAACATCTGGATCACCCTCCAGACGCACCAGAATATTGTCGCTGTTGCCAGGCTGAGGAACTTGGCGGCCATCATTCTGGTCAATAATCGAATGCCCGACCCGGAGACCATAAAGAGCGCTGAGGCCGAGCAGGTTCCGCTGCTGACGACGAGCGAACCGGCTTTCCAAATCTCCGGGAAATTGTATGTCCGGTTGGGCATTAAGGACTAGCAAAGAATGAGATCGTACCGGGCGGACCTCCACATCCACACCTGCCTCTCCCCGTGTGCGGATCTGGAGATGTCCCCCCGAGGAATCGTCCAGACGGCAAGATCAAAAGAGATCGACATTCTCGGGATTTGCGACCACAATTCGGCCGAGAATGTCCCGGCAGTGCGCGACGCGGCCAGGCCGTATCAGATTTCCGTTCTCGCCGGCATGGAAGTCACCTCCCAGGAAGAAGTTCATGTGCTGGGCTTGTTCGACCATGTCGATTCGGTCTTGAAGCTTCAGGAAATCGTCTACGCCCATCTCCCGGGCGAAAACGATGAAGACGCCTTCGGCATGCAACCGGTGGTTAACTCAGAGGGGGAAATCCTCCGCTTCAACGAAAAACTTCTGATCGGCGCCACAACGCTGGCCCTGGAAAAGGTGGTCTCACTCATTCATTCCCACGGCGGGGTGGCCATCGCTTCGCATATCGACCGGGAGGGCTTCGGCATCATCGGCCAATTGGGGTTCATCCCTGAAGGGCTTCCCCTCGATGCGCTGGAAGTCTCGCCGGCCATGTCCGTGGAGACCGCCCGGAATAAGTTTGCCCCTCGTCTTCCCCTCACTCCTGCCTCCGATGCTCATCATCTCAATGAGATCGGCCAGGCATCGACCGCCTTCTGGCTCGCCGACGGGACTGTAGCCGAGATCAAGAAAGCTCTCATCCAGGAGGGCGGCCGCAAAGTTATGACCGGGGAGGCAAAATGAGAGACCTGTCGCTCCACATCCTCGACGTCGCCGAGAACTCGATCGAGGCCCGGGCCAGCCGGGTCGAGATCAAACTCGAGGAGAATCGCGACCTCGGGCTGCTCGTCCTTGAGATCTCGGATGACGGCGTCGGCATGGACGAGGAGATGGTCAAGCGGGCGCTGGATCCGTTTGTAACAACCAAAACCCAGCGCCGGTTCGGACTCGGGCTTCCGCTTTTGGACCAGGCGGCCAAGGCCGCCAACGGAAGGCTGACCTTGGAGTCAAAACCCGGCCAGGGAACGCGTGTCCGGGCCGTCTTCGAACTCGGCCACGTCGACCTCAAGCCTCTCGGCGACATCGCCCAGACTCTGGTGACACTCATCATGGGACACCCGGAGGTGGACATTATTTATCACCACAAGGCCGGTCGCTCGAAATACTCCCTTGATACCCGAGAGATCAAAGCCCAGCTCGCCGGAATCCCCATCGGGTCGCCGGAGGTTATCGCTGCGCTTAGAAAGAATATTCAGGAAGGCCTAGACCAATTAAGGAGGCAAAATGAATCCCAGCAAAGTCACTGAAATCCTCACCAAGTACCAGGCCGACGAAAGCGCCCTGATCGCCATCCTCCAGGACATCCAGGAGGAGTGGAGTTACCTGCCCAAGCCTGTACTCCTGCAGGTTTCGAAAGAGCTCAACGTCCCCCTGAGCCGCATCCTCAGCCTGGCCACTTTCTTCAAAGCGTTCAGCCTCAAGCCCAAGGGAAAGCACCCCATCCATGTCTGCCTGGGAACGGCCTGTCATGTTCGAGGCGCGCAGTTGGTCCTCGAGAAGTTCGAGCGCGAACTGGGCATCAAGTCGGGCGAGACTTCGGCCGACGGGGAGTTCAGCCTCGACGCCGTCCGCTGCGTCGGCTGCTGCGGGCTGGCGCCGGTCGTTCAGGTCGGGGAAGAAGTCCACGGGAAAATCACTCAGACCAAGGTGGCCGGGGTGATCAAGAAATACAAGAAATGAGGAGGTCGAGATGCCCAAGCTCACACTCGAGGAACTGGCCAAAATTCGCGAGAAGACAAAGCGCTTAACGACGGTCCGGGCCGGCGGCGAATACCGAGCCAAGATCTGCGTCCACATGGGGACCTGTGGGATCGCGGCCGGAGCGCGCACCATCATGAACGTGTTGATGAAAGAGCTTGAAGAACGCGCCGTGAGCGATGTCCTCTTGACGAACTCCGGTTGCGCCGGCCTATGCAGCCGCGAGCCCATGGCGACCGTGGAGTTGGCCGGTCAAGCTCCGGTCAAGTATGTCGACCTCAACGAAAAAAAGATCAAAGAGATCTTCGAGAAGCATGTCCTGGGCGGCCATATCGTCACCCAGTACGCGCTCGGCATCGGCAGCGAGAAGACCGACCTATAAGGAGGGCTGAGCATGACGGAAGCCGCAAAAGAAAAGGCTTATCGCGTTCATCTGATGGTCTGTGCAGGGACAGGCTGCGTCTCCAACCACTCCTTTGAGGTTAAGGACGCCCTGGAGAAAGAGATCAAGAAATTCGGGCTCGAAAACGAAGTTCTGGTGGTCACAACCGGCTGCAACGGCTTCTGCGAGCGGGGCCCCTTGCTCGTTGTCCAGCCAGGGAACATCTTCTACCAGCAGCTGACGGTCAAGGACATCCCCCACCTGGTCGAGGAGCATCTGCTCAAGGGACGGCCGGTCAAGAAGCTCATGTACACCCCGCCCAAAGAAAAGACTCCCATCCCTGTGCTGAGCGATATCGATTTCTTTAAAAAGCAGGTTCTTATAGCCCTTCGCAACCGGGGCTTAATCGACCCGGAAAAAATCGACGAGTACATCGCCCGCGACGGCTATGTAGCGATGGGCAAGGCCCTGACTGAGATGGCCCCGGAAAAAATTATTTCCGAGATCTCGATCTCAGGGCTACGGGGACGGGGAGGGGCGGGCTTCCCCACGGGGCTCAAGTGGCAGATGGTCCGGAACGCCGTAAGCTCAAACGGAGGGGAAAAATACCTAATCTGCAATGGAGACGAGGGCGACCCGGGCGCCTTCATGGACCGGAGCATCCTCGAGGCCGACCCGCACTCGGTCATTGAAGGGATGGTCATCGGCGCCAAGGCCGTCGGCGCAAGCCAGGGTTTTGTTTACGTCCGCAATGAATACCCCCTGGCCATCAAGCGAATGACGATCGCCCTAGAGCAGGCCCGGGCTTACGGCCTGCTGGGCCAGGACATCCTGGGCACGGGGTTCGATTTCGACATCAAAATCGTCCGGGGCGCGGGGGCATTTGTTTGCGGCGAAGAAACAGCCCTGATCGCCTCGGTCGAGGGCCGGTTGGGCGAGCCGCGGCAGCGGCCTCCTTACCCCGCGCAGAGCGGGCTGTGGGGCCGGCCGACCTGCATCAACAACGTCGAAACCTGGGCCAATGTCCCGGTGATTATCGCCCGCGGAGCCAAATGGTACGCGTCCATCGGGACCCCGACCAGCAAGGGGACAAAGGTCTTCTCTCTTGTCGGCAAGATCAACAACACCGGCCTCGTCGAGGTCCCCATGGGGATAACCCTTCGCGAGATCATTTATGATATCGGCGGCGGGATTCCCGGCGGAAAGGCTTTCAAGGCAGTCCAAACGGGGGGGCCATCAGGAGGCTGTATCCCGAAGGAACAGCTTGACCTGCCCATTGACTACGAGAGCCTGACCAAGGCCGGGTCGATGATGGGTTCCGGCGGCATGGTGGTCATGGACGAGGACACCTGCATGGTTGATGTCGCCCGATATTTCCTCTCTTTCACCCAGGACGAGTCCTGCGGCAAGTGCACGCCCTGCCGGGAGGGCACCAAGGCGATGCTGGACATCTTGACCCGGATCACCGAGGGCAAGGGCACTGAGGAGGACCTCGTCCTTCTCGAGGATATGGCTCACGCCGTCAAAGACTCGGCCCTCTGCGGGCTGGGCAAGACGGCGCCGAACCCCGTTCTGACAACCCTTCGCTATTTCCGGAACGAATATGAGGTCCATATCCGGCAGAAAAAATGTCCCGCCCACGTCTGCCGCCAGCTCAATGTCTACACGATCAATGAAGAGATTTGCCTGAACAAGGGCAAGGGCTGCGACGTCTGTCGGCGCAATTGCGCCTCGGAAGCGATCCAGGGTGCTAAGAATGAAGCCCACCGCATCGACCAATCCAAGTGCATCAAGTGCGGCGTCTGCTTCAATGTCTGTAACTTCGGCGCCGTTAAAGTGGACTGAGGAGGGAAGAGATGATCCACCTGACGATCGACGGAAAAAAGATTGAGATCGAGGAGGGCAAGACGATCCTTCAAGCGGCCACCAAAAACGACATCCGGATCCCGACACTCTGCTATCATCCCGTCGTTGAACCCTACGGCGCCTGCCGCGTCTGCGTCGTGGAAGTCTCGCTGCGCGGCAAGACGGACCTGCTCACGGCCTGCAACACCAAGGTCCAGGAAGGAATGGAAGTCCAGACCGCCTCGAAACGAGCGTTGGGGGCTCGCCGGTTGAATGTTGAAATGCTGATGGCCAGAGCACCGGCGGCTGAGCCGGTCCAAAAGCTGGCCCATGAACTCGGGATCGAAAAAACGCGCTTCGCGATCAAGGACCCGAACGAGAAATGCATCCTCTGCGGACTTTGCGTCCGGGCGTGTGAACAAATCGTCGGCGCCTGTGCCATCAGCTTCGTCGAACGAGGCACCGAGCGCAAGGTGACTCCTCCTTTCGGCGAGCCGTCCGAGGCCTGCATCGGCTGTACGGCCTGCGCCTATTTTTGCCCGACGGGTACCATTACTTATGAGGACAAGTACGGGCGCAAAGTCATCCATGAGGAGCTCCACCTTGGTCCTTCCACAGCCATCCGCGTGCCCATCCGCCAGGCCGTTCCCATGGTGCCTTTTATCGACGCGGACGCCTGCATCCACTTCAAAACAGGCAAATGCCAGGTCTGCGCCAAGGTCTGCGACCGGGAGGCCATCAACCACGACATGCAGGACGAAGTGATCGAGGTCGAGACCGGAACGATCATCCTGGCCTCGGGCTTCAAGTCCTTTGACGCCCATCGGATCCCCGCCTACGGCTATGGCCGGTTCCCGAACGTCATCACGGCCCTCGAATTCGAAAGGCTGGTCAACGCCTCGGGCCCCACGGGCGGCAAAATCAAGCTGGCCGACGGAACGGAACCCAAGTCCGTGGGCATCATCCATTGTGTCGGCTCCCGGGACGAAAACTACAACGAATACTGCTCCCGGGTCTGCTGCATGTACTCGCTCAAGTTTGCCCACCTGATCCACGAGAAAGCAAACGCCGATGTCTACGACTTCTATATTGATATGCGCTGCTTCGGAAAAGGCTACGAAGAGTTTTATCATCGCCTGCTCAAGGAAGGGACCAAGTTCATCCGGGGCCGTGTCTCCGACATCACAGACATGGCCTTGACCAAGCCCGAAGAGGGGAAGCTCATCATCCGCGTCGAGGACACGCTTCTGGGGACGGTCCGGCGCATCCCAGTGGACATGGTCGTCCTGGCCACGGGGCTCGAGCCGGGAATAGACCAAAAGCAGCTGGCCAAGATTTTCAACATCTCCTGCAGTCAGGACACTTTCTTTCTCGAGCGCCATCCCAAGCTGGCTCCGGTATCCACGTTTTCAGATGGAATTTATCTGGCCGGAGCCTGCCAGGCTCCTCGGGACATTCCAGACACGGTCGCCCAGGCAGGCGGCGCGGCCGCCGAGGCCCTGGCCCTGGCGGATAAGGGCACTTTCGCCCTCGAGCCGGTCACCGCGGAGATCGACAAAGACCTTTGCTCAGGCTGCCAGATCTGTGTCGGTCTCTGCCCGTTCACAGCCATTGTCTATGAGAAAGACGAGGGCCATTCAAAAATCAACGACGCTTTGTGCAAGGGCTGCGGGACGTGCGTCGCGGCCTGTCCGAGCGGCGCCGCCCAGCAAAAGCACTTCCGCGCCGCCCAGATCTTCGCCGAGATCGAGGGCATCCTTTTGGCTTAGAGGCGGTGATGTTGAATAGCGAGGACCATCTCCCACCGGGTTGGAGAAAGGAGCTGTTTCATGGCGAATAATTTTGAACCTCAAATCGTCGGTTTCCTGTGCAATTGGTGCACCTATGTGGCCGCAGACCTGGCCGGTGTGGCCCGCCTTCAGTATCCGCCCAATGTGAGAGTCATCCGGATGATGTGCTCCGGCGCGGTCAGTCCGCTCTACATCATTTCGGCTCTTAAGAAGGGCGCCGATGGCGTGTTCATCGGCGGATGCCACATTGGAGACTGCCATTATCAACGCGGCAATCACTCGACGTTGAAAAGGGTGGCGATTGTCAAGCCCCTGCTCGAAGCGTTGGGGATTGACTCACGCCGTCTTCGGCTAGAATGGATTTCAGCCTCGGAAGGGCCTCAATTCTCAAAGGTCTTGGCGGAATTCGTAGACCAGATCAAAGAGCTGGGTCCAAATCCTTTGAAAGGAACATGAAAATGGAAGACGAAATTCGCCGTCACTGCAAGGGTCTGCTGTCTGAGAAAAAAATCGACGTCATCTGGGGATTGAGAGAAAAGGACGGATTCGTTGCCCCATATCTTTTCCAGAATCCGGAGGAGCTCGACTCTCTCGTTGTCTCCTCTAAATACCCCCTATCTTTTACATGCCGCCCATCCAAAGAGACGATTCTGTCGATCCTTCAGAAGAAAAAACCGGGCTTGAAGATTGGCGTTATTGCCAGGGGCTGTGATGAACGGGCCCTCATCGAGCTCGCCAAGAGCGAGCAAATCAACCTGGACCTGATCGAGATCATCGGTTTTGCCTGCGATCGAGAACAGGCTCAAGAATGTGTCTGTTTCAAGCCGTTTCCCCAAAACCTGAAGTTCGGCACCAAGGTCGAAGGGATTGCTGAAGAGAAGGCGTTCCAAGACTTGATGGCCACTGAGCTTAAAGGAAGGCTCAAGTTTTGGCACGATCAGCTCAGCAAGTGCATTAAGTGTTATGGCTGCCGGAATGCCTGCCCGATGTGCTTCTGCAAGGACTGCCGAATGGAGCAGTCCGTCTACACGGAGACGGGCTGGCTTCCCCCCGAATTTCCTCTCTTCCAATTCGTGCGTTTCTACCACATGGCGGATCGTTGTATCGAATGCGGCGAGTGTGAGAAAGCCTGCCCGATGGATATCCCCCTGCGCAAGATCACCAAGTATCTGCGCTCAAAAATGAAGGAAATTTTCGGCTATCAGGCCGGCCTCGACCCTAAGCAAAAATCCCCCATCCTCACCACTCTCGATGAGGACCCGCTTAAGGAGTTTCAAGATGAGATATGACAACGTTCCGACTGTCTGCCCTTATTGCGGCGCGGGCTGCCGGCTTTATCTTCAAATCCTCGACCAGGAAATCATCGGCGTTCTGCCGGTCAAGTCCCATGCGGTGAGCCAGGGCAAGCTCTGCATCAAAGGCTGGAACGCTCAGGAGTTTGTTCCCCACAAGGACCGTTTGCTGAAACCTCTGATCAAGAGAAACGGCCGATTCGAAGAGGCCTCCTGGGACGAGGCACTGGAAATCGTTGCCAAAAGACTCAAGGACTATCCTCCCGAGGCTGTCGCCGTGCTCTCCTCCGCAAAATGCACCAACGAAGAGAACTTCCTGATGCAAAAGTTCGCTCGTGTCGTCCTCGGGACAAACAACGTGGACCATTGCGCGAGACTCTGCCACGCCTCAACTGTTGTCGGGCTCGTGAAGTCGTTCGGCAGCGGCGCCATGACCAACTCCATTCCCGAACTGGAAAATTCCAAGTGCATTCTGGTCATTGGCTCCAACACGGCTGAGCAGCATCCTCTTGTTGCCCGCTACATCATGAGGGCCAAGGAAAAAGGGGCGACTCTGATCGTGGCCGACCCGAGGAAAATCACGTTGACTCATTTTGCCGACTTCCATCTTCCCCAAAGGCCGGGGACGGATGTCGCCCTGCTGAACGGGCTGATGAACGTCATTATTTCCGAGGGTCTCGAGAACAAGGACTTCATTGCGGAACGCACCGAGAATTTCGAGGCCCTCAAGGATATGGTCAAGAAATACACACCGGACAAAGTCGAAAGAATAACGGGCGTTCCCAAGGACAAGCTCATCCAGGCAGCCAGAGCCTATGCCAAGTCTCCGGCGTCGGCGATAGTCTATTCAATGGGAATCACCCAACATACGACCGGTGTCGACAATGTCGTCTCCTGCGCCAACCTGGCCATGCTAACAGGGAATATCGGAAAACCAGGAACAGGTGTAAACCCCCTGAGAGGCCAGGTGAACGTCCAGGGCGCCTGCGATCTCGGGGCGCTGCCCAATGTCTATTCCGGATACCAGAGTGTTGCCGACGAGAATATCCGGAAAAAGTTCGAGGACGCCTGGCACGTCAAACTTCCCCCCAAACCCGGGCTGACCGTCGTAGAGATGATGAAAGAAGCCGAAAAAGGAAACCTCAAGGCCCTGTATATTATGGGCGAAAACCCGATGGTCTCAGACCCCGATATCGGTCATGTCAAAAAGGGCCTGGAGAACCTGGATTTTCTTGTGGTTCAGGACATTTTCATGAGCGAGACGGCCGCGCTCGCCGACATCGTTCTCCCGGCCGCTGCCTATGCAGAAAGAGACGGAACAATGACCTCTACGGACCGTCGGGTCCAGCTCCTCAACAAAGCCATAGAGCCTGCCGGGGAAAGCAAACCGGACTGGCTGATCATTTGTGAGCTGGCGAAAAAGATGGGTTCCCGGGAGTTTGACTACTCATCCACTTCTGATATCATGGACGAAATGGCGCGGCTGACTCCTCTCTACGGAGGGATGTCCTACGAACGCCTACGAGTCCGGGAACTGCAGTGGCCCTGTCCGACCAAAGATCATCCCGGAACCCCGATTCTGCATAAGGAAAAATTCACCCGCGGGAAAGGCCAATTTCTTCCGATCGAATTCAAGGAACCTGCGGAGCTTCCTGACGAGGACTATCCGTTCATATTGACGACAGGCCGGACGATTTTCCATTTTCATACGGGAACAATGTCCCGACGGGTCTCTGCCCTCAACCGGGAAGTCCCCACCGGGTATGTGGAAATCAACTCCAAAGACGCCGAGAAGATCGGCATTAAGGACGGAAATGTCGTCTCCATCACGACGCGGCGGGGGACGATCCAGATCAAAACTAAGATCACTCCAAGGGTCAATGAAGGGGTTGTCTTTATCCCTTTCCATTTTGCCGAGTGCGCGGCCAATATTTTAACCAATCCCGCCCTGGATCCGACGGCCAAAATTCCCGAATTTAAGGTTTGCGCATGCCGGGTGGAAAAGGGATAGCTCCCCAGAAATATCAAAAGGAGGTATCATGTCGAACAAGCCTGTGGATTGTGTCCTGACTGCCTGCACGGCCGGCAAGTACAAGTCCGGGCTCTCCACCGGGAATTACCTGATCCGAGGCTTCATGGCAGGTCTCTACATTGCTATCGGAGCTGCATTGGCGACCGTCTGCGGGACAGGGCTCGAGAGCGTATCTCCGGGATTTAAGAGCCTCATTGCCGGAGCCGTATTCCCTGTTGGACTGATTGCGATTGTCCTTACGGGTATGGAGCTCTTCACCGGTGACGCCATGTTGCTCCCCATGGCCGCGATGGACAAGAAGACAACCTGGGGGCGCGTCTTCACCGTCTGGTTCTGGGTCTATATCGCCAATTTCGTCGGCTCCATTTTTTGGGCTTACTTAATGGCCGTCGGACCTTTGAGCAAGGGAGGCACGGCGGAGTTGACGGCATTCGGACAGAACGCCATCGCCATTGCCGAAGGCAAGACTCTGCCTTATATTGCCGCCGGCGGAGTCGGCCTTTGGTCGGCCTTTATGAAAGGCATCGGCTGCAACCTGCTGGTCAACCTGGCGATCCTGCTTTCCTTTACCTCGAAGAACATGATCGGCAAGTTTTTTGGGATCTGGTTCCCGATCATGGCCTTCGTATCCTCCGGATTTGAGCACAGTGTGGCCAATATGTATTTCATTCCGGCCGGCATCTTCTGCGGGGCAAAGGTGTCATGGGGTCAATTTTTCGTCTGGAATTTGATTCCGGTAACCATCGGCAACATTGTCGGGGGCATGGTCTTCATCGGCGTGGTCTATTACTTCGCTTTCAAGAAGGAATTCCCCCAAGAGACTTGAGATGACCCTTAAAAAAGCAGCGGCGACCCTGGCGGTCGCCATCTTTCTCATCGGCTCTCTGCCTTCCTTTGCCGAGACGATAGAAGCCGGCAAGGGCGCCCTCAAGCTGGGCCTCATTCTCCAGAGCACAGCCTCCTACACGCAAAGCGATCTTTCTCCAACCACCTCTCTGACCATGAAACGGGCCCGGTTTCTTTTATTCGGAGAAATCATCCCGGGCAAGGTCAAGTACTTTGTCCAAACCGAAACCGTCGGCTCGCCGTCGCTTCTGGACATGAAACTCCAGTTTTATTACCTCCCCAAAACGGAAGTCGCCATCGGGAGGTTTTTGCCGAGTTTCACCCACTACATGCCCATGTCCACGGCCAAGCTCGACCTGATCAACTACCCTCTCATGGTTTTG
>Ga0172366_10002925_pt1 | contig 13450 bp, 21 predicted proteins | sample LakKivSesite69cm_FD_114533 | JGI IMG/M metagenome (GOLD analysis project Ga0172366, IMG submission 114533) | Sediment microbial communities from Lake Kivu, Rwanda - Sediment site 69cm | ecosystem: Environmental > Aquatic > Freshwater > Lake > Sediment | place: Rwanda: Western Province, Lake... | reverse complement strand
AATAACTCTGTGGTATATATGTGGTATACCATCGTTTCTTATTTTGTAGATCTTTAGAGATAATTGATTCAATTTTATCCATTAGCTATCTCCACTTCTCGTTTAACTATAATTCCATCTTTCTTGAATGATTCATGGTCTAGTCCTTTGCTACCGTACCATAGTGAGAATCCTGCTCTGAGTAATGCTTCTTTGAATTCTTCGTAGGTTGTCATTTTGGCTCCATGGCCTTGGTCGTCGCCTTAATGATTGATTTATATTATATTAATCGTATTTGCACCAGTACCATCCGGAGACGGTTGGGATTTTCTTCTCCCTCTTCGTTTCTGTTACAAATAGCCGCAGTTACAGAAACGTCATCATGTTCATCTCCCAAGTACCGGCCCCACATCGTGTTCCGAACGCCTTTCGGGGTAGGCATGGTTCTCATTCCTGGACAACAGAATCATATAGATAAAATTCCTCGTTTAGGATGTGTTTTTCGTCGTTGTTCAACGTCCAAAATATGTTAATGTCCGTTTCCTTCCTCCCTGCGGTTTCTAGTGATTCTCCACGTTGGAGCGCATCGAAAAGTCTACGCGCTCGCTTACGGATAATCCGAATCATCTCATGTCCAGAGAACCCCATCCGGTCATCGAAAGGGCTAATCCTGTCCTGTGTGTTTCTCAAGAGATTGTCGCACCGCTCGACAATCGCAAGAATCCTTTCAGGCATCGACCACGTAAGCGTCATCTTGTCACCCTCGTATTGTGCGTTCATTTGTTAATACTTCTATAGATAGGAAATCTTCGGCTATTAATTTAGCGCTATGGTCATCTATCTCAACTAATATTCCATGTTCGATTAATATTTGGGCAATATATTTGATATGCGCTGAATCTACTTCTCTTTTCACCTTTTTCATGTTAATCCCAGAAATCGCACATCCAGAGTGTTGGTTTACTCGTAACCTTAATCTTGCCTTGCTTGATTAGTTTGTTGAATTTCCTCTTAGCAGTAGCGATCTGCCTATCGGTCAATTTCGCAGAACCATCATACCTATGGTGACAGATTACTCCGACTCCGATAATCTCGTCATCCTCGCTTCTGTTTAGGAATGCCGGATTATCATATGGGCTGAGTTCGAAACTCGCCATATCATACCATTTCCCATGTGAGAAGAATTCGATGTGTCCAGATTTTACACCGTAGATTATTTCTGCGCCACCTGTACCCATTTTATTCTCCTTTGGTGATCTTGAAATCCTTCCCTAATAGAGTCTCTAGGGTCTTAACACTAATGGTAATATTGTAATTATCGTCTAACTCCTCTTCGTAGAATTCAACTAGGGCGTTGAGTACTTTCTTGGTGAGTGGTCGTTTCGAGATAATCCATCCTTGGTGATTATTGAAGTAAACCTTCTTCTCGTCAAAGAGATCTCGCATTGCCTCAGCGAGATCTCTTGCATCGGCACCACGACTATTTGTCACTCTGGTAATTACACCATTAGCTTCATCAATCTTATCCCACATCCTATCATAAGTCCCTTCATCCAACGTCTGCTTTAAGTCTCGTGAGAACTTGAATACGACCTTTTTCATGTTTACTCCTTGATGTTGACTACATGCCCCCATCCAGGACCCTCAACCTGGCTATTATTAGCAATAACGGTGATCATTGGGAATGGGCGTGGCCTAGACCAATTACAACACCCATCTGTGAGCATAATGGTGCAGTCATTGATGAGTTGCTGCTCTTCCAACCAAGCAACTGGCTGAGCCATATCAGTACCGCCACGACCACTGATCTTGATCTTCTTCCATTCACCTTTCCGATACCGGCCATATCCCTGGAAGGCATGGTCCCACTGGAGGACGTGGATCTTAGCCTTGAAGGCAATGGCTTCGATTTCGGCAAAGAACTGCTGGAGCATCCTGGTAGTGATCGATCCCGAAGTATCAACGATTACGTTGACAGAGCAAGCAGCATGGTGGGACCAGCCAGGGACTCCGAATTGGCGGTGCCTTCGGTTGACCCTGCTGTAAGTGGACCGCTTATTGCCGCAGTGATTACCGAGATAATTCCTCAGTAATTCACGCCACCGGACGATTGGCTTTTCGAGAGCAGCCAGGACTTCTTTCAGGTGACCAGGGACATGACCCTGTGACTTCTCTGCTGCTTGCTTGGACATGTCGTTGACGACCTGTCGGGCTTCGTCCTCGCCTACATCGGACTGACCCCAACATTCATGGTCGTCACAGCGCTGGCCGTACTTGGAGTCCATCGTAGACTTCTGGTCCTTGTTCTCCTTGCCCTTGCCGCTCTTGCCTTTGCCCTGTCCTCCGTCTTCGCTCTCCTCACCTTCCCCTTCGCCTTCGCCTCCCCCACCACCACTCCCACTATTATTCATCTTGGGCGGGGGAGGGGCTTTGCCCTGCTCGAACATCTGGTAATACTGCTCTGCTGAGAGGGTATCATCCAGGGATTCTGGGCAGAATACGAGTTCTTCGTATGGGAGGACTCGTTTATTCTTGTCAACGTATCCGATTCGGGGCTTGGATTTCTTGCCGTTGACTGAGAAGTCACAGCAGTCACCCCAGATTGTGATGTCTCTACCATTCCTGCGTACGGGGTGCAGTCGGAGGAGGTGTTCGATGACATGTTGGACGCTACCGAAGAGTTGCATGAGTGTTCTTGATCGTACGTAGGGCTTGTACCATAGGCATTGGACGATGCCGCCGTGTACGATTCTGATACCTAATTTCCTCTTTTCGGGCGGTTGCCAGCTCATTTCTGAGGGCACCCATTCCATACTCATTGCCATGTGGCCGTAGTATGGTTCACGGACAAGTAGGCGACACCGCGCTTGCATTAACTTATCTGCTTCTGGGACATCAGGCATGTTATTGAATTCTTCGAGTTCTTCCATGCTTTCTCCAATCAAATGTATTTAAAAGTGAACCGTACTATGGAGACACTGATATGTTTGACAAGGAATTGACTCTAAAAATCCTTGGTGATGTTGGCCCACTTAGATTCAATCCCTATGTTATCAAAGTCTGCCAAGGATGTGGTATCTCTGAAAAGCGTCGTTACAAGGGCTTTGGAAAGCCATCTGATCCACATTATTGTACTAAATGTATTGCTAATCGGCCAGAGAAGCGAAAAGCATCTTCTATTGGTGCTAAAAAAGGATGGCAATCAAATGAATATAGAACTAAAATTGTTGAACATAGTAAATCTTTATGGCAAGACCCACAAATGGTCCAGAAAATGACTGCTCATGATAGGGATCCAATTAATAAAGCTAAATTAATAGAGCGTAACAAGAATATGAATAGTAATTCAAAATGGATAGAAGCTATTTCTAATTCCATGAAGAAGACATGGGAGAATATTGAATATAGAAGACATATGATATCTGAACTGTCTAGAATTTCAAGGGAATCTTGGCAAAAACCAGAATTCAGAAAGGGTATGAAGGATTTATTAAAAAGACGTTGGAAAGATCCAATATTTAGAGACAAAATGACAAATGTATTATTACAGAGTAGAATTAATATGCCGCATATCTCATCATTACAAACTACTCTTTACTCTATTTTAGATGATTTAGGAATTAAATATTATCGAGAATATCCTGATAAACCAGCTGATAAAGAATGTATAATTGGCCCTTATTCATTCGATTGTGTTATTCCTAGAGATAATAAACCAACTATTTTAGTTGAATGTCAAGGTGAGTATTGGCACAAAGGAGATAAGCCAACCGATAGAGCAAAAGCATCATATATTAATCAAAATTTTATAAATCAATATGAGATTAAGTATATCTGGGAACATGAATTCTCGTGTAAGGATAGAATTATCTCATTATTGAAACATTGGTTAGGTGTTGAACAGCCAAATACAGTTGATTTTGACTTCGAATCAATAAAAATTAAAGACTGCCCAGCCTCAGATTATAGATTATTACTTTCGAAGTACCATTATCTTGCTAATGCTGGTAGGGGTGGTATTGCTTTTGGAGCTTATTTGAATGATGTTCTGATAGCTGTTTGTGTTTTCTCTCCTCTTATCAGGCAGAACCTACCATATGATTCTACATGTACTAGGGAGTTATCAAGGCTGTGTATCCATCCGTCTTATCAAAAGAAGAATTTTGGTAGTTGGTTTATAACTAGATGTATTAAACAATTAGATAATAAATTTAAAACAGTTATTAGTTATTGTGATACTACTTTTAATCATGATGGCGCTATGTATAAGGCATGTAATTTTATATTAGATGGTGAAGTTGAGCCTGATTATTGGTATATTAGAGATGATGGATGGGTGATGCATAAGAAGACTCTATATAATCATGCTATTAGAAATGGTTTTACTGAGTCTTCTTATGCTGATACTTGGGGTTATAAGAAGGTTTTTGGTTTAAAGAAATTACGTTTTATTTTTAATAGAGATTAATTATACTGTTGGGTCCTCAAAATCCTCGAATGGGTTCCCTTCACACATTACAGCTAATGGGATCGGCGTAACGGTGTTATCATTATTTTTCTGCATTGCACATACGAGGGCGACTGGTTTCTTGTCAGATTTTCGAATTGCGCTGACTAATGCTAAATTATTATCTGCGTGAGCTGTTTTGAGTGTTTCGAAATTATTAATGTATGCTTTATCCAGTTTAGGTGGTTTCATTTAAGCACTCCTTAATTTCAAATTTTCCCTTAGCAGGGACGTAAACCTTATGTGTGCTAAATTATCAGTGTCAGGTGCGTTGCCATCATAATCTCCGTAGACTGCGATCTTTGTTTCACAGACGATTAGTTCTCTCATTTTAGTTCTCCAGTGTTGAAGTTATCTCACGAACTTATATCTGTGTTTTTCGGAACCATAAACCTTGTTATATCCTTTGTCTTTAGCATATTGATTTTCAGTTTGCTTGAGAACCACAGCATGGTTGTAGAGGGTCTTTTTATGCATAACCCAACCAGATGCATCAACGTACCAATAATCAGGTGATACTATCTTATCTAAAACGAAATTACAAGCCTTATAAACAGTGCCGTCATGATTATAAGTAGTATCACAATATGAAATTATACATTTATATTGTTCTGGTAATAATTTAATACATCTAGTTATAAACCAGCTTGCAAAATTTCTTTTTTGATATTTTGGATGAATGCAAAGCCTTGATAATTCACGAGTTTCATCTTTTTTGAATCCTATAGATTCTTCTTTATTCTGACGTAAAGATGGTGAGAATACACATACTGCTATTAATTCATTATTTAGATAAGCTCCGAAAGCGATGCCGCCAATACCAGCATTAACTAAATAATGATATTTTCCAAGCAATAAACGATATTCTTTAGATGGACAATTTTTAATCTCGATCTGGTCTAATTCAAAATCAATTATGTCAAATTTTGATAATCCTAACCAATATCTAAGATTCTCTATTACCTTATCCTTACATTTAAATTCATGTTCCCAAATGTACTTCAATTCATATTTGTCAGCTAAATTATTTCTAATATATGTTGCTTTTGATAAATCATTTGATTTTGATTTATTAAGTGAATGCCAATATTCACCTTGACATTCTATAATTAAAGACTGTTTCCCATCTCGTGGTATTACACAATCGAATGAATAAGGGCCAATTACACATTCTTTATCAGCTGGTTTATCAGGATATTCACGATAATATTTAACATTTAAATCATCAAGAAATGAATATAAGATAGTCTGTAAAGATGACACTTTAGGCATTAATGATCTAGCATGAGCTTGTTTCATTCTCCAATTTTCTGACTCCATAATAGCTTTCATTTTCATTTTATAATATTCTTTTTTCCATAATTCTTTACTTCGTTCAGAACATTTTGAATAATCTCTTTTCTTCAATAATTCCAACATCTTCGATCTATAAATATCATTTTGCCACAATTTCTTATGTAATGAAATCATTCTATGTTTATACTCAGGATCACTCCATAATATTCTAGTTGCTGCTTTTATCTTAGGATTACCTTTAAGAGCTAAACTAACCTTTTTACGATATTCTGGATTGTGCCATAATTCCTTAGATCGTTTCTCAAATAATTTTATCATTTTAGATTTAAAATCTTTATTTAGCCACATATTTTTACCAGCTTTTGATAATTTATCACTAACTTTCTTTAATCCAGAACTTACATTATTAGCAAAATTTTCATCATTCCATTTCTTCTTCATAGAAACACTCATTTTATTAAGTGTTTCTGCTGAATATTTCCTATTTATAATCTTCTTTCTATAATTAGTATTTTGCCACAATAATTTACTTTTTTTAGATAATTTATCTTTTACATCCTCCCGAGACATTGCTTCTTTAACTAAAGCACTATGCCTCGGCTCGTCACATTTTTTACATATCCATCTTAATTGGTTATCTCTAAAATCAGAGACTTTTGTTATTAATTTAGTAGATTCAACTCCACATTTATCACATATTACAACTACTTTATATCTATATTTTGGTTTATCAATCCCAAATAATTCTTTAGTTCTACCCCAATTAACCATTCTTAGCCACCCTTTCATTATTTATCTTTGATTGAAAGGGTGGCTAAGAATGGGATGTGTTGCCCACATCCCATATAAAGGATTAATCCTTACCCCACGTCACAACCGACAGGAGTTGCTGCAACTCAGGGCGCTGATTTAAGCGATCAATAAGAGTATTCTTGAACATTGTGCTGCCCGATGTACCAATCAGCTTAGCCAACTTGGTATTGGTCAAGCAGGCAACACGCAGAGGATCAGTCTTGTCATTGCCAGCATCCGACGTGACCAGAGACTTGCACATCGCCACCACGATATCCTTGTCGGGGTGATGCTTGCACATCCACTCCGCAAAATCGCAGACTACCGTGGCGACCTTGTCTTCCTTGATCTTGGGCTTCGCATAGCCCACAAGGCCCCAAGCAAGACCTGTCATTTGATTCCTGGTCAGCTTCGTCAGCTTGGGCTGTAGCAACTCGACACCCTGAGACAGCAACTCATTCGGCTTCACAGGGCAGTCATACCGTGAGAATGCCATTGCAATCTCGCGGCCAACCAATCCTGCGATGCACTCGGTCTTGGCATCCTCAGAGAAGGGATGACCTTCCTTCTCGGCGTCTGCCGCCGCAGTCATTACCCTGACCACGGCATCCCACGACCTACGGCTAGGTTGGATCTTGAAGCCCATGTCCTTGCCTTCCAGGTCACCGTCAAGATGCTTCAGGTTGCTGGTGGTGAATTCGATGGCCTTCTGCGCGGAGATTCCATGCATGTTGACCATCCAGCGGACCCATTCCTCCAGGGTCGTCTCGCCACAACTCAGTGTGACGTGGCAGAATCGGTCCAGGAATGCCGGATCGGTGAAGCCATTCGTCTGGTAGCCTTCCATGAAGTTTCCGGCGCAGACGACATTCCATCCAGCGGGTAGGATGTACTGGCCGACCCTGCGGTCATAGACCAGCTGGAACAGGGCTTGGAGGACGTCGTCCTGCGCTCTGTTGACTTCGTCGAGGAAGAGGGTTCCTTCCTTGAGGAATGGCTGCATCTTGAGCCAGTAGGTTTCCTTCTCTTCTTCAGGCAGTTCGCGGTACTTGCTAAAAAAGTCTGTGAAGTTGGTGTTGGCGATGGGCATGTCTGGCGGCGGGAGGTACTGGGTCCGCATGCTCTGCAGGTCGGGATGAGGGAATCCCCGGATGTCTGATGCTTCGAGTTGAGAGCATCGCATGTCTACCATTCCGAGGAGATTTTCCATCATAGTCTGTCGGACGACTGCAGACTTGCCGATGCCATGATATCCCCAGATGAAGAGGGTGATTCGTGCTCTACGGGAGAGGATAAGCACTTCCTTGAGAGTAGAAATCTTCATTCTTCTTTCTCCTTTGGTTTCTTGTTTATCTTTGCGTTGACATTAGATGTTATGCAAAAATAACACGTAGATATACGTTGTATGGAGGTGTTGATGAAATTTTGCTCCGGTTGTTCTCGCGATTTACCCATTACTAATTACTCCCTTATATCGGGGACTAATAGGCCACGTTCTAGATGTAAGAGCTGTGTAGCAGCTCTTGCTATAGAATATCGAAGACGCCGAAAACATGAATTTGTATCTAGAGCAGTGTCGTCAGAAATTGTCGATGATATTAATAAATTTCATAAGACTTGTAAGAAATGTGGTTGTAATAAACCATTAATTGAATTCCATAAGAAAACTAATACAAATAATCGATTTGCTTCTTGGAGTAATACATGTAAAGAGTGTGATAAAATTAAAATGAAAGAATTATTTTCTAGTGGTTATAGAAGGCCATGTCTCAAAACTCTTGAACATCGTTTAATGGCATCTAAATTATCTATTTCTAAAAATAGAAACATTATTAAATCATATGGTGAAAATATCGCTTTAGATATTACTATTAAAGATATTAGAAAATTGATCAATAATCAAACTAGAAATAATCAATTACTCTGTTCAGTTAGCGGTATGGTATTAAGTAGAGATGGTAAAAGATTGGACAGTGCTAGTATTGATAGAATAAAATCTAATGAAGATTACACTAAAAACAATATTCAGATCACTTCACTTTTCTATAATTTAATTAAGGGAAATCGTTTAGATAATGAAGTTATCACATCTATATTAAATAATACATCAAATCCAATTCAAATATCAGACAATTTAGTTCACTCTATATGGGATAGAAAACATCGTAGTAATACAACTAAATTACCATTTGAAATAACGCTAGATGATGTTAAGAATGCGTTATATAAGTGTTTGTCGAATGATGTATTAGTTTGCCCTATGACTAACTTCATTTTATCTGATAATTTCTTATTTAAACCATCTATTGATAGGATTAATAATGATTTAGGTTATAAGACTGGTAATATTAGAATAGTTTCTCGATTAGCTAACATTGGTAGGAATGTTTTTAGTGATGAGCATTTCTATGAAGTATGGAATAATTTTTATAATAGTCTTAAATTATTATATCCACACCCAAATATAGAAATATTAAATTATAAGGTTAATAATAATTATGATCAATCAAAAATTTATTTATTTGAAGACGAATTTAATAATAAAAAAGATATGTTTCTTAAAATTTTAGAATATAAAGGTAAATCAGAAAAGGTATTAAACCTACGACCAAATCAATGCAAAATACAACTAATCGATGATAAAATCGCATATAATTTCTATAATATTTATCATTATATTGGCGGGGTCATTTCAAAATTTCATATTGGTGTTTTTTATAATAATGAGTTATTGGCTAGTATGTCATTTAGAAAACCGGTAAGACAAAATTCTGGCGATTGGGAAATTTCACGAATGGCTAGTTGTTATAATTATCATGTACATGGTGTTTGGTCATACTTATTACAATGGGCAAAAGCCAATTTACCAATAAGTGGTAAACTTATTTCGTACTCAGATAATCGTCTATTTGGTGGTAATGTATATGAAAAGATAGGTTTTAATAAAGAACATGATGTAGCTCCTGATTATTACTGGATTAAGGATAATATTAGGCATCATAAATCAGCTTTACGCAAAACTAAAGCTGAAAAAACAACTGGTCAAACTGAAGACCAACTGCGAACTAATGAAGGATATTACAAATTATGGGATCTTGGTAAAACAAAATGGTCAATGGTAATATAATTATTCGGGCTTCTTACCCTTGCGCCACCAATCCGGATCAGAATCTTCTTGAGTCCCCTTGCCTTTCCACCAATCGGCGGAATCAGGGTCCTCTTCCTGTGCCATTTGAAATTTTATCTCAGCTATAGGTTCACCAGATACAGCGGCAATAACTAAGTCAATCATCTTATCGACGTTCTCGACCCGCATAGTTTCCTGCATGGTCTTCGGTCCTTCTTTCGTTACGATAAGGAATGCCTTCTTCTCGATATCGATCTTGATTGGGTATTCCCTATGGACGACTTCGAATCCTCCGTCGATGTATTCCATTGATGTCATTACTGCTTGTGCGTAGAATCCGTATCCTTCGATCATATAGATGTTGCATTTGGTGATGTATTTTTTGCCTTTGTCGTTGAACTTGGGTTTGAATTCGTCCCAAGCGAAGCCGAAGAATTTGATGCTCTTGGGTGGGGGTCCACCTTCGGGCAATTGGAATTCCTCGTGGGGAGTACTATCTTCCTCGTGTGACATTTGGTTTCTCCATGAATTATTACCTTTATAACTTATCAAAAATTTTCATCTAACCATTGTGTCTCTGCATTTAATGCTTCCTGCCTAGTCTCAAAAGGTCCAAGTATGATTCCTGGTGAGATTATACTCATATCAGCAGTCCATTTGTTGTCTGGGGTTGGTTCTACGTGTGAGGCCCGTTTGATATTCCCCTGCCCTTGATTGAGCAGGGGTTTTAGATTATCTTTATAGACGAATTTCATTCCTTGCGTGGTTACTCTGACTTTGACTTTATCCATTTCCTTCTTTTCCATTTACATTCTCCTTTTCCAAGGCGAATTCGTACCGCCGTTCATTCCTTGCGTGGTTACTCTGACTTTGACTTTATCCATTTCCTGCATCCTGCATGTTGTCTTGGGTGGCGTCCGCTTCTTGGTACATCTCCTCAGTCTCTTCGTCGCTGACGACCTTTCCGAGAGCCTTCTCGATGGGTTCCGTGAGGGCTTTACAGCTGCTGCCTTTGACGCCTTCGGCGCTTACTTGGGTGGTTCCGTCCTTCTTAATCCGAACTCGGATCTTTTCCATTTACATTCTCCTTTTCCAAGGCGAATTCGTACCGCCGTTTGGTTACGTGGTATTCCTTGACGTAGGCTTCGGTTCCGACGAAACCCAATTCCTCGTCCATGTCCAACTTCTCCATGAGCTTTCTATCCCATGGGTCCTTCTTGCGCAAGAATAGGCCTTCGCCTTTTTCTTTTGCTCGTTTGAGGCGCATTAGGTAGGAATCAATTTCTCCATCGAATTTTCCGGTCATGTTATATGCCCATTCGATGAAGTCGTTCCATTCGAGCTTTGAGATAGGGATTACTTGGGTCAATCCCTCATCTGGGAAGTATTGCTTGAATTGCATCTTTACCTCCTATCTGAGGCGAGTGATTTCGCCATTGAACCAGGCAAGGGCAGGTGATTCCTTCTCACAGAACTCGGTGATGGATTTCTTGATTGCGTCCATCAGTTCGTGTGAGAATTTGTCGTCATTGTGTGCCTTATCCCGTTCTTCTACTCCGTTTACTACTCCTGCGGCACCTGCTACTGTACCTACGCCTCCGAAGATTTGCTGGAAGGCGTTAGCATCCCTTTGTGCACCGAATGCTGGTGAGATGAGGAATCCTAATGTCGATCCTAGGATCTTTAGGTTGGCGTCTTTTTCTATTACTGCTGCTTGGTTGTGTAGTAGTACTGTTTCTTTGCAGACTTGGATCATTGATCTGCAGAGGATCCATTCTATTTCTTTTACTGATTTTGGTTCTAGTCCTTTGGCTTTTTCGAAGCAGTACATTGCTTCTTGTAGGGTGGATTCTTTGTTTATTAGCATTCCAGATTTGGCTGAGCCTAGTCCGGACCAGCCTAGCGATGATGTGGGGTTTCTACTGAGAAGGTCAGAGAAGATTTGCTCTGCTTCTTTGTAGCGTTTTCCACATATCGCTAGTATTCCTTTGTCGTAATCAAATGATGTCATATTCACCTCACTTTACCGCTTCTTTGGCCTTTCCGACTTCGGTGACCTTGACTGCCTTCTCTACGGCTTCCTTGGCTGCGGCAAGGTCGGAGGCCAGTACAACTGTGTCTCCGTGCTTTGCCAATACTCCCAAAGAGATGAGAGCATTAACTCCTAACGTATATTTCCCCAGTGTATTTCGTATCGGGAGAAGACCCTGCGAGAACCGCTTCGCGCCCTCTTCCTTGACCCAAGCAATAGCGTCCTCAGACAATTTCCCGAAATGGTACATGTTGACGGCAACATTCCAGTGCTTGTACCACATGGATTGCTTGGGGTTGATGCGGATTTTGACGAAGTAGTCTTGCCATTCGATGTGGGCGTTGCCGATGATGGAGAGTTTCTTCTGCGGCTTTTGAGGGTTGTCTTCCCTCATGAGGATGTTTCCGTTTTCGTCTTTTTGGTTGATATACCGGCTATGTTCCGGCATGGTACCCCAGATATCATTCTTGCAGGTGAGGGTACTGGGTGCGTTCTGTTTTGTGTTGACGCATTCCTGCGGGATCGGGTCGATGAATGCTTTGCGGTCTACCATGACTTCCTCCTTTGGTATGGGTGAAAGTGGCTTGGGCCACTGGTTTGGGCAGTACTACGGTTAGCCAACGTGTCCACTTACATAGTTGCCTAGGACGAAGATTCCGATTTTTTCCTCAGGCAGATCCTTGACGATTTCTAATAATTTCTTCTTTGCTGCTTTTACGCTTTTCATAAATTCATCATAGGTGACGGTGTGTTGAATTCTGATTCCTACGATTATAGTTTCGATTTCATCAGAAGATCCGTCGTCATCGCCATAACAGGTAGAGGTGAACATTTTAGCTTCACCATATTTATGTAATAGGTAGGCGTATGTGATTATCTTTTTGTCTCTTTCAGATATTCTTCGATCATCGTCGATAAAATCATCGACGTCTATATTCCATTCGTCGCAGATATTGGCGACGTCTTCCATGAATTTTGTGATGTCTTTGACCCATTTTGATAAGTCAGATTTCTCCGAGTTGAGTTGGTTTATATATTCCTGGACTAGTACGTAATTAGGGTCGATACCCCAGCCTACGTAGATGTTTGGCTCTGATACTCCTGATATGTCTGTTCCTTCTGAGTGGAGTGGCGCTGTTGGGTATTTTCTGGTTTGTCGTTCGTTTAGTAGTTCCCATGCATTCTTGGTTGTTGTTTTTAGCAAATCCTTTGAATTCAATGACGCAGAAGCGAAGTTGACCACCTTAGCAAAGGTGACTAGTTTTTGTTTAGTCATTTTCTCTCCTCGAAATTGTCGCTTAGGTATTTCTCAAACTTCTCAAAGAAATCAGGATCAGCATACTGGAAGATGTGTCCTGGTTCTGAATCACTTTTATTGACTACTCGTAATGAATCGCCTCTAATATCGACAGACGCATCAAAACAGTAAATTGTGATAACACCAATATGTTCATATTCTGTTATGTCCCATATGTTCATATATTTATTAAGTATGTCGGTTATTTTCTTCGCTAATGCGACTTGTGGTTTATTACCATTTTCCATGAAGAATTCGTGCATGGTTCTCATTTATGCTTCTCTAGGTAACTTATATCAGCATCTAATTCTTCGATTGCTTTAAATAATTCATTCTTCTTATCTAAAGCTCTACTCTTGAGGGTACTACGTATTAAAACAATTGATTTTTCAAAGAATTCAGGATCTTGTAGGTCAATTT
>Ga0172366_10002924_pt1 | contig 13455 bp, 11 predicted proteins | sample LakKivSesite69cm_FD_114533 | JGI IMG/M metagenome (GOLD analysis project Ga0172366, IMG submission 114533) | Sediment microbial communities from Lake Kivu, Rwanda - Sediment site 69cm | ecosystem: Environmental > Aquatic > Freshwater > Lake > Sediment | place: Rwanda: Western Province, Lake... | reverse complement strand
GGCATCGATCGCACGCTGACGGTCACGGTCCCGCCCGGCACGAAGGATGGCACGTCGTTGCGCCTCAAGGGCCAGGGCTTCACGAAACTGAAACAAGATGGACGAGGGAACCTGCTCGTTGACATCCACGTGCAAGTTCCAGACAAGATCAACTCGAAACAAAAGAAGATATTGGAGGAATTACGAAATACCGGTCTTTAAAAGCAGAACATTGCGGAGGCATGATAGAACATGATGAAAATGGACGATTACACGGTCAAGGTGCAAGAAGCACTGCTCGCGGCGCGATCGCTGGCACAACAGCGAGACCATCCCTATATCGAACCGCTGCACGTGTTGAAGGCGTTGCTCGACCAGCAGGACGGGATCGCAAGGCCGTTGCTCGAGAAGCTAGGGACTCGTGCTTTTGCAGTTGACCAAGCGATCGAAGGAGAACTAAAGCGAATCCCGACCGTTCACGGATCGGGCGCGAGCGACGTCGTTGTCTCGAGAGAAACGGCAAGTCTTTTCGACGAGGCGTGGAAAGAGGCGAGGAACCTCAAGGACCGCTACTTGAGCAGCGAGCACTTGCTGCTGGCAATGGCAGACGGCAGGGGAACGCCTGTCCAGCGCCTGCTCTCCGCGCAAGGCATCACCAAGGATCGCATCATGCAAGCGCTCGTCAGCGTGCGTGGAAGCCATGCGATAAACGATCAAGATCCCGAGAGCAAGTACCAGGCAATAGAAAAATACGCCAAGAACCTGACAGATCTCGCGCGGCGCAGCAAGATCGATCCCGTCATCGGGCGAGACGACGAGATCCGCCGCGTGATGCACATCCTTTCGCGGCGGACGAAAAACAACCCCGTGCTCATCGGAGAGGCGGGAGTCGGGAAAACGGCGATCGTCGAGGGCCTTGCCCAGCGGATAGCGAACGGCGACGTGCCAGAATCGCTGAAGAATAAAGAACTTTTGGCGCTGGATCTCGGGGCGATGATAGCGGGTGCCAAGTATCGCGGCGAGTTCGAGGACAGGCTCAAGGCCTTGCTCAAGGAAATCGAGAAGTCCGACGGGAGACATGTTTTATTCATCGACGAACTGCACACGCTCGTGGGAGCCGGCGCGGCGGAAGGTGCCATCGACGCATCGAACATGCTCAAGCCAGCCCTCGCTCGTGGCGAGTTACGCTGCATCGGCGCGACGACCATCAAAGAATACAGAAAACACATCGAGAAAGACGCTGCGTTGACGCGACGGTTCCAGACCGTGCTGGTCGAGGAACCCAGCGTGGAGGACACGATCGCGATCCTCAGGGGCCTCAAAGAAAAATACGAGGTGCACCACGGGGTTCGGATCTCCGATGCCGCGGTGATCGCCGCTGTCACGCTGTCCCACAGGTACATCACGGATCGGTTCTTGCCCGACAAGGCCATCGACTTGATGGACGAGGCCGCATCGCGCCTGCGCATCGAGATAGATAGCATGCCGACGGAGATCGACGAGCTCGACCGGCGCGTGATCCAGCTCGAGGTCGAGAAACAGGCCTTGCTCAAGGAACAAGACACCGCATCGAGGGAACGGCTCGACAAGATCGAGCAGGAACTCCGCGACTTGCGCGAGAAAGGAGATGCACTCAAGCTCCAATGGCGAAACGAGAAAGAGATCATCTCCAAGATAGGAGACGTGAAGAAGCAGATCGATGCTGCCAAGAGGGAGGCCGAACAGGCCGAAAACGATGGAAACCTCGGCCGCATGGCAGAGCTACAATATGGCGTCATCAGCGGTCTGCAAAAAGATGTCGATCGCCTCGCTGGACAGCTCAAGGCCATCCAATCGACCAAGAAGATGCTCAAACAAGAGGTCGACGAGGAGGACATAGCCAACATCATCTCGCAATGGACGGGCATCCCTGTCTCGCGGATGCTGGAAGGCGAGAAGGCCAAGCTGCTCCACATGGAAAAAAGATTGGCACAACGCGTGGTCGGGCAAGATGATGCCCTCCGCGTGATCTCAAACGCGATCCGCAGGTCTCGAGCGGGCATCCAGGACCCGAACCGTCCCATCGGCACCTTCATCTTCATGGGACCGACTGGCGTCGGGAAGACCGAGACCGCGAAAGCGCTCGCGGAATTCTTGTTCGACGACGAGGGTGCCATGGTTCGCATCGACATGAGCGAGTACATGGAGAAACACACGGTCGCGCGGCTCATCGGGGCACCACCTGGTTATGTTGGTTACGACGAGGGGGGATTCTTGACCGAGGCCGTCCGCCGCCACCCGTACTCGGTCGTCTTGTTTGACGAGATTGAAAAGGCACATCCAGACGTGTTCAACGTCTTGCTCCAGATCCTCGACGACGGGCGCTTGACGGATGGTCACGGCAAAACCGTCGATTTCAAGAACACGATCATCATAATGACCAGTAACATCGGTAGCGATCTCATCATCGAATCGATGGAGCGGGGAAACGACGGGAAGCTTGACCCGGGCACGATGCACGCGCTGCTATCCCGTCACTTCCGGCCCGAGTTCTTGAACCGCATCGACGAGGTCATCGTGTTCACGTTCCTCAACGAGGCTCGCATCCAGGCAATCGTGGACATCCAGATCAAGAGATTAAACACGCTGCTGGCGGATCGCAAGCTTGAATTGGTCTTGTCCCAGGAAGCCAAGAACTTCCTGGCAAGGCAAGGTTTCGACCCGAAATACGGTGCACGGCCACTCAAGCGTGCCATCCAGAATTACTTGCAAAATCCACTGGCCACGCGCATCCTGGAAGGCGAGTTCTGGGAGGGCGACACGATCGAGGCCACGCTGGACGGCTCGAAGCAACAAATCGTGCTTAGTCGGCTCAAAAACACCATGGATGGCGAGCGCAACGAGCGAGGCGATGCAAGGTCGACATAGGGGAACCGGGGGTGGCACGACGCCTATCAACCAGGCAGTATCAACACCTTTTCATTCCCACGTTGCCAGTGTTCCCTTGGCAACGCGCTGCATCGTCATTACCGTTACAAATGGCAGAATCCAGGTGAACCGACACGTCTGAAAAGGATGAGGAAGACGAGTGGTTTTTCGACATACTGGGCAACGATGTCCGGCGCAAGATCATCCAGATGCTTTCTCGTGGCCCTACATCCATGAAACAGTTCACGGACGCGGTGAACGTGTCGCGGCAGGCCATCCTCAAGCAGCTGGAGCAGATGCGAAACAAGGGGCTCGTCGAAGCCCGCAACATGGAACTCGATGAAGATGAAAAACGTAAAGGACCGCCCGCCCTCGTCTATAACCTGACCAAGTTCTTCAAGATCGAGTACGAGGTGAACCCGAGTTTCACAGAACCACTCGTCACCAGACTTTTTTTACTTCCAGGAGATGTAAGCGAGAAAAAACTCGATGCTGACGAGTTGAATAAAAAATTCCCGAAAGACATGAGGAAATGCTTCGAGGATCTCGCCCAGCTTGACTCGAACATCCAAGACTTGCAGGTCAAGCACCGGGAACTCTATCAAAAAAAAGTCGATCTGCTCAACAGGTTAAGAACGCGCATCGATCAAAGCTTCGACGAGCAGGAGGAAAAAGAGATCTTGCTCTACATGCTCTCGCACCCGGCACGGTCACTCGAAGGGATGCCGGTATCCGAACTTGCAGCGGTAGTTCCGCTTCGCAGTGATTTTCTCGATGCAGTACTCACGAACTTGCAAAAACAAGGCTACATCGAAAAGAAAGGCGATACCGTCCGCATCAAAGCCAAGGGATGAAACGTTCTATCACCAATCGCGGGAACGCATGCGTGAGACTTCGATCCAACCCCGCCCATCACAAAAGGGGCACCGGGATCTGGTATTGAACGAGAACCCTCGACCTTGGCATACCGGACAGGCCGATTCCACGTGCGTCCCGAATCCAGGCATGAATGGACGTTCGAGATGCAAGACTGGAGCAACCTCGGGCCGGGTCCCTCCACACGCATGCACGATGCACGCCGGCTGGCTCGCTTTTTGGCAGCGTGCAGCGACTTCCCTCGCGCGGGTCGTGGAGGAGCATCTTTTTCCGGTCGCATCGTCATACGCCTGGCGTTCACGAGCATCACACAAGATGTCGTGCGCCTTGTTCAACAAGATGAAGTATTCTTGCGCGTGAACGTCATCGGGATGTAGATCCGGGTGGCAAGCCTTCGCTTTTTCCCTGAACGACCGCTTGATCTCGTCCGGGGATGCATCCCTCTCGACCCCGAGGATCTTGTAATAGTCGTCGTCGCTCACGGGAACCACGTGATTCACATGGATTCGGCATTTATCGTTCAAGGCGGGCGAGGAAACACCTGTTCCAGGATAGATCGACAAGATGCGATATTTAAACTTGTACCCGAACCTTGAGAAGTAGCGCCAAGACTCAGCACGAGATTCAAGGAAAAAAAACGGGAATAAATACGCCGTGGCACCATGTTGAAGCCCTTTCACGACAACTTGATGTCGACGGCATTGTCGAGGGGATCCTTGAACTTTCCCTTGATGAGGAGCAGGCCGTGCTCGTACTTCGCCTCGATGGAGTTCACGTCCATCTCGTAGGGGAAGTACTCGGTGAGCAAGTACTGCGTGTGCTCGCGGGTGGCCCGCAAGTCGAACATGTCAGGGAGCACGCGGAGCCGCACCTGTTCCTTTGGAACACCGGGCAGCTCCACCCGGGCGTTGTATTCGCCCGTATCCGAGTCGAAATCCGCGCTGTAATACGGGCGGACCCGCCAGTAGATCTCCTCGTCCTTTTTCTTTTCGACAAGGCTCGTTTCGTTTGTTTTTGCTTCTGCCATGTGTTACACCTCGTTTTTTTTTTCTCTTGTTCGACACTCGATAAAGAAGCGAGATCAGAGCTTGATCTCCTTCGCATCGTCCAGCGGGTCGTGGATGACCGCATGGATTTTCAACAAGCCGTTATAATACTCGGCGGTCGTCTTCTCCGGCACGATGTCGACGCCGAAGCTGAGATTCGCCGCGTATTCGACGTTGTCCTTCGGGCGTACCGCGCTCACGTGGAACCACGAGGGAAGCACCTTCAACTCGATGTCCTCCTTCTTCACGCCGGGAATGCTCATCTCCACCGTGATCTTCTTGCCGTCGTAGTCGGTGTCGCGGTAGACCCGCGGGAAGATCTGGAGGAGTTTCTCATCCTTGTATTCCTTGTCGCGCTTGATGACCGTGTATGCCTTCTCGAGCGGGTTGTACCGCTCGAACTCGACCTTGAGGAGCCCCTCGGTGTAATCGTTAGTCACCTTCGTCGGTTCAATGCGGAAGCTCAAGTCGAGATCGAGCGTGTAGACGATGTTATCGCGCTCGGCGCGTAAAGTGAAGTAATCTTCCATTGCCTTCATCTTGATGGCGTCCTTCGCCACGCCAGGCAAGGCGATCTCGAGCACGAACTTGTTGTCGTGGAGCCACGCGCCGTAACGGGGCGTGACCTTGTACTTGGGTTGTTCCTTCGATTCTTGCAAATCCTTTGGTTTTTCTGGGGATTGTACGATTGCCATGAGGATCCACCTCGGCATCATGTGATCGTTTGTCGTTTCGAAGCACCGTTGCATCGAACCTTGATGTTCGGTTTGCAACCGTTGTTTGCAAGTTGATCTTGCACGAGGGCCTATTTAAGCATTTCGCTCCGGATGGCATAAGGAACCCCGATCTCGGCGTGATATTTCATGATTCAAGAAGAAGCAAAAGCATGTTGCATAATGGGTCGCGCGATCGATGTAGTTCCGGATGATAATAATCGGTTATAAACGATGGAGCGCTGGGACGATCCATGGCGGGAAAGATCTCGGTGCTGACCGACGAGTTTGGCGAGGGTGACTTCGAGAAGATCGCGGCGTGGCTGGCGTCGGAAGGGTTCGAGCACGTCGAGCTGCGGGGCGTGTGGATCAAGAACGTGTTCAACCTCGACGAGTTCGACATGCAAGAACTCAAGAGCATCTTGAAGGAGCACGGGCTGTCCGTGTCGAGCATCAGCGGCGGGCTGTTCAAGGTGCCATGGTGGGGCCCCGCCGACGAGCCCGAGCGCATGAAGGACGGGACGACCGTGCGGGAGTACCAGCTGAAGATGGCGGACAACTGCATCAAGGCCGCGAAAGCGCTCGGTGCGCAGTTCATCAGGGCGTTCGGGTTCACCAAGATGGCGATCATGGCCGACGAGGCGTGGGACGACTGGATCGCCGGCATCAAGGAGATCACGCGGCGGGCGGCCGACGCGGGCAAGACGATCATCATCGAGAACGAGCACGGCTGCATGCTGTCGAGCTTCGCGTCGATCAAGAAGGCGTTCGACGAGGTGCACGCGCCCAACTGCAAGTTGCTATTCGACCCGGGCAACCTGCTCGCCGGCGGGGAGCGCGTGACCGACGAGGTTTTCGATTACGTGAAGGACATCACCGCGTACATGCACGTGAAGGACGCGCAAATCACGAGCAAGAGCCCGTGGAAGACGCAATGGTGCATCATCGGCGATGGTGACGTGGGCTGGTTGGACATCGTCAAGCGATTCGTCGGTCACGGCTACGACTCGTACTGGAGCGTCGAGACGCACATGGGCAAGAAGGGCGCGTGGGACAACACGGTGCGGGACTTGAAGGCGCTGAAGATATTGCTTGCCTAGTGTTCGTGTAAAAGGTACTTTTGACTAGAACCCGTGCGCGTTCCACTTGATTTTAGGAAGTTTTTGCTCGTACCAATGGAACTTTTTACTCGAACTCTTTTCCATCCATGTAGATTTTCCTCGAACTCCTTTCCACGCCATGTAGTTTTTAGCCTCACTTTTTTACAGATCATGTAGATTTACCTCGAACTCTTTTACACGTCCTCGCATGTACTTTTTGCTAGGACCCGTGTATCTCCGGGCTTTTTAACTAAAAGCCCTTATAATGTTGAAGTGAAGTCGAACAAGGTCTTGGTTAAACGAAACCTTTGTTCAGCAATGTTGATATCATGCTTTATTTTCAAATGTACGTTCATATCCTTGAGAATATTAATTCTTTCGTTGCATTTCGGACATTTTTTCACGAATTCGTGCATGTAATGCTTTCGTCCTAGATGCCGCTTGAATCGGGAGCGATACTTGGACTTGAACATGCAATATGGACAATAGAACCACTCAACTCCGAGCTCGTGCTTGTATACGAGATGGTTGGCGAGCAAAGCATGTTCATTCTTCGTCTTGTAACCGCAGCCTTTGAAAGGGCATATTGCCGGGGATTTCCAGAAATCAACCCGAAACGGGTTATCCAGGGATTGAATCACTTCAACAGGCACACCAGTTAACATTTTCAGTGTTGTTTCCAAACCAGATTCATCAACATGTTTCCGGATAAAACGGAACAAAACACAGAACTCGACCCTGTTGGCAGCTGCCAATCGTTCCATCCATCTGGCAAGATATTCGCCGGGTCGTGGCAGCGGGTGAACGGGAAGTGGCCTGAGTCTGTTGGGCATATATATAGCATCACGATATGAAAAATTGCGGGATTCATAGATTGTTTAGCAGGTCCTTGTGCTTGGCGCGCTTGTGCGCTCGGAGATTCGACCGGTAGAAGGTTTGGAAGTTACACCAAGGGCATTTATGTGTTTGAGCATTGATACCATGCTTAGCGGCCGCATGCTCATCGAGCAAAGTTTTTGTTTTGGTCTTGTAATCGCATCGTTCGCATTGGTACCAAGTGACTCCGATATCGTGACACCGTGCGACATGGCGATCGAGATGGCTCTTCATTTTTGCTTTATACTCGCAATGCGGGCACGGGTAAAATGTCGTATTGATCCCGTGCTTGTGACCGAGATGGAGATCCAAATTGCTCTTGATCTTCGTTTTATACGGGCATAAATGACATTGGTACCATTGTACCTCGATATCGTGCTTGTTTCGAATGTGTTGGTTTAGATTCACCTTTGTCTTTACCTTGAAATCGCATTGCGGGCAATTGAACCACGTGACATCAACATCGTGAACATTGCTCAGATGTACACGTAAATTCTTCGATGTTTTTGCCTTGTGATCGCAATGAGGGCAATTATACCAGGTAACGCCGACGTCATGTTTGTAGGCCATGTGTCGATTCAAGCATGACGTGTTCTTTGCACGATACTCGCAACGAGGACATTTAAGCCATGCATCTGTCGAAGAATGCTTGTTCACGATGTGACTCTTCAGGTTATCCTCTGATTTCGCCCGATAATCGCAATGGGGGCACCGGAACCAATGCAATCCCAAGGAATGCTGGATTCGCAAGTGCTTGAAAAGCACCGATGGATACTTGAATTTCCGAGCACAGCCTTTGACGGGACAAGACGTTTGGTCGCTCCAGAAGGCATCCTTGAACTCGCTCTTGAAATCCCCCAGCTTTCCAACTGGTTCCCCGCTTAACTCGCCAAGCGCGGGAATCAAACCAACATCGATAGCTTGCTTGCACACGTGGTTAAACATAATGAAAAACTCGACTTGATTGGCTTCGGCAAGGATTTCGATCCATTGTCCAATTGAATGTGCTCCGTCCGGCACCGGATGTACTGGAAGCAAGTTAGTTTGCAACACCCTTGATATCCTCCATCGTGATGTTACTTTTATTGCTTTTCAGCGCCGTGACTTGCACCTTCGTCAAGAACCGCGTTATCCGGCGGAGATTTGATTCCTCTTGAGTCTCCGATGGTGTCGATGCCATTTGCGTGTCGGTTGCTGGTACGAATTTGACACGATCGAATATCGCACGTGCCATATCGTTGGAATGGAGATTCGAAGGTTCTGGCAGCGGGATAAAATGCTCATATCCCGCGAGGAACTTCTTGAAATCATTATCGTAAGTCCAGTTCGCAAGGGCAGAATAATCCTTGATTGGACATCGATCAGCGAGCTGGATATCCACGTCGAGTATCTGGCGCACCTCGTTCGTTCCTACGGGGATGAATGGCACCCGTGCGACGAGCATCGTCCGCTTGAGCTGGTTGAGGATGGATTGCTGGTTTCGACCATCTGCATGCTGGAATTCATCGATGATGAATATTCTCGTCCCCGATTTTCGTAACATGTGGACGAGAACGTTTTCAAGCGTGTCTACCGTTATTTTTTTGAGTCGAAAAGCATCTCCATCGCCGTAAGGGTGTTTATATGCACCCAGCATTGCTGAATAAAGCCCTTTCAAGTTCGTTGCCGAATCCTTCAGCATGCAATACCCGACAGGATAACACTCGTGTTCTGCGAGGTGTTTGCTCGGATGCATCCGGATGAACTGGCGAACGATGCTCGATTTCCCTACACCAGAATCGCCAATGATCGTGAAGCCCTCCTGGTCAAATATCAGATCCGGCGCGCTCTCCACGTCACATTGTGAAAATACCCATTCAAGCTGGTTCAAGCATTTGATTGCTTTTGGATAGAGGACAAAATGTTCCTTCCGTGCCCATCGAACACGCTCATCGAGACTTAGTTCCATTACCTCGTTGGTCTTTTTGTTCAGATGCTTGTATTCTGTCATTTCATTTCACCATCTGTCGTTTCATATAACTCAATTTCATATCATCGGGGATCTGGTCTAGTTCCGTCGGGAATGCCTCTATCTCGTTGTTGCGAACATTTCCTGTGTTGATTTCCTCGGTTTCAACCATACGCCCGGGATAATCTCGTGTATCGACGGTCTTATCAGCGGATGTTAGCTCTGTCTCCAGTGTTTCTTTTACCTTTTTTAGCAGTTCTTGTTTTGAGGGCACGATGATCACGCCCTGGTCCAGCTGGGCAATGATCGCGCTTTGCGTGAGCTTTTCCTTACCATCAGCCGTTCTTGCTAGGTTGTCCAGCAGTCTCCTTTCTTTCTTATTTCGTTTCGATCGTTCTTGCACTTTCTTGGCAGTCAGCTCCCACGTCGCCATGTTTTCCTTGCCATCGGTGGACGTGGAACCGAGTTTAGTCTGGATGGCCTCGATTAATGATAGCGCGATAGGAAATGGCTTGAAAGAAGGGATTTTGCCCAACCCTTGACGAAGGAACTCGTTCACGCGGTTGTCGCCATCATATTTGTAGGCTGTTAGAGTTTCGATCTCATGCGTTTCGGGGTTCAAGATGTATGCGTATCGAACATCCCAATGGGAGATCTTGAGGCTGTACTTGTTCTTGTCCTTGAGGATACGCGCTTTTCGGGCCTCATCGAGCCATTCGCTCGAATATAACAAGTTTTGATATCGAAATCCATGCCTTGAAAGTGACTTGTAGACAGTTCTTTTCGAGTGAAACTCGAGCGATTGGAATTCCATCTTACTCGCCATTCGCAGTGCACCACCCATCGGCTGATGGTTTGCTCCACTCAAGCCATCACACCAGATCTCGGCCGGTGCTTGCTGCTGCCTGGATCGCACCTCATTCGAATACTTGATCACGAGAAATTCGAAAAGCCATTCTGCAAACTCGTCGATCGTGAGCTTGGCATCTATCTTCGGGTCATAATCGACGGGATTCTTGAATTTCGGTCGCATGACGGGTTCCCGCGATTTTGGTATTGGATACACGCAACCAGGCAATTGCTCGTTCCTTATGCCATCGTTTATCGTGTCCCACGTGCTCTCGATGAACCCACCATAATCCGGCGTTTTCACAGGCCGATATTCCAACGTGATGTTTAAAGCCATGCAAAATTCCTTGAGATCATTGGCTTGAAAATCCTTCCCATTATCGACTTGGATGATAGCGGGAAATCCGGCACAAGGATAATTGAATTTGGAAGGATCTTTTTTATTCTTGAGCAGATGTACCTCGAACGCCTTCCATTCATGTGTTTCCTCCTTTTTCGATAATCCATTTATGATGGCACGAGTGACCGTTTCAAAGGATGGATTCTCGAATGAGAGGAAAAAGCCCCAGATCTCGCCTGAAAAGACGTCAACACCCATCGTCAACCACGGGCGACCGATGGGTTGCTTGGAAAATTGGTCGACACACCAGATATCGAGCAACGCGTTGTCCATCTGGACGAGAAAGCCGGGATAACGCTTGTCCCGAAACGTGTCGTGCAATGCACGATCGATGCTCGTGAGCGTCTTCGGTGGATATTTTCCATGCCGAACGGAAAACGGCAGGTGGCCAATCCGCGCGAGGAAGGTCTTATACGTCGCGGGGGAGAATCCTGCATCGACGCACCTCTTGCAGAACTCCGTGTAGGCCGAAGTTTTCGATCGAGATTTCCCGTTATTCCACGAACGCACGGTTTCGATGAGCATTTCTTCGATACATGGATGCAGATGGCTTTTTTCGTGTTTCCCGCGCCGTGGCTTGAACGCATCGCTACCTTCACGTTTCCAGTCGAGATACCATCGATAGACTCGTGAAAATGATTGCTTCATATCCTGGCAATACTGCTTGATGTCGGATTTCCGAGCATCCTTGCCAAATAATTGCACGACGGGGCTGATCAACGCGGCACGCTCGTCATAGACCTGTTTGTCTTTCTCGAACAGAACGCGAGCTTTTCCTTCGTCATTGGAATCGGTCTTCAACTCGGTCACAAGGCAATGGCTGCTTATGAACTCGTTATCAGGCAACTTATGCACGGGTATAGGCAGCTTTCCCGCGAGAGAAACGGGTGTCGTTTCTACGGGGGAGTCCCAGTCGATTGAAAGCGTGCCGTGATAGATCTTGTGCTTGATGAGGGAAATCACGCTTTCAACAGGGATCCGAGCCTTGGCGCTCATAAGGGCAACGAGCTGTCGGAATGGAATGGAAGATTCTCCAAGAAGAGCCTTCAAGCCGACATCAAATCCATCGAGACCATCATTGAATCCCATCGGGGAGAAATGCTTTGCCGCGACGAGAAGATCCTCGACGTTATCGAGCCGCGTGCAGCGGATCTTGCGTTCCGTGATGATCTGGTAAGTCATCTTATTTCTCTTGCAGAACTGGAAGATCGAATCGAGTCGTCGAATCCAATCATCGTCATCTTTCAAGTCGGCTAATTCTTTCTCTTGCTTAACATCGAAGAGAAACTGGCTCTTGTCCTTGAAGATTGCCCATACATCCGGATAAAATGCGATCGATCTGCCAGATGACGTGGTGTACCAAAGCTCGAACGGTTGTGGCTGCAAATCAATGCAGTTCGGATCGTGATCTAGCAGTTCTAACCACTGGCGCTCCAACTTGGACTCATAATCGAGGCGAAGCCCCTTCAAGTATGACTTCGATGAGGGGATATGCCCACGAACGCTCGTTGCTTTTGGAGGAATATCTCGTGCTTGAGAAGGCCGATCATACGTGTAATCAATGCCCGCGACATTCACATGCTTGGTTTCCGTTCTTTCCATGATAAGTCGCCGATCATAAAAGTATTATTGAGTTGATACTTATCCCAAATATTTGGATCAAGTAGTGATATACTATCTATCCTATTATTACAGAATAATTCGGTTTAATAAAGCTAATTACTTTTATTCTACTCGGTTGAAGTGAGATCTAACCCTCAACTACCGACTATAGAGCGAGCATCATGAAGGAGCTATCTTTTTTACGAATCGCGGGAGTGATCGAGACCCTCTTGTACCTTGCGCGATATTATCCAAATGGCCGCAGGAAAATTGAGATCCGGTCGGATCTCGGACTTAGTCCGTCAACAGCGGTGAAGGCGCAAAGAGCGCTATTCGAAGCAGGGTTAATGCAAGGGATCTCCTTCACAAATGCGAATACCCTCACCTTAACTCCTGAAGGAATTGAGATCGCTCGTTCATTGGGGGATATCCGAAAAGCCACTTGTGATGCTGCTAAAAAAGATATCGTTAAAGACAGCTATATGAAATGGGAGATTCGCAAAGACCAATATATGGATAGCATTGGAAAAAAGAGCAAAAACAAGAAAAAAGGATGCGATAAGTGAGCTATCCATAATAATAGTAAATCTGTAAAGTAGAAAAAGGGGATGAGAATCGATAATAAGTCCGTCCGAACTAAATGCGTATTCTATTCATTTTTGCTCATGTTCCCAAAAGGGTTTTTTTCCGGAGGAACTCATCTTCAGTAATTTCACCCCGTGCCAGTCGTTCCTTCAAAATTGATAAGGAACTAGAAGAGGGCACTTGAGAGACGCTGGGTGTCGATGGTGGTAAACTCCACGAATGAATTTCCGGACGTGGTTCTAATTTGTGATGTAATCCAAGAATGATGGCTCCAAAAATGATCATGATAATGCCATTCAAGCTGTTTGGAAGCGGGAACCCGTCGAACAACGAAAGCCCATTCATAACGATGCCTACCACGAGTGAATAGATACCGGCCGATTTCACGTTTAAATTCCATTCTTCAGGTCGTTTATTGAGCAACACAAGGGATCGGACGAATATAACTAATGAGCTCGCCATTATGCCAATAGAAACGATGAAATAAAAGACTACTGCAGGAAAGCTAGCAGTGATCCACCCGCCGCAATATGCACTGTATTCAGAATAATAGGCGCGTCCGAATCCCACGTAG
>Ga0172366_10002921_pt1 | contig 13461 bp, 7 predicted proteins | sample LakKivSesite69cm_FD_114533 | JGI IMG/M metagenome (GOLD analysis project Ga0172366, IMG submission 114533) | Sediment microbial communities from Lake Kivu, Rwanda - Sediment site 69cm | ecosystem: Environmental > Aquatic > Freshwater > Lake > Sediment | place: Rwanda: Western Province, Lake Kivu... | reverse complement strand
CGACGAGGGCGCCCGTGATGAGCCCGAGGATCGGCCCTCCCGGCAAAGCCACGAGATAGGTACCAACGTGAGAAAGGTCGAGTGCAACGTTCGGGCCGAATGGCACTAGCAGCATCGAGATGAGACCCAGGACAGTACCCAGCGCGGACATCATAGCAACATAGGCTACTGCCTTGGACTTCAGGGTATTTTGGGGCTGGTTTTCTTTGGGGGTTGTTGCGTTTCTCTCTGCCATTGTTATGACCTTGTTTTTTACTCACAATCGAGTAAAACATTTCGAGTTTAATTTCGGGTAATAATGCCGGTTAAAATGATCCGTTGCTTTTAACATCTCATCCACGCATCGACCTACTCACTAATGGAGGGATCGAGCATCGCTCAATGATCAAAATGAAGCGTGTTCAAGTCCGATGGCTGATAGATAATGACATCACCCGCGATTGCTATGCGTGATCAGCCGTGAGCGAGGACATCAAGGCGTTCAAGGAGCTGGCGAAGGCCAGCCCCGAGCAGCTGAAGGACAAGGACATCCAGGCAATGCAGAAGCAAATTCTCGCCCTGGTCACCGATCTCGGCGAAAAGGGCGAGAAAAAACTGGATATCCTCGGGGAATTCCTCGTGAAGTTGCACGCGGTCGACAAGGACGTGTTTTTCAAGACGATCGCCCCGCTCCTCGACTTCGTCCGCAACAACCCGAAGGTCGACATCTTCTCGCCCATGCTTACGCGGAAGGCGTTCACGACGAGGGACCTGACCGCCGTGTTCCAACGGGCGTTCAACACGGGCGCGCTATCCATCTTCGATCTGGAGACCTTCTTGCCCAGGGCCGCGACGAAGACAAAGCAAGCGCTCTTGCTTGGTCGCATACTCAAATCATCCTCCGAAGGCGTGATGCAAGACACCGTCTGTGACCAACTTGCCAAGCTCGTGCTGCCCGCGGACATGCCGTCGCTCGACCCCGCCAGCATGATGGACATGGGGTTCCTCGATCGCATGATGCAGTCGATCGGCTTGCTCGGCATGCTGTACAAGCAGAAACTTCCCGTGGCACCCGTCATCAACCGCATCGGCGAGCAGCAGGGGCCCCAGGTGGCAATGTTCGTGCTGCTGATGCTCGGGCAGGCATTTATCGACGAGGACGGGATCCAGGCCATCTTGCGCGATATGGACAACGAGGTGTTCGCGAACATGTTCAACAACGCGAGGAGGATGATGGGGGACATGATGCAAGGCATGGCGGGGAAAGGGATGCCCGGCATACCCCCCGCGCCCGGCGGGGCGCTGCCTGGCTTGCGATTGCCGAAGGTACCCGGCAGTTCCCTCCTCGCCCGCATCCTTGCGAAACTTATGGGATTCTTCGGGCGATTCCGGCGGTCGTGAGAACAAGCCCGAGGAATTGGATAGATTTGGTAGACTGAATTGAAGATGCCCGCTATCGCTTCAGGATCTTCCTCGCGGGATCGACCGGACCTTGCTTCTCGTACTTGGCCTTCACGTCAGCGAGGTACGCGTGCAAGGAGCCCCCGGGCTCGAACAACGCGGGCCGGAGCCGCCGCAGCTCCTCGAGCAGGGGTAGCACGTGGTTGATCGTCGCTCGTTCCGTCCCGTCCGACTTGGCCATCATATACGCGACCGATTCTCTACATTCCTGTGCGATGTTGATCGCGAACGCGTTGAGCGTCTCGGGCGTCAAGGGGGCACCGACGAGAATCGGTATCGATCGCCGCGTGGCACCGCACGGGCTCTCGACGGTCGTTCCCGCGCTGGCGATGCGCGTCCCCGACGGGTCTAGCGTTATCTGGTACTTGGGCAGGCCGAAAGCCCTTGCAAACGCGTCGATGGCCGTGATCCCGGTCACGGGCTCCAGATGGCACATGGTCGAGGGCATGAAGGCGTCCGGGTTGACGTCGCGGGCCTGCTGGAGGAGGCCACGCCCCAGGTCGATGGCGACGAGGAGCGGCTTGCCGATGCCGGCCAGCTCGAGGTTGATGTCCGGGTGCGTAACGTACGAGATGATCAGGTCGGCGCCTTGCATGCGCTCGCGGGCGCCGGGCGGGAACTCGTACTCGTCGATGATCTCCCGCGGGTTCCTTGGCTCCACGAGCACCATCGAGACGTCGCTGAACTTGTCCTTGATGGTTTCGACTACCCGGTCGCCGAACTTGCCATCGCTCAATATGATGATTCGAATCTGTTCCGCCTCTTCAGTGTCGATGCGTTAGTGTTCTAAATGGTGGCGTGTATCCTGCTGCATCACGTACCGCATCGCGTTGAGCTCCGCTGCTTCCTTGTCCGCGTCTTCCCAGGGCGTCCGGAACCTGTCCTTGATGGGGGATAGCTTGAAACCGAGTCTTGCGGCTTTGTAAAACAGCTTGACGAATGGCTTGCTCGGGCCGGTTAGTGAAACAGCGTTCCCGTAATGCTCGAGCCCCCGAGAATCCATCCCGCCGAGGAATGCATAGGTGAAGAAGATCACGACCGGGAACAGCGCGAACAGCAGCACCAGGTCGCTAGCGATGAGGGCGATAGTTATGCCGAGCGACCCGGCGGTTTCTGCCCACACGTAATTGAGCATCTCCACGAGCAAGAGATCGACCGGGATGAGGGGTAAGGTGGCGAGGGAGCCTGCCACGAGGGTCTGCCAGAGGTTGACGTCCACGGGCACGCATTTCTTGTGGACGAGGCCAAATTCCACGAACGTGATCACGATGTACGCGGGGATGTCGTGCAAGATGTAGAGCGTGAGCAACGAGGTTTCACCAAACATGTTCCGGAACCCCCAAGGCGAGAGGAACAAGAATACCGTGAGCATCTTGGTCACCTTCTCGGACACGATCCCCCACGTTCGGTACTCGGGCTTGTTCACGGCCTGGCACACGTCAGCGCCCATGACCGCGGGTGTAACCAGGAGGCGGGGCAGGATATAGATCGGAATGATGACCGATGTGTAGGCGAAATTGCCGCCGAGCTTCTCGAACACCGGGGGAATCAAGATCGTGATTTGCAAGGCCAGGAAAAAGGCCAGGAACCACCAGGAATTAATAAATTGGGTGATGGAGTATTTTGCAAGAGCTTTTTTGCCGTTATTGAACGATTCGGAGATAAGTGAGCTGTAGTTATATTTCGTGCCAACGATACTTGCAATATCCTTTGATAATTGCACTAATCCAGTGATAAAGACATAATTCGGGAGCCAGGATACCATCATGACTAACGTGATGTATTCCGTTGCCGCCGAGATGACCGTGGAGCCGAGCAACTTAAACCCGTAAGCCAAGCTCTCCTTGGCGACGTCGCGGCCGAAATCGGGGACACCCGCGTCCCTAAGGCGGATGCCGTAGGGTTTCAAGACTTTCGACAAATACCGGCCTGCGAGCGCCATCGCGATGAAATCGTCGATGTATCGGCCGATGATGAAGCCGATCGTGGCGCCGTAGAGCTCGCCGAGGGCGGGATCTTGCGAGCCGATCCAGCGTCCAAGGATGATGGCCACGAGCGATGTCACGGTCTCGAAGACAATCGTCTGCACCAAGTCAACCACGTTCGCTTTATCGAATCGCTGGTATCCCTTCAACGTGCTATTAAACGCGCCAAGCATGCCTGGGAATTGCGTGAGCGAGTACGTGAGGAAAAACCACATGGCGTAGTTCAAATTCGTGTTCACGACGGTCGTGAAGCAGAAGACGGCGACGACGGTCACCTGGACTGAGCCCGTGAACATTTGAAACCAAATAAAGAACTGAATGTATTTCAGGGCCTTCCGCGGGTTGATCTCGCCGTATTGTGCGACATATCGCTCGCACGCTGGCCCGGTCGCTACATCCATTACTGAAAAGAACAATCCGAAATAATTGACAACCAAGCTCTGGTAACCGAACGCGTCCGGGAAGGGTAAAATCACGCTGGGCAAGAGCCACGAGTACATGAGCAACGCAGGAACTGCCGCGAGGAGCAAGAACACGTAATTGAACCAGAAACTTGCTATTGGCCGCTGAATGTTAATAACATGCCAGTAGGAGGTTCCGCCCTTAGTATCCTCCACGGGGGCGATGTCTCTCGTATTGTTCACGATATTGCCTTTCGCGGGCCCATCTTGGCGCTCGTGTGCGTCGTTCGTCATCATTCACCTTCACGATAGCGGGCACGGAAAACAGTAACGGCCTACGCATCAATGCTTGATGCCCAGGTCTTCGAGGTAGACCAGTATCTCCTCGTAGATCCCGTCCTCGATGGTCTTCAGCATCTTCTCGCCGACCTCGGGGCCACAAGCAGCCATGTCCCGCATTCCTGGTGGCCAGGTCCAAACTTCTGGTTCTTCGCTCACGGGATAATCGATCTTGTCATCATCAGGCAATTTATACTTCTTTATCTGTAATGACCCGACATGTAGTGCTTGTTCATCAACGAGCTTCACGCCGTATTCTTGACCGATGCGCCACAAGAGGGCCGTTTCCCCGGGGCCTGCATGGCTCATGTCCTTGGTAACACCTGGTGCCATCTGCGGGTAGACGAAGCCAAGCAATTCGACCGGCGCCGAAATTGCCGCCTTCATTTCCGCCAATGCGTCGGCGCGGCCACGCTCGATGGCACGCGCTTGCCATTTCCCGCCGTGGCCCGATATGAGCAAGATGAGCCGAAAGCCAAGCTTGATGAATTCCCGGAAGAGGTTCTTGTACACGCGGTATGCGGTTTCTCCATCGACAACGATGGAGCCGGGATAATGGATGTAACCATACGTACCGATCCAGCACGTTGGCATGATAAGCCCGTCCCCGAGCCGCTCGATCACGCGCTCGCAGATGCGTTGGCTCGCCAACCCGTCCATGCCAAGAGCGGTTTGTGGCCCGTGCCACTCCATTATCCCGATCGGCTGGATCACGACCGGGAACCGCGTGATCGCCTCTTGCAACGATTTCAACGTTTGATATTCGTAACGAAACTTGTTATTGACCATGTATCCACCTCGCTGGGTGAGAATAAAAAACGTTCATGAGCCGGATCCCATCGCCGCATCGTCGGAGGAATTCGTTGCCCTCCACAAGTGATGGTCATGTTTCTGACGGTCAAGTTATAAACGTGGCTAGATAATTTCTGAACCAACCAATATCGCGAACTCGTGCGTTCAATCTTGCACGATCTATTCCAGTTCATCATGATTTTCCATCATCGACTCGAGGAATGACAAATGCCAGGAATATTCCATGCGTGCTTCGGCTTTACCATCGGGCTGCTCGTTTGGAAGCTGACCGAGGGAAAAAACGGCGAGAAGCGGTTCAGCATCCCGTTGATCTTCGTTTTCGCGTTGAACAATTACATTGGCCCTGATCTCGGCGGGGTTTTCAAAGATATAGGCGAGGGATTGAATTCTCTTCCAATGATAGCATTGGGGAACGCGATCCACTCGTACGCGGGCTTCTTCCTTTTCGCCTTGCCATATGCAGTGGGATGGTACTTGATCTTGCTCGGAATCGAGCGGGTAAGGGTTAAGAACGTGGAAAAAACGAGCACCGCTGGTAGCGAGCCCCTCCTCCACGCTTCCTACCCGAAAGTGCTACTTATGGTCATCAGTGGTGGAATTATGCATCACTTCGTCGATTGCATCGGCCACGTGCTCAAGAACCCCGTTTCTGGCGTCTACTACCCGATTGGTCGGTTCATCTTGATCCCCGATCTATCCCTCGACTATTGGATAGCCTATGCGGTTACAATCGCGATTCCCGCGATAGCCTCGGTGGCCTACCTTGCTGTCGGCACCCGCCAACGCCGCTTCGCATTGCAGGAGAAGATTTTCTCGGCGTTCACGAAGGAGACCGCCTGGGCTGCATTGTTCGTCGGCATCGTCGTGCTGAACGTTGGACTAATGTACGGTTTAATGGCATGGGGAAACCTCGTGAAGGTAACGGATGGCAATGTGAACTTCTACCTCGGCAACTTACTTCGTGCTTCAAGGATGCTCGACGGGTCGGCCATCTGGTGGATCGCCGCCACGACCGCCCCGACGCTGGTCCTATTCTTCTTGTGCTACGCCAAAGCTTGGCGGTTACGCATCGCTGGGGCAACGATCCGCGCCGACATGTTCGTCCTACTCTGTTATGTCGCGGCACTGTTGGTTGGTTACGCCTTGCAGCCCGTGATCGGCAACATATCGGGCTCCGAGGCAGATGCCGGGGCGCTCGTGTTCACGTGGTCGACGGTCGGGAGCGCGCTGCTCGCATTTTTCATCGCGCGGGATTTTTCACCACCGAAACGGGAACCGGCCACTGGCGCGTGATCGACCTTCTGGACGATCCACATTCTTTACTATCCACATGATCGCCGGCCTTCGAGTACATGTTCCCCAGCGACAAGTTTTATCTGAGATTGCCCCCTCCAGGTTATCATTCCTTCTTCGATCTGTTGCAGTGCGATCTGGACATGGACAAGCTGGCCGCGGCGCGCCTCGGGAAGTGGAAGAACGCGTTGCTCGACACGAGTATGGTGAACAAACAGCTCAACTTTCGACCCACGCAGAAGACGAACGTGGAAGTCATCTTCCCTGACTTCCAGCAAGCCGTAAAGAACTTCATCTTGGTTGGCAGCGAGGCAGAGTTCATGCCCGTGTTCAGCTCCAAGGGAAAAGCGGGGTCTGAAGAGCAAGTGGAGTCGCCCGAGGCACCGATCGAGTCGGTTAACTCCTTACACGCGGCAGCCATCGAGAAAGCAAAAAACAAGGCACGGGTCACGAAGGACATCATCACCAACCGCACGGACGATGACTTGCAGTTCGTCCTACGCCACTTGTTCCGGTCCTCCAAGTCCTTCGAGGAGGAGAAGGGCATCAACATCTTGTACCTCGCTTTTGGCCTGCTGCGGTGGGCTGACAAGGGCGCCGAGGGGACGACGATCTACTCCCCGTTGCTGTTGACCCCGGTCACGCTGGCCCGCGCGTCGATCATCGAGCCATTCAAGGTCGTGCCGACCGAGGACGAGACGTTCGTGAACCCGACGATCAAGGAGAAGATGCGGGCGGATTTCGGCATCGCGATTGAGGACCTGCCGGCCGACTACGACGCGGAGGCGATCGACGCGTTCTTCTCGTCCATCGAGCAAAAGATCGCCCGGAGGGGGTCGTGGGGCATCGAGCGGCGCGTGTTCCTCGGCACGTTCTCGTTCTCCAAGATCATGATGTTCAACGACCTGGCGAACAACGCGGAAACGTTCCTCGACCACCCGATCATCAGCTGCTTTGCCTCGCAAACGCCGTATGTCGAGCCTCCCGAGCACGCGATCGCGGACGCGGAGTGGAACGACGAGCTCCCGCCCGACGCGTCGTACACGATCCTCGACAGCGACTCGAGCCAGTTCAAGGCCATCCAGAGCGCCAAGAAGGGCTCGTCCATGATCATCCACGGCCCGCCGGGCACGGGAAAGAGCCAGTGCATCGCCAACATCATCGCCGACTGTATCGCCTCGGGCAAGAAGGTCCTGTTCGTGTCGCAGAAGATGGCAGCGCTGGAGGTCGTCCGCAAGCGGCTCGAGGAGCGCGGCATCGGGCGGTTCTGCCTCGACCTGTTTTCCCACAAGGCGAACAAGACCGACCTCCTCACCGCGATCATGAGAAACGCCCGGTTCACGCTGGAGAACGACCAGGTGAACATGAACGCGTACGAGGAACTCCGCACGACGCGGGAACGGCTCAACGATTACGTGGCCAAGCTGCACACGCCCGTCGGCAAGGGTGGCCTGACCATCTACCAGGTCATCGGGGAACTGGCGAAGCTAGGATCGGTTCAAGAGCTGGACGCGGTCATCCCCGCCCCGCAAGACCTCACCAGCACGGACAGGGCGCGCATCGAGGACGCCATCGCGCAGATCGACGCTAACAGGATGGAGGCATATTTCCAGCACCCATGGGCCAGGTCATCTATCCAGACCAACGAGGGCGTGCTGTTCGAGACGATCCCCGAAGGGGTCAAGGCGATGAAGGCGACCGTCGTGGCCCAGCAGCAACGCGTGGATGCCTTCAACACCCGGAGGGTCTGCCTTCCCATCAAGAGCCAAGAAGACCTCGATTCGTACAAGGCCTTTTTTGAGCGGTTCACGAGCCAGGCATTGTGCATCGACGCCGCTGAACTGCGCAGTAACTTCCAGTACAAGTATGCGTCCCCCGCTCGGGCTCTCTCTGGATCGTACAAGAAGGACAAGAAACTCGCCGAGAGCGGGATTCGCGTCCTCCGCTCCACTGACTACGAATTCCTCCTGTCCTCCCTGGAGGACATGGCGTTCCACCAGGCGAAGATCATGCGCGGGACCGTGGCCAGCCAGGCCGAGGCCCGCGAGATCAAGTCGAACATCGACGAGATCGGCGAGGCCCAGGTTGCAATCGCGGATCTACAAAAGAAGCTGGGCGCGCTCAATTTTTCCTCGTTCGACGCGGGTACCGGCCTCTGGGACCAGCTGGCCAATGCCCTGGAATACTGGGAATCCGTGATGAGCCAGCTGGAGGACTGGCTCGACTTGCACGTGGCGCGGGACAAGCTGCGTGCCTACCATGTCGAGGACTTCTACGACAAGCTGCGGGGCAAGAAGCTGGCCGGGATCGACCTGGTCGCGACCTGGCAGAAAACGTTCTACCAGCAATGGTTGGCGCACGCGTCCGCCCAGATCCTAAACATCAAGAACTTCAAATCATCCTATCACGAAGCCTTGATCCAGAAATTCATCGAATACGACAAGCAGTGCATCGACGCCAACACGGTTCGCCTCGCCAAGCGGATCAAGGACGGAATGCCCGCTCTCGACGTCGCGGCGTCGATGCGGAGCTCCGAGATGGGCATCCTCGAACAAGAGTCGCGCAAGAAGCGCAACGTGAAGCCCATCCGTCAAATCCTGTCAGCCACGAAAAACATCACGGCGTCGCTCGCGCCTTGCTTTATGATGTCCCCGCTCTCGGTCGCGGCCTATCTCCCGATCGAGGCATTCAACCAGTTCTTCGACGTCGTGATCTTCGACGAGGCATCCCAGGTCTGTCCGGAGGACGCGATGGGGGCGATCTTACGCGCCAAGCAGCTCATCGTGGCGGGCGACGAGAAGCAAATGCCCCCCACGCGGTTCTTCCAGGCGGAATTGGACGCGGATAGCGAAGAAGAAGATGTCCCTATATTCGAAAGCTTGCTCGACGAATGTGCCACGGTCGGGTTGACCAACTTCTTGCTTAGATGGCACTACCGATCGAGAAAGGAGAGCTTGATCGCGTTCTCGAACCTTAACTTCTACGACAACAACCTCGTGACGTTTCCCGACAACGGCCGCCACAAGAGCGAGCAAGGCAAGCCGGTGCAAGAGCCGGGGGTGCAGTTCGTCCACGTGCCCGAGGGCAGGTATACCCGCCAGAAGAACCCTATCGAGGCCCAGGTGGTCGCGCGGGCTGTCATCGATCATTTCAAGGCCAACCCTGAATGCAGCCTCGGCATCGTGGCCTTGGGCATCACCCAGGAGGAGGTTATCCATAACGAGCTCGAAAAGATCTACAAGGGTGATCCATCGCTCGAGCAGCTCGTAAAAACCCAGAAGCAAGAACCGTTGTTCATAAAAAATCTCGAGAACGTGCAAGGCGACGAGCGCGACGTGATCTTCATCTCCATCGGCTACGCGAAGAACGAGGCCGGGGCGCTGCACCTTAACTTCGGCCCGATCAACAAGTCGGGCGGTGAGCGCCGCTTGAACGTGGCGATCACGAGGGCGCGATACCTCGTCAAGGTGTTCTGCTCGTTTTTGCCCGCGGAGGTCGACCTCAAGCGTTCCAGTTCCCCGTCGTTCCACAAGCTCATTCAATACCTCGAATACGCGCGGACCGGTGACCTGGCTTCTGTAACTAGTTCCAAAGCCGGTTCGATGTCCTTGCTCGAGGGCCCGCTTGAAGAAGACGTCTATAGCGCCTTGACTGCGAAGGGATTCGTCGTGGACAAGCAAATCGGGTGTTCAGGTTACCGGATCGACCTCGCCATCGTCAATCCAGACAAGCCATCGGAATACGTCCTCGGGGTCGTGTGCGATGGGCGCTCGTACCGGGCCGGCGAGACCGCGCGGGACCGCGACCGGCTACGACAACAAGTGCTCGGGGGCCTCGGGTGGCGGTTGTTCCACGTGTGGTCGCCCGACTGGGCGAACAAGAAGGAGGATGTCGTCGCCAAGATCGAGAAACTCGTGGGGGACATCCGGAAACGGGGCACCCAGGCGGGTAAAGGTAGCGGCGTGATGGGTGCTAGTCCAGTTTCTGGTCTTGGAAGTAGCGTCGTTGCTCGCATTAGTGCTGGTGCTGCTCCTCGTATGAAGACTTCCCCCGTTCCACGTGCTGAAGCTGTAATAAGCGTTCCTCCTGCTGAACCTGCCGCTGGCGCTGCCGCCGTTCCTCGTGTCGAACATACCACTGACACTACTGCTCGTGCCAGCGCGGATTCAAGAACTGACATTGCTTCTGGAACGGTTGTAGATGAGGTTCCTCGTCCTGGTCCCGTTACAAGTCCCAGTTCTGGTACCAGTTTAAGTACCGTTCCAGCTGTCGCTACCGATCGTGCCGTGAGCGCCAAGCAGCCATCACCGGCTCCTGTAGCCCCTAAATACGTCGACAGGTTTGAACCCGAAAAGCAAGCTCCAGCTCGCCCCCCGGCAGGTGCCGACATCGAGGCCCTCTGCAAGCGGTTGATCCAGTCCGGGTTTTGTGTCCCGTACAAGGAATTCACGACCCGCGGGGGAAACATCGAAGACTTTAACCGGAGCGCGGAGGTGCGCGAGCAGCTCGTCATGCGGATCCTGGAAGTAGAGGGCCCGATCCATCACGATTTGCTGGTCAAGAGGATCCAGGCCTATTACGACGTCAAGGTGCTGGGCAAGAACCTCAAGGAAACCATCAACGACACGTTGTTGCTCGTGCCGCGCCTGGACGAGTTCTATTATCCTGCCGGTTACAAGCCCGGAGGCGTTCGGATATGCGTTGATGGAACCGAGGACCCCAGGGAAATGGGCCAGATCCTCCCGCAAGAAATTCGCCGGTGCATGGCGATGCTCGTGAACGAGGCCTTGAGTATGGAGGCCGACGAGCTCTTCACGAAGGTGGCCCGCGTGTTCGGGTACAAGCTGTTAAAGGAGGTCAACAAGCAATTGCTTAAGGTCCAGCTCGACGCATTAGTCGCCGAGGGCCTGGTCGCGGTCTCTGACAACACGGTGACGAACGTGCGGAAGGATGCCTGGAAGGACGCGACGTTTGGGTTTATGACGACCCCAAAAGCCTTGAAAACGCGGGAAGGGACGTGCAAGCGATGTTCGCTCGTGAAACAGAAGCCGGGCCGAACGGTTCGAAAGGGAGACACCACCATTGTCAAGCCGCCGTGTCTAATTTGTTCGATAACGGAGAAGGAAACGCCGGAGGACTCGTGGTGCAAGGAATTCAAGGCAAGTTGAAGGCTTGACCAGGAAATTCCCAAGTGGCTTCGTGGACCTTCTTGATCACGTTTTATAAAGCTAAAGGGGATAATTACACATTCGAGAAGATCTTTAAGCCCTACCCGCATTGTTGAATCCCGAGTGGTCGAATCGTGAGCGCACTGAAGAGAAAACTGTATCTGAGCCTCATCGAGCATCCCAAGCTGGTCTTTTCCCAGGTACTGAAGGGGATAAAATGGCAAGACGGAAACGTGTACGAGGACCACCAGAACACGCACATCTATATTATTCCCGCGGACATCTTTCCAGAAATTCGCATCGAACTCAGGAACACGGTTGGGAAAAAACTCGCCAGGAACTTGCTCTATAGCCTAAACCAGTTGAGCGCGGATACCGTTATCAAGGATGCCATCGACCAGGAATTCAAGGGGAAGGATCTTTTCAAGTATTTCTGCGCGGTCATGTCGCTATTCGGTTGGGGCTTCGCAGAGCACATCGATTTTGACCCCTCTGTTGGCGGTCTAGTTACTATCACCCACTTCCCCCAATCGAGCACGACGCAACCAGAACCTGTGCACGATGATTTCGCCGGCATCATTGCCCGCGCACTCGCTCTCACCTATGAAAAGAAGTACGAAGTCAAGGAAACGAAATGTTGTGAAATGATGGGCACCGGGCCAGAATGCACGTATCAAATAACTCCCCTCAAGGAAGGCACGCAAACACTGGGATCCAAGGTCGACGTGAAGCATTTTGAGAAACTTGACGCGAAGAACATCGTGAACCCCGAGGATTTCGACAAGCTCATAGACCAGATGGCGATGCCCGAGAACGGGGTGTTGATGCTCGGCGAGAAGGACTCCGCCAAGCGCGTCGTGATCAAGGACGTCGAGTCCATCAATTCAATGTTCTTGAAAACCGCTGACCTCATCGGCTGGAAGACGATAGGTCCGATCCTGTTCCGTGTCGGTCGAAACCACTTGCTCAAGGACATCGGAAGCACGAGCAGGATGGACGTCGAAGCCATCAAGATTTATCTCCACAAGCTCACGTTGTACGGGTGGGGCATCTTCGAGATCAAACAGACGGGGGAAGGCACGTATCAGGTGGTGCTTACGAAAAATCCCTTCACGGCGGGCTTTCCGGTGCAGCAAGCAGCTACTGATTACTTGATCGGGGGCTTCCTCAGCGGCATGTTCGAGTCACTCGCTTGCGGGCGCGTGACCGTCAAGGAAATCGAGTGCTCGGCAAAGGGCGACGGCCGATGCCTCTTCGAGGTTTCGGTGCCCGCCAGCAGGTAGAAAAGGAGGTTGGACTCTAACCGCGAGGTACGCGACGAGATGGCACGGCACCGTGCACGTATGCAGCAGCGTCGGCGCCACGCCGCCGAAATCGTGGTCGTTACCTCGAGATTCCTGGTACTGTGTCCAAGTGTGACTTACAGTCGGTAAGTTTAATTTCGCTCGTAGCCAGGATATTCTTGCCCCGATGACGAGCCAGGATAAGTCAGAGCCTCATGGCTAAGGCGGTGATGAATTATAGTTACTCGGAGGGGCTTTCTTTCTTTTATATTACCCCGATCGTGAAATTGACAACGTTTTTTGAAGATTGATTTGATCGGCGGGCTCGAAACGGTAGGTCGCAGTGACATGGTAAATCCGACCAATTGGCAAGTCAGCACGAGCCGGCTCTTCGCGCCGCTTGCCGATCCTCGGAAAATCCTTCTCGGATCCGAGGCTGGTTGCAAAACATTAAATACGATGGGCGTGCCCTCCCACGTGAAAGAAGCAGCTTTAAATAATAACATTTACTGGACTTTCAAAGATATCCCTTATATGCTTTCCCAACAAAGGCTTTTACCGAATCAACAAGGCGTATCCCTGCGTGTCTCAACTATAAGGTTGATAATTCTTTGCCATCATAAATATTCGCCCCCGCCCCAGATACACCATTGTATGCCCGTATAGTAATGAATTTATTTTGCACTACGATAAATTCGAGCCGTGTATGGTTTCAAATCTGATGATGCTAGCGCAATGG
>Ga0172366_10002919_pt1 | contig 13462 bp, 9 predicted proteins | sample LakKivSesite69cm_FD_114533 | JGI IMG/M metagenome (GOLD analysis project Ga0172366, IMG submission 114533) | Sediment microbial communities from Lake Kivu, Rwanda - Sediment site 69cm | ecosystem: Environmental > Aquatic > Freshwater > Lake > Sediment | place: Rwanda: Western Province, Lake Kivu... | reverse complement strand
GCGTGTCCGGCCTTGAGCATCGGTGCGCTCTTGGATGGTCGGCATGGTGATGGCCTCGAATCGACAGACGATGCACGACCGGTGGACTGCTGTCGTGCGTGGCGGCTTCGCAGGGATCGCCCAGACTTGGGCCGCACTGTCACTCCGGCATCGTCTCTTCCCAGATTCGGATGATGAACACTATCCATGACTCTGTGCGTAGCAGTAGTGCTCTCAGATCGTTGTCTGTCAGACCCGGATCAGGGCTGTGCAGCCGGTTGAACACCCTGAAGAGCTTCTCCACCACATGAACGTCTTGGGCGGCAAATGCTGTCAATGGACCATAATTGACACCTCGGCAGATGTACTCCACCTGCGCAATTCGCTTGGGTTTGCCATCATCGTGCAGGTACTTGTCACTACGCTCCGGAATCCACTCCAGCACACTGCTTTCTGGCGCGAGAGCATTCAAGAGCCCCGTGCAGACTTCTCTCAGCGAAACCAGTACATGGCGTGCTCGATCGCGACTACCGCTTCGGACGGCGTCCATAGCGCCAGCGTATGCTTGGCCTAGCTGAGTATCAATGCGTCGTAGCAGCGCCGTGCATGAGGATGCCTCGTCCTCGGCTTCAGCGACGATGGGGAGAGACGCCGAGTCCTCCTCAGCCGCGCCGGCCACCACGTTTAGGGTGCGGCCTGTGAGAAAGACCTCTCTGCTCGCGCTAGGAATAGCGAAGGACGGGAGCGCCACATAGTCACGAACTGACACCACTGAGTTCGCAAGGCGACGGTAGCTCTCTGAGAAGTCGTCAAGCGCGCTCCGAAAACGGGTCACGAACGGATCGGGTAGCACGAGGGCGCTGCGAAGCCGACCAAAGTCTACACCGGCAAGGAATCGCTCAGCCACGAAGGCCCGCCGAGCCGATTCCGCCAGCGATAGCGCCGCAGACGCTCTGACGTATTCTAGGACGTCTTTCATGGGGCGCGTAGCGTCATACCACGACCGATGAACACGCTGCATCTCGAGCGCGAGCTGCGATCGCAGGCCTACCTGCTGGGCAACGTCCGTCAAGTGTCTACCGGCCTCGGCGATTGCCGCCGATTTGAGAGCGGACAGGTTCGCAAGCTGGAGGAAACGTTCACGCTCGCCCTGTATCTCCCGTATCAGGGCGAGGGTGCCCTGCATTTCCTCGTAAAACGTCAGCTCTGGGGGTCTTAGCGTCTGGAGCATTCGGTTCAGGCTCGCGAAATGCTCTTGGACCGGTGAGAGCGAGGACATAGGGCTAGGGGGGCGTTGGCCGTCACGGACCCCGACTACCGGCGCTTGATTCATCCTCAGCACGATTCCACGACCACGTCTCAGCGATATACCTTGCCGTCTGGCCTTTGCCCGTACCGCTTGCTCTGTCCGGCCGAGGCTCAGAGCGATGTCAGAGACCCGTGTCTTCTTCGCCGCCAACTCCTTCAGTCGGGCGGCTTCTTCCTCCGTCCAAGCTCTCCCGTGCCTCAATAGGTTGCCTGCCACATCTGCGATCCTCCATGTTACGGGCTGTCTACAGTTCGTGCCAGTGGGCTGTTCAGCCGCCGAGGTTCCATCGGTGTTCATAACGATGACAAACCAGACAATTCCACCAAAGTGTACGCCGAGCCGTGCCAGATGCCAATAGATCAGACGGAATGATCATGTTGTTTTAACATAATACGTTGAAAATTCGGTTGATGTGTGTTATCAATGTTCACGTGGCACACTGATGGTGCATCGGGTATTCATGTGAAAGCCACAACAGGCCACGTGAAGCAGCGAATCAGCACGAGAGGAAGTCGCAGCCGGAACGGCACTCTTTTTCGCGAATTGTGCCGTGAGTGTGCCATGAAACGCTCGCGTGCCCGAAGCAGGGGAATTCTAGCAGATAGAGAGGAAACAACAAGGCCCCCATAAACATGGCATTTACGGGGGCCTTTTCTCTGGAGCCAACGGTCGGACTCGAACCGACGACCTGCTCATTACGAGTGAGCTGCTCTACCAGCTGAGCTACGTTGGCTTGCGAACACTTCGCTTACGCTTCGTGTTCGGTTGGCGAACCTTGGCAGGTCCGTTGCGAACCCTAGCGGGTTCGTGGCAAACCCTGACAGGTCGTGGCGAACACTCCGCTTACGCCTCGTGTTCACCGGGTGTGCGCGGTTACAGGTGCGCCTTGACCTTGGCTTCGAGCGTGCCCTTCGGCACCGCACCGATGACCTGGTCAACCACCTTGCCTTCCTTGAAGAACAGGAGCGTCGGGATGCTGCGGATGCCGAACTGCCCGGCGTACCGTTGATGCTCGTCCACGTCAACCTTGACGAACTTTGCCTTGCCGTCGTACGCCTCGGCAAGCTCTTCCATCACCGGCGCGATCATCCGGCAGGGGCCGCACCAGACCGCCCAGAAATCCACGACGGTGAGCGTATCGCTCTTGATCACTTCCTGCTCGAACGTATCATCGGTAACCGCAATAGGCTTTGCCATACCACCTATCCTCTCACTCTACGGCGCACATCCGACTGTGCGTATCTCCGCACGCCGGTCGCTGAAGGCCTATAAGTGTACCATGGGAAAAGATCGTTCGTCAAGGCTTCATCTGCGCCGAAAGCTGACAGATCAGGCCGTCCAGGACCACCTCCGGCGGCGACCATCCGTTCTTGATCGCGCTCTCCGCCGCAAGCGCAAGGCGGAACCCCGTGCGGATGCGGTCAAGTTGCAACGCCCTGGCCTGCCTGAGGTATTTGTCCAGGATGAAAGGCCGGAACTCGCCCAGAAGCTCCCCAAGGTCATTCTCGCGTTTGCGCCGGATGAGGTCAATCGTCGTGCGCAACGTCTGCCAGTGCCGCACGATCATCCCGACGAGGTAGGCCGGGTGCTGGTCGGCCTGCATCATGCGGTGGGCGATCACGAGTGCGCCTGCCGGGTCGGGCTTTGCGATGCAGTCGGTGAGTTGATAGACCGTATCGTCGCGGGTGATCCCGACCACCGCCTCCACGTCGCTCACGTCGAGCGTCGTGCGCGGGAGGACGTAGAGCGCGAGCTTTTCCACCTCACTGGCGGCGCGGTATACGTCTGAGCCGACGTACTCGACGAGCAACTGTGCCGCTGCATCGGTCATGGCGACGCCCTGCATCTTCGCCCGCCGCTCCACCCACGAGACGAACGCCTTCCCCTTCGGCAGCGAAAGCGTGAACACAGTGGAGTGTTCCATGAGGGAGGAGACCCATCGTTTCCTCCCGTCGAGCTTCTCGGCGAGCAGGAGGAGCAGCGCGGTGGGCAGCTCACCCTTCGCCAGGCGCGCAAGCTCTGCGCCGACTTCCTCACGCGCCTCCTCCAGCCCGCGAACGACTACCACGCGGACCTCTGCGAGCACGGGATACGCCATCGCCGCCCCGGCAATCGCTTCGGCGGAACACTCCCGCTCGTCGGCGCGGAAGGCTTCGTAGTTGAAGGCCCGCGTCTGCTCGTTTGTGAACTCCGCGACGACGTGCGCGGCCACCTCCTCCTGATCAAGCCCGTTCTCGCCGAGGAGGAGATAGGCCCCTGGCCCGCCGGACCGGATCGCATTGAGCACTTCGTCGGGGTTCTTGCTCTCGATGGAAGCGCGTCGGCGTCGTTCGGGCATCGCGGGTCACATCTCCTTGAAGTCGGCGTCTTCGATCTCAGGCTTCTTCGGCGGCAGCGCCTTTCTGGGTGGACGATAGCCCCGCACAAGACGCACCACGTTGCGAATCACCAACCCCAGGACGCCGAAAGCGATGAGCAACAGCAGAAATCGCCACCACATATCCCTCACTCCTTCACGCTGCGTTCCGCAAAGACCTTTCTCGTCGCAGCGTCCACAGAAGAAGTGTCACGAAAAGGAGCGTTGCGCACAAGAGGATACCCCACATTCCCCCGGCGCATCGGTGGGCAATGCCGAGGGCCGCTCCTCCGGCCAGGAAAGCGCTAGCGAGGGCGATGCGGATGACGACCTGATCGTGACGCAGACCTGAGATCACCAGTCGCTGGTAAAGATGGCTCCGGTGCGCCTGCCATACCTTCTCTCCACGGATCAGACGGCGGATGAAGGTGTAGATTCCGTCGGTGAGGAAGAACCACAGCGCGAGCGCGACGAGGAGGATCATGTCGCTCTGCCGTGCTCCTGGGAGATGAAACGGCACTGCCGCGAAGAAGAAACCTAATGCGGCGGCCCCGACATCGCCCATGAAGACTTTGGCCGGATGCCAGTTGTGTATGAGGAATCCCGCGCACGCTCCTGCAAGCGCCAGAGCTGCTGGCGCGAGCGGACCGGAGAGGTCGGCCAACGCAATTGCCGCGCCCCCGATCAGCCCCTGGGTGGCGGCGTAGCCGTCAATCCCGTCGAGAAAGTTGTAGACGTTCGTTACCCCGACAACCCAGAGCAGTGCGAGTGGGAGCGCGAACGGCCCGACGGAGAAATCAAGCGGAGGAGGCAAGGGGAACAGCGAAAATCTCTCCGCAGGAACCACGACCAGCGCCGCCGCCGCGAATTGCAGCAGCAGCCGGACCGTCGCCGGAAGCCCTCTCACGCGGTCGTCCGCAAACCCGACTGCGGCCATAAGCGCCGTGCCTGCGAGAAGACGCCATGGGGGAACCGGTGCCGACAGGAAGCACGCCGCCACAAGCCCCGCAGCCAGCCCGGCAATGATCCCCAGCCCGCCGCCACGAGGAGTGGGAACAATATGGGACGAGCGGGAGGTCGGCTGGTCCATCATGTGCTTCCGAAGCACGGTGACCAGCGCGTTCGTCACCGCCCACGAGACAGCGAAGGCGGCGAGGGCGATGATGATGAGTATGAGAGCCGCCATCAGATCAACTCCCGGACGTGATCAATCACCCGCGACGGCGACCAATCGAGGTCCCTCCGTGCCCGCTCATCAGAAAAGGTAAGGGATGAGGTCATCTTCCGCAGCTTGCGGCTGTTGAAAGGCGCTTCGCGGCCAAGCACTCCTTCGAGGAGATCACCTGCGCCCGCCGCCAAGCGCGCGCCGACCATGGGCAGACTGATCGGCTGGCGAACCCCAAGCTCATTGGCCAGCGCCGTCGCCAGTTCGGCGAAGCTCGGATGATGTCCATCGGTCAGATGGTACGTCCCACCCCTCCTGGCCACTCGTGGGAGCATTGCCGCCACCTCGCGTGCAAGCACCATACTCCTCCGAGCGTGCCCGCCCCCTACGTTCAGGTAGCGGCCCCGCCGCAATGCCGCGATCATAGCGCCCAGGTTGCCGGGCGGGTGCGGGCCAGCCAGAAGCGGCAGGCGAACGACCGCCGTCCTCACCCCGTGCTGCTGTCCCCATGCCGCCAGGTCATCTTCCGCCTGTTTCTTGCTCAGTCCGTAAGGGTCGCTCGCACGGCGAGGCTGGTTCTCATCAACCTCTGTGCCCACTTCGAGACCGTACACAGCGACGGTGCTGATGAGCAGGAACGATTCGGGCAAGCCATTGCGAGCCAGCGCTGCCATGAGATGGCGCGTGCCGTCACGATTGACCCGGAAGAACAGGTTGGCCTCCTCTTCGCTCTTCGGCACCCGGTGCGCAAGCCCTGCCGCGTGGTACACGACATCGAACCTCCTGCCTCCGAAGTCCACGTCGGATGCGGTCAGGTCTGCAAGGATCGTCGGAATCTCCGGGTGGGGAGCCAGGCTCAGGTCGGTCACCTCGTGGCCTGACTCGCGGAGTGCCGCGACGATCTGCCGCCCGAAGAAGCCGGACCCTCCAGTCACCAATGCGCGCAGCCTGCTCACTTCCGTCCCTTTGCCGCAGCGTACAATCCCTCTCGCATTCGTCCTGCGAGCACGTCGCGGTCAAATTGCTCCCTGGCGACGCGCCGGGCGTTGCGCCCCATCTCGTCGCGCAGATCGGGATCATCTACGAGCAAGAGGATAGCTTCTGCGGCAGCCGCAGCATCGTTCGGCAGCACGGTGATCCCGCACCGCTCTCGCATGGTAAGCTGGCGAATCCAGCCTTGCGTGGTTTGCACGACCGGCACGCCTGCCGCGAAGGCGTCGAACATCTTGTTGGGCGACATAGTGTCCGTAAAGGGCACTTCGCGGAAGGTGATGAGCGCACACCTGGCTCTCCGCAGCCACCGAGCAACTTCCGTCTTGGGCATCAACCCGAGAAAACGAAGGTTCGCCAGCCCCTTCTCTCTGGCCATCTCCTCAAGCATCACCCGCTCCTTGCCGTCGCCGATCATCACTACGTCAATTTCGCTGCGGTTCCGTCGCTGCAATTCTTCGGCAGCTCGCACGATCTGAGCGCAGTCGTCGGTCACTCCAAGGGTTCCTGTGTAGATCACCAACGGGCGCGACGGGTCTAGCCCTTCCGGCGGCGGCTCATCGTCGTGTGCCCCGAAGAGCGCGTTGTCGGAAGCGTTCGGGATCACCACCGTCCGGTCGAACCCGTAGAACTCCCGGATCCATTCGGCCATGCCCTCGGAGAGGGCGACGACCACCGTCGAAGCGTTGTAGCAGAGGTGCTCAAATCCGCGGGCAAGCCGGATGAGCCATGGATGACGAAGATAGCCGAGTTCGATTGCCCCCTCTGGCCAGAGGTCGCGCACCTCGAACACGAGTGGACGCCGCCGGAGGAAGCGCGCTACAAGCCCTGGAATGCCCACCGTGATTGGTCCGGAGGAAGCCACCACCACGTCCGCTCGCCGCGTGAGCGCGTACCATGAGGCCACCAATGCGTACGCGCTGAATGTCCACAGCCGGGGAATGACACCGTGTTTGTTCGAGAGGCGCACATTGATGACCTTCACCTCGATGCCGTCAATGTCGAAGGTCCCTATCAGGGAACTAGGCTTGAGGTCGGATTTGTCGTACACGCTGGTAACTACGGTCACCTTATCGCCTGCCTGCGCCCATCGGCGGGCGAACTCATACACCCGCGTCCCCCAGGCCCCTTTCGGCGTCGTGAAGTACTGATAGAAATAGAGGATCCTCATAATGCGCTCTCATCCTTGGCCGGTGCGGTGCGCGCAGTCAGGGCGAGAAAGCGAACGACGGCCTCAACCCTTCGCCACCGACGCGACCCGCTCCGGCGTCGGACGGCTTGACCTCCCTCAGACCGCCGAAAGGGCTAGACACGCGCGCGGGTCGAGATGAGGACGAGAATCCGGCATGAAGCCCCTTATCGTTCGCTTGCGCCGTGACAGTACTTGTACTTCTTGCCGCTCCCGCACGGGCACGGCGCGTTCCGGCTGACCTTCGGCACGGCTTTGACCGGCTGCCTCTGCTTCGGCCTCGCGCTCGGCCTGGGCGCTGCGACGGGCCTTCGTGCGCCTCTGCCGCCCACCGTGCGAACCTGCGGCTCGACGCCAACCTCGACCGGCTCCCCTCCCTCGGCCCCGTCCAGTTCGGCGTGTTGCGCCGTCAGCTCCGCCGCCGCCCGACGACGCGCCTCGACCTCCCGTTCGGAAGGCAACTGCGACTTGAAGACGAACTCTAGCACCTGCCGGTCTATGTCGGAGATGAGGTTCTCGAAGATGGTGTAGGCTTCGCGCTTGAACTCGACGACAGGGTCTTTCTGGCCGTAGGAGCGCAGGTGAATCCCGTTCTTGAGGTCTTCGATGTCCGTGAGGTGTTCGCGCCAACGGTCGTCAATCGCGGAGAGGAGCGATATTTTCTGGAGACGGCGGACGAAGATGTTCTCGTCTTCCGCTCCCTGGCGACGCGCTTCGCGGCGAAGCTCGCTGCACCGCGCCTCGTACTTCGCGTTCACCGCCTCCGTCATGCGCCGGAGCAGCGTCTCGTCGGTGATCGGTTCGCCGTCGTCGAACGACAGGTCGGCCTCCACGCCGAACACCTTCCCCACCTCCGCCTTCAAGCCGTCGAGGTTCCAGCCCTCGGACCCATCCTCGCTCTGGGCATGGCGAGCGATCATGTCGCTCAGCACGTCGTTGACAAGCCCTCGAATCTCCTCATCGAGGTCCTCATGCTCGAGGACGTACCGGCGACGGTCGTAGATCACCTCGCGCTGCTGGTTCATCACGTCGTCGTAGTCGAGCACGCGCTTGCGCATGTCGAAGTTATTCGCCTCGACGCGCTGCTGCGCCCGGTCTATCGCTCTCGTGACCATCGGTGACTGGATGACCTCGCCCTCCTGTGCGCCGAAGCGGTTCATGAGGTTGGCGATCCGCTCCGAGCCGAAGAGGCGCATGAGGTCGTCTTCGAGAGAGATGAAGAATTGCGACGCGCCGGGGTCGCCCTGTCTTCCCGAACGTCCGCGCAACTGCCGGTCAATCCGGCGTGCGTCGTGTCGCTCCGTGCCGAGGATGTGCAGGCCGCAGGGCTGCTGCTCCATGCACTCCTTGACGGTCAGACCGTCCGCCGTCGGCGTATCCTCAGGCAGGCCGCTCAAGAGCTTGCACTCCTGGCACTTGATGAGGCTGCGGTGAATCTTGATGTCGGTCCCGCGACCGGCCATGTTCGTCGCGATGGTGACGGCGTCCGGCTGGCCCGCTTTGGCGACGATCTCGGCCTCGCGCTGGTGATACTTCGCGTTCAACACCGCGTGGGGGATGCCTTTGCGCTGGAGCATCCTGCTGAGAAGCTCGCTCACCTCCACCGAACGGGTTCCGATGAGGACGGGCAGGTGCTGTTCGTGCAGCTGTTCCACCTCGTCAATGACCGCGCTGAACTTCTCGCGCCGCGTGCGGAAGATCATGTCGTCGAGGTCAATCCTGCGGACCGGCTTGTTCGTGGGAATGACGATCACGTCGAGCTTGTAGATGCCGAAGAACTCGTCCTCCTCGGTTTCCGCCGTCCCAGTCATACCGGCAAGCTTCTCGTACATCCTGAAGTAGTTCTGCACGGTGATCGTCGCCACCGTCTGCGTATCGCGCTCGACGGTGACGTTCTCCTTGGCTTCCAGCGCCTGGTGCATCCCGTCGGAGTAGCGTCGCCCCGGCTGAAGCCGCCCGGTGAACTCGTCCACGATGACGACCTTGTCGTCCTGCACGACGTAGTTCACGTCCCGCTCGAAGAGGGCGTTGGCGCGGATGAGGTTCGACATGCCGTGAACTCGGTCGGCCACGTCGGCGTAGCCCGCGTATTGCCGTTCCGTGAGGATTCGCTTCCGCTCGTCGTCGAGGACCCCGCTCTTCTCGATCATCTCAAGGTTCTCGCTCAGGTCGGGCAGGATGAACTTCCTCTTCGCATCGTCTAGGTAGGTCTGATACTGTTCCTCGATGAGCGCGCTCTTCTGCTCTGCGGTGAGGACGGGGCTGCGCTCGACAAGGCGGATGATCGCTCCGAGGTCTGCCAGGACGAGTCTTTTGGTCTCCACTTCCATGTAGGTGCGGAATTGCTCGATCACAAGGTTCTGCTTCTGTTCGGGGATGAGGTCTTCCGCACGTTCGATCTGCGCGAGCACCACCTCAAGCGTCGGGACCACAAGCCCTTTCGCCGCCGCGTCGGCTGACTGGCCCGCAAGCTCGCTCGCAAGCTGCTTCTTCTGCTCGTCGCTGAGATACTCGTTTTTCTCGATCCTCTCGATGATCTCCTGCGCATCGGGATACATGAGCTTCTTGATGGCGTCCTTCGCGTGTATCTGGTACACCACCCCGATGTTGGCCTGCTTCTGCTCGGTGGAGAGGGTCGCGTTCTGGCGTATCGGCTCGATTTGCCCGCTCAGGTCGGCGGGGACGAATCTCTTCTTCGCCAGTTCGGCGTAGTTTCTGAACTGCTCTTCGAGGAGTCGCTGCTTTTGCTCGTCGGTGAGCACTTCGTTTTGCTCGATCTTGCGGATGATGTCGCCCGCATCCGAGGAGAGCGCCCTGCTCCTGATCTCTGCGCCGTATGCGCGGAACTCCGCCTCGATCTTCTCCTGCTTTTGCTCGTCGCTGAGGTTCTTATCCTTTTCGATGCGCACCAGGCTCTCCCCCAGGGAGATGAACTTCCGCTTCTCCTCGGTGAGGAGCAGCCGTGCGCGGCCTTCTTCGGTGATCTCGGCGACGTGCTGCTTCTCGTCAATGGAGTAGAGCAATTCCTCGTCAAGCTCCGGCGTGCGTTTGTCGCGCATGTAGTCGAGTTCAACGCGCACCATCTGCTTCTGCACGTCGCCGTCTTCGCGCAAGCGCATGAGCTTCCGTTGCTTCGGCGCGCCGCGCTGCGCCTGCAAGAGCTTCTTCCCGGCTGCGTAGTGCCGCCCTTCTTCCCAGAGCTTCTCGCCGTCGTCCACAAGCTGCGCGACGATGCGCGTCTGCTCTTTGACGAGCTTATCCACCTTCGGCTTGAGGTCCTGGTAGCGGTCGCTCTTCGATTCGGGAGCCTGGCCGCTGATGATGAGCGGCGTGCGCGCCTCGTCAATGAGAAGCTGGTCGGCTTCGTCCACAATGGCGTAATGAAAGCCGCGATGCCGCACGTCGTTGATGTCCCACGCCATGTTGTCGTAGAGGTAGTCGAAGCCGAACTGGTCCTGCCTGCCGTAGACGATGTCGCAGGCGTACGCCTCTTTTCGGGGGATGGAGACGAGGTGATACCCTTGCTCTTCGCTCCAGTTGACCTTCCATGCTTCGATGCCGTTGTTGGCGTTGGGGTCCTGAAGCACGGCGACCGACAGGCCGAGCCAGTGGTAGATGGGGCCGTTCCAGCTTGCGTCGCGTTTGGCGAGGTAGTCGTTGACCGTGACGAGGTGCGCCCCTTTGCCTTCGAGCGCGTTGAGGTAGAGGGGCATCACGGCGACGAGCGTCTTGCCTTCGCCGGTGGCCATCTCGGCGATCTTACCCTCGTGGAGCACGATGGCCCCGATGAGTTGAACGTCGTACGGGACCATGTCCCAGAGCGTCATGTTGCCGCAGACATCCCACTGCATCTCGCGTTCTTTGAAGCGGCGGCAGGTCTCTTTCACGACGGCGAACGCCTCGACCATGAGGTCGTCAAGCGACTCGCCGTCGGCAATGCGCTGCTTGAACTCCGCCGTCTTGCCTCGAATCTGCTCGTCAGGCAAATCGTGCAGGCTCTCGTAGAGGGCATTGATCTCGGCAACCGTCGTGCGCTGCCGCTTCACGTAGCGTTTATGCTTGTTGTAGAGCTTCTTGAAGAGATTCACGTGCTATCTCCCTGCCTCGAAGCACTCTCGCATCGTCAAAATGCTTCGTCGAATATGCTCAACTGCTCTGCTGCGGGCTTTGGTGCACCATTGGTGCGCGTCTCCGACATACCCGTAGTCCTTGCAGCAGCACATACCTCACCCCAACTGACAAAGTAGCGGTCATAATATTCGATAGGGTACCTGCCGTGCGTCGCGAGCTCTTTACGGGAAGGAAGGTGACCCAGTTTCGCCGCGACACGTTTCACTTCTAGCTGAAGCTCTTTTTTGGCGATTACATATTTTTGTTTCGGCATTCTGGGCACCGGGCTGTTCTTGGCGGAGAGTTCACGATATTGCTTCCTGAAGGGGTCCATCCCCAGTGTGATCTCTCTATGACGTTCTCTTGCAAGCTCGGAATACTCCTTCGAAATCTCGATGCCGATATACTTTCGACCTAATTGATGGGCTGCTAGTGTCGTTGTCCCAGCACCGTTGAAGCAGTCCAAGACCGTTTCACCCGGCAGGGTGAATATCGAGATGAGGCGGTACATTAACTGGGACGGCAGCTGACAGGGGTGGTCTGCGCGCCTGCTATTATGTTTCAGCCGGTGAATATCCCACCAGAGGTCTGTCAGAGGTCCCCGGTCGTCTATCCCGTCGTACCGTCGTCTGGTAACACATTGGGAGCGCAAGCAGTATTCCTCGGCGAGGGGTTTGAGCGGTGCAAATGCATCCTCTTCGAGAGCATTCCCAGACCTGCCCGTAAGTCCGGGAAGGGGGCGCGACGGTCCTTTGCTGAAGCACAGCACCGCATAGTGCGAGGGCATGATCATCCGTACGGGGAATGAAAGCGCGTCCCAGACGATCCAATTCTGAAAACGGAGGACGCTCTCAAGGTGAAGGAAGTGTCTGATCGCCCAGAGGGGGATATTAAGTAAGGCAAGTGTCCTGCCGGGTTTCAAGATGCGAGCAAGCTCCGTAATCCACTCGTCGCACCACGCGAAATACTCCGTGATTGCGCGGTCGTCGGAATACCCCGTGTAGTTCTTCCGCAAATTATAAGGCGGGTCTGCGAATGCGAAATCAATACAGTTATCCGGGAGCCTTTTCAGTTCCTTGAGGCAATCGCCGGTGATCAGCACGTTCTCGAACATTGCTCGCGTCTGAACACCATCGCTCACTTCTCCATCCGATACGGCATCTTCGTTGGAATACGGTCGCCCCATCGTCCGATAATCAAGTACACGCACCTCATGATACGGCTCGATGCCGAACAGGTCCGCAAAACGATGAAACACCGGCAAAAGGTCACCCTCATACTCACATGGGATGTCGCGCCATACGTCCGACATCAACGTCCCATACTCGTGGTAGGTGTGCTTCTTGCCTCCATAGTCCTTCGTGGTCTTGTCGCAGGCGGGACAATACGAATAGGCTATCCGCGTCTTGGCGTGTTTGAGCGCGGAACGATAGCGAGTGTACACGAGTGCCCCAAAATGGTGGTGCGGGAGCGCGGTTTTCTGCGGAGATACGATTGGCGCTGCGCGTTTCATAGCTATCCATAGCTGGTACTGAAGAACGGGTGCCAGGTGAGGGTGCGCGTGTACGAGGTCGGCTGCATCACCAAGGACCGCAAACGTCGTCCATGGGCCGAGATGTTTTGCTCCGTCGCTCATCTCCTTGAAGAATGCTTCGCGTGCTTCATCGCTCTCGAAGTGCGACGGCAAAACAACGATGCCGACATCGCGAAACCCCGCAAGCGCAGCGTGCAGAATCTTGCAATCGTGGACTTGGTCGCACCTTACCCGTAATCGCTGGCTGTTTTCGGATAGGTGTGCCATTGCGTTCTCCGATCTCCCCTCATGCTCCAGTGCTACGACCTGTGGAAGTAATCGTCAAGAAACCGACACAGCACTTCTAATTCGCTCCGGGTGAATGCCACGTTACAGTGGCTGAACGAACACAACGTGGACACTGCGCTCGACCGCTGAAAATTGCCCGCCCCGTCTATGACGTAAGCGATCCTATACCCCGCCCTGTTGATCTGCTCGAATCGTGATCGCGCTTGACCCGCCTTGCGTTCGATTACGCTATTCGTGGTGACTTGAAAACTCACCTCGACCGCAGCATGTTTCGCACCACGCGAAATTACGAGATCGAACGTGGTCAAGCGGTTGGGATCATCGGAATGCGTGATGCCGGAGACGGTGCCGTTTTTTGTGATCTTAAGACCCTCGATCTTCAGGTGGTCCTTGAGGAATCCCTCGACGAATCTTTGGGCGATCTGTCCGAGAGTGTTCGATTGCGAGCCTGCGGTGATGCGGCTCACCCATATGTAGCGTTGCCTGACGTATCGCTCTAGCACTTCGGGCCTTTGAAGGTAGTTGCCGATCTCGCATTTGGC
>Ga0172366_10002918_pt1 | contig 13468 bp, 4 predicted proteins | sample LakKivSesite69cm_FD_114533 | JGI IMG/M metagenome (GOLD analysis project Ga0172366, IMG submission 114533) | Sediment microbial communities from Lake Kivu, Rwanda - Sediment site 69cm | ecosystem: Environmental > Aquatic > Freshwater > Lake > Sediment | place: Rwanda: Western Province, Lake Kivu... | reverse complement strand
GAGCGCGGCGCTTTCGCTTCCGGGCGGGCACTACGAGTACGTGGTCATCAGCGCGCCGCCGCTGGACACCTGCTTTGGCCGGCTGACTGAGTGGAAGACGCTCAAAGGCGTGCCGGCCACGACGGTGCTGCTTTCCTACATCACCTCGAACTACACAGGCTACGACACTCAAGAGAAGATCCGCAACTTCATCGAGGACGCATACGAGAACTGGGGCACGCGCTACGTGCTGCTCGGCGGCTCTGCGGACCACAAGACAGCCGGTCAGAACATCATCCCGGCCCGCGACTGCTGGTACGTGCGACAGGGCGAGGGCGGCTACCGCGACGAAGACACGATTCCCTGCGACCTTTACTACGGCGGTCTCGACGGCACCTGGGACGCGGATGACGACCACGTCTACGGTGAGAAGACCGACCAAGCCGACATGGTGAGCGAGGTGTTCGTGGGCAGGGCGACAGTCTACACTGTGGCCCAAGCCCAGAACTTCGTGAACAAGACGCTCACCTACGAGCAGAACCCGCCCAGCGGATATCTGACCAAGATGCTGCTGCCGACTGCTATTCTCTGGTCGGAATACAACGAGCGGCCGATGCAGGACTCGATTGCCCGGATGACCCCTTCGGGCTGGCTTGACGCCAAGCTGTATGAGCGAGCTGGCGCCCTGTCGCGGCAAGGGATGCGCGACTCGATGAACTCAGGCTTCGGCCTTGGCAACTGGGTCGGGCACGGCAACGAGTATGGCATCTACAAAGGCGGGTCGGCGTACCTCAACTCAAGCGACGCCGATGCGCTGACCAACGGCACGAAGCTGGGCGTGCACAGTTCGATCGCCTGCTTCACCGGCGCCTGGGATGAGGTGCCGGGCGGCGACTGCTTCTCCGAGCACCTCATGAACCGGGTCGGCGGCGGTGTCGTCGGCATCGCGATGAACTCGCGCTACGGATACGGTTCACCGCCCAATCCCGGGCCGTCTGAACTGCTGGACACGCTCTTCATGTCCCGGATTCTGAACCACACCGAGTACCACGCCGGCCAGGCGCTGGCCTTCTCCCGTTCGTACTGGGCGGCGTACGCGAATCAGGGGATGATGCGGTTCTGCATATACGAGCTGAACTACCACGGCGACCCGGAGCTTTCGGTCTGGACCGAAGAGCCGACGGCTCTCAGTGCGTCGCACGCAGGTGTCGTGAGCATCGGCAACAACATTCCTTACTCGGTCACGGTGACGTGCTCGCTTGACGCGCCGGTGGAATCGGCCCTGGTGGTGCTCAAGAAGGGCACCGAGGTCGACGTCAAGGGCCGGACCGACGCCAACGGACAGGTTACGCTGTACATCTCGCCTGCGACTCCGGGGCAGATGCTCTTGTCCGTGAGCGCGCGCAATCACTACGTTCTTCTGGACACCGTGCAGGTGATTTCGCCCGCGCGCTACGTATCGTATGTGCGCTCGAGCGTTTCCGACCCGGGGCCGGGCGGCAACAGCGACTCCATCCTCAATCCGGGTGAGACGGTCAAGATACCGATGTGGGTCAAGAACTGGGGCGAACAAGCCGCCAACTCGGTGACCGCAAAGCTCCGGGCCTTCGACCCGAACGTCCAAGTCACCGACTCGACCAAGACCTTCGGCGACATTGCCGCCGGGGATTCGGCTTACACCGGCGAGAGCGGCTTTGGTCTTCAGGTCAACTCCGGGCTGCCGAGCGGGTACCAGTTGCCTTGCTCGCTCTATTGCAGCGACGCACTTGACTCGACCTGGGTTTCGCCGGTCACCTTCCTGGTGGGGGCCCCGATTCTGGGCAAGCAGGTCGTGACCGTGGTTGACTCGGCCCACGAAGGCAACGGCAACGGTCGGATTGATCCGAACGAGACCGCAGACCTGATGGTCCGCATCGGCAACACCGGCACCGGGCACGGGCACAACTGCCATGCCGTGCTCAGGTCCGGCGATTCTCGGTTCACTGTCTCCGACTCGACCGCCGCCTACGGTCTAGTCCGTAAGGACGACAGCGCCAGCAACGCTTCGGACCTGTTCACCATCCACGCCGGCGGCACCATCTTCCCTGAGACGCCGATAGCGTGTACGCTCTACTACTACGCTGACGGCGGCTACGTCAAGTCCGAGCCGTTCACGATGGTAGTCGGCGAGTTGCAGGGGACCGACCCGATTCCCGACGGCCCGCGTGAGCCCGCGGTCTACTACGCCTACGACGACGTGGACACAGCGTACTCGCCGCACCCGACCTACAACTGGGTGGAGGTGAACTCGCTGGGTACGCAGTTATCGTTCCCGAACAACAACTCCGTCATCCCGGTGCAGTTGCCCGCCGAGTTCGGACCGTTCAAGTTCTACGGTCAGCGGTACACGCAGGTTGCGATCTCGGCGGACGGCTGGGTTGCTCCGGGCAACCGCACGACCCCCAGCTACGAAAACGTAGCGCTGCCTGACCCGAAGGACCCGCCGGGCATGATTTGCGCGAACTGGGTGGACCTGTACCCGGTGTCCGGCGGCGACGGTGCAGGCTACGTCTACTACTACCATGACTCAACCAACCACCGGTTCATCGTCGAGTACGACAGCGTCCGCTATTATTGGGACAGCCGGCGCGACAAATTCGAGGTCATCATCTACGACACGACGGTAACCACCTACACCGGCGACAACGCCATCCTCGTTCAGTACATGACCGCGGACGGTTATGCCGGCTCAACCGTCGGAATCGAGGACCCGGGCGAGACCATTGCTATCCAGGCTCTGTACAACAGCGAGTACAATCGGGCCTCGGCTCCGATCGCCCCGGGCAGGGCCATCCTCTACACGACCGACCCGCCGTTCTCAAGCGGCATCTCGGACGATTGCGGCTCGGCCGGTTTTCCGCTCAAGCTCGCGCTGAACGTCTATCCGAACCCGCTGCGAACCCGGGCCGCGATTGCCTGGGCGCTGCCGGTTACGGGACGGGTCAGCGTCAAGGTCTATGACGCGACGGGCAGAGTCATCCGTGACCTGGTAGGCCAGAACATGGACGCGGGCCGGTACTCGGCCGTCTGGGACTGCCGCGCCGACAACGGCAAGCGGGTCGCGGAAGGTGTCTACTTCTGCAAGCTTGTGACCCCTACCGGTTCCCGCCAGCAGAAGCTGGTCCTTACGCAGTAGTTCGCTTGTCTGACAAGAAAGGGCGGGCCTTGGCCCGCCCTTTCCGCATTGTTGACGGAAAACAGGGACTGCCCCGCCTCGGCATCAGGTGCTCTGCTCAGTGAAGCCCGTGCGCAAGCGCGTCAGCCACCGCCTCCATGCTCTTGCTGCTGCGCCAGCGAAGGCCGCAGACCGGGCATGACCACAAGTAGCCGAGCCACGATTTCGTCTCCACGACACCCAATCCGCACTTCGGGCAGTGCGGGGGCTGGTTCTGAGTTCAGGCTTTCTTTGCCACAAAGAGTTGGATGCCCGAGACGTAGTCGTAGGGGCGCTTGTCATAGCCGCCGTAGACGGCGACGACCTCGTACCCGGCAAGACGCAGCAGCAGGTGCATCTCGCGGTTGTGAATCCAGCACAGAGTGTACTTCGCTGGGTAGCGCCTCACCGTTCCGCCGTCCCCGATGCGGTCGACGCACTCCCAAGCCTCCATGGTCTGGCTTTCCGGGCACCGCGTCGTGATATTCGTCAACACCATGTCCCGTCCGGTCTCCGGGTCGCGGTCGACCTCAGTTATCGTTTCGCTGAGGCGGGCCAGCCGGTCGTGGTAAGGCGCGAAGACGTTGATGGCGAGTCTGCCGTCGTCGGCCAGGTACTCGCGGACCGAACGAAGACAGGCGAGCTGGTCGTCAGTCGTCAATAGGTGGAGAAACGAGTTGAAGGCGCAGAAGACGAACTTGAACTTCTGTGAGAAGCGGTAATCGCGCATATCAGCGCACTTGAGCGCTACCCGCGACTGGACTTCGCGGGGCTCCTTATCGAGCTTGGCCTGCAGTTTGTCTATCATCCTCTGGCTGATGTCGATTCCCGTCACCTCGAATCCGGCCCGGGCCAGGGGAAGCAAAACCCGACCGGTTCCGCAGGCCAGTTCCAGCACCGGGCCGCCGGTCTGCTTCGCCATGTCGAGGTAGAAAGGTACGTCTTCCTGCTTGCTTCCGTAAACCAGGTCGTAGCAGACCGAGTAGTCGTCGTATTCAGGCACGATTCACCTCACGAGAAGCACGCGATAGGTCCTATCGGTCAGATTGGGTCCATCCGGCCTCACGAAGTAGACCCCGGCGGGAAGGCGGCTGAGGTCGTTGGCGCCGGGGCGGAGTCGCATGACTCGTCGTCCCGAGGCGTCGAGCAGGGCGGCGCGGGACATGACCGAATTGCGCTCGGGCAATTCGGATCGTGTCCCAAGCCCCGGCAGAACCAGCACCCCTCGAACGATTGTCGGAAAGGCTCGCAGCCTGGGGCTTGAGGTTTGCGGCTGTTCCTCAAGCCCGGTCGGCACGCCGAACCAGGTGAGGATGAGGCGCATCAACTGCACCCGGCTGTAGTAAGCCGGCCTTGCGCCCGGGCGGTTCACCGCCTCGAACCCGAAGCCCATGAACACGACCTTGCCGCCGCCAGGCTCCTGCCTGCGCGTCGCGGCGTACACGGGCGCGACTGAATCATAGACGATGAATCCGGCCGAGTTGCCAAGCGGCGATATGACGTCGCGGGAGGTCTGGTTGCTTGCTCCGTTCCCACCGGTAGTAGCAGTCCCGGTGACTGATGCGCCGAGTGAGTCCTGCCGGTTGCCGAACGCGAAGAAGCCTGACCAGCCCGAAGAGTCGAACCGACAGCCGCAGATACTCTCGAGAAACGGGGAATCGTGCAGGTCCTGGGCGATGTTCTGGCCAGTTAGCAGCAGATTTGTGCCGGATTGCAGTTGGCGCATCAGGCTGTCCTGGTCTTCCGGCGGAATCGCGCCGATATTGGTGTTGCCGGAATACCAGACCAGCGTATGCGCGCGCAACCGGTTTAGTTGGGGGTAGGGGAGGAGTCCGCCGGAGGGACGGTTCCACCTGCACCAGGTTACGCCGAGCGTATCGAGCGTGCTTGTGTAGTAGCTTGCGTATCGTTCGAGCGTGTCGTTGTTCACGACGAGCACGTGCGCGGGTTGGGCCAGCAGGCTGACGGTCGTATCGTCGTGGATGGAGAACTCCCAGGAGCGGGCATAGTAGGGAACCGACGGTTCTATCGAGAGAGTGAAGATGCTATCGATGAGCTTCAGGCTGAAGCCGCCGCTACGGTCGGTGTATGAGGAATCCCAGACCAGCGAGTCGCTTCCGAGCCGGGCCTTGACCCAGCTCGGGATTCCTTCGCCCGAGGCCGAGTCGACCAGCGTGCCGGTCACGCGGACGGTGTCATAGACGCGCAGAGTCAGCCTGGCCGTGTCGTTCCGCGGGTTGTCGTCCTCATTGATATCGACGCTGAAGTGAAACATGCCACCAACCTGAGGGACTCCACCATAGAACTTGATTGTGTCGGTCTCGAGGAACGGCACCCGGTCGAGGCCGAAGGTGTCTACCGGCACACCCTCGAATCGCATGACGGCCAGAACCGCATCCGTCGTGTCGCGGCCGACGTTCGCGGCAGGAACCGTCACGTCGAGCGGGACGCCGACCACGTGAATCGAGTCCGGGTCCGGGTTCGTGAATTCGAGCAGCGACAAGTCATGGTCATAGGTCGGCGTGACGAAAACGTCCATACCCATGAAGTCAAGGTAACTGGAGACCCAGGTCTGGTCCTGCGTGCCGGGGTCGGTCCAGGTCGCCGGTATCCCGCCGTCATCGTCGGTATCGCGCATCAGCAGAGTGTCGGTGAGATAGTGGTGCAACATCCAGTCCATCGTGTCGTGGCCGAGTTCGGCTGTGGCGCGATATGCGTTGGCGAGCCAGATGTTATGCGAGCAATTCCACGTGCCCGTTGGGTAGAACCCAGGCAGCGAATCCCCGTACGTCTGTACCCAGAGTTTGCCCGCGGTGGTGTCTTCCTTGCATACGGTATGAACTACGCCCCAGAAGGCAGTGCCGCCACACATGGCCCATGCCTGCGAACCGAGCCGCGTCGCCGCGTCGGCTTCAATCCAGGACTTGACCCGCTGGCCCCGAGCGAGCGCGGTATCGTGCAGGACTGCGTCGCCTCTTGAGCGAGCGTACTCAATCGCCATGCCCGAGGACTGGCTGGTGACGAAGCAGTCCTGGTCCGTCAGGTTGGCGAGCGGATTGGCAACGTAGTAACTCCGGCAGGTATCGGCGTAGGTGAGGAAGCTTGAGTCACCGTAGACATGGCGGTACTCGGCCTCGGCCATGAAACCCAGCCCGCAGTTCCAGATTGCATACCAGGTCAGGGTCGGGTTGCCCTCATGCTCGCGGTAAGCCGGGAAGTTCTTGACGTAAACCCAAGCGCGGCGGATGTTCTCGCGATAGTCGTCGCGGCCGGTCAATTCGTACCAGCGCGACCATATCCAGATAGCTTCCTGCGTGTTGTCGGTCTCGATGGTGGTCGGCATGTGCTCCGCCTCGATGATGCCGCCGAAGCTCGGCGAGAGCGAGTCCGAAACCTGATAGCCGGCGACGAAGTCGCAGGTCTTCTTAACCTGGCGCAGGTAGTTGAAGCGCCGCGGTCCGTAGATAAGGCTCTCCGGTCTCGGCAGCCATTCGGGTCGGTACAAACGATAGAACGATCTGAATTCCTCTTCGGTCCACGGCCGGGTTGCGAATGCGGCCGAGGCAGCGAGAATAAGTACAAGCAGTAAACGTCTGTGCACGTGCACCTCCGTTAGAACGATAGCGCCACACCGCAGGCTGTCAAGCTGGTCCTATCCCGGCGGCCCGCTCCCCCTGAATCCGATATTGAACCACAGAGAACACTGAGATGTTGATGGTACGGGCAGGATTCTGGCTCCACCCTCTCTGTGTCCTCTGCGCCCTCTGTGGTTTGCCGAATCTCGGGTCTGAGGGCTCCGGTTCGGATTGACCGGTCACGGGCGTGAGCTACAATCTATAGTATTGGAGGCGCGGTGAGCCGTTCTTGCGGCCTCGCGCTTACTTCGGTTCATGTGACTTGATTTCCACTTAACGGAGGATGTTGATGTCCCGTATCGTCCGTATTCTGGCATTCGTGACTGCTTTCGGTCTTGGCACTCGGTCCGTGCTCGCCGAGCCTATTCCGGCCATATCCCGCGCCGGCACGGCGACCGGCACCCTGACACAGACGTTTGAGTTCGCCCAGAGCGGATTCATGTTCGGCAAGGTGGGCGAGTATGACGCGATTTCGCTCGTCGGAGCAAGTCGGGGACAGTCCCAAGGAATCGCGGAGGGATGTTCCCCATCTGCACCCGGGTACTCCACGTCCGAGCCGGGCTATCCGAGCATGCCGCTGGCCGTGTACAACGTGGTGATTCCGCCCGACGCGGAGGTAACTGGCGTGGACGTCATCAGCGTTTCGACCAAGGTGCTGCCCGGGGAGTTCAACATCTATCCGAGCCAGCGACCGCAGGCGTTGGCAAACACAGTAGATGGTCGGCACTCAATACCCGGCAACCCGGCAAACGGGGGACAGTCCCTGAGAGTCGCGCAGGGCCCCGCGAAGGGACAGTCCCAATTCTCGTCCCAGTCGAAGGCCGCGTTTGTTCCACCTGATGCGAAGGCGTACGCTTCGAGCCAGGCTTACCCTGCTCGGCAAGTCCGTTTCACTCGGTCAGGGTCAATGGGCGGCTATCGCGTCGCGTCCTTGCAGGTAGCGCCGCTGCGGTACTACGCGGCACAGAAGCGGCTCGAGTTGGTCACGCGCGTCGAAGTCGCGGTTCGCTATGAGAGGAACCAACACGAGGTCCTCACACTCGACCACACCCAGGTGGAAGTGATGGGTCAGAACGTTCGTGCGCTTGTGCAAAACCCTGATCAGGTCGCACAATGGGCGCCCGTGGCCAGGCTGACCACCGACTCGCTCTGTGACATGATGCTCGTCACCTCGACCGCGCGCGCCGCAAGTTTCCAACCGTTCGTGGACTGGAAGACCCGTCGCGGCATCAAGACCAAGGTCGTCCCAACCGAGTCCATCTACTCCACTTACACGGGCCGGGACAACCAGGAGAAGATTCGCAACTGCGTGAAAGACTACTGGGAGAACCACGGACTCAAATGGGTGCTAATCGGCGGGGACGACCAGATTGTGCCGGTCCGGACATGTCGGCTGACGGTTGAGGGCAACACCGAGGACATCGCATCGGACATGTACTATGCGGACCTCCAATACTCCTGGGACTCGGACAATGACGACCTGTTCGGCGAGATGGAGGACTCGGTAGATCTGCTCTATGACGTTTTCATCGGCCGCACGCCGGTTGACAATGCTTCCGACGTGGCTACGTTCTTTGCCAAAGACACGATGTTTGAGAAGCATCAGGACACGACCCGCCTGAAGCGCGTGCTCTATGGTTCAATGATGCTCTTCGAACCGTACCACGGCAAGGTCATCAACCATATCATCGCCGACATCTTCCCGCCCGGCTGGACTCACGCGCACCTCGAAGACCCGGATGACGGAGTGTACGCGGACTCGATGAGCCAGGGGTTCCAGCTTGCCCACGTAGCCGCGCACGGTAATCCCTCCACGTTTTCGGTTATGTGGATATACGAGGTCTCGGGTCTGACGAACGGCCTTACCAGGCTGAACTTCGTCAACTCGATGGCCTGCGACCCGGGCTGGTTTGACAACGATGAGTGCCTGGCCGAGGCCCTGATCCAGGCTCCGAACGGCGGGTGCGTCGCGTGCATGTTGAACTCGCGCTACGGATTCGGGTATCCGCCGGCGCTCGGGCCTTCGGAGCTGCTCGACCTCCAGTTCTATCGCTACTTCGTCCAGGGCTACGCGACCCAGTTCGGCACCATCGGCATGGTCTCCAAGGATTACTATCGGAGCCTGGCGATGGACCAGGAGGTTTGGCGCTGGTGTGTGTTCGAGCTGAACCTGTTCGGCGACCCGACGCTCTTTGTCTGGTCCGAGACGCCGAGGAATCTGACCGTTGTCGCGCCGGACTCGGTGCCGACCGGCATCCAGACGGTGCGAATTACGGTCAAGGATGGCGCCACGCCGGTCAAAGGAGCGCTGGTCTGCCTGAGTAAGGGGAGCGAGACCTATGCCCGTGGCTGGACCAATTCACAGGGTTGGGTGGACCTGCTGGTGGCGCCGGCCAGTTCCGGCAACCTGGACCTTTCAGCCAGCGCCCAGAACTTCTACCCGCATGATAGGCTGGTGCCGGTGCGCGGCAGCTCGAACCGTCCGGCCCTCGTGTTCGCCGGGCTGCGCATCGATGACGGTGACAGCAGACTCGACCCGGGTGAGACCGTGGACCTGTACGTCTCGGTGAAGAACGAAGGCGCGGTCCCTGCGACCGGGACGACGGCGAAGCTGCGCACTTACTGTCCGTACCTGACTATGGTCGACTCGACGTCAAGCTACGGCACGATCGCCCCGGGGGCAACAGTCGAGGGCGACCATTTCCGCGTCACCGCTTCGGATACGACTCCGAGCGGCACGCTTGCAGAGATGGTCGCTTTCTGCTTCGCTGACCAGGGTTCGTGGGAACCCTACTTCGAGACCCGCATCGGCGACCTGCCGCCGGTCAAGAAGCTGTGGGCCGACCACGACAACAACGACATGATTCTCTCGGTGACCTCACTGGGCTCAATCGGCACTCTCGGCCCGTACCAGGAAGGGTCCGGGCTCAAGTACCCTCGCAACGCCCCGAACGGCGACATCTATTTCACCAGCCTCGCCTGCGGCAACAGCCCTGACTACGTGGTTGACCGCTGGTACGGCTACCCTAGCACGACCTGGCAGTCCGACTGGCGCGCCGTTGATACGCTGCACGCCGTGATTCCGCCGCTGGTCGCGGGTCAGGAGTACTGGGCCGTCATCGACGACAGCAACCATGCAACGCCCAAAGGCCTGACTGTTACCCAGTGGTCGGCCTCGGTCGCCGACGTGGGCTACCGCGATTTCGTGGTGCTGACCTACAAAGTGGAGAACCACGGCTCCGAAGCACTGGATGGCGTGTACGTCGGCGTATTCTCGGACTTCGACATCGATAATCAGACTTCGAATGACTTCTACAGCGACACGCTGCGCCGGCTGACGTACATGACCTGTCAGGACAGCATCGAGTATGCGGCCGGCATCAAGCTGTTGTCTCCGCATATAGCAGCCAACCTGTCGGCAATCGACAACGCCGTCTACATCGACCCGCCGGCGATGATGACCGAGGCGGTGAAGGACAGCTTCCTGCGCGGGGCGATATCGGCGCCCAACCCTCACGGTTCCCGCAACTGGTCCTGCGTAGTGTCGGCCGGGCCCTTTGACCTCCCGGTCGGGGGCCGAGCCGATGTCGCGTTCGCCTTCGTTGGCGGCAATACGCAGGCGGAGATGGTCGAGCACGCAGACTCGGCCCAGGCATGGTTCGACCGCTCGGTCGCGGTGGCGGAGCCGGTCAACGCCAGCGACGTGGACATTGAGCGGGTCACGCTCAAGACAGCGCCCAGTCCAGTGCGCAACCGCGTGCAACTGCGCCTCGCGCTACCGGAGCCGGGTCGGGCGCTGGTTGAGGTGCTCGACGTCGAGGGCCGGGTCGTGAAAGTCCTCGCCGACGGTAGATTCGGCCGAGGCGTACACTCGCTGGAATGGGACGGCCGGGACGCTGCCGGCCAGAGAGTGGCGAGCGGAATCTACTTGTATCGGCTCGTGACGGCAGCCGGGACAGTGACCCGGAAAGCAGTAGTGCTCAGATAGCGACGGAGCGGAGATAGAGAGACAGAAGGATAGAGTCGAGACCATTTCCTCACTAGATCCCTCGACCCCTTGATCTCTCGATCCCTACAGCTTCCGCACCGACGGCGCGAAGACTGACACCGCCCCAAGACTGATAAGTACGGCGCATCCGCCGACGAGAGTCGCGGCGGATGCGCCGAACTTCTGCGCAATCGCCCCGCCCAGAAGGCAGCCGAGCGGAAACATGCCGTTGAATGCGAGCATGTAGACGGAGAGGGCCCGGCCACGGATGTGCTCGGGAGCGAGAGTCTGAATCAGCGTGTTCATGAGCGAAGTGATGGAAGTCTGGCAGAAGCCGATGAGCGCAATCAGCGGCAGGGCCAGCCGAAAGTCCCGGACCAAAGAGAGAACGATCGACACCACACCGATGCCGCCGGTCCCGAGCATGAGAATCCGTCCCTTGTGGCGGGTCTTGGACATCGTCGCGAGGGTCAGCCCGCCCGCGACCGCGCCGACGCCGACAAAGGTCATCATCACCCCGTACTCGCGCGCGCCCTGGTGGAACAAGTCCCGGGCGAAGACCGGCATCAGCGGCAGGTAGATGATTCCGAATGAGCTGAACACTGCGGTCAGGATGACGATGGTGCGGATGTCCTGATGTCCCCGGACGAACTTGATCCCGGCGAGAATCTGGCGCCAGACCGATTCCTCGGCCCGGTGCGGTTCAGTCCGGGGCAGCCTTATCAGCCAGAGCGCTGCGATGATGGCGAGGAAGCTCGCGCTGTTGATGCCGAAGCAGCCGCCCGCTCCGATGGTGCCGAGAAATACGCCGGCGATGGCCGGGCCGACGATGCGAGCCGAATTGAACATCGCGTTGTTCAGGGCGATGGCGTTCAGCACGTCCCTGCGGCCGACGAGGTCCGGCACAAGCGTCTGGGCAATCGGGCCGTTCATCGTCGCCGCGAACCCGGACAGGCACGAAATCACCAAGACATGATAAATCGTCAGGACATGAGCCCAGTACAACGCGGCCAGGACGAGCGCGAAAAACGCGAGCACCGACTGGGTCCAGATCATCAGCCGGCGCCGGTCGAACCGGTCGGCCATGGCCCCGGCCGGCAGCGACACAAACCATGCCGGAAGCCAGGCCAGAGTCGAGTTCAGACCGACGAAGAACGGGGAGTCGGTCAGCGTGAGGACGAGCCAGCCGGTGGCGATGTTCTGCATCCACGTGCCGATGAGGGACGCGAGGTTGCCGAACCAGTAGAGCCTGTAGTTCCGGTGCTCGAACGCGGCAAACGTCGTGGGCAGGGCGATGCCCGTGGCCCGCACCACCTCCTCCTCGACAACCTCAAGTCCGGGTTTGTGCTGCAGCGCCGGGAAAATGGGGACTGTACCGCGCCCCTGGCGCTCCGAGGGACTGTCCCCATTTTCCAGGCGCGGGCGAGGACTGTCCTCAGCTCTATCGGGCTTGGGATCCGTGGGCAAGACTGTATTCTACTCGCGTGCGCCTAACTGTAAACCGAAGTTGCCACTCGCGGCCGCCGGCCGCGCCAATCTACTGTTGGTTTCGCGTAGAGCGCCGGCGGAGCGCGGCCCGGAATTCCTGGAACTTCGCTGGTTCGCCCTCTGCGCGCGACCACCGCCCGACTTCGCGCATGTTTACCCGCTGCGCCCGGCAGACCAGTATCGCCTGCTCAAGCGCCTGCCTGTCCTCCCAGTAGTAGAACGCGGCCAGGCGGTCTCTTGCGCAGTCTGTCGCCGAGAGCATACGCAAGCAGCGGCCGGACACGATGCGCCGCGGCGGCGGCTCGAGTATCTGCTGTCCAACCGCGGCCAGCCAGCGATTGCCGACATCAACGGCTACCTCAATTCCGGATGGACACAGACCCGCCCCGCCGCCCTGAATCCCAACCCGGCCAAGGCCGTCTAGACAGCCGTCAAACTGCCGGACGGCGACAGAACGAGGTCCAGGTCCTTTGAGACGTACCTGCCCTCGGCATATGTCATCACACACGCGCCGCCGGTAAGCACGGCGGTGAACCCGCGCCGTTCGAGTTCGTCGCAGATGACCGCCGCCAGACGCTCGGTTGCAGGCGTGAAAGCTTCACCGGACGAGCGGCTTGCCGGGCTTGCGGGGCCGCAGACCCGGAACGTAGAACCGCTCGCGCTCCGCTGCGGTATCAAACCGGCGCCGACCGGCCAAACGCGGCAAGAAGGACTTCGGCCTCGCGCCCCGTGGCGACGGCAGACTGCAATCTCAACTCCAGAACCAGGGATGAGTCACCTCACTCGCGCCACAGGCGCGGAGCGGTCAGCCATCGCCCATCAGCTTGCTTGCGCTTGGGCCAGTCGTGGACTGAGGCTTGTGGACTGGGCTCGACGGGTCGCTACGCCGAGGCGGAATTGGGACGTGGCCCGATGCCCATTGACGCGCTTCAGGTTGAGATAAGTAGTGTCCCCGAAACTCCGAGGTTCTATCTAGCCCCACCTTCGCCCGCCACGCCAAGCGCGAGTCGCAATCCCTTTTTGGTCAGGGTCGAGGTTCTACTAAGTGCGACAAGTGCCTATTCGCTGACTTCGCTGGTCGCAATCCCTTTTTGGTCAGGGTCGAGGTTCTACATGGATAAGGCTTTGGGTTATGCCGCATCTTGACGTCGCAATCCCTTTTTGGTCAGGGTCGAGGTTCTACCG
>Ga0172366_10002917_pt1 | contig 13468 bp, 11 predicted proteins | sample LakKivSesite69cm_FD_114533 | JGI IMG/M metagenome (GOLD analysis project Ga0172366, IMG submission 114533) | Sediment microbial communities from Lake Kivu, Rwanda - Sediment site 69cm | ecosystem: Environmental > Aquatic > Freshwater > Lake > Sediment | place: Rwanda: Western Province, Lake... | reverse complement strand
TTTAACCAATCATCCAGATTTAATTTTTATTGAACCTCTGCCACCCGATTCTGCTAAAACTTCAACTGGCAAAGAAGAAATCAGGATTTCCCAGATAAAAGATTTAATCTGGAGACTTTCTTTAAAACCTATCTTAGCTCCAGTAAAAGCGGCAATTATAGATGATGCTCACTTAATGAATGAGGAGGCTCAAACCTGCCTTTTAAAAACTTTGGAAGAACCGAAGGGCAAGACCCTTTTAATTTTAATTACCGATAAATTTCAAGAGCTTTTTCCAACCGTTCTTTCCAGAGTTCAAATAATTAAATTCTATCCGGTAGATAACCAAGAAATAAAAGATTATCTTAAAAAACAACAGATTACCGAGAAAGATTTAGAAGAAATCTCCGAAATTGCCGCCGGCCGGCCCGGTGTAGCGGTTGATTTTGTTTCTAACTCGCAAAAAATTAATCTTTTTCATGAGAAAATAAAAGAAATTGAAAAAATTTCCAAATCCGATTTGGCTTTCCGTTTTCAATATGCAAAAGAGTTATCGACAAACCCTCAAAAAACAAGAGAAGCATTGGATACTTGGACATTATATTTCAGACAGAAATTGATAAATGCAATAATTAACCGACAACCAACCTCAGGGTTGAGAAAAATACTTAATTTTCTTCAAAAAACCAACTTTTTAATATCGACTACCAATGTTAACTTCAGGATGGCTTTGGATGCGTTAATGATAGAACTCTAATATTTTATGCCCGGTAGTGAAAATTCGACTGCTGCCGGGCAGCAAATATAATTAATAATTAGTCGAATTTCTACTACCGGGTATGGAAAACTACAAAACAATAATTCAAAAAATTAGACCCGAGTTAGACAAAGTAATAAGTTTTTTAGAGAAAGAACTGAATAAAATTCGTACGGGGAGGGCGACGCCTTCTTTGGTTGAGGATGTAGTTGTTGAATGTTTTGGCCAGAAATTTCCTCTCAAGCAACTGGCTGCAATTTCTACCCCCGAATCAAAACAGATTTTAATCCAACCTTGGGACAAATCTTATATTGAAGGAATCGTTCACGCTTTAGAGAAAACAGGAATAGGAGCCAATCCTATTGTGGACAAAGAAGTCGTCAGGATTAATTTGCCGCCTTTGAGTGAAGAATACAGGAAAAATCTAATTCGGATGATTTCGGAAAAAGAAGAGCAGGCCCGCCAAACTATCAGAAAATGGAGGGAAGAAGTTTGGGACGAAATTCAGGAAAAAGCAAAAGAGGGGGAAATCAGGGAAGATGATAAATTTCGTGCCAAAGACGAACTCCAGGAATTGATTGACGAATACAATAAAAAGATTGAAGAGGGAGGAAAAAGAAAAAAAGAAGAAATATCACTATAATATGATAGTTACAATTTTAATTGCTTTCTTAAGTATAATCGCCTTGTTGGTCATTCATGAATTTGGCCATTTTATTACTGCTAAAAGATTTGGTATTAAGGTTGAAGAGTTCGGAGTAGGGTTGCCGCCCAGATTGTTTGGAAAAAAAATTGGCGAAACTTTATACTCTTTAAACCTTCTTCCTTTCGGAGCTTTTGTAAAAATTCCGAGTATAGAAAGGGAAGGTGGTCAAACCGATAAAGAAGATTATCGGAGATTAGAAAGTATTCCGCTTTTGAGAAGAGTTTTAATTATTTTGGCTGGCGTAGTTTCCTTCTGGATAATGGGCATTATTCTATTAACTGTCGTTTTTAACATCGGTGCTTCGCAGGCGATTTCCGATGAGGAACAGGGTCCCTTTCTTAATCCTCCGGAAGTTCAGATAGTAGCGGTTGCTTCAGGTTCTCCGGCAGAAATTACCGGAATAAAACCTGGCGACGTAATTAAAGAATTGCAAATCGGAGATTACAAACTGCCAATTAGTAAGGTAAAAGAAGTACAGGAGTTTGCTGAGAAAAATAAAGGAGAAGAAATTATTTTAACAGTTGAAAGAGGTAAAGAGATTTTCGAAGCTTCATTAATTCCCAGAATTGCGCCTCCACCAGGAGAAGGGGTTATGGGTGTGGCTTTAGTCAGAATAGCAGAAAAATCATATCCCTTTTTTCAAGCTTTTATTAAAGGGATAACAGCAGCCGTTAATTTGACAGGAACTATTATTGCTGGACTAGCAGAAGTTTTGACGAATTTGATTAAAGGACAGGGATTACCGCCGGGCGTCCAATTTATAGGACCCATAGGGTTGGGTGCTCTGGTGGCTCAGGCTGTTCAAGTTGGCTTAAGTTATTATCTTCAATTTATTGCCATAATTTCCATTTATTTAGCCATTTTTAATCTGCTACCCATACCGGCATTAGACGGTGGGAAATTGTTGTTTCTTGGGATTGAGAAAATTAAGGGTCGTCCGGTCGATGCAAAAATAGAACAGAATATTACCACTGGATTTTTTATCTTGTTTCTTGCTCTAATGGTTTTTGTTACCATTAAAGATATAGCAAGATTATTTTAAGATGCGCCAATCACAACTTTTTACCAGAACAATCAAAGAAGCACCAAAAGAAGAAATTTCCATTAATGCCAGATTTCTTACCCAGGCAGGTTTTATCGATAAACTTATGGCGGGAGTTTACTCTTTTTTACCTTTTGGCTTTTTGGTCCTAAAAAAAATTGAAGAGATTATTCGGCAAGAAATGAATAAAATTGGCGGCCAGGAGATTCTTTTGCCTGCTCTTCATCCCAAAGCCAACTGGCAACAAACAAAAAGATGGGGATATTCCGAGATGTTCAAGCTAAAAAATAGGGAAGGAAAAGATTTTAGTCTAGGTTGGACTCATGAAGAAATAATTACTCCATTAGTCAGGAAGTTCATTTCTTCTTATAAAGACCTTCCCGTCTTTATCTATCAGATTCAAGACAAATTCCGTGATGAATTAAGAGTAAAATCAGGACTATTTAGAGGAAGAGAGTTTATCATGAAAGACCTTTATTCTTTTCACGCAGACGAAAAAGATTTGGATAGATATTATGAGATTGTAAAGAGAGCCTATTTTAGGATTTTAAAGAGATGCGGTTTAGAAAAACAGACCTTTTTGACTTTGGCTTCAGGGGGAAATTTCAGTAAATATTCCCACGAGTTCCAAACACTGACACCAGCAGGCGAAGATGAAATTTATATCTGTTCCAAATGCAGATTGGCAGTGAATAAAGAAATTATCAAAGAAGAAAAAAATCAATGTCCCAATTGCGGAAATAAAAATTTAGAAATTAAAAAATCTATTGAGGTTGGTAATATCTTTAAATTAAAAGATAAATTCAGCCGAGCTTTTGACTTTAAATTTAAAACTAGAGACGGAAAAGAAAAATTAGCTTTAATGGGTTGTTATGGAATGGGTTTAAGCAGATTAATGGGAGCGATTGCGGAGGTTTATCACGATAATAATGGAATTATCTGGCCGGAAGAAGTGGCTCCTTTCCAGGTTCATTTAATTTCTCTGATGGGTACCAAAAGAGAGAGTGAGAAACTATATAGAGATTTATTAAAACAAAAAGGAAGGAGGATTGAAGTGTTGTATGACGATAGAGACGACAAATCGGCCGGCGAAAAATTTGCCGAAGCCGATTTAATCGGAATTCCCCTTAGAGTTGTGGTGAGCGAACACACATTACAAAAAAACTGCGTAGAAATAAAGAGGCGTAGTGAACGGAAAACAAAATTAATAAAAATCAAAGAAATTGAAAAATGTTTTACCTAAATATATTAAACAAATTTTTAAAATTGTTTGCTGAAGATATTGCCATTGATTTAGGGACAGCAAATTCCCGCGTTTACGTCAGGAGGAGGGGAATAATTATTACCGAACCCTCGGTAGTTGCTGTTAACCAGAAAACCGGTCAGATTTTAGCTATTGGAGACGAGGCAAAAAAAATGGTGGGGAGAACGCCTTCTTATATTGTGGCGACCCGTCCTTTAGTTTCCGGCGTTGTTTCCAATTTCGAGGTAACAGAACAAATGCTCAGATACTTTATTGAGAAGGCTCGTAAAAGAAAATTTCTTTTAAATCCAAGACCGCGAGTGATCATCGGTATTCCCTGTGGAGTTACGGAAGTTGAGAAAAAAGCAGTGCAAGACGCGGCTAAAAATGCGGGAGCCAGAGAAGTTTTCATTATTGAAGAACCGATGGCTGCTGCTCTTGGTGCAAGACTTCCTGTCCAGGAAGCAGGAGGTAATTTCATTATTGATATCGGTGGCGGGACAACAGATATTGCCGTAATTTCTTTAGGAGGTATAGTCATATCAAAAACTTTAAGAGTGGCTGGAGATAAACTAAATCAAGATATTATTCAATTTGCTCAGGATGAGTATAAGTTATTAATTGGCGAAAGAACGGCAGAAATGCTTAAAATTGGTATAGGGTCGGTTTCTCTCTTGAAAGAAAAAAGACAATTGCCCATGCGTGGCAGGAATTTAGTAACCGGTCTCCCGGAAGAAATTTTAGTTTCAAACGAGGATATTAAAAAAGCTCTGGAAAAATCGGTGCGACAGATTGTTGAAGAAATAAAAACGGCAGTGGAAGAAACTCCGCCGGAATTGTTGGCCGATGTTATGGCTTCAGGAATCCAAATGGCTGGCGGTGGTTCTCTTTTGAGGGGACTAGCTACTTTAATTCAGAGAGAAACAAAAATTCCCACCAAGGTCATTGAAGATCCCATGACGGCCGTTGTTCGAGGCGCAGGTCAAGTTTTGGAAAATCTCGATCAATTACATGAAGTATTGGTGGAAACAGAGGAGTTAGAGCCCCCCAAGTGAAATTAATTATTTATGCTTTCTAAAGAAGAAGTCCAACATATTGCAAAATTAGCTCGGTTAGGATTATCTGAGGAAGAAATTAAGAAGTTCCAGAAAGAACTTTTTTCAATCTTAGATTATTTTGAGAAATTAAAAGAAGTAGATGCCTCCAATGTTAAGCCTCTCAGCCATCCTTTTGAGATAAAGAATATAATTAGAAAAGATGAGCCCGAAACTACAGCAAATAAGGATAAACTATTAGAATTAATGCCAGAAAGAAAGGGCAGTTATTTAAAAGTGAAGTCGGTATTCTAATGGAATTGACTAAACTTACAATCTCACAAGCGCACGAAGGATTAAAGAAGAAAAATTTTTCAGCAGTTGAGCTGGCTAAGGCTTATTTAAATAAAATTCAAGAAAAAGATAAAGAGATTTCCGCTTTTTTAACTATTACAGAGAATTTGGCATTAGAAAAAGCGAGATGGATTGACGATAAAATTTTAAAAAAGGAAGAGATTAATATTTTATCAGCTATACCCTGTGCGATAAAAGATAATATTTTAGTGGAAGGTGAAAAATGTACTGCAGGTTCAAAAATTCTTGAGAATTATCTATCTCCTTACGATGCCACAGTTGTTAAAAAAATCAAAGAAAAGGGGAGTGTGATTTTAGGAAAAACCAATTTAGACGAGTTTGCCATGGGTTCCTCTACTGAAAATTCAGCTTTCGGCCCAACAAAAAATCCCCATGATTTAACTCGTGTCCCGGGAGGGTCTTCGGGCGGTTCGGCGGCGGCAGTAGCAGGAGGAATGGCCCTTTTTGCCTTAGGGTCAGATACCGGAGGCTCTATTCGTTTACCGGCTTCTTTCTGTGGAATAGTTGGATTGAAGCCTACCTACGGAGCAATTTCCAGGTATGGCCTTATTGCTTTTGCTTCCTCTCTTGACCAGATAGGACCGATAGCCAAGACAGTTGAAGATTGTCAGGTAGTTTTTGATACTATCAAAGGCGGGGATAATTTTGATTCAACTAGCGTAGCAATACCAAAGATACAAGATACAAAATACGAAATACGAAATACAAAAATTGGCGTACCGAAGGAATACTTTGTTAAAGGAATAGATCCCGAAGTAGAAAAAGTTATCAAAAATGCTATTAAAAAGTATGAAGAAATAGGAGCAAAGATAGAGGAAGTCAGTTTACCTCATACTGAATACGCTTTATCGTGCTATTATATAATTGCGCCTTCAGAAGCTAGTGCCAATTTAGCCCGTTATGACGGCATCAAATATGGCTATTCCAAAATCCAAGATCCAAAATCCAAGATCCAGAATCTGTTAGAGGTATATTTGCAAAGCAGAGGAGAAGGATTCGGAGAAGAAGTTAGAAGAAGAATAATGCTGGGAACCTACGCTCTTTCAGCTGGCTATTACGAAGCTTATTACCTGAAAGCTCAAAAAGTAAGAGCTTTGATAAAGAATGATTTTGATAAAGTTTTTAAGCGAGTTGACGCAATTTTTACGCCTGTTTCTCCCTTTCTTCCTTTTAAGATAGGAGAAAAGATTAAAGATCCTCTGTCAATGTATTTAGTTGATATTTATACTGTTTCTGTTAATTTAGCAGGCTTGCCAGCTCTTTCTCTACCTGTAGGTAAAGTAGGAAATTTGCCGGTTGGTCTTCAAATTATTGGAAGACCATTTGAGGAAGACAAAATTTTAGAAACAGGAAAATTATTTCATGGAGAAAATATTTGAAAACCTGCCAGAAAATTTAATTACCTTTCTCCTTTCTCCTTCGCCGAATGAATGGCTTTCAACTGTCAGAATTATTTTTATAGTTCTTTCGGCGCTTTTGGTAGGCGTCATTATTTTTACGCTTTTTAGATGCTCTTGGCTAAAATTCATTTTTTTACAGGATGCAGCTGAAATTTTAACTTATAAACCCTTTGGGGTCAGGAAAATAGAAAAAGATTGGAGAAAAATTACCTCTAGATTAGATACGGGGATGGAGTCAGAGTATAAATTAGCAATAATTGAGGCAGACGATATGATGAGCGAGACTTTAAAGAGAATGGGATACGGAGGAGAATCATTAGGCGAAAGGTTAGAAAAACTGACCAAAGCTACTCTTTCTAATATTGAAGAGATTAAAGAAGCTCATCAGGTTCGCAACAATATTGTTCATGACCCGAACTATAGACTCTCTTTAGAGGAGGCCAGAAAGGCCTTGGCTATTTTTGAAAAAGCATTCAGGGACCTGGAAGCTTTTTAGAATTGATATTTATAACAAACAAAAATCCGCCATACTTGGCGGATTTTTAAGTTGCGCTTGCGCGGGCGATGGGATTTGAACCCACGTTCTCCTCCGTGACAGGGAGGCGCTTTTAACCGGGCTAAGCTACACCCGCTTGGTGCCGGCGACAGGATTTGAACCTGTGACCTTGGCCTTATGAAGACCCTGCTGCTACCACTGAGCTACGCCGGCAAAGTTTGTTGCGGGGGCCCGAATTGCACGGGCGTCTCGAGGTTATGGGCCTCGCAAGGTACTACTCCTCCACCCCGCGATACTCGTATATTCTACTATAATCTAAATTAAGAAGCAATAGTTAACGGGCGATGAAGTTTGCCTTCTGCGAAGTTTGCCTTCATCTTCCGCGCTGCGCTATCGCTTGCGCGGGCGAAGAAGTTTGCCCCTTCGGGTTTGCCTTCATCTTTACCTGCGCTTCTACATATATTTTGCATAAATTATGCATAGAAGCTTGGCGGTCAAAGAGGCTCAAAGGCCTCTTTTCCAGCTGCGTTCCCACATATATCGTCAAAACAAATGAATAGGAACTTGCTCATTGACAAATTTATTGAAGGGAGTAAAAAGAATTCAGGAGGGTTTAACCCCCGATTTTTAATAATTTAATAAGAGGTGAAAGATGAAAGAAAACCTGGAGAAGATAGCTCTATCATTAATTGATAAAAGACTGGTGTCATTTGAGGGTCCCTTTCGGTTCAAATTCCACGAAAAACATCCTAAAGCGCCGCATTCACCAATCAAAGTGAATCTTCGTTTCCCGCCAGAAGGAAAACTAACCCAAGAGTCAGTAGAGGAGATAGCTAAAACTTTTTACCAAACTATCTGCAAAAACCAGCTTCAATATAACTGTGTTGTTGGAGTACCACGAGCTGGCGAGCCATTCGCTGAGGTATTTTCCAGGTTGGCTTGGAAGCCTTTTCTTACCCTTCAAAAGAAGGAAGATATCTTTAAGAGAAGGATTCTGCCGATTATTGAAGGAAGATACCAGACAGGCTGGCGAGTCCTACTTCTCGATGATGTAGTCGTGATGGCTGATTCAAAGTTCGAAGCGATTCAAGCAATAGAAGCTAATGGTCTGATAGTGGCAGCTATTCTAATTTTAGTTGATTGGCAACATGGCGGTAGAGAAAGCTTGGAAAAAGCTGGCTATACAGTCATCCCCGTTTTCTCGATGGAAGAACTTTTAACCTTCTGGCTTAGAAAGTGGCGGATTTCGCAGAAAAAATTCCAAGAAGTAACGAGTTATTTGCAGCGCGTCCGGGCCTATTTTAAGAGGCAAGAGACGACCCATTAAACTAACCAAAAACGGTAAATTTGATGGGTCGTTTTTCATTAAGTTATCCCCAGATTTTAACTTGATTTTAGCTTAAAATTAAGGTAAAATTAAAGAACGGATATGGTTAAAATTAGCTTGAAAACGTTAAAAAATAAGGCAAAATTAGAGGTAGAAAAAGCCGCAACTTCGGCGGAATTAAACGAGGTTTTCAACAAATATTTGGGCAAAAAGGGAGAGATAACCCTGGTTTTGAGTTCTCTGGATAAGTTAGCTAGGTCAAAACGGGCAAAAATCGGTAAAGAAGCCAATGAAATAAAAAGATTTTTGCAGGATAAAATTAATGAAAAGAAATTTTCTTTCTTCTCGGGTGCGTCTTCCAAGAGCAGAGAAGAGTGGCTTGATATCACCGCACCTGGCAAAAAACCGGTCATCGGACATTTGCATCCCTTGACTTTGGTCCGGAGAAAGGTGGAAGATATTTTCCAATCAATGGGTTTTTCAATTTTTGAATGTCCGGACATGGAAACGGAATGGTACAATTTCGACGCTCTTAATATCCCGAAGGATCATCCTGCGCGTGACCAGTGGGATACTTTTTATCTGAAAAACGGTCTGCTTTTAAGAACCCATACGACGCCCGGTGATCCGAGATATATGGGGGAAAATAATCCTCCTTTAAGAATAATCATCCCGGGCAACGTTTTCCGGCATGAAGCAACGGATGCTTCCCACGAATTTCAGCTTTTTCAATTTGATGGCTTAATGGTTGACAAAAAAATTTCAGTGGCAAATCTTAAGGCCATAGTCGGCGAATTTTTCCGGAGATTTTTCGGGGAAAATACAAAATTCAGGCTGAGGCCGGACTATTTTCCATTTACCGAACCTTCTTTCGATATCAGCATCAGTTGCATTTTCTGCCGGGGTAAGGGCTGCCCAGTTTGTAAGAGAAGCGGCTGGCTGGAAGTGGCTGGCGCCGGCATGGTTCATCCTAATGTTTTGAAAAATTCTGGTTTCATCCCGAAAGAATGGCAGGGTTGGGCTTTTGGGTTTGGATTGGAAAGATTAGCCATGCTCAAATACAAAATCAATGACATCAGATTGTTCCGTTCCGGAGACCTGAGGTTTCTCCAGCAATTTTAAACTAACATGGAACTGACATTTTCCTACAACTGGTTGCAATCTTTTTTTGAAAAAAGATTACCCAAGCCCGAAGAACTGGCCGATGTTTTGATGATGCATTTTGCCGAAGTGTCGGAAATAAAAAAGAAGGGCCATGATTTCCTTTTGGACATAGACATCAAACCCAGCCGTGCGCCGGACTGTCTTTCTCATTTAGGCATTGCCCGCGAAATCGCCGCCATCCTAAATATTAAATACAAAATACTGGATACTAAGTTAGCTGGAGACAAAAAACTAAAAGCTAAGGATTTTATCAGTATTGAAGTCAAAGATAAAATGGCTTGTCCAAGATATACTGCGAGAGTGATTACTAATGTCAAAGTTGGCCCTTCGCCAAAATGGCTCAAGGATAGATTGATAGTTTGCGGCCTTCGACCGATAAATAACGTTGTTGATATCGCCAATTATGTGATGCTGGAAACCGGTCAGCCCCTTCATGCCTTTGATGCAGATAAGCTGGAAGGAAGAAAAATTATTGTCAGGTTTGCTAAAGAGAGAGAAAAAATAGTAACATTGGATGAGCAGAAATTTAATTTAGATTCAGATGTTTTGGTTATTGCCGACGTTAAAAAACCTGTGGCTGTCGCCGGCATCAAAGGAGGCAAGTTCCCTGAGATAGACAATAAAACTAAAACGGTCATTCTCGAGTCGGCTAACTTCAATTTGAGAGTCATTCGCCACAGTTCGCAAAAATTAAAACTTAAAACAGACGCCTCGATCCGATTTGAACACGGTCTTGACCCCAATTTAACTGAATTTGCCATAGACAGGGAATCTTATTTAATTCAGAAAATTGCTGGCGGCAGAATCGCTCAGGGACTGATTGACATTTATCCCAGGAAGGTCTCGGCCAGAATCGTTAAACTGAACTTAAACTATCTTGAAAGTTTATTAGGGATAAAAATTGCCAAAAATGAAGCGATAAAAATTTTGGAAAGATTGGGATTTAATGTTTTACGTTCGGCCGCCAATTCTGTTAGTGTGAGAGTGCCGACCCGCAGGCTTGATGTTTCCCTTCCCGAAGATTTAATTGAAGAAATCGGCCGTATCCACGGCTATGATAAAATTCCTGCCGTTTTCCCCATCTCTTCTCTAATTCCGCCGAAGGAAAACCTAGATATTTTTTGGGAGAATATCACCAAAGATATCTTGAAAGAAGCAGGTTTTACCGAAGTTTACAATTATTCCTTTTTCGGGGAAAAAGAAGCCGCACTTTTTGGCTATAAAGAAAAAGAATTGATAGAAGTGGAAAATCCTCTAAGTCAGGAATACCAATATTTGAGGACAACCTTAATTCCTAATTTGTTAAAAAATATTGAGAAAAATTTCAGAGATTTCCAGAAAATTAAGATTTTTGAGTTAGGAAAAATTTTTAAAGCACCCTCATCAGAAAAAAGACAGCTTGCTGGTTTGGCTCTAGGAGAGGAGTTTCAATACTTAAAAGGGATAATTGATTCACTTTTGGAAAAGCTGGGAATTAGTGGTGTTTGGTACGATGAATATCAGGCTACCCCCGAAGAGAGCAAACAATTAATCTGGCATCCTAAAAAATGCGCCGAAATTAAATTTAATAATGAAGAAATCGGCTTTTTGGGAGAAGTATCGCCAAGGATTTTAGATGAATTGGATATAAAAGGTAAAGTAATTTTATTTGATATTGATTTCGAGAAACTATCTCAGTTGACTTCGGAAGAACATGAATATCGGCCGCTTTCCAGGTATCCTTCAGCTGTAAGAGATATAGCAGTTTTGGTTCCTCGAAATGTAAGAGTTGCCGAGGTCCTTAATAAAATTTATGATATCGGCAAAGAACTGATTCGCGACGTTGAACTCTTTGATATCTACGAGGGAGAAGAGTTGCCTTACGGAAAAAAGAATTTAGCTTTTCATATAATTTATCAAGCTCAAGACCGAACTCTTTCTCCAAAAGAGATAGATGAATTACAGGGTAAAATAATTAAAATTTTAGAAAAAGAACCGGAATGGCAAGTAAGAAAATAGTTTTTAATTTAAAATATGCCACAAAAATCTAAAAAAATAGAAGCCGGTTATACAGCCAAAGATATTTATGTCCTGGAGGGTCTGGAACCTGTCAGGCGGAGACCGGCAATGTACATTGGCTCAACGGGAAGTGAGGGTCTGCACCACTTAATCTGGGAATGTGTTGACAATAGTATAGATGAAGCAATGGCTGGTTTCTGCAAGAATATAGAAGTTGTTTTGATGCCCCAGAATCGAGTGAAAACCGTAGATGATGGTAGGGGAATTCCAGTTGAAAAACATCCTCAGACAAAAAAATCTGCCTTAGAAACGGTAATGACTACCCTGCATAAAGGGGCTAAATTCGGTAGCAAGGCATATAAAATATCAGGAGGATTACACGGCGTTGGTGTAGCAGTAGTTTGTGCTCTTTCAAAGTGGGTGAGGACAGAGGTTTGTCGTGATGGTTTCAGGTATTTCCAGGAATATGCTAAAGGAAAACCCTTGCACTCTGTAAAGAAAGGAGAGAAGTGCCGGCAGACCGGCACCACGGTGATTTTTGAACCTGATCCTGAAATTTTCCCTGATATTAAATTTGATTTAAAGAAAATTTTAACCCATCTTCGTCAGCAAGCCTATTTAACTCCAAAAGTCAGAATTACAGTCAAAGATTTAAGACAAAAACCAGAAATTTCTTATAGTTTTTATTTTGAAGGAGGGCTGTCTTCTTATGTGAAATATTTAACTCATGGCTTGCCTAAACGTCATCCAAATATTTATTATGGTGTAGGAGAAAAAGATGGAATATTAGTTGAAGCAGCTTTTCAATATACCGAAGAATACGAATATTTTGAAGAGAGTTTTGCCAATAACATCAATACCGGCGAAGGAGGAACTCATTTGACCGGTTTTAGAACCGCTATTACTCGGAGTTTTAATGACTACGCAAAGAAAAATGGTTTATTAAAAGAAGATGAAGAGAACCTAAGCGGCGAGGATATGAGAGAAGGATTTACTGGTGCAATTTCAGTAAAACTAAGAGAACCACAATTTGAAGGGCAGACTAAAGCGAGATTAGGAAACCCTGAAGCAAAAGCAGTAGTTGAGGCGGTGGTTTCCGAAACCTTATCCGATTTTTTAGAAAGAAATCCTCAAGATGCGAGAAGTATTATCGAAAAATGCATTCTTTCTTCAAAAGCAAGAAGGGCAGCAAAAGCTGCCAGAGAAACTGTTTTAAGGAAAGGGGCTTTAGAAGGATTGCAGTTGCCTGGGAAATTGGCAGATTGCACGACCAGAAACCCAGCCGAATCCGAAGTTTACATAGTGGAGGGAGAGTCAGCCGGCGGTTCAGCAAAGCAGGCCAGAGATAGAAAGTTCCAGGCAATTTTGCCTCTGAGAGGAAAAATTTTGAATGTTGAAAGGGCTCGGCTTGATAAAATTTTGACCTCAAAAGAGATAAGGTCTTTGATTATCGCTTTGGGAACGGCTGTTGCCGAGGATTTTAAACTTGAAAAAGCGCGGTATCACCGCATTGTCATAATGACCGATGCCGATGTTGACGGCTCTCATATTAGAACTCTTCTCTTAACTCTTTTTTACCGCTATTTTAAACCTCTTATTGAGCAAGGTTTTATTTATATTGCCCAGCCGCCTCTTTATCGCATTCAAGCTGGCAAAAAAATAGAGTATGCCTATACCGAAGAAGAGAAAGAAAAGATTTTATCTAAACTTCAAAAAGAAAAAGTTACAGGTACCTTAATTCAAAGATATAAAGGGTTGGGAGAGATGAATCCCGAGCAATTATGGGAAACTACGATGAATCCGGAAAGAAGGATGTTTTTAAGGGTGACTATTGAAGAAGCAAAAGAGGCTGATAGAATTTTTGATATTTTAATGGGAGATGAAGTCCTCCCCCGTAAGAAATTTATTGAGGCGCATGCCAAAGCAGTCAAAAATTTGGACATATAG
>Ga0172366_10002916_pt1 | contig 13469 bp, 14 predicted proteins | sample LakKivSesite69cm_FD_114533 | JGI IMG/M metagenome (GOLD analysis project Ga0172366, IMG submission 114533) | Sediment microbial communities from Lake Kivu, Rwanda - Sediment site 69cm | ecosystem: Environmental > Aquatic > Freshwater > Lake > Sediment | place: Rwanda: Western Province, Lake... | reverse complement strand
GCGCCCGTGGCCATCGAGGTGCTGCCAGTAGCACAGGCGGTGACCGTGGTGATGCAGGGGCCGGTGGCGCCCGAGAGAATCGAGATCTTGCCCGCGATCATGTTGACGCAGGAATTGGGGTTCATATAGGGAAGGGGCAGCTCTCCGGTGGCGACCAGGCGGCGGTCGGCCTCGACCACGGCGTCCAGCCCGCCGATGGCGGTGCTGAAGGTCACGGCCACGCGCGGGGCGAGCTCGGGCGTGATGTCGATGCCCGCCTTGGCCAGGGCGCGATGGACGGAGAGCATGCTGTAGCGGAAGACGGGCGACTTCCAGTGCGCCATCTCGCGCGGGCGCAGGCAGGGCGGGCAGGGCTCGATGGCCGCGGGGTCCAAGTTCACCTGGCCGGCGATGCGCACGGGAAAATCGGGCCGCAGGGGGAAGCGCGTGAGGGGGCCGAGCCCGCTCTCGCCGGCCTTGGCCCTGCGCCAGGTCTCGCTGAAGTCCATTCCCAGGGAGGAAACGGCATCCCATGCAAGCAATACCGGTCGCGAGGTGGGCATGGCCGGCTCCCGGCTACCAGGGAATGAAGCGGTAGAGCTTGGCGAACATCTCGTACACCTCGATCCAGTTCTGCAGATCTTGGGGGGTGGTGATGTGCGCGCGTTTGTTCACCATGACCCAGCTCATGTGCGCGGCGCCGTCCTTGCACGTTTCGCAATCGCGGGTGGCCGACGTGCAACAGCGGTGCGTGGTCTTGAGATCCGCGGACCAACGACGGAAACGGATGAGCCGACGCGGCTGCGGGTTGCGATGGTCGTGGGTCTCGGACACGGAGGGGCATTCCATCCAGCCGAAGCGCCGGCCGAGCATGGTGCCGGTGGTGAGCACCTGGTGGTAGTAGCGCGAGGAAATGACCGTGTCGGGGTAGCGATCGAGGAGATCGTCCATCTCGCTGCGGATGCCGGCGAGCTGAGCCGGCGACCAGGAAAAACCGTCGGCTCCCTCGTCGTTCGACAGGAGCTGGAAGTGCACCTTCACGCCGATGTCGCGGATGCGGCGGACCATGGGCTCGACGTGCCCGATCTGCTGCGAGGTGATGGTGTAGAGGTAGTAGGTGTAGGGGTCGCCGGCGTAGTTCTTGGACGAGATGGCGAAGGAGTCACGCCCGCGCAAGGATTTTTCGGTCTCGGCATCGCCCCACAGAGAAATGCCGACCATCATGTCGGGGAAGCGGTCGCGCGGTACCTTGATGAGACCGTTGGTGGCGCAGAACGAGGGCAGCCGCTTGTAGAAGGCCTCGACCCGGTCTAAAAACAGCGTCGGCTCGCCGCCGATGAGGATGGCCAGGTTCACGCCGCGCGCCTTTTCCGCGTCGACGAAGGACTCCCAGGCCGAGACGTCGCGGTTTTCGCCCGTGAGGTGCTCGCCCGAGGAGAAGAAGAAGCAGCCCTTGCAGCGCAGGTTGCAGGCGTTGGTCACGTCGTAGATCGAGCTGCGGATGTTCAGATCGCAGATCTTGAGGTAGCGGTCGTACCAGGCGTCGTCGAGGAGAGAGCGGACGGTGATCACGGGGCCGCCTCACTCTGCCGCGCCAGCGACGGAGAAACCGGCACGGTGCCGAGATTCGGATGCTTGCCGTAGCCCTGCACCCATACCGCCAAGTAGGTGTCGACGTAGTCGAGCCAAGCCCGGAACTGCTCCGGATTCGTGATGTGGCGGTTCATGCGCGCCGTGACGATGGCGCTGCCCGCGGCGTAGTGGCGGCAGTCGGCGCAGTCGGTGTCGGGCACGCAGCAGGCCGCCTCGCGCACCCAGGTCAAATCCGAGCGGTACTGGCGGAAGGAGCGGCCGAGCCCGAACTGCCCCAGGTTTCTGCGCGGGTAGGGGCAGGAGTAGAGGTCGTGCAAAGGCAGGGTATCGGTGTGGGCGGCGGCGTTGTAGGGCGAGAAGAGCACCTGGTCGGGATACTCGGCCAAGAGGCAAAGCATCACCTCGCGGGTTTCCACCAGCGAGGCCGGGGTGTGGGTGAGCGACCCCTCGTAGCCCACGGTGGCCGAGAACATATTGAAGGTCACTTTGCAGTCGCGCCGGGCCAGCTTCTCCACCACCTCGCGCGCTTCGGCGATGTTCTCCCGCGTGAAGGTGTAGACGAACACGGCGCGCGGATCCCCGGCGTAGGTGTCGATCTGGCGTTCGAGCATGCGCTTGGCGCGGCGCACGCGCTCCGAGGTCGCGTCGTTGCCCCACACCGAGATGTGGATGCGGTAGCCGACCTCGGGTGAAATATGAACCAGCCCGTTCGAGGCGATGGCCCCGAGGGGAATCTCGGTGTAGCACGCCTCCAGCAGGTCCGGCACCAGCGCCGGCTCTGCGCCGGCCAGCACCACGAAGGTGATGCCGCGCGCCTTTTCCTCGCGGAAGAGCTTGCGCCAGGCCTCGGGATCGACGTTGTCCTCTTTGTTCTGCTTGTCGCCCTCGTAGTAGTAGCAGCCCTCGCAGCGCAGGTTGCACCGCCGGGTCATGTCGTAGGTCGACTCGCGCAGGTAGAAGTACTTGCGTACCAGCGCAAAGCGCGCGGCGATGTCCGGATACCCGAGGATATCCGTGAAGGTGTGCGAGGTTGGCGACGGCGACGGCTTGGCCGGGGCCGCCGCGAGAGCTTCGAGGTCCATGACGGTCTTTGACCCCCCACGCAGAAGCTAGCTGGCCGTGCTTTGAAGCTGCCGGATGTGGTCCGCGATGGCACGCACCGAGGTGAGGGACGGATAGCTGTCCTCGTCGATTTTCACCTTGTACTCGCCCTGGAGCACGAGCACCACCGTGGTCAGGTCCATGCTGTCGATGCCGAGATCCTTCACCAGGTCGGTGGACACGTCGAAGGTGTCCGGCGTCACGTTTTCGAGCTTCAGCTCCTGGATCAGGATCTCAGCGATTCGTCGTTCCATGGTGCCATTCTGGGTCTCAGGCATCTTTCTTGGACCACTCCTAAAAAACTGTTCTCGCCCTCTAGCACGGCCCTTCTCGGGGAGTCAAGGCATGCTAAGGCAAGGAAGAACGGGGCACAAGCTGCGCTGCTTCCCAGAATGGTTCCCAGAGCTTGCCAAGCTTGACCGGTTGGGCTATGCGAGGTGGGCGGCGCGGCGCGTACGGGGCCACATGCCCGAGAAGAAACGCATCTACCTCATCAATCCCAAGACCCCTCAGAACTTCTGGGCCATGCAGGGGGCGCTTGACGTGCTGGGCAAGAAGACAACCGTCCCCAACGCGGCGCTTCTGACTTTGGCTGCCCTGACTCCGCCAGATCTTGGGATCGAGTACATCTACGGTGACGAGAATGTTGTCCCCCTGCGTTTCGACTGCGCTTGCGATCTGGTGGCCATCACCGGCTACACTCTGCAGGCCGACCGCGTCAAGTGGCTGAGCGAATTCTTCAAGGCGCGCGGCGTGCCGGTGGCGGTGGGTGGCGTCTTTGCCACGCTCGAGCCGGAGCGGGCTCGACCGCTGGCCGACCATTTGTTCATCGGCGAGGCAGAGCACACGTGGCCGCAATTCTTGCGTGACTTCGTCGCCGGCAAGGCCGGATCCGTCTACCACCAGGAGACCTTCATCGATCTGACGACGAGTCCCCCGCCGGATCTGTCGTTGGTGAACGCCAAGGACTACTTCTACCATTCAGTGCAAACCTGCCGCGGCTGCCCCAACAACTGCGATTTCTGCGATGTCGTGCGCCTAGTGGGGCGCAGATTCCGCAGCAAGACCATCCCCCAAATCATGCGCGAGGTGGAGAACGCCTACGTCAGCGGCGCGGAGATGGTCTTCTTTTCCGACGACAACTTCTTCATCAACCGCAAGTTCACCTTTGAGCTCCTGAACGCCATTATCGCTTGGAACCGAACCCTCGACCGGCCGCTCTCGTTCTCCACCCAGGCCACGGTACAAATCGGCGGCGACGACGAGCTCCTGAAGCTGCTCGCGGACGCACGCTTCAGCGTCATCTTTCTCGGGCTGGAAACCCTGCGCAAGGAGTGCCTGGAGGAGGTCAACAAGGGCCAGATGGCGCGCTTCGACCCGCACGAGGTGGTCCACCGCATTTCCAGCCACGGCATCATGCCGTTTCTGGGCATGATCGTGGGCTTCGACCACGACACAAAGGCGGTGTTCGGCGAAATCGAGGATTTTCTCGACGAGACCGGCAGCCCGATTGCCTCGGTGAGCGTGCTCAACGCCCCCCGCCACACAGAGCTCTACCGGCGCATGCAAAGAGAAGGCCGCCTGCTCGAAGAGTTTCGCGGCTTCTGGCACCTGACCACCAACATCGTGCCCAAGGGCATGACCTTGGAGGAGCTGTACCAGGGGCACAAGGCGCTCTTCCAGCGCCTCTACGATCCTGAGCGTTTCGAGCGCCGCATGATCAAGTGGCTGGGCAATGTGCGCTACCTGACCAACCTCTACTCGACGAGAAAGAAGACCCTCTACCGGCTTCTTCTCATCTTGCGCATCGGGCGGCACTTCCTCTTCCGCGTTCCCGGCCCCGTGCGCCGTATGTTCTGGAACGTGGTCAAGTTCGCCTGGCGGACCGACCCGCGCCTCATCTCTCGCGCCGTATCCGTTCTGGTTCAGTACTGGCACTACTACGACTTCGCCCAGGGCGAGGCCTGGCAGAAGGCGGGACTGGAAGAAACCGCCGCGCCGTAGGAGAAGAGGGCGGAAGGCTGCGGGCTTCGGGCTGCGGGCTGCGGGTTTCAGGCTTCAGGCTTCAGCCTTCATGACGCGGCAGGCCTAAGGAATCGTCCGCTTGCACTCCGGGCCCGAGGCAGGCAGACTGCCCTGCGTTTGCAAATGTCAGGTACATTCTCTGAGACTACCGGGCCCGTGATCGTAGGGCCGGGGCGGCTCTCTGTCGACACGCTGATCGAGATTGCCGTGCACTGCGGCAAGGTGCACCTTTCCGAGGATCCCGCCTGGCTCGTGCGCATGGCCGAGGGCGAGGCTCGGCTGGCCAAGGCCGTGGCCGGCGGCACCCCTATCTATGGCGTGACCACGGGCTTCGGCAGCAACTGCGGCACGCGCATCGACAATGGGAGCGTGCTCGGCCTGGGCACGAATCTCCTGCGTTTTCACGGCTGCGGCACCGGCCCGGCCCTGCCCATCCCGGCGGTGCGCGGGGCCATGCTGTGCCGGATCCTGTGCCTCGGACTCGGCTACTCGGGGGTGCGCGTGGCCCTGCTTTCTCGCCTGGCCGAGTTCCTGAATCGCCGCATCACGCCCGTGGTGCCGGCGCAGGGGTCGGTGGGCGCGTCGGGGGATCTGACGCCCATGTCGTATGTGGCCGCGGCTCTGGCCGGCGAGCGTGAGGTGTTCTTCGAGGGAGAGCGCATGCCGGCCCGGCGGGCCCTCGAATTGACCGGCCTTCCGCCCTTCGAGTTCGCCGTCAAGGAGCCCATCTCGATCCTCAACGGCACCTCCATCATGACCGGGGTGGCCATCATGGTGGTGGACAGGTGCCGGCGTATTCTCGCCGCGGCTACGCGCGCCACCGCCATGGCGATGCACGCCATGGCCGGGCACGAGCACCACCTGCACCCGGTGCTCTTCGAGGCCAAGCCCTTCCCCGGACAGGCCGATGTGGCGGCGTACTTACGCGCCCTCATGCGCGCCGAGGGCGACGTGCACGAAGCCGAGGTGCCGGAGGCGCTGCAGGATCCCTATTCCCTGCGCTGCGCCCCGCATGTGCTCGGCGTGCTCGCCGACGCCCTCGCCTGGGTCGAGGATTGGGTCGAGATCGAGGCGAGCGGGGCGTCCGACAATCCCCTCTTCGACCCCGAATCAGGCGCACCCCTCATGGGCGGCAACTTCTACGGTGGGCATCTGGCCTTTGCCATGGATGCGGTGAAGGCCGCGGTGGCCTCGGTCGCGGATCTGTGCGACCGGCAGGGGGCCTTGCTCGTGGACCCGCGTCTCAATCGCGGCCTGCCCGCGCAGCTAGCCGTGCCGGCCGACAACGGCTGCGCGCCTCGCCACGGATTCAAGGGCATGCAGATCACCCTCTCGGCCCTCACCGCCGAGGCGCTGCAGGCCTCCATGCCGGTGGCGTCCTTCTCGCGTTCGACCGAGTCGCACAACCAGGACAAGGTCAGCATGGGCACCATCGCCAGCCGCGAGGCCTTGCGGGTATGCGAACTCGTGGGGCATGCGGTGGCCGTGCACCTGCTTCTGGCCGCGCAGGCGTGCGAGCTGCGCGGCGGCTTGCCCGGCCGGCCGGCCATCGCGGCCTGCGTCGAGGCCGTGCGCGGGCTCAGCCCGGCGCTCGACGATGACCGCCCCCTCGACCGAGACATCGAGGCCGTGTTCGAGGCCGTGGCCGGCGGGCCCTTGGGCGAGTCGCTCGCGGTGGAGGCCTAGGCCGCATGCCGGTCGCGTTGCGTACCGCCAGCATTACCTTCAGCGTTCCCTTCGCCGACGTCGACGCCATGCAAGTGGTGTGGCACGGCAACTACCTCAAGTACTTCGACCTGGCCCGCGACCGCTTGTTTTCCGATGCGGGGGTGGACCTCTATCGCATGGCCGGGAACGAGGGCGTCGTCTTCCCGGTCACGCGCAGCCAGGTCAAGCACATCCGTCCCCTGCGCTTTCGCGACGAGATCCGGGTTACGGCCTTTCTGATCGAGGCCGACTGTCGCCTGGTCATGGATTTCGAAATCCGCCTCGCGGAGAGCGGGCAGCTCTGCACCAAGGGCCGCACCGAGCAGGCCGCGGTGCGCTTGCCCGAGGGGGTTTTGGAATTGCACATTCCCGAGTCCATCCGGCGCGCGCTCGGGGCGGTCAGCAATGGCGACGATGCCGGGTGACGACTCCGCTGCCGGCAAGCTGCGCGTGGCGCTGGCCGAGGGGTGCACGGCGGTTTCGGCCTGGGCCGAGGTTCTGGACCGCATCAACGTGTTCCCGGTTCCCGACGGCGACACCGGCCGCAACCTGGTGCTGAGCCTGGCCCCTCTGCGCGACCTGGCTGCGAGCGACGAAGCCGTCGCCGAGCGCCTGCTCCTGTCGGCGCGCGGGAACTCGGGCAACATCGCGTGCGCCTTCGTGCGCGCCTTGCTCGGCGCGGCCGGGGGCGAGAGCCTGGCCGGCCGCTGTGTGGCCGGCGCCGCGCGGGCGCGCACGGCGGTCGCGGTGCCGGAGCCGGGGACCATGCTCACGGTGCTGGAGGTGCTCGCCCTGGCGGTGAAGGCGGGGCTTGGGAAGGGAGAGGTTCCGGCGCTGGTCGAGCGTCTCGCGGCCGTGGTGCGGGAGACGACCGCGGCACAGGAGTCGCTGCGTCGGGCAGAGGTGGTGGACAGCGGCGCCCTCGGCATGCTCGTGTTTCTCGACGCGGCCTTGCGCAGCTACCATGGGCTTGGTGAGGCGGGCTCGGGCTTGGCGGCTTCGTTCCAGTCCCTGGTCCGCTTCGACCGCTCGCAGGCCGCGGCCTATGGCGAGCGCGGCTTCTGCGTCGACGCGGTGGTGCGCCTGGCCGCGGGCCGGCCGCCGCCCGACGAGGAGCTTCACCGCATCGGCACCGAGGTGGTGGCCCTGCGCGAGGGGGGCTTGTGGAAGATTCACCTCCACGCGAGCGACGCGCAGGCGGCGCGCACGGCCTTGGGCGAGGTGGGCGAGGTGGTGGCGTGGTCGTGGGACGACTTGCAGGAGCAGATGGCGGAAAGCCCGATGGTGGCCGGGGAGGGGGACGTGCACATCGTGACCGACGGTGCGGCCTCGCTCTCGCGGCGGGCGGCCGAGGGCTTGGGGGTGAGCCTGCTCGACAACTACGTCGACCTGGGCGAGCGCTCGCTGCCCGAGACGCGCCTTCACCCCGACGACGTGTACCGAGCCATGCGCCGCGGGGTGCGGGTGTCGACGGCGCAGGCCTCGACCCACGAGCGGCACATGCACTACGCGCGGCTTTGTGCGCAGTGGAAGCAGGTGCTGTATCTATGCGTGGGCTCGGTGTATACCGGGAACTACGCGGTGGCCACGGCATGGCGCGCGTCGCACGCCGCGGGTGAGCGTCTGACCGTGCTCGACAGCGGCACGGCTTCCGGCAAGCTGGCGGTGGCGGTGCGCGCCGCCGCGCTCGCGGCTCGCGGCGGGGCCGGCCTCGCGGAGGTGAGCGGGTTCGCGCGCGCGGCCCTGCAGCGCGCGGAGGAGTACATCTTCGTCGAGCGACTGGAGTACCTGGCGCGCGGCGGCCGCATGTCCAAGGCCGGGGCGTGGTTCGGCGACGCCCTCGGCTTGGCCCCCGTGGTTTCGCCCTTTGCCGACGGCGCGCGCAAGATCGCGCTTGTGCGCAAGCGGCAAGATCGCCTGGCCTACGCCTGCGCGCAGGTGAGGCGCGCGTTCGCCGGCGGCGCGCGCGCCGGCTACGTGCTCGCCGAGTACACCGACAATCGCGCCTGGGTGGAAGCCACCGTGCTGCCCCGCTTGCGCGAGGCCGCGCCCGAGGCCGAGATCGGCGTGGGGCCGCTCTCCCTCACCACGGGCGCGCACACGGGCCCCGGCACCTGGGCGGTGGCGGTGCTGCCGGCGGCGGGCGGGTAGGGGAGGCGCGATGGGGCGGACCTGTTCGCGGAACAAGGGGGCGTGCCAATCTGGGGGCAGAGGACAAAGACCATGACCCGTGCCGTGGCGGGCGACTTCGAGGTGCAGGTGATTGGGCAGCCGGGAACTTGCGTCTGTGGCTCGCCGAGGAGACGATAGACGATGCGGTAGGGAGGCCGCACGAGTTCACGAAGTCCCGGCGGGAATGCTCGGGCACGATGCGGCCGGCCTGCGGAAAGCGCTCGAGGATGTCGACTGTGGTCACAAGGCGCTCCATAACCGGGTCGGCGTATCGGGGCTAGTCCCTCGCGATGAATTCCCGTATGGCCTCGAGATCTTCGACCGCCTGCGGCATCCACCTTGTGGTCGTCACCTGACGAAGACCTTCTTGACGTCGTCATGTGACAGGCCCTGCCCTGCCTCGGCCTGCTCCAGCCCGCGCTCGATCTTGCCGAGGAGGTACAGGCGCTCCATCGCATCCTCCACCGTCGCGTCATCCGGCAGATACTCAACGGTCTCGACGATCTTCTGCTTCAAGCCGCTGGCACCCACGCATACAAGGCAGCGTACGACCGAATCCTCTGCCCGGATCGCTGCTCGTCGGCCCAACGGTTTGGCGTTCAGCGGCGAGCGGCCGTCTGCGGCCGATCGACAGTCCAAGCGGCAGGTTCGGCGGCCATTCCCCGTAGCATGGGGCCTCCAATCCCAGGCAGCGAGGCGGAAACGGTGTCGGCGGCAGGAGACCAAGGCCCCTTAGTTCTGAACCCATTTGCAGCTCGTCGTCATCTGACCGGGCTGGCCGTCACAGGCGCTCACGTAGACAGCTTTCCTTCCACATCCTGCGACGCCGACAGAATCGTTCCCTAAATCGGAGAACTGGAGCATTTCCTGAGGACACCCCATGTCGAACGATGCCCGTGCCGGAAGGGTGCTTCGATCTGCGGAAAATGAGCCAAAGCAAGACGGGAGGAGGACCACGGCACCAATCACTGCTATCAGTTTCTTCATATGGCAACCGTAGTCGACTTCGAGATCGGAGACAAGACCGCATTCATGCTCTCCTTCTCGGTCTTCTTGCACCCGGTCCGCCGAACGGTTTGGCGACAAGCGGCGGGCGCCGAAGGCGAGCGCTTTATCGCCATGTTGGGCGGCGTCAGCCATATGGTTAACCTTACCATCCATGTATGGTAGCATCAAATGTATGAAGAAGACGCTGCACATCGATGAGGGACTACTCAGGCGAGCCAAGACGGCCTGCCACGCTAGCACCGACACGGATACGGTCCGGCTTGGGTTGGAGGCACTCGTCCGCCACGCAGCCTACGAAAGGCTTCGCTCTCTTCGTGGCGCCGAACCGTCCGCCGGCGATGTGCCTCGCCGCAGAGAGCAGCCGAGAAGACGTAGGGCTGCGTGATGGTTCTAGTCGACACTTCCGTCTGGATCCGATTCCTTGCCGGCCGAGAACCGTATGCCAGCGGGCTTGATGCTCTCCTCGGCCGCGACGACGTGGTTGGCCACGAGATGGTTTTTGGCGAACTCCTGCTGGGAGACACCAATGGTGCGAGGAAGCACCTCCTCGATGCCTACGCCCAGATGCACCATGCGGTCACCGTCCAGCACGAAGAAGTGGTGGAGTTTGTTCGAATGCGACGACTCAGCGGCCGCGGCGTCGGCTGGGTCGACATCAACATCCTCGCCTCCGCCGTGGTCGGGGGATTTCACGTCTGGACGGCGGATTCGCGCTTTTCCGCGATTGCCAGTGACCTGCGGGTTGCGTACGCACCGGCCGCCTTGTAGTCCGCCCAACGATTTGCCGTTGACCCGCGTGCGACCGTCCGCGGCCGGACGTCGGGTTCAACGCCTTGTTGGCCAGCGCCTCACGCTGCCTTCACTTGAACCGTAAGTCTCAGCCCAGCGTCTCGAATCTGGTCCTGGAGCGCCAACCTCACGAACTGAGCTTCGCTTTGGCCGAGCGCGTGGGCGAAGCGCGCCGCTCTCTCTGGACTGACCGCTCGTCGGCCCTGCTCGATATCGCAGAGATGCGCGCGCGAGACGCCAAGCAGCTTGGCGAAGTCAGCAAGACTCCGCTCGTCTGCCTCGCGCAGGCCCGACAAGGCAGCACCGAGCGTCAGCGGCCCCCCCATGAGCGCTTCCAGGAACTTCGACGCGTCCCGCCGGCCTTTCCCCTTTGGCCTTCTAGTAATCATGTTTGTTGACCTCCTCGACGTAGACCAGGCGAATCATACCGGCCTGACGTTCTTGATAGATGGCTCTGTATGCCCCGCTCAGGCGGATCGCTCGATACCCGTCCCATTCTCCCTTCAGACCGTGATCTCGGCCAGCTCTACGTCGCAAGGCCGAGCCATAGCCCTATTGCTCGATTCACGCGAATCATGGTTCCTTCATCCAGACGTCCAACCGCCCTTCCAATCCGATCGCGACGTACAGCTGTCAGCTTGTCGATCATGAGCTGCGAAACGGAACGCAGGCCATTTGCCGGCGTCGGGTCTAGAGTCAAGCGAAACAACGGCGCATCAACGATCGTGCTCGTCACGGGAGCCACCGTGATGCTGGCATGCGTATCGTTGAACAGATCAGATTGGAGAACCAGAGCCGGGCGCGGTTTGCCGTAGTCTCCCTGCATCGCCACGACAACAACGTCACCTCGCTTCACGAAGTCCACCCGTCGGTATCGCTAGCGGACTCGACCCACGTCATAGTCTCGTGCTCAGATCGGGTTGCTCTCTTCGCCGCCAGACTCTGGCGACGGCATTCCTCAGCAAAACCTCGTGCGCGGGTATCCGGAAGCCAGACCTGCACCAAGCGCAAGCCGGATTCGCGCATTCGCTCACGATAACGCTGCACGTTCTTCCTCGCTGTTGCCGCCTTGGACATATCATGGATGGTAGCATGTTATCGTTCCAGCAACCAGCCCTGACATGTCCGTCGAACTATCCATTAGCCTGCGAAGAATATCATTACCGCAGCGGCGGGTGTTCCTCTTTCAGGCCGGGGTCTCCCCAGAAACTTGTGCAATTTCAAGTTGTTGGCGGCTGAGGCTGCTCCTTGGCGCAGCGTGGCTCCGCTTCGTAAGCAGGATTCCGCCCGCGCGGTGCCGCTTGCCAAGCGAGATTCCGTCTCTCGCCCCTGGCCCACGATCAGCGGTCGAGCTGGCTCCGCACGCCGCGGCCGCCGCGGTTGACGACGTGGGTGTAGATCATGGTCGTGCTCACGTCGCGGTGGCCGAGCAGCTCCTGGATGGTGCGGATGTCATACCCATCTTCAGGTAGAGGAACAAGAGCGCGGCCAGCGCCTGATTCTGGGTCGAGGTGCTCACCTTCGCTTCGCTTGCCAGATGTGAAAGGCAGGCGCCGATCTCCGCCTCGCCCGTTTCATCGGGGTGGCGCTTCCCGTTAATGAGAATGAACCGCCGCGTCCAACCGACATATGCCTTCTCGGTGCGCCGGTTGCAGTGTCGGGCGCGAAGGCCCTCCCGCATTCGATCGAGCAGACGCAGCGGCTTGGCCGAATTCCGGTCGAGGCGGCTGGGATCTGGCCGGGGCAGCCGGATGCTGGTCGCTCTTTGGTCGCGATTTCGGTCGTTGGGATTCATGCAAAGCCGCAAACGGATGGACCAAGGCGACACTGCCCGACCATGCTGATTCCTCGCACGATCGACGCGATGTTCAGCATCCTCCTCAACTCATCCTCCGATCTTCGTACTGCCCGCGCTCGAAGGAATTCGCCTTGCGCGCGGAGATGATACGGATGACCTCGTCCTGGATACCGCATCTTCTTCTGGCGGAACGGATTCCGTGTGCCCAGAGAAGCCCGATCAGTCCCCGTTCTTTTTGCTTGCACAGCGTACGAGAGGTTCAACGGCTCGTTCGACAGCCCGCCGCGTTTTCGTCACCCCTTGTGCGTCTGCTTCGGTCGTCGTAGTATTACTTGTAGGAGTAATACCATGCGAGTCACGTTGAAGGGGCAAGTGACTATCCCAATCGAGGTCCGCGACAAGCTCGGCATCCTGCCGCATACCGAGGTCGACTTTGAGGTGCACGGGAACACGGTGCGTCTCGTGAAGGTCCCCGCGAAAAGTGCAACCGGGAGGGGCGCCAGCGTTGTGGCGCGCCTGAGAGGCAGCGCCCACGTGAGGATGAGCACCGACGAGATTCTCGCACTGACTCGGCGGCTCTGATGAAAACGACGCTGGTAGACAGCAATATTCTTCTCGATGTTGCCACGGGTGATTCGACGTGGTCAGACTGGTCCGCACACGCACTCGAAGCGGCGGCGAACGAGTCACCCTTGGCGATCAACGCGCTCATCTACGCTGAAGTATCGATAGGTTACGAAAAGATCGAGGAGCTTGAGCAGGCGATTCCCAGCACCACGTTCAGGCGGGAGCCGCTGCCCTACGAGGCGGCTTTCCTCGCCGGTAAGGCATTCCTGAAGTATCGACGCCGTGGCGGTCAGCGAACCTCTCCGCTGCCGGACTTCTACATCGGCGCGCATGCGGCTATTTCGGGCTTTCGGATTCTGACGAGGGATGCGCGACGGTATCGGACGTATTTCCCGACCGTGGACATCCTGTCGCCTGAGTAGGTCTGCCTAACGTTTTGGCGTTCAGTCAGCTAAAGGTAGTTGTGCGAAAAGAACGGGGATGCCCCGAAAATGTCGAGGTCAGAAAACCCGACGAAGGAGGTCATCCCCATGAAGAAGCGTATCTACCGCAGAATGCCCGTCAACGATTTTCGCCCTGAAACCATCTCGCACGCCGACCTGGGCGGCAAGCTGGTCTTCGCCATCAACGTCGCCAAGGTCGACATGGTCGCGGCCTTCGCCGCGGCGGACGGGCGCGTGCTGCACACCATCTGCTGGAAGGCGCCCGAGCAGAATCCGACCGTGCTCGC
>Ga0172366_10002912_pt1 | contig 13471 bp, 10 predicted proteins | sample LakKivSesite69cm_FD_114533 | JGI IMG/M metagenome (GOLD analysis project Ga0172366, IMG submission 114533) | Sediment microbial communities from Lake Kivu, Rwanda - Sediment site 69cm | ecosystem: Environmental > Aquatic > Freshwater > Lake > Sediment | place: Rwanda: Western Province, Lake... | reverse complement strand
GTGCAATTGCGTCTTTGTACCATAGGCCAAGTAGGGTATAATAAGCTATGATCTTTCAGCGTTCAAACAAACTACAGCACAGTCTGACACGCACGCGGCAGTCTTTCTTTGGCCGTATTGCCGGCCTCCTCTCTCAAGGTGACATAACAGAAAGCACCTGGGAGGAGCTGGAGGCGCTGCTTATCCAATCGGACGTGGGAGCCAACACCACGATTGAACTCGTGGATGCCCTGCGCGAACGCGTGGCACAGGAGCATATCCACCATGCGGAGCAAGCGCAGGCACTGCTCAAGCAGCAACTGGTCGCCATCTTGAAAGCCAACGTGCATTCATATCTGCAGGGCGAGAGCAGACCTTTGTCCATCGTATTGATTGTGGGTGTCAATGGGTCCGGCAAGACGACCAGCATTGCCAAGCTGACAAGATATCACCAGCTTCGCGGCGATAAGGTATTGCTGGCAGCAGGGGACACCTTCCGCGCCGCGGCGATTGACCAATTGGCGGTGTGGGCTGAACGCCTGAACGTTGACTTTATTGCCCATCAGCCAGGCGCTGACCCAGGCGCAGTGCTCTACGATGCCATTAGTGCAGCCCAGTCACGCCGCGCAGACGTGCTGATTGCAGACACGGCGGGACGCCTGCACACCAAGCATAACCTGATGCAAGAACTCAGGAAGATTTACAATGTAGCGGCCAAGCAATTGCCCGGTGCCCCGCACGAAACCATCCTTGTCCTTGATGCTAGTACTGGGCAAAATGGCCTGGCGCAGGCGCGTACGTTCAACGAGGCAGTGAACGTTACCGGCCTGTTCCTGGCCAAGCTGGATGGAACGGCCAAGGGCGGCATCGTCTTTGCCGTAGCTCGGGAGCTTGGACTCCCTATCCTTTTCGTTGGTACAGGAGAGCACGCCGAAGACATTGCCGAATTTGACGCTGAGGAGTTCGTCGGGGGTCTATTTCAGGGCTAGACTACGGCACGTACAACGCGCAACGCTGCCGTAGTCTAAGGCTTTATGCCCGAATAGCTGTGCATAATCTGGAGGTTGAGAAGTCTATGAAAGAGCTGGAAGTCAAATTAAATCAGTTAAACGAAAGCATCAATCAGATTATGGAGCGTCTTTGACATAGCCAGGACTGAGAAAGAGATTGCCAATCTGGAGCAGCTTTCCGCCGCCTCTGGTTTCTGGGAAGATGTGGAACAGGCGCACAAGGTCATGCAGCAACTGACGCATTTGAAAGAAGACGTGAAGGTCTGGCGTGGCCTGTCTGGGCGGGTGCAAGAGTTGCTTGCCCTGCTCGAGCTGGTTCAGGATGAAGATGATCAGGCAATGGGTGAAGAGATAGCAGCGGAAGTCGAGAAGCTGTCCGCAGAGCTGTATGGCCTGGAATTCCGCCAGTTGTTCAGCCGGCCATATGATACCAAGGATGCCATCCTGGCCATCCATGCCGGTGCGGGAGGCACCGAGTCACAGGACTGGGCGGAAATGCTGTTGCGTATGTATTTGCGTTGGGCAGAGCAGCATAACTATCAGACAGAACTGCTTGAGAGCATGCCTGGTGAGGAAGCGGGGATCAAGAGTGCTACGGTTTCGATAGCCGGCCCCTATGCTTATGGCTACCTGAGAAGCGAACGTGGAGTACACCGTCTGGTGCGGCTTTCGCCTTTTGATGCTGCACATCGGCGGCATACATCCTTTGCTCTCGTGGAGGTAATGCCGGATATTGAGGATGCGGTCCAGATCGAGATCAACCCCGATGACCTGCGTATAGATGTCTTTCGGTCAGCAGGTGCCGGTGGGCAGAATGTGCAGAAGAACGCTACTGCCGTGCGCATTACTCATGTTCCGACGAGTATTGTCGCCACCTGCCAAAACGAGCGTTCCCAGTTGCAGAACCGCCAGATGGCGATGAAAGTCCTGCGGGCGCGTCTGTTTGCTTTGGAGGAGGCCAGGCGAGAGGAAGAGCGGGCCAAGCTCAAGGGCAAACATGTCTCGGCTGGTTGGGGCAACCAGATCCGCTCCTATGTCCTGCACCCTTATCACATGGTCAAGGACTTGCGTACCGGCCATGAAACGGGAAACACTGCGGCTGTGCTTGATGGCGATCTGGACCCCTTTATGAGGGCCTATCTGGAATCAACGATCAACGAGGCCCGGGGCGACTAGAAACCCGGCTTGCCCAAGAAGCTGGGTTTCTAAAAGATACTATCAGGAGGCTTTTGGATTGCAACCCTATCTTCTTCTTGATGCTGGAGGAACTCTGCTTTTCCCTGATCATCGAATCATACGACGGGCAATCCTACAGCATGGATACGATGTTGCCGAAGAGCGTTTGAAGCGCCTGATGACTGAGTTCATCAGACAGTACGATGAAGTGCTTAAAAGCGGCACAGATGTGGCGCATATGTCTAGCTTCGTACAAGTGGTGTTGGAACAGGCCGGGGTCGAACAACAGCAGATTCCCCTCATCGTCAGGCAGCTCCAGCTTATGGATGCTGAGAATGGCCTGTGGATCTACACGTACCCATGGGTACGCGAAACGTTGGCTCGCCTCTCCGCACAGGGCTATCATATGTCGGTCATCTCCAATGCCGACGGCCGAGTACAAACACAATTGCAGTATGTTGGTCTCGCCAGCTATTTCGAGGACATCTTTGATTCGCACGTTGTCGGCTATGCCAAGCCAGACCCCCGCCTTTTCGAATACGCTCTGACGAAGCTACGGCTGCAGCCTGCGCAATGCCTCTACGTCGGCGATGTCTATTTCATTGATGTCCTGGGCGCAAACAAAGCCGGCATCGCCGCGATCCACCTTGATCCCTATGGCCTCTACGAAGGCTGGGCTGGTTGTCACATCCCAACCATTGCTGCCTTGCCGGACTTGCTGGCTGCTGGTGATCTGGACTTACAAAGTGAAGTGTTCTTTCCGCTGCGTGAGCACAGACATTAGTACTTCTTCTGGTTCTCTAGGTGCTCTTCGAACGTCTCAGCGAAGGCGTGTGAACCATCTCCTTTGGCGTGGAAGAAGAGATATTTGGTATCGGCGGGGTTCAGTACAGCTTCAATGGACGCTAGGCCCGGGCTACAGATTGGGCCTGGGGGCAGGCCAGGGTGGATAAAAGTGTTGAACGGTGAGTCAACAGCGCGCAGCTCGTCTAGCGAGAGCTGGGGCCACCAGCGCCCTGTTTGTGGGTCATAGCCTTTGGCGTATTGTACGGTAGGGTCGGCTTCCAGATACATGCCCTTGCGCAGCCGATTGAGATATACACCGGCAATGATGGGCCGTTCTGCGGCTACTGCGGCCTCACGCTCGACGATGGAGGCCAAGGTCAGCACCTGGAACAGGTTCAGGCCCTTATCCAGGGCTTGCTTGCGCATCTCCATGGTAATACGTTGATCGAAATTCTGCAGCATTGTATCAATCAGAGCTGTAGCCGTAATATTCACCGGAAACTGGTAGGTATCAGGGAAAAGAAACCCTTCCAGTGTCTTGGGTGCATTGGGTGGACGGTCGCGCAGAAAATCGTAGTGGAAAACGTTGTCACGCACCAGGCGGATAAATTCCTCCTGATCCACTAGCCCCTCGCTGGACAGCAAGTGCGCGATTTCCTCAGCACGTAGCCCCTCGCGGATGGTGACTTTCTTGGCGCGCAGCCGCCCGTGTTGCAGTTGGTTTACGACCTCGGGCATGGACATGTTGCGTCGTAAAGTGTAATCCCCTGCTTCGATCTGCGCGTCCACGCCCCAATAGCGTAGCAGCAGCCGGAACAGTTCCGCGTCACGGATGATCCCCAGATGCTCCAATCGCGCCGCGATTGTGGCCCCATTTTCGCCTATCTGGATGGAAAACGAGATCGGAGTGTCATCTATGCTGGCTGGAGTTTCGATTTCATCCCGGCGTAAGTTAAGATAGATGCCCAGCAATGTCTTTTCTAGTGCGGTAAGGTCTACCTGCGTGCCGGGTTGCAGTGCCGCACTCCGCATTTGGCGAAGAAAGAACCACACGATACCTGCCGCAATGCCCAGAATCAAAGTCACTCCGAGCAGGAAGAGCACAATCCGTATCAAGGTGCGTTTGCTGCTTTCCAATTCCAGCCTCCTTGATTTCAATCTCGCTGCGCGTCCAGGTAGCTTTGTAGGATTACTGCCGCTGCGACGGCATCAATGCGCCCGCGCTGCACCCTCTTCCCCGTCTCATGAATGAGCCGTTCGGCCTGCGAGGTCGAGAGACGTTCATCCCACAAGATCACCGGCACTGGCAGGCGCGCGCGAAGCTGTGCTGCGTACCTATCTACGCGCTGCGCCTGTGGGCCAACTGTGCCGTTCAGGCTGCGTGGGTAGCCCACGACCACTTGCTCTACCTGGTGCTTGTGCACTAACTCCTCGATGGCCGCCAGTTCGGCCTTGCGGTTGCTGCATCCCAGAACGGTCAGGGGCGTAGCCAGCCAACCGAGTGGATCGCTCAGGGCGATTCCAATGCGTCGTTCACCCAGATCCAAGGCCAAGATGCGCATGTCTTACCCCATGCTGACCCGCACGTTTATGCGTCCTGCCCACCAAGGCAGGCGCTTCATCAAGCTGCCACTTAGCTCGATCTGAGGTTCAGACCTGAGTTTGAACTGCTGAGACAGGTACTCTTTGGCGCCATCAATGGTCCTACCGGCAATTGCGTCCTTGACCACCTGTGTGTCAATAGCTGGCGCGATGGCCGCCTGTACACTCATGCTGAAGCGAGCCTGTTCGGGTGTAGCAGTGATCCTGCCACCACGCTCGAAGCGGGCACTGTCTGCGAGCAAACGGTAACCCGGCTTCATACGCTGCTCCAGCAGGCCTAGTAGCAGCTTCTCGCCGTCGGCGCCACTGATGGCCAGGCCACTTACTTTCACTTTCATCTTTAGGCCCAAGGCATCGGTCATGTCATCAACATTGTGGTCGAACTCTTCGTCCAGGACAGTAATGACCAAGGAGTCGGGGGGGATGAATTCGCCTTTGGTGAGGACCGAGGTCAGTTCGCTGTAGGCTTCTTCCTGCAAGCGCTTCACCAACTTGGCTCGCAGGCGGACCTTGTCATCGCCATCCACTGTGGACATGCGCCGCACGGTTCCGCCAGTCGTCCGCGAGTCGTTCAACACGTCTACTTGCGCGGCCAGTTCGCCCTCTACTACATTGATAGTGAGCGGAGGCACGTTGCCGCTGGGGCCGGGTTCTGCGGCCAGGATGCCCACGCGCACGGTGCTATACAACTCCCCGGGCAGCCAGGCGTCAGCTACGGTATAGAACCGCACGTTCTGGCCAGCGCTGGTGCGCACGACGGTGCCCTTAGTGATCGTCACAGGTATAGTAGTCTTGTTGGCAAAAACTACCGCGCCCTGTGCATGTCCATCGGGCACGTCGCGCTTGTTTGTCGTGGCTATCGTGTCGGTGCCCTCGCGTTCAACATACACGGTGCGGGCAGGCACTTGTGCCAAGCCGTAGTTAATCTCTGTCAATCCAGCTACGCCTACCATTTCCATAGCGGCTTGTACAGGTTCGCTGACTGGCTTGAGCGTTACCGTAGCGCTTGGCAGCATGAACAAAAGCATAAATGCCAGGACCAAGAAAACCCCTGCTGTGGCAAGGAGGCCAACATAGGCGCTCCGGGCGGTCCGTTGGCCTAGTCTCCTGGTTGCTACTTGGTTGAGGGAACCTCCGACAGGCTCAGGCCGTCGCCTCCTGAGCAGCGAACTCGGGGTAGGACGTGGTGGCAGTCCTTTGTGGCGGCGCCTTCTGCGATCAAGAGCATGCAGATCCACCTGTTGACCCTCCTTGACGGATGGCAAAATCACTAGGCCAACCTCCCTGGCCAAGCCCCGCGTATCCCTGTCCTCGATCACCATGCCAACGCGCAAGGCCAGGTTATCCGCCCAGCGGCGCAACACCATCAGGTTGACTTTGTTGTTCTCCAGCGCTTCGCAACCCTTGGGCACGAAGAGCAGCACTTCGCTATCTGTGGCACGCTCCAGTAGATTGCGAATGACGGTGATGTTCTCATCACCTTGAAGTTCAATGATCTGCATGAATTGCCGATTCTTATGAATGCGCTACGTGGGCGAGTGTTTCCTTTATTGTCAGCGGCACCAGCTCCAATGCTTCATCCAGTCTGCTCGCATCACGCCCACCGGCTTGGGCCATAGTAGCACTCCCGCCACCACCTCCACCGATGACCTTAGCCAATTGCCCCACTAGCTTGCCAGCGTGTAGGCCCTTCTCCACCAGATCAGGGGTTGCAGCAACGACCAAGTTTGGTTTTCCCATCACGACCGCGCCCAGCACAATGACTGCTGAATCCAGGTGCTCACGGAGGTGGTCAACCATCTCCCGCAGGCGCTCTATGCTGTCAGCATCTTCTACCTGCGCAGCCAGTATCTGTACCCCTGCGACATTCTGCACCTGGCTCAACACTTGTTCTACGCTCTGGCGCACTAGCCGACTACGCAGTTGCTCGATTTCGCGCTGTTGCACCTTCCACTGCAATGTCAGTTCGCTTGCTGCTTTCACTAGCTCTTCTGGCCTGGTCTGCAGAACCGCCGCTGTTTCAACCTGGGTATGCAACAATTCCTCCAACCAGCTTTCGAAACCGCGGCCCGTGACTGCCTCAATGCGGCGCAGGCCAGCGCCCACGCTGGATTCGCTGAGGATATGGAAGAAGCCAATCTGGCCGGTACTATGTAAGTGGGTGCCACCACAGAGCTCTCGGCTGTAACCATCGCCCACACTGATCAGGCGCACGGTGTCACCGTATTTTTCGCCGAAGAGGGCCATTGCCCCGCTGGCACGGGCTTCCTCGAAAGTGGTGATGCTTGCCACCACTGGTAGGTCGGCGCGAATAATGGCGTTGACCTCGCGCTCAATCTGCCGCAGTTCTTCAGTGGAGACGGGCTGTAGATGGGTAAAATCGAAGCGCAAACGATCTGGCGCTACCAGCGAACCTGCCTGCCGCACGTGGTCGCCCAAAATCTTCTGCAGCGCGCGATGCAGCAAGTGGGTGGCAGTATGGTTGCGGGCAATGTCCAGACGCTGCTCCTCGTCTATGCGCGCCTCGACCTGTTCCCCTTTGGCAATGACACCTTTGACGACCGTGCCATAGTGTACCGTCAATTCGGGCAGAGGGTGACGGGTTTCATCCACCTGGACGCGGCCCTGTGGTCCCGCAATGATGCCTGCGTCGCCGGTCTGGCCGCCGCTCTCGCCATAGAAAGGAGTGCGGTCCAACACGATTTCTACCCTCTGGCCGGGCCCAACTTCCTCGTACATCTGTCCATCTCTGACCAACGCCAGCACCTTTGCCTTGGATGAGTTTGTCTCGTAACCCACGAACAAGGTAGCCGGCAGGTCCAGACTGCGGTACAGCTCTTCCTGCTGTCCAACCTGAAACTGGTGAGCCGCGCGCGCACGCTCCCGTTGGGCCTCCATCGCCGCCCTAAAGCCCGCTTCGTCCACGGATAGACGATGCTCCTTGGCCACATCGCGGGTCAGATCCAGCGGGAAGCCATAGGTGTCATATAGACGGAAGGCCTTTTCTCCGGGTATCACTGTCTGGCCCGTCTCCTTGACTCTAGCAATAACTTGATCAAGCAGGTTCAAACCGACGTCTAGCGTCTGCAAGAAACGCTCTTCCTCTTGGGTAGCGGCTTCAAGAATAAAGTCTCGCCGCTGGCTCAACTCGCCGTAGTGCTTGCCCATGATGTCCACCACGACTTTCAGCACCTCAGCCATGAAGGGCTTTCTGAAGCCAAGTAACTTACCATGACGTGCAGCACGGCGCAGGATTAGGCGTAATACATAGTTGCGCCCCTCGTTGCCTGGCAGCACGCCATCAGCAATGAGGAAAGCAATGGCGCGGGCGTGGTCGGCGATAACGCGATAAGAGACAATGTATTCTTCGCGCTGAGCAGCGCTATGCCCTAGCAACTCTTGTGTGCACTGCATGATGGGCCAGAATAGGTCCGTTTCATAGTTATCGTTTTTGCCTTGCATCACGGCAGTGAGGCGTTCCATGCCCATGCCAGTGTCAATGCTGGGCTTGGGCAGTGGACGCGTCATCCCGTCGGCAGCGGTCTCGTACTGCATAAACACCAGGTTCCACAGTTCCCACCAACGTTCGCACTCAATAGTCAGGTTGCAGTCAGGGCGGCCGCAGGTACAATGCTCAGGCCCACGGTCGTATATAATCTCTGAACAGGGCCCGTTGGGGCCAGTATCGCCCATCGCCCAGAAGTTGTCTTGCTTGCCCCGGCGGGTGATGCGCGTAGCTGGCACACTAGCTACTTCCTGCCACAAAGCAAAGGCTTCATCATCATCGAGGTAGACAGTAGGGTACAGGCGTTCCTTGTCCAACCCCATGACCGCGGTCAGAAATTCCCAGGCATAAGCGATCGCTTCTCGTTTGAAATAATCGCCAAAGGAAAAGTTGCCCAGCATCTCAAAGAAGGTGTGGTGACGAGGCGAGGGGCCCACGTTCTCTAGGTCATTGTGCTTGCCACTTACGCGCATGCATTTCTGTGCCGTTGTAGCGCGGTTGTAGGCACGCTTCTCTACACCCAGAAAAACGTCTTTGAACTGCACCATTCCAGCGTTGGTGAAGAGCAGCGTGGGATCGTTCGCCGGGACAAGCGACGAACTAGGTACAATAGCATGACTTCTATCTTGGAAGTAGGTGAGAAAAGTCTTGCGGATCTCTGTGCTAGTCTTCATTGAAGTGCTCCTACGCTATCTCTTCCATGTTCCAGCTTTCCCCTTCGGCTGCACTCACGGCAGGCAAAGGCTGAGACCGCTTGCGTTCACGGATGGTCTGCGCATCAATGACGACTTGTTTGATGTCCTGGCGCGAAGGAATCTCGTACATCACCTCTAATAGTGTCTCTTCGATGATGGAGCGCAGGCCACGAGCACCCATGCGGTAGTGCAGCGCCTCACGAGCTGTCTCTCGTAATGCGTCCTCGGTGAAGATAAGCTCCACACCGTCGAGGGCAAATAGCTTCTGGAACTGTTTGACGATGGCGTTTTTGGGTTGGGTGAGGATTTGCATCAGCATTTCCTCATCCAGGGGATCCACACTGACCACCACCGGCAAGCGACCGACAAACTCCGGGATAAGCCCATAGACCAGCAAATCATCTGAGTTGACGTGCTTCAACAACTCGGTTCTGGTCCACTCCATCTTCTGGTGGCTGGCGCGGCCCTTGAAGCCCAGTGTCTTGTGGGTGTCCAAACGTTTGGACGTAATCTGCTCCAGACCCTCGAAGGCACCGCCACAGACAAAAAGTATATCGGTCGTATCGAGCTGGATAAATTCCTGGTGTGGGTGCTTGCGTCCGCCTTGTGGCGGCACGTTGGCCACAGTGCCCTCTAGGATTTTCAACAGGCCTTGCTGTACGCCTTCACCAGACACATCCCTGGTAATGGAGGGGCTATCCCCGCTTTTGCGTGCAATCTTGTCTATCTCGTCAATGTAGACAATGCCTTTACGGGCCCGTTCCAAATCGCCGTCAGCGGTCTGGATCAGACGCAGTAAGATGTTTTCCACGTCCTCGCCCACATAGCCGGCCTCAGTCAACGAGGTAGCGTCAGCCAGAGCGAAGGGCACGTCCAGGATTCTGGCCAGCGTTTGAGCCAGCAGCGTCTTGCCGCAGCCGGTAGGTCCTATGAGCAAGATGTTGCTCTTCTGCAACTCGATGTCATCCAGTTCTTGCCTGGCCATCGTACGCTTGTAGTGATTGTAGACGGCGACTGCCAGTACCTTCTTGGCGCGGTCCTGCCCCACTACGTGTTCGTTGAGCCGCTGATAGATTTCCATCGGTGGTGGAATTCTCTTGCCTTCCATCTGCTTCAGCGGTCTGACTGGCACCTCCTCTTGTTCTAGGATTTCTTGGCAAATCTGCACGCATTCGTCGCAAATGTAAACGTTGCCGGGGCCAGCAATAAGGTGATGCACCTCGTATTGTGGTCGGTTGCAGAAAGAACAGTGTTGGATGATGTGCTCCTTACGCATGGTCGCTTTCCTTTTATGTTTGACTCGGTTCCGGTTTTATCAGCACTTCATCCACGATGCCATATTTCACTGCCTCTTCCGCATTCATCCAATAGTTGCGGTCTGTGTCCTGGTTAATGCGTTCCAGAGGCTGGCCAGTGTGCTTGGCCAGGATCTGGTTGAGTCGCTCCCGCTCACGCAGGATACGCCGGGCTTCGATTTCGATGTCCACGGCCTGGCCTTGTACTCCTCCCCATGGCTGGTGGATATGCACCGTTGCGTTAGGTAGCGCGTAACGCCGGCCCTTGGTCCCCGCACAGAGCAGGATAGTGCCCATGCTAGCAGTCATGCCTACGGCGATAGTTGAGACGGGTGGGCTGATGAGTTGCATAGTGTCATAGATGGCTAGACCGGCACTGATCGCTCCACCGGGAGAGTTAATGTACAAGGAAATCTCCTTTTCTGGGTCATCATGCTGCAGAAACAGGAGTTGAGCCACCACCAGGTTGGCCACGGTATCATCAATCAGCGTGCCGAGGAAGACGATTCTCTGTTTCAGGAGCAGGGAGAAAATGTCATACCCTCGTTCTCCGCGGCCTGTGGTTTCAACCACCATAGGAATCACAGTATTATATATGCTATCGCTCATCAAGTCTCCTCCACCGTTACGTATTGCTTTTGCTGGTGCTTTCCACAGGCTTGCCCTTGGCATCTTGTGGCGCAGTCTCTGCCTGTCCAGTGGCAATAGCCAACAAGCGCTCGAGAGCCTTGTGTTTGTAGACATCATTGGTGATGGAGCGCCGCGATTCTCCTGTGCTGAGGGCCGCCTTGACAGCACCTGCCTGCTCACCAAAGGACAGGGCCAGACGGTCTGCTTCCTGGTCAATCTCTTCTGCTTCTACCTCAATGCCCTCGGCCTCCGCAAACTTGGCCAACACCAAGGCACGTTTTAGGCGTGTCTCGGCCTGAGGCCGTGTTTCATCTCGCAACTGCGCCAGGGTCTTGTTTGTCGTGTGCAGGTAACCTTCCAAAGTGAAGCCCTGTTGCTTCAGTCGGTCGGACGAAGCTGCAAGCAAGGCATCAATTTCGTGCTCAACGGCAATCGCTGGGTACTCTAGCGTGGCTTGCTTAACCAAGGCATCCAGCGCCTCCTCGAGTGCCGCGTCTTTGGCCTCAGCTTCCTTGCGCTTGCGTAGTTCTTCCTCGATCGTGGCTCGCAGTTGGGCTAACGTCTCATAGGGGCCTACGTTCTGCGCCAGATCGTCATTCAGTGCTGGTAATTCTTTCTCTTTGACCGTTTTCACAGTCACGCGAAAATGGACTAACTTGCCTGCTACATCTTTGTCGCGGAAATCAGCCGGGTATTCAACGTCAAACTCTTTGCTTTCACCCGGCTTGATACCTACCAGGTTCTGGCCGAATCCAGGTGGGGTCATCTCTTCGCTGACTTCTAGGGTTAAGTCATGTTGTTCTATTTTCTTCCCGTCGTCGGTCGTACCCACGGCGTCTACTAGCACCTGATGGCCCATCTGGATGGCGCTTTCTATAGGTACCCACAAAGCATGGTTCTCCTGAAACTGGGTCAGGACCTTCTCCACTTCCTCTTCCTGCAGATTCGTTTGCGCTTGTTGCACGCGTATCTCACGGTAGTCGCCAAGCGTGACCTGGGGTCGAACAGGCACAGTGACTTTGAGGGTCAGCGGTTCCAGTTGCACGATTTCCATTTGCCCTCGATCGTAAGGTTCGAGTTGGCTCTCCTGTAGTGCTTCCTGGTACAACTGGTTGCCGACTTGGTCTAGCAGTTCATCAAAGATGCGCTCTTTGCCATAGCTGCGCTCGACTATATGATAGGGTGCTTTGCCAGGACGAAAACCTGATAGTGGACGACGTGTGTTCAGCCGCCGTGCCGCCTGGCGTAATGGCTCTTGCAAGCGCTCTGGCTCCACTTCGATATTCAGGACGTATTCGCAAGGGCCTGTTTTCTCTCTATTGACTTTCAAATAGGTTTTCCTCGCTTCCGTTGTGACATATGAGTGGGTCATGGCAGGTTTCGCTTTGCCCTGAAGGGCTCAGGGGTCTCAGCCTAAAGACTTGCCACCACCCAATGGATACAGAGAATGCTGGTTCATGCGAACCAGCATTCGGAGTAAAGAGCAGAAGACGGGATTCGAACCCGCGGCCCTCTCCTTGGCAAGGAGATGCTCTACCGCTGAGCCACTTCCGCCTGTGGTCCAACACTATGGGGAAGGAGAGACTCGAACTCTCACGGATTGCTCCACGTGATCCTAAATCACGCTCGTCTACCCATTCCGACACTTCCCCGTGCCGGCCCGCTTGTCATTCTAGGCAATTTCGACCAAAAGTCAAGTGCTGCTCGCCAATAGGATGGGAGGTTCCCTCCCTTAGAGGACGACAAAACCAGGATGTGCAGGGTCATTATTCTGTTGGTGGGCTGTCCATGGTAGCATCGGTACAGGTCTGTAACTGGCTGAGTTGAGCCCTCAGGGCGTCAATTTTGACGCCCTACAGGTTCTGGTGTATTCTACAAACCGTTAGAGTCACGGTTCATGTCACCGGCACTTGGGCACCAGCAGCACTGTTTCTGTCAGGGAAAGCAAAGGCTTTTGCATCTCAAAATCAAGAGGTGCAGTCGTAGCATGAAGCCTCATGCCAAGTCCGGAACCGGGGAGGAAACATGTCCACTGCTGATTTGCGCATCCAGGAAGTCCACAATAAAAGGCAACTAAAGCAGTTTGTTACCTTTCCTTGGCAAATCTACCGGGGTGACCCCAACTGGGTACCACCACTCCTGTCCAAGCGTCTGGCCTACTTCGACTGCGCTCGGTTCCCTTTCTTCCAAGAAGGGGATGCTGCACTTTTTCTGGCTCTCCGTGCTGACCAGGTAGTAGGAACGATTGCCCCAAGCATCAATTATCCAGCCAATGAGTACCTGAAGCAGAGGGTTGGCAACTTTGGTTTCTTTGAAAGCATCGCGGACTATAATGTAGCGCGCGCCCTGTTTGACACAGCGCGTCAGTGGCTGCGTCAGCGCGGGATGACGGTGATGCGTGGGCCCTATAACTTTGGCAACAATGATGACCCAGGTTTTCTCATCGGGGGCGACGACTGCCCACCGGTGATGTTGGAGGCGCATACCAAGCCATACTATGTGGACCTGGCTGAGCGCTATGGGATGACCAAGTACGACGAAGTGTACGCTTATCGCGTGGATCGTCCTCAGGTCGGCAATGGGCTCGAGTTAATACCGCAGAAAATCATCCGCGTTGCAGAATGGGCACAGAAGAAGGCCGGCGTGACGGTGCGCAAAGCCCGTCTCGAACGCTGGGATGAAGAGATTACGATTGCCCATCGTCTGTTCAATGCATCGTTATCGCACTTGCGCGATCACATACCCATCAGCGAGGCGCAGTTCCGGCACATGGCGCTCGAGATGAAGCCGCTG
>Ga0172366_10002909_pt1 | contig 13477 bp, 12 predicted proteins | sample LakKivSesite69cm_FD_114533 | JGI IMG/M metagenome (GOLD analysis project Ga0172366, IMG submission 114533) | Sediment microbial communities from Lake Kivu, Rwanda - Sediment site 69cm | ecosystem: Environmental > Aquatic > Freshwater > Lake > Sediment | place: Rwanda: Western Province, Lake... | reverse complement strand
GTCCGGGCACCCGGAAACGTCCATCCAGTACCGGTTATCCGTTCTCGCTGTCAATAATCGTCAGTGAAGCGTCGGAAACCATCATCAAGCGGCCCGCAACGCGCCGAGTATTCGCACAAGCTGAAAGTGCCCGGAATCCGCCACTCTATCCCTTTGTCCCTCTGTCCCTCTATCCCTTTACCATGGTCATGAAAGGACAATCATGAAATTCCTCGTGATTGGTGCCGGGATGCAGGCACGGGCGGTGGCCTACGACCTTGTGCGCCAGGGGGACGTCCGCGAGGTGAGAATCTGCGACGTCTCGGGGGAACGGGTGCACACCCTGAAGCGGTACCTGCGGAGCAAGAAGGTCAGGACATTCACTGCAGATGCCGGGGTCCGGCAACGTATGGCCGAACTGATGAAGCCGTGCGATGTCGCCGTGAGCTGCGTCCCGTACTTCTACAATCTCGGCCTGGCGCGCGCGGCCATTGCCGCGCGGACGCACTTCTGCGACCTGGGCGGGAATAATGACGTAGTGCACGCCGAGCTGGCCCTGAGCGCCCGGGCGAAGAAGGCGGGCGTGACAATTGTCCCCGATTGCGGGCTTGCGCCCGGGATGGTGAGCATCCTTGCTGCGGATGGGTTCTCTCGACTCGACCGGACCGACGCTATCCGCATCCGAGTGGGGGGGCTGCCCCGCTGGCCGATGCCGCCGTTCAAGTACGCCCTGGTCTTCTCGCCCAGCGGACTCATCAATGAGTACGCCGAGCCATGTCTGGTGCTCGCCAACGGCCATCCGGAGTGGCGCGAACCGCTGGAGGATATGGAGTGGTTGCAGTTCCCCAAGCCCTTCGGCAACGTCGAGGCATTCAACACATCCGGCGGTTCGTCAACCCTGCCGGAATCGTTCCGCGGCCGTGTCAAGAAGCTGGACTACAAGACCATCCGCTACATGGGTCACTGCGCGCAGATGCGGCTGCTGCGCGACCTCGGGTTTATGTCGCTGGAACCACAGCTCGTCGCCGGAAAGCGCGTCGTACCTCGTCAATTGCTGATTCAGCGGCTGGAGGCGGTGCTGCCGCGGGAGACCGATGATGCAGTCCTCCTGCGCATCTACGTACGGGGAACAAGACGGGGATGCGGCGCAACCATTCAGTACCAGATGATAGACCGCGCCGACCGTAGGTCCGGGTTGACAGCGATGATGCGGACCACCGGCTTCTCCGCGTCCATCGTCGCCTTGATGCTCGGCCGCGGACAGATAGCGTGTACCGGTGCGTTCACCGGCGAGAATTGCGTGCCGTCAGCCCCGTACATCCGCGAACTGCGCCGGCGCGGTCTGCGGTTGCGCGTGTCCGGGGCCTAAAGCCCGGCGGGTTTGACTGCCGTCGGAAAATGGCCTATACTATTGACTCCGTGGCAATTAAGGCTGTGTACCGACCCGCCGACGAATTGATGGCGAACTCGGTCCGCGACCTGTTCGAGGAGAACGGGATTCCGGCGATGATACGTTCGTTCCAGATCCCGGCCTATGACGGGCTCGCGCGCGTGATGCGCCCGGTCTGGGGCGAGGTGCTGGTAGAGGAGGAGGACATGGACCGCGCCAGGGCACTCCTCGACGCCTTCCTTTCCACGGATGCCGGCTCCCCGGGACCCGGCACGGCCGGCCAGCATGGCTAGTCTGCCGACCGTAGGTCGGTACTTAATCGTGCTGGGCGCGCTGTTGGTTGTGACCGGCGCGGCGGTGTTGCTACTCAGCCGGCTCGGGGTGGGCCGGCTGCCCGGAGATATTCTGATTGAGCGGCGGGGCCTGGTAATATGGCTGCCGCTGGTTTCTTCGCTGGTCGTTTCTCTGATATTGACGCTGGTACTGAACCTGCTGCTACGCAGGTGACCGGCTGCTAAGGAGCTTCATGAAACTTGTTTATCGCTTCGGCGGAGGCCGGGCCGAAGGCTCGGCCCAGATGAAGGACGTGCTCGGCGGCAAGGGCGCGAACCTCGCCGAGATGACCAACCTCGGTTTGCCGGTTCCGCCCGGGTTCACCATCACTACCTCGGTCTGCGTCTACCACATGAAGAAGCGCGAGCTGCCCCGCGGGCTGGACAAAGAGGTCGAGCAGGGCATCCACTACGTCGAGAAGTTGATGGACCGCAAGTTCGGGGACGCTCACGACCCGCTGCTCTTCTCCGTCCGCTCCGGCGCGCGCGCGTCGATGCCGGGGATGATGGACACGGTACTGAACCTGGGCCTGAACAACCGCACGGTGGAGGGGCTGGCGCGGCGCAGCGGGGATGAGCGGTTCGCCTGGGATTCTTATCGCCGCCTGATTCAGACTTACGGCGACGTCGTGATGGGGATGAAGCCCGAGAGCCAGGAGGAGCGCGACCCGTTCGAGGTCGAGATCGAGAAGCTGAAGGCGCGGCGCCGTCTGAAGTATGATTTCGAGCTGAATGTCGACGAGCTCAAGGAACTGGTCAACACGTTCAAGCGGCTCGTGCAGAGGCGCGCAGGCACGCCGTTCCCTTCCGACCCGCACAAGCAGCTCTGGGGCGCGATCGCCGCTGTTCTCCGTTCGTGGGACAACGACCGCGCCAAGGTCTACCGCCGGCTCAACAACATCCCCGACGACTGGGGCACGGCGGTGAACGTCCAGGCGATGGTGTTCGGCAACATGGGCAGCGATTCCGGGACCGGCGTCGCCTTCACCCGCGACCCGGCTACCGGTCACAACCGCTTCTACGGCGAGTTCCTCATCAACGCGCAGGGCGAGGACGTCGTCGCGGGCGTGCGTACTCCCCAGCCGCTTGAGGAACTGCGCAAGGCCATGCCGACGGTCTACACCGAGCTCTACGCCATCCGCAACAAGCTTGAGTCGCACTACCGCGACATCCAGGACATCGAGTTCACAGTATCGCGGGGAAAGCTGTACATACTCCAGACCCGCACCGGTAAACGGACCGGGTTCGCGTCGGTGCGCATCGCGCTGGAAATGGTGGCCGAGGGCCTGATCATGCGCGACGAGGCGATGATGCGCATCGAGCCCAACGCCATCAACCACCTGCTCCAGCCGATATTCGACCCCCGCGACAAGAAGAAGGCCGAGGAAGAGAAGCGGTTGCTGGCAAAGGGACTCGCGGCGGGTCCGGGCGCGGCCAGCGGCCGGGTTTACTTCACTGCAGCCGCCCTGGAGGCGGCGAAGGCCGAGGCCGACCGCGCACGCCGGCCACACCGCCCGGGAGCACGCGAGGAGTTTATCCTCGTGCGCGAGGAGACGAGCCCTGAAGACATCAAAGGTATGCGCGCCGCGGTCGGCATCCTGACCGCGCGCGGGGGCATGACCAGCCACGCGGCCCTGGTCGCCCGGCAGATGGGCAAGGTTTGTGTCGTCGGCTGCGCCGACGTCCACGTCGACTACCAGAAGAAGGTGATGACAGTTGGCACGCGGACACTTGCCGAGGGCGACTTCGTCTCGCTCGACGGGTTCATGGGCCAGGTCTACGAAGGAAGAATCAAGACCCTGCCGTCCGAGGTGATCCAGGTGCTGGTCAGCAAGACGCTCAAGCCGTCGCAGGCGCCGGTCTACCGCCGCTTCGCGCGGCTGATGCGCTGGGCTGACGAAGTACGCCGGCTGCGGGTGCGCGCCAACGCGGACCAGCCGGACCAGGCCGCGGCCGCGGTCGCGCTGGGCGCCGAGGGCATCGGTCTCTGCCGCACCGAGCACATGTTCTTCGGCGAAGGACGGATCGACAAGTTCCGGGCGATGATTCTTGCCGACACCGAGGCCGAGCGCCGGAAGGCGCTGGCGAAGCTGCTGCCGCTTCAGCGCGGTGACTTCGAGGGCATCTTCAAGGCGATGGCCGGCCGCCCGGTGACCATCCGCACGCTCGACCCGCCGCTGCACGAGTTCCTGCCCCACACTGACGAGGAGATTGCGGCTGCAGCCAAGACCATGGGGGTGCCGGCCGAGAAGCTGCGGCGTCGGGCGCGCGAGCTGCGCGAGGCGAATCCCATGCTCGGTAACCGCGGCTGCCGGCTGGGCATCGTCATGCCCGAGATAACCGAGATGCAGGCGCGCGCCATATTCGAGGCAGCGTGCGCGGTGAAGCGCTCGGCCGTCGACGTGAAGCCGGAAGTGATGATCCCACTTGTAAGCGACGTCGTCGAACTCGCACGCCAGCGGCAGGTGGTCGAGCGGGTCGCCGCGCAGGTCTTCGAAGAGGCCCGCCTCAGGGTGGGCTACCAGGTCGGCACGATGATCGAGGTGCCGCGGGCCGCCGTGACCGCAGACCAGATCGCCCGCGAGGCAGACTTCTTCTCGTTCGGTACCAATGACCTGACCCAGATGACCTACGGGTTCTCGCGCGACGACGTCGGCGCGTTCCTGCCCCAGTACCTGCAGCGTGGAATACTGAAGCGCGACCCGTTCGAGACCCTGGACCGGACCGGCGTCGGCACGCTGGTCAAAATGGGCGTCCGCCTCGGCCGTGAGACGAAACCCGAGCTGAAGGTCGGCATCTGCGGCGAGCACGGCGGCGACCCGGACTCGGTCAAGTTCTGCCACACCGTCGGGCTCAACTACGTCAGTTGCTCGGCCTTCCGGGTGCCGGTCGCGCGCCTGGCTGCGGCCCAGGCCGTCCTGGAAGCGAAGGCGGAGCTGCCGCGGCCCGCGAACGGCAAATAGCGGCCCGCCATTTCAAGGAGAGAGGCGATGGAAGGTGAACTGGGACAACAACTCGACAGGCTCTTTGGTCAGCATGGGGACGTGAAGGTGAATCCGGACCGCCGGACGATGATAGCCGACGCGGTGGCCCGGCGCGAGGCGATGGTTGCGGCCTGCGGCTGTCTTGCGACGTGGACGCCGCCGGAGTCGACCGGCCGCAGTCCGCAGGACACGGTCATCGTGCGCCGGCCCGAGTCCGAGAAGAACGTCGACTGGGATTCACCGAACAACCTGCCGCTCGCACCGGACACGTTCGACATGGTGTTCGCCGACGCCCTCGCCGCGCTCGCGGCGAAGCCCCGGCTGTACGCTGTTGACCGAGTGCTGGGCGCCGACTCGAGTCACGCGCTGCCGGTGCGGGTCGTTTCCGACCGCGCGCTCACCATTCTGTTCGCCGACAACATGTTCCGGCCGGTTCCACCCGACGCCGGCAGGTCCCGCTTCGCGTCGCGTCCCTACACGTTGGTCGTCTGTCCCTACGACAAGCTCGACCGGGCGAAGTACGAAGGCCGATTGCGGAAGCTGCCGAAGACGGGCAAGACTTCGGACATGGTCATTGCGATGGACATGGACCGCCGCATCGGTGTCGTCTATGGCTCGGCCTACTGCGGCAGCGTGAAGAAGCACATGTTCACGGTTATGAATTACCTGCTGCCGCTCGATGGCATCCTGTCGCTTCACTGCTCGGCCAACGAGGGGAAGAACGGCGACGTGGCCCTGCTGCTCGGGCTCTCCGGCACGGGCAAGACCACGCTTTCGGCCGACCCGCGCCGCGCTCTGCTCGGCGACGACGAGCATTCGTGGGGCGAAGGCGGCGTGGCCAACTACGAGAATGGCTGCTACGCCAAGCTCATCAACCTGAGCCCGGTCAAAGAGCCGGACATCTACAAGGCCTGCTTCCACGCGGCGCCGTACCTCGAACACGGGGCGATTGTCGAGAACGCGATGGTCTACCCGGACGGGCGACTTGACCTTGACGACGAGCGCTACACGCCGAACTCACGCGGGTCCTATCCGCTGGCCTTCCTCTCCAACATCAAGACGCCGCCGGTGGCGGGGCATCCCAAGACCATCCTCTTCCTGACCGCGGACGCGAACGGCGTTCTTCCTCCGGTTGCGCGACTCTCGCGCAACCAGGCGATGCTCTGGTTCCTGATGGGCTACACCTCGAAGCTCGCCGGCACCGAGACCGGCATAGTCGAACCGAAGAGCACGTTCTCGCGGTTCTTCGGCGCTCCGTTCATGCCGCTGAATCCGGATGTCTACGCCCGAATGCTGGGCGAGAAGCTCGATAAGCACGGCACCAAAGTCTACCTCGTGAATACGGGCTGGAGCGGCGGGCCGTACGGCGTCGGCAGACGGATGGACATCAGCCTGACCCGGGAAATCGTCGAGTCCGCGCTCAACGGCTCGCTCGTCAAGGTCGAGTGCGACCACGACCCGGTGTTCCACCTCGACATCCCGCAGAGCTGCCCGGGCGTGTCCGACCCGGCAGTGCTCAACCCGCGGAACACATGGTCCGACCAGTCAGCGTACGACGAACGGGCAAAGAAGCTCGCGGCTGAGTTCTGCGCCCAGTTCGACAAGGCCTACGGCGTCAAGGGTATCGAACCCGAAGTCACACGGGAATGCCCGGGGAAGTAGGAGCGGGGCGAGGGGCGTGGGGCACGGGATGAGGGAAGGACAGATACAGAGCTATCGGGATCTGCGGGTCTGGCAGGAGTCGATGGCTTTGGTTGAGACGGTCTACAAGCTGACCTTCAACCTGCCTCTAAGTGAGAAGTTCGGTCTCGTCTCACAGATGAACCGGGCGGCCGTATCGATTCCCGCCAACATAGCCGAGGGACACGGGTTAAAGCACCGCGGCGTGTGTCTGAACCATCTGTCGATTAGTAGAGGGTCGCTTTCCGAACTCGAGACCTGCTTAGACCTGGTCGTGCGATTGGGTCTACTCAAGCCGGAATCAGTTGCAGGAGTCCAAAGCCAGTGCGATGGCGTAGGAAGGTTGCTCGGAGCCCTCATTCGTGCGCTTCGGACCCCCGCCCCTCGCTCCTCGCCACCCGCCCCATAGCTGCTGCCCGCCGCTTGGGCGACAGCAGCAGCGCAAGCCCGAACACGGCGCTTGATGTGATGATGATGACCGCGCCGGCCGGCGCGTCGGTCAGCCAGGACACGAACAACCCCACCAGGCAGGAGAGCACTCCGAACAGGGCCGACAGCAGATACATCGTCTTCAGCCGGTAGGTCAACTGGTAGGCCGCGGACGGCGGGTTGACAATCAGGCTGAAGATGAGCAGGCCGTCGATGTTGCTGAGTTCGGCGGCCACCGAGAGCCCGCAGAGGACGAGCATCGCGAGGAAGAGCGCCCGCTCCGGTATCCCGACCGCGCGGGCGGTTTCTCGGTTGTAGAGCACCGCCTGCAATTCTTTGTAGAACGACCCAAGGAAAAGCAGCACCACGCCGGTCGCAGCCGCCATCAGGGCAAGGTCGCGCGCGGATACGAGCAGAATGCTTCCCCAAATCAGATTCAGGGCCTCAGCGCGCGGGCCGCGCATCAGGCCGATGGCAAGGAAGGCGAAGCCGAGCACGACCGAGAAGATGATGCCGAGCGAGACGTTGGGCTCGATGTCCGCGCGCTCGGCCATCGGGCCGATGAGGAGCGACGCGGCGAGGCAGAAGGCCGCGGCGGTGAGGAGCGGGTTGATGCCGACCAGGAGTCCGGTCACGGCGCCGGCAAAGGCCGCATGCGACATCGCCACGCCGACGAACGGGATGTTCATCAGCACGACCCAGACGCCGACCACGCCGCATACCAGCCCCCCCAGTACCGCGGCGGCCAGCGGCTTCCAGATGAGCGCGAGTTCAGGCGGCATCGGCAAAGAGGTCCGCAATCAGGCGAGCGTCGGCGAGCGCAGCGCGGTCGCCGGAGTACGTGACGCGCCCGTTCTTGACCATGATGATGCGGTTCGCGACCGGCGGCAGGTGGTCGAGTTGGTGCGTGACCATCAGCACGGTCAGTTTGAAGCGGTGGAAGGCAGCGACGACGAGGTCGCCCAGTTCCCGTACCGCGCGCGGGTCGAGGTTCGATGTCGGCTCATCGAGCAGGAGTATCTCCGGTTCCTGCACCAGGGCGCGGGCGAGCGCGACCTTGCGGGCCTCGCCACCGGAGAGCTGACCGACCGGTCTGGCAGCGAGATGGGACGTTCGAGTGAGTTCCATCATCGCCCGAGCCTGTTCGTGGTCTTCCCGTTTGAGCCGCCGGAGCAGGCCGGCGCGGCCGCAGCGTCCGACCAGCACCGCTTCGAGGCAGGAGATGGGCGCGCGGGGGTCCGCCCGTTCCTGCTGGGCCACGTAGCCGATGCGGCGGCGCAGCCTGGTGAAGCTCGCACCGGTCGCCGGCTCGCCGAGGACGCTGACCTTACCGGAGATGATGCGGCCGAGGCCGTTGATGATGGTGAGGAGGGTGGTCTTGCCGGCGCCGTTCGGGCCGATGACCCCGCAGAAATCGCCGCGCCCGATATCGAGCGTGACGTCGCGGAGGGCCACGTGCTCGCGGTAGCTGACCGAAACCGAGCGGAGCGAGACCGCGGAGGTTGAGGTTCCGCGACCTCCTGCAACTCTGAATTCTGGTCTCTGAACTCTGACCTCTGAACTATCCGTGTCCGCTCATCCCTTCGTCCCTTGCCCAAGCGCCTGCGCCAGCGCTGCTGCGTTGTCGAGCAGCGCTTTCGGGTAAGAACCCTCCAGCGGGAAGTTGGTCAGGGTGACGTGCTTCGCCCCGAGGCCATCGGCCAGCGGTTCGCCGGTATCGGGCCCGGACTGCAGGTTGTCCACGACCAGCTTCACGCCGGAGCCGGATGCCACGCGGGCCAGGCGGGTCAGCTCCTGCGCGGTGAAGTCCTCGGCGCGGCCATAGGTCGCGACGACCTGGAACCCCAGCCACTTAAGGAATGGCGCCTGCTGTTCGCTGGCGATGACCGGCGGCAGCTCCTTGCCTGCCAGCATTGCCCGCACCGCAGCGGCGACGGAGTCGACCTCGGACTGGTAGCGGGCGACGGCCAGTCGGTAAGTATCGGCGAGCGGCGTGTCGACCTCAGCCAGCAGCGCCGCAATCTCGACGGCTGCCTGCTTCTGCAGTTCGGGAATCATCCAGTTTCCCTGTGTCGAGAGCGTCACCCGGCGCGGGCCGGGTGGGACGATCGCCTTCTCAAGTGACGCGTACCAGGTTTCCCAACCATGATTGAGGATGAGCCTGGCGTTGTTCGCCGCGGCCACGTCCGACGGCTTCAGGTCGAAGTGGCCGGGGCAGAGCCCGGCGGGAGCGATCGTCGTGACTGCGAACCGGCCGGGAGCCACTGCCTCGACAATTGTCGATATGAGGGTCGTGGAAGCGACGATGCTCGGCCGGCGGCCTGAGCTTCGGGCGCAGCCGCCGGCCAGCCCGGCCACGACTGCGAAGGCGAGCGCGCGGCGAAGGTGTCGGCTCATCTAGCGTTTCTCCAGGTTCAGACCCAGCGTGAAAGAGCGGCCCGGCATCCGGTAGAGGCCGGCCTGAGTCCCGGGCAGGTCGACGAACGCGTCGTACTGCCGGTCGAGGAGATTCTCGACCGAGGCGAAGACGCCGAGCCAAGACAGGATTCCGTACCCGGCGCGCAGGTCGAACGTGGAGTATGTCGGTATCGCGGACAGCGAGCTATCGGCCGCGAAGTAGCGGGCGACGTGCTGGAAGGACACGTCAAGGTCGAGCTTCGCGAGCGTCGCGCCGGCAGAGACGTCGAGCTTGGACCCGGCGCGGGCGCGGGTCTTTGCACCGAAGTCGGTTAGTGTGTAGCCGAGGTTTGAGCGCCAGGGGCCACGGCGCAGCTCGACCCCGGCTTCGATGCCCTTGAACAGGAAACTGCCTTTGTTCTGGAACTGGACCGGCGGAACGCGGCCTGGAACCGGGACCGCCTCGATGAGGTCCTCCCCCTTGAGAATGAAGGCAGCAACGTCAAGGTTCAAACCAGCAACCAGGGGCTGGTTCAGGCCGACCTCGTAGTTCCAGGAGACCTCGGGCTTCAGGCTTTCGTTCTTGGGCGGCAGCACCGAAGTGTAGTTGATGGGCGCGTAGCGGATTCCCTTGTTCACGTTGGCCCGGAGCGTCGTCGTTCCGACGCGTCCTACGATGCCGGCCTTCGGGCAGAAGGCCGGGCCGCTGATATCGTCTTAACTGAGCCTTGCCCCGGCATTGGCCGTGACCGGGCCGAGAGTCTGCTCATCCTGCGCGAAGACCGCAACCTGGTTCCGGGTCCAGCTCGGCCGGCTCGTGTCTGACTGAATCCACGTACCGGAGAGCATGCCGGCTTCGATTCCGGCCTGCGCGAGGTTGTCGAAGGTGAAGCGGCGGTGGCCATGGATGATTGCCCCGTTGGTGAAGTCGGTTGAATGCCAGCCGTCGGTCGGGTCGAAGACGTGCTCACCGAAGGTGCGATAGAACTTGGCGAAGCCGCCGAGCGACTCGCTGCCAAGGGTCGCGGTCAGGTCCAGCCCGCCGCGGTCATACTGGTTCCATCCGGTCGCGACCAGCGTGTCCGGGTCGGTCGAACGCTTCGGCTCGTGCTTCACGCCGGCGAAATACTTGCCGGTGAAGTCGAGCTTGAGCGCGGACGAGAAGTCGTAGCCGGCGCGCAGCGACAAGTCGTTGCCGTTGTACTGCGAGTTGGGCAGGTGGCCGTCGGACATCGCCTTGTCCGCGGACACGAGCGCGCTGAACCCGGCCTGTCTGAGCCCGGCGCTGACCACCGCGTGACGGGTGTTGAACGAGCCGTAGTCGAGGCGGGTGCCGAGTTCGAGCGGCCGCTCGGCGCGGCGCGTGACGATGTTCACGACCCCGGCCATCGCGTCCGAGCCATAGAGCACTGAGAGCGGGCCGCGCACGACCTCGATGCGCTCGACGTTATTTAAGGGCAGAGTGTGCGTGACCACGCAACCGTAGATCGGCATCTTCTCGGGCCGGCCGTCAACCAACACCTGTACGCGGCAGCCCCGGTCGCCGATGCCGCGTATGTCGATGTCGGAGCGGCCAAACTCGCCGGTGTGCTGAACGAAGACGCCGGGCAGTACCGCCAGCGCGGCGGTCGCGGTGCGGGCGGTCGTCCGTTCGAGGTCGGCGGCGGTGATGACGCTCACCGACGCGGCCACGTCGCGCACCGGGTGGCGGATGCGCTCTGCAGTCACGACCACTTCATCAACGGTCATCACCGATGCGTCGCCCAAGGCAGCGAGCAGCAACAGGACAGGGAACAGGTTCATACGATTCTCTTTCTAGTGTCTGTGCTCATGAGCAAGCGGGCAGCGGGCCGGGGTAAGAGTCAGGCGACCCTGGCGCACGCCCTTGAGTGCGAGCAGCGCGTCCGAGAGGCGGCGCAGCCTGTCAGCCGGCCCGCGCAGGATGAGGACTTCGAGACAGTCGTGGCGGTCGAGGTGGACGTGGGTCGAGGAAACGACCTCGGCAAAGGCGTCGTGCTGCAGGTGCATCAGGCGGTGGGCAAGGTCGGGCTGGTCGTGGCAGTAGACGTAGGCGAGCACGCCCACGGCCGGGCCGGAGCCGCGTTCGAGTCTGGACTCGGCCAGCCGGTTGCGGACAAGGTCGCGGATTGCCTTGGAGCGGGACCAGCCGGTCTTGCGGAGAAGCGCCTCGAACCCGGCGAGAAGCTCCGGTTCCATCGAGACGCTGAACCTTACCGCGCCGGCTTCGAGTTCGCTGGGGGGCTGTTCCCGCACGGGGACTGTCTCCAGATTCATGGTGTTACGCATCCGGGAATCGTAACACCGGCGCGACCTGCGGTCAAGCGGCGCTGTTTGACACGCAGCCGGGGCGGCCATATCCTGAAGCCGATGGGACACATAAGACCCATAGGACCCATATGTCTCGTTCTCCTCAGCGCGCTCGCCGCGGCGAACGCGGCCGATGTCGCCTGGGACGGCGTCATCCGCCTGACAACCAACCCGGCCAGCCAGGTTACGGGTTACTCGAGCCAGCATGGCGTCGCTGTTGACGGCGCAGGCAACGTGCATGTCGCTTGGCTGGACCAAGACACCGTACCGTATCAACTCCGCTATCGCCAATATAATGCGGGCACCCACGTGTGGCTTGAGGAAACGACGCTGACCACCCAGCAGGCCAATTGCTTTCGGCCGGGAATAGCCTGCGACAGCGCGGGCAACCTACATCTCGCCTGGCATGTCGGAAACTGGAATCCGCTTGGAGTCGGTATATGGGCCAAGCGCTACAACGCCGGCACCCATCGCTGGCGGCTGGACACGTTGATTGACAGCACGAGCGCCACTAATCCCCAATTGTATCCATCGGTCGCGTGCGTGCCGGGCACGGGCGACGTCGCAGTCGCCTGGTACGGGTCGCCCGACACGGGCATGTCTTACCAGGTCTTCTTGAGAGAACGGCATCCGGCGACCGGCTGGGACTCGGCGATGCAGGTTTCGCAAGCGTCGACGGACCATGACCAGGTTTCAGTCGCCGCCAACAAGAACGGCGACCTGGCGGTGGTCTGGATTGGAAAGGACTTCGGCGGCAACGAGTTCAGCCAGGTGTATTGCCGGCGTCGCGTCGGAGCCGCTTGGCAGGAAGTCGAGCTTGTCTCCGACATGCCCGCAAGTCCGCGCCAGTACTCACCCTGCGTCGCGTTCGACCAGGCAGGCGCGCTGCACGTCGTCTGGCATGGCCGGTCGATGATGAACATCTACCAGCAAGTCTTCCACCGTGAGTACGGTCAGTCCGGTTGGTCCGGCATCGATAGCATCAGCGGGGAAAAGGCGTACCAGCAGGAGTACCCGTCCATCGCCTGCGACGCTGCTGGCCGGTGCCACGCGGTATGGTGCACGGCCGACTCCGTGCACTCGCAGCTCCTGTACGGCCAGCGGGATACGGACGGCGAATGGAGTTCGCCGATGGTTCTCACCAGCCTCGACTCCGGGCATGTGAGTTATCCGTCCGTCGCCTGCGAGGCGGACTCAGGCATCCACATCGTCTGGCACGACGACCACTCCGGGAACCCGGACGTCTACTACCTGCGCGGCGTCCTTCCTGGTGCGGGCGCGGTCGAAGAACGACTGGACCCTCGAGCTGCGAGCCGCGTGTCCTCCGCGACCATCATCCGAAACCGCCTCGCGCTCCTGCATGCCTCAAGCCCTCGGATGAGGAGTTGGTTGATGGACGTCTCCGGCCGGAAGACGGCGCTACTCCACCCGGGCCCGAACGACGTCGGCCTCATCCCTGCCGGCGTCTACTTCATCGCCGGCGAACACTCAAGCTCCCGTTCCACCGCAGTCATCATAGCCCGGTAGCCGCGGCCAAGAGGCCGCGATCTTGACAGTCGGGCGACATCGGTGTATCCTCACGTCCGTGAGCGGCCGGGTCCGCGATGCGAGCGATGCGTCTGCTCGCGAGGCGGCGTTTCGTGTCGCGCCCCCGGTCGCCACCGAGTTCCGGCATTCAAGGAGAGGAGACATCGTGAGAACGTGGTTCCTAATCCTCGGGCTGCTGGCGGCCCTCGCCTGGGCGCAGGATTCCCTGCCCTGGCAGGGCGCGATTGTGTTCGACGCGCGGGTCAGGGTCGATGACGCGCCCGGCCTGACCGGTCACCCGGCATATCACAGCTTGTCTGAAAACTAGGTCCTGCAACGGTTGACCGTTTTGGGCGTCCAATAGTTTGGATGTCCATCTTGACATCTTTCCCAACGCCCAAAGGAGGTGACTGACCATGCCGTTCCGCTCC
>Ga0172366_10002906_pt1 | contig 13482 bp, 12 predicted proteins | sample LakKivSesite69cm_FD_114533 | JGI IMG/M metagenome (GOLD analysis project Ga0172366, IMG submission 114533) | Sediment microbial communities from Lake Kivu, Rwanda - Sediment site 69cm | ecosystem: Environmental > Aquatic > Freshwater > Lake > Sediment | place: Rwanda: Western Province, Lake... | reverse complement strand
TCCCGTACTTCAGGCAGCAGATATTCTTATCTACAAGGCCAATGCCGTGCCTGTTGGGGAAGATCAAGCGCCCCATGTAGAGATCGCCCGAGAAGTAGCCAGACGGTTCAATACGCTTTACGGCAAAGTTTTTCCGGAACCCAAGACCCTCCTTACCAAGTTCGCACGGCTCCCCGGATTGGACGGCCGTAAAATGAGCAAATCCCTCGACAACGCCATCCTGCTCTCGGACACCCCTAACGAGATTATGAAGAAAATTATGACTGCATACACAGATCCAAAAAAAATTCGCATGACGGATCGTGGAAATCCGGAAGGTTGCATGGTTTTCGCCTATCACAAAAAGTTCTCGCACGAAGATATCCACCAAATCCATGCCGACTGCCGTGGAGGAAAACTCGGTTGCGTTGCTCATAAAAAAGCCATGGCCAAGATACTGAGTGAACGGTTGGCCCCTATCCGCGAAAAACGGGCGTATTACGATTCCCACAGAGATGAAGTAAAAACCATCATAGAAGACGGCGACCGTAGAGCACGGGAAGTCGCCCAGGCAACCATGCGTGATGTGCGAGGGTCCATGCAAATGGGGTAACGAGTCTGGAAACCATCGAAACAAAGGAAGGATATAAGGTCACCCTTCCCAATTTTCAAGGTCCGTTAGACCTTTTACTTTATCTTATCAGAAAAGAAGAAATTGATATTTACGATATCCCTATTGCCACAATTACAAAACAATACCTGGAATACATCGAACTGATGAAGGAACTGGATCTGGAAGTGGCCGGCGAATTCATCCTCATGGCAGCCACGCTTATCCAGATTAAGGTTCGGATGCTTCTGCCCAAAAGCGAATACGAGGAAGAAGTTGAAGAAGAAGATCCGCGTGCGGAACTGGTCCGGCAGATTCTTGAGTACAAGCGCTTTAAAGAAATCTCAGAATCTCTGGCAGATATGGAGGATCATCAACGAAGGCTCTTTACCCGTTCGTGGTTCCAGTGGACCAAGCAATACAAAAAAGACGAGGGCATCTCTGCGGAAGAGCTTCTAATGGATGTCACCCTGTTTGATTTATTGAGCGCGTTTAAATCGGTCCTCGAGAACATGCCCAAAGAGACTGTACACCACGTTGCAACCGTCGGAGTGACCATTGAGGAACAGATAGATTTTCTTTTAAATCAACTATCAGAAAAAAATCGTATCAACTTCCGAGAATTGATGGTTCAGCTAAAGGAACGGGTAACCATTGTTGTCACATTCATGGCTATCTTGGAACTTATTCGAACGCACAGAATACGTGTGCAGCAGGCATCGGCTTTTGGGGAGATCTGGATTGTAAAGCAGTAGGTATCTTGTGGAAACAAAGGGCCGTAAAAATTTAAAACAGGTGGTGGAGGCACTCATCTTCGCTTCGGATATTCCGATCACGTATGAACAGATAAAAGGATATATTGAAGACACAACCGTTTCGCAGATTCGCCACGCCGTGGAAGAACTAAATCTCGAATACAAACAAACGGACCGGGCGTTTCACATTTTTCACGTGGCAGGGGGAATTCAAATGGTGACCCGAGAGTCCTACTCCCCTTGGGTCAGCAAACTCTTTCAAAAACGCCGCAAGGCCAAACTGTCCCAAGCGGCTCTGGAAACCCTGTCCGTGGTCGCGTTCAAGCAACCGGTCACAAAAACGGAGATAGCGGCTGTCCGCGGCGTCAATTGTGACGGAGTCATCTACACACTGCTGGAAAGAAAACTGATTTCCATCTCCGGCCGTTCTGAAGGACCCGGACGGCCGTTGCTCTATAAAACAACCAAAGAATTTTTACGCTACTTCGGCGTGAACGATATCTCTGATCTGCCCAGACCTCGAGAAATCGAAGAAATCTTGAAGGAGGAAAGCCATCTCTCCGACGATGCCATTAAATAAGTATCTGGCGCACTGCGGCATCACATCCCGGCGCAAGGCGGTGCTTCCCATTGCACAGGGACGGGTTGTGGTCAACAATCAGGTGGTCCGGGAATCTGGCCGAAGAATCGAAGTGGAAAAGGACACCATCCTGCTGGACGGCAAGAACGTAAAACCTCCCTGCTGTTTTCGATACGTGCTTTTAAACAAACCGCGTGGAGTCATCACCGCGGTGGACGATGGCAGAGGGCGAAAAACCGTGGTGGATCTTTTGTCCACAGGCGAAAGGCTTTTCCCTGTCGGAAGGTTGGATTTGGATACGGAAGGCGCTCTGCTTCTCACCAACGATGGAGAACTGGCGTACCGGCTGACTCACCCCAAATACGAGATAGAAAAAGTCTACGAAGCTCTGGTGAAGGGTCAGGTTAAAAAGGAAACGCTTGAAGTCATCGCCTCCGGAGTTGCGCTTTCTGAAGGCGTGGCTGTCACAGGGCAGGCCAGAATCCTGAAGAAAAACCGTCGTCAGACCTGGATTGAAATCCGGGTTCACGAAGGGAAGAAGCGGCAGATCAGACAAATGATGAAGGCCGTGGGGCATCCGGTTGTCCAATTGGCACGAACCCAATTTGCCGGCTTGAAAGTAACCGGTTTGGCCAGTGGAAAATGGCGATCGCTGACTGTTTCGGAGGTGAAGACGCTCTATCAAAAAGTGCACGTGTAAGCGCTTTTGAAAGCGGCGCAAAATTTTTTACATCCACATAGTCGCATTGAGTGTAAAAGACACGTTGAACAGGGTAGGATGAATACAGAATACCCAACAGTACAAAAAAGGAAAATTCCATGAAACAAGCAGAGGTTCCCTTTGACAAACAAGTGATTGATGATATTGTCAAACAGCAGGAAGTAAATCCCGAAAGATGCTCGATCCGAGAACTTAAACGATTGGTAGACAAGATCGAGGAGAAACTTGGTGTCCGCTTCATACGAATGGAATTCGGCATTCCAGGATTCAAAACCAACTCCACTGCCATTGAGGCGGAAAAGGAAGCACTTTCCAAAAAAGAGATTTCCAATCAATATCCTCCTACTGAGGGTATCCCTTCTTTAAAGGAGGAGGCAGCTATTTTTATAAAAAAATTTTTAGGGATTGATGTAACACCCGAATGCTGTGTACCCACCTGTGGAGCCATGCACGGTGGGTTTTTGAGTCAGGCTGTCGTTGGGTACATCCATCCAAAAAAGCGTGTCATTCTGTTTTTGGATCCTGGCTTCCCTGTAAACAAGATGCAAAATCGGTTTCTTGGACTGGAATGCGATTCCATAGATTTTTACAGCAAAAGAGGCGAAGCCCTTGTCAAAGCTGTGGAGACCCGTTTTCAGAAAGGCGATGTAGCCGGCTTTCTCTACTCCAATCCCAACAATCCTACATGGATTACGCACACAGAACAGGAACTTCGAGGGTTTGGCCGCGTACTGACACAGCACGACGGTATTGCCATTGAAGATCTGGCCTACTTTGGAATGGATTTTAAAGAAGGGTACGAAAAGCCGGGGGTCCCGCCGTATCCGCCAACCATTGCCCGGTATACAGAAAATTACATTCTTTTACTCAGCAGTTCGAAAATTTTCAGCTATGCAGGTCAACGAATCGGTGTGGCCGTTTTATCACCAAAGTTATTTCACTGGAAATCGGACGCACTTGAAAAACGCTTCGGATTCAAAAGTGTGGCTCACAGTCTCATTCACAGCGGTATTTACTGCACAACATCCGGCGTATCGCATGCGCCCCAATGGGGGTTGAAAGCACTTCTGGAGAAAGCGAATCAAGGGAATTGGAATTTTCTCGGGGAGCTCAAGGAATACCAAAGGAGAGCCCGCTTCATGAAAAAAATTTTTCAAGAGAATGGCTTTCGGCTTGCCTACGATGAAATCGGAAAACCACTGAACGACGGTTTTTATTTTACCTATAATTACCCGGGAATCAACAACACGGACCTGGCAATGGAACAGCTCTATTACGGATGGAGCAGCCTTTCTTTGATCGAAACCGGAGCAAAAGAAACCGGCGGTTTCCGAGCCTGCGTTTCCTTGGTAGACGAAAGCCAATTTGATACGCTGCGGTATCGTCTGAGGAGATTTCACGAGGATCATGGATAATCGAAATCAAGGATTCATCGTCACGATTGACGGTCCTGCTGCCTCAGGCAAAAGTACAACAGCCAGAATAGTCGCCCAAAAAATGGGATGGCTTTATCTGGATACCGGTGCCATGTACAGGGCACTCGCCGTAAAAGTGCTCCAAGAGAGAATTGCTCTCAAGGACACGAAAAAGATCAGCGGGCTGGCTGAAAGAACAACCATTGAACTTATTCCTTCCGACAACGGAACACAGGTTTTTGTAGACGGGAATGACGTCACGAGAAATATCCGCAGCCCTGAAGTGGACCAGGCTGTGGGACCGGTTTGTGAAATACCCCGGGTCAGAAAAGTTCTGGTGTCACACCAGAGAAAAATGGCAGAAGATCGAAACGTTGTGGCCGAAGGACGGGACATGGGAACAGTGGTTTTCCCAAAAGCCAATCTTAAATTTTTCATGAAGGCATCTTTGGAAGAAAGAGCCAGACGTAGAAGAAAGGACATGCATCATCGGGGAATCGCGATTTCTCTATCGCAGATCATGGAAGAAATTAAGCGACGGGACAAAAGGGACGAAAACAGAGATCTCAGTCCTTTGGAGAGGGCTGAGGATGCCATCCTCATTGATACAACCGATATGGATGTGAACGAACAAGTGGCTTTCATAATCGCTCGCATACGGCAGAAAAAGGAATCCGAAAGAACTCTCAGTTGATCATCTCCGATCTCTTTATCGGAAAATTTGGTAAACCATGAACACCAAAAAAGGAAAACAAATATGATCATTACTGTTGAGACCATGGCCAGACCTTGTCCAGGCGTTGACCGGGCGATCGCTCTGGCCGAAGAAATTCTTGGGAAGGGTCAGGTTCTCTATTCGGTAGGCCAATTGATTCACAATCGGCGAGAAATCGAACGATTGCAACGCATGGGATTACGGCACATGAAGCCCGACATCCTTGCCAATTTGAAAAACAGAGAGAAATTTGCCAACGCCCATTTTCTCGTCCGTACGCACGGCGAATCCGCAGAGATTATTCAAAAAGTCGAGGAACAAGAGCTCAGCATTGTGGATGCCACATGTCCCATTGTCCACCACTCCCACGATCTGGTGGATCAGCATACCAGAGAGGGATGGAGAATTATCATTGCAGGCAATAAAATGCATCCGGAAGTAATCAGTCTTTTAGCCCGGACACGAGGGAACGGCGTTGTGGTTTCCAGTGAAAAAGATGCCCTGAAAAACGACTCCGAGAATCGAAGTCTTCTCATCGCCCAAAGCACCATCCATCCTGATCTCTTCTCAAAAATACGGAAAATTCTTTCTGGGAAGTTACCCGGTCTGAAAATTGTGGATACGACGTGCCGGTTTATTCGAAACAGGCAAAACGACGTCTCATCCTTTGGCATGCTGCACGATGTCGTTATCATCGTTGGAGGGAAAAATTCCTCCAACTGCCGTCTTCTTTACAGCACGTCATTAAAAGTCAATCCACGATCCTACATGGTTGAAGCGCCTTCAGAAGTCGAAAATGCATGGTTTGGCACAAACGACAGGATCGGCATCACCGGAGGCGCTTCCACACCCCGCTGGCAGCTGGAAGAAATGAAGAGTTATCTGAACAACCACCAAAGTGAAGAAAACCCGCAAGGGTTAAAAAATAGAAAAGGAGGAAAATTTTTATGTTGGATGCGGAAAAACAAGAACAAAACAGCATGACGGATCATGAGAATCCGATGCAAGAAAACGAAGGAGGTGAAATTAAATCCACTATTTCTGAACCGAAGGAAAAAACCGAGAAGATAAACCAAACCAATTCCACGGTGGATTCCGGTACAGAAGTACAAGAATATTCCGATGAAGAATATCAGCGTTATGTCGACCTGTACAATCAAACCCTGACGGACATCAGTGAAGGGCAGATTGTTATGGGAAGAATTCTCGCGATTACCAATAAAGAGGTGTTGGTAGATATCGGATTTAAATCGGAGGGCACCATTCCTCTGGAAGAATTTGAGGACCCAGGGAATATTAAAATTGGTGATAAGGTGGAAGTCTTTCTCGATTCCATCGAAGACACAGACGGTCAGCTTATTTTATCCAGGAAAAAGGCTTCTTTCATGCGGCTTTGGGATAAAGTGGTGGACATCTTCAATGAAGGGGGAACCATTGAGGGCAAATGTGTTCGGCGAATCAAAGGGGGAATTGTTGTGGATCTCATGGGTGTTGATGCGTTTTTACCGGGATCCCAGATTGACGTGAAACCGATTCGCGATTTTGATACCCTCATTGGAAAGACTTTTGTCTTCAAAATTGTAAAGGTCAACCGGCTGCGGAAAAACATTGTGGTCTCCCGCCGCGCGCTTTTGGAAGAAAGTATGATGGAGGAGCGGGAGAAAATCCTGGTTGAATTGGAAAAAGGTCAGGTTCGCGAAGGCACAGTAAAAAACATCACCGATTTCGGTGTCTTCGTAGATCTTGGCGGAGTGGACGGCCTGCTCCACATAAACGATCTTTCCTGGGGTCGAATCAATCATCCGTCCGAAGTGGTCAAATTGGACGAAAAAATCAAAGTGGTGGTTCTGGATTTCAACGATGCCAAGGACCGCATTTCCCTGGGATTGAAGCAACTTCAGCCTCACCCGTGGCAGGAAATTGAAAAGAAATATCCTGAAGGTGCTGTGGTGAAAGGAAGGGTTGTTTCCATTGCCGATTACGGTGCTTTTATCGAGCTGGAAACAGGGATCGAAGGATTGATTCACGTGTCCGAAATGAGCTGGACACGACACGGTATCCATCCGTCAAAAATGGTCAGTATCGGCGAAGAGGTTGAGGTGAAGGTCCTCAATGTGGACAAAGAACGAAAACGTATCTCTTTGGGGCTCAAACAATTGACTCCCGATCCGTGGGACAATATTGAGCAAAAATATCCACCAGGGGCACGATACAAAGGACGCGTTCGAAACATGACCAACTTCGGAGCCTTTGTCGAAATGGAAGAAGGCATTGATGGCTTGATACACATCTCAGACCTTTCCTGGACCCGAAAGATCAAACATCCCAGCGAAATGCTAAAAAAAGGCGATGAAATTGAAGTTGTTATTCTGGAAATCAATAAAAAAGAAAGACGCGTTTCCCTCGGGTACAAACAACTCACCGAAGACCCGTGGCCGACCTTCGAAGAGGCCTATAAAGTCGAAACGCTAACTTCAGGAAAAGTGGTTCGGTTTGTTGATAAGGGTCTCATCATCGAACTGCCTCTCGGATTGGAAGGATTCGTTCCCCTTTCACAAATGGTTGAGCCCACCATGGAAAAAGTAGCGCAATCTATTAAGGAGGGAGACGAACTGAAGCTTGTCGTTATCGAATTCGATCGAAACAACAAGCGGGTCGTTCTTTCGCGGAAAAAGGCTATCGAATTGGAAAAGAAAGACGAAATCGAAGGTAAAAAGGCCGACATAGATGACTTCATCAAAAGAAAGAAGGAAGTTCCCACACGGACAGAAATAGCCGACAAATCGGCAAAAAGAGAGAAAAAGAAAAAACGCGAAAAAGATATAAAGAAGGCCAAAAAAGCCGAAGAGGACGCACAAGAAAATCTTTCTGAACAGGAAAAAGAAGAGGATTCGGAGAAACGTGACAGTGATGCCGTTCGAACGAAAAAGGCGTCCAGAAAAAAAACTTCAGCAGACGATTCCAAACATGAAGATCAAAATACAGAATCTGCTGATCCTCTGCACGATGCATGAAAGAGAAAAAATAATATTCATCGTTTTGTGAATCCATTGACTCAAAAAGGTAGGAGCCGGGCTTGTAGCGCTTGTCTCCTACCGTTTTTTTGGATGACCATGACTACCGTTTCATTCCACACATTTGGCTGCAAATTGAATCAGGCAGAGACAGCCTCTCTGGCTCAGGAATTCGAAGATCACGGATATCGGATCGTTGGGAATGGCCGTGCTGCGGATGTTGTCGTCCTGAACACGTGTACAGTAACGGCACGCAGTGATGCCAAATGCAGGCAGGCCATCCGGCATGCTATTGCGCTTAATCCCAGTGCCACCGTTATCGTGGTGGGGTGCTACTCTCAAGTGGCTGCGGATGAAATTTCTCACATTGGGGGAGTGGATTATGTCCTGGGCAGCGAGGAGAAGTTCCGCATTTTTGACCACTTTCCTGGACCGGGCAAGCTCTCCCACCCTAGTATCCATATTGCTCCTGTGGGGCAGTTGAAAAAAACCAGCGGCAAACCTGGACATTATTTCAATCATACTCGCGCTTTTTTAAAAATCCAGGATGGATGCAGTCACCGCTGCAGCTACTGCATCGTGCCTCTGGCGCGCGGTCCCAGCCGAAGCATTCCTGCAGAAGAAGTGATGCAACAGGCAAGCACACTGATCCAGAGAGGATATCAAGAAATCGTGCTCACCGGAGTGCACATCGGAATGTACGGTAGGGATTTGAAGAACGGCCACTCTTTGCCCCGCCTTCTAAAAAAACTTTTGGCACTCCAAAAGCTAAGACGCCTCCGTCTCAGTTCGCTGGACCCTGAAGAAATCACTGAAGAACTTTTGGAAGTGGTCAAAAGTGACGAACGTATCTGCCGCCACTTCCATATTCCCCTTCAGAGCGGAAGCGACGCGGTTCTCTCTGCCATGAACCGACAGTACACGACGCTCGAATTTCAGAAAAAACTGGAAATCCTTGTTTCGGAATTCGGCGATGTGGGTTTGGGAACCGATATCATTGCCGGATTTCCTGGAGAATCCGAACATCACTTTGAAGAAACGTGCCGATTTATTCACGATCTTCCTTTTACGTATCTTCACGTATTCCCCTTTTCCCCTCGAAGAGGAACCCGGGCCTTCACGATGCCGAATCCTGTGGAACCAAAAATCCGCATGGAAAGGGCTGCAAAATTAAGAGCGCTCGGAGAAAGAAAAAAGAAACTGTTTATGGAAAAATGGACGGGTCGGAAAGTCGAAGTGCTTTTGGAAGCCCGAAATCTGAAAGGATGGATGCAGGGATTTTCTTCCCACTACCTGCGAGTCGAGGTTCCGTATCACCCGGCATTAAAAAATCAGCTGGTCTTGGTGAAAGTGGAAAAGGTGTTGCGTACTTCTGTGAGAGGCACACCGATCACTCCCTAAAAATGAGGCTTCGTGCAGCGACAGGAAAAAGACAACTCCCCGATGTTTTTACATCTGATCAGAAGATCTATTCAATATAATCCATGCGTTTGTCTATCACGACCTTTCTTCTGTCCGACGTACTTTCGCCAATCGCACGCATGAGAATTCCACCACCAACCATCACGCCGAAATAGGTTGTAAAAAACCGCCACAGTATAGAAAAAACCGAAACCAAATGCGTGGGAATGATGAGAGACATCAGGGCAGCCGTACTGGTTTCTGCAAGAAAACTGGCGCCGGGCGTGGGGCAAAAATAGATGAGAAAGATCAGAAGTATCTGCACATAAATGACCTGCAAAAAGTCTGGATTCAGTCCCATGCCTTTCAGTACGACATAAGCAATAAAACATTTATTGAAGTACAGAACCACTGTAAGCCAAATGTTGTGAAACAGGACCCATTTTTCATTCTTCCAAAAATACCGGATGTGCGACTGATAGTTCTTGACAAAATCGTGAATCTTTTGGGAAATACCATTGAATGCAGGGGCTTTCTTTTTCCAGACTTTTCCCATTCTGAGAATGATCCATTCCACCCGCCGTCCAATGATCATGGGGCGGAAAAGAAAAATAATAAATACGAACGTGACAATATAAAAAATACCGGCACTAAAACTCAAAATAAAACGAAACTGAAAATTGGTAAAGGTTCGGCTCATCCACCGAAGAACCATCAGGCCGGCCACCATGAGAAAACCGAGAGTCGCCACAAAATTGATAATGCTCACAGACGTCGCACCGGATACAGATATGCCTGCGCGGTGGAGCATGTAGATCTGCGCTACCCCCCCACCAGTCTGAAACGGAGTGGCTGCTGCCATAAAAACGTTGGAGAGATTGGCTTTGAAGGAAGCCCAGAAAGCCCTGCGGCTGGAGAGAGAATCCATTTTGCGGATAAAAATAAAGATGCGTCCCGCCCCTGAGAAGAAATCAACGCCGATTAGCAGTACGGCCAATAAAAAATAAGAGAAACGAAACTCTTTCAGCGCATGAATGGTCTCTTGTGTTCCGGTCAGGTAAAAGATCAAAATAAAACCGGCAAGCGTGAGAAGAATAAAAATTCTCAATCCGTGGTTGACTGACTTCTTTGAGAGCATCTGGGGCATAAGCGATGTCGTCGGCCCTTTTCCCTTAGAAGCTGCTTCGGCTTGACCAGAGGTCTCTCACCACCTCACGGAGGGGTTTCTCTGTGTTGGCTCGGAGGCTGATGTAGCATTCATCGCAGGTGTTGTTTTTTGAAAATTTCTTCCGTAATTCTCGCTGACTCGTAAACGTGATATCTTTTTTCATGGCCCCAGGACAGAGGCTACCATCGGGATTGACTACCAAGGATCGTATGCCCGCCTTGCATCCTCCGGCATGTGCCCCGTTCTCATAAAACTGATAATACCGATTTAGCACATTTTCCGAAGAAAAGATACAAGCTCCTTTCCGTTTCTCTTCAATGATCCGGTCAAGAATGGCACGAAAGGCTTTCAAGTCTTCTGGAGAGGAGATCAGAAGATCTCGATTCTTTGTGCGGCCGGCCGTGTACATGCTGAGATTGAGCCTCGCCCCCCAGGACTGGGCAAGTCGGAGATTGTCGAGAAGACAAGGATAATTTTCCCTTGTCACGGCCGTGATCATGGTAATGTCGTTGTTCCCACGGGCGGTCAGTTTTGGGATGAGCTCGCTCAGATGCTGAAAAAGTCCAGAAATATGACGATTCTGATCGTGCCGTTCATCCGGAAAATCCAGGGAAATGGAAAATTGATCCACACCGGCTTCCTTCAAATGATCGTATTTTTCTTCCGTCAATAGGGACGCGTTGGTCACAAAAACGATATAGGGCAAATGCCCCGGATTTTTTAAAATGCGTACAATGTCGAAAATGTCCCTTCTCAAAAGCGGCTCTCCACCGGAGATTTGAACCACCAGAGGACGGATTTGCTCGTATATTCTGCGGTACTCCTCTGGACTCGCCTGTTTCTCATTCTTGATGAATTCCCCCTTATCGCAGTGATTACAATTCGCTGTGCAGTTGTGCGTCACCTCAATGGAGATCGCCCAAGGTTTTTGCATCAGAGTATTCCAAATCCACCTCAGAGCTCCTTCTACTGCAAAAAAACGATTGCGTTTGGCCATGAAATTCCTCATTGATTGTTCTGCTGCATGTCTGTTTGAAAGAAATTCAAGCTACTAAAATAATCCCACAAAGTCAAGTGAAGCGAATGAAAAACTGTGAATGAAAATTGGCAGACTCCCATTTTTTAATCTGACGTAGAGTTTATTCTCCTCCTCCAAAGACGAATGTCCCAAAATGCTAAATGGAGCAGTACTTCTTTTCCCCTTTTTCAAAAAAAACGACCTTTTTCCAGCCTAAGGATTTCAACAGCTCTTCTGTTTTGCGGAAATGCCTACCCACTTCTTCTGGCGCATGTGCATCGCTCCCCAAGGTAATCTCAATGCCTTTCTCCACGGCCATACGGAGAATGGGCAAAGAAGGATACGTCTCCTGATGAAGAGAGCGATCAATTCCTCCTGTGTTTACTTCAAGAACAAGATCTCGGTCTCGAATCTTTTTCAAAAGAGAATCAACACGTTCCGTGAAATCCGGGATGCATTGGGATCGAACAAACTTTTGGGGGAGATCAAAATGGGCCACCACATCGCACATCTCCCAATCAATCAAATTTTCCATACACTGCCAGTATTTTTCCCATAACCCACGAATTCCTCCCAATTCCTCCAAATGGGCTTGCAGCATATCCTCGGAATGGTCAATGGCGACTCCTTCCACAAAGTGCACAGAACCGATGATATAATCGAAGGAATAATCCCGGCACATGGCCTCTGTCTGGTCTGTGTAGCCTTTAAAATAATCAATTTCTGCAGCAAGAAGGATGGCGATACGGTCTCTGTACATTTTCTGAAGCCTGTGAACTTCTTCCACATAATTGGGAAACCGATCCTTCGGTATGACACAATCGTGAAACGGTTCATTAAAACCTGGAGGATAAGGAAAATGGCCTGCAAATCCAATCGCCTTGCACCCCAAACGAATCGCATTTTGTACGGACTCCTCCATGGTTCCTCGTGCGTGACCGCAGAACGGTGTATGAATATGAAGGTCCGGTAAAATGGCGTCGGCTTCTGTCAGCACCTTCCCGTCGCTGTCTGCTTTCATAACAGTTTAATCGTTAGTTCTTGATGACGGTTGTCTGGAAAACGCATTAAAAACACACTCCCCTGCCTCGCCGGAAGCTTTGATAAATTGATCCCGAGGCGTTCACTTTTGATAGATTAAAAAGTAGTCAAATACACCAGCTTGACTTCCCGGCTGGATCCCGGGACATTTTCTCTATTCTCCAACACGTTTTTCCACGCAAATTCGATGAAAAGTTTTTTAAAAAAAGACCATCGCAATCCACAGTTCAAATATCCCTTTCCAGAACCGAGGGCGTTATCGCTGTTATCGTTGATGGCTGTATCGTACTCGGCCATCAGGACCAGTTCCGAATTTAAGCGTTTATGGCAACCCGCGAAAATATTGGGATCAGAATCCCCATCCTCATTCTCCAGGCTCCAATTCATTCCTGCATGAATTCCGATTCCTCCTAAGAATGATGTATTTTTACTGGCAACCACATACATCCCCCTGGATTTAATTGCATAGCGTTTCAAATCCTTGCTATACTCTCCGTACCCCTGCGAATCAAATCCAATTAATAGAGCCGGCGAGAGAAATCCTTCTGCCACGACAAGATAACGGACGTGCACACAGGGCAAAGGATTCAGATTGACTCTGCCAATTCCTATGATGTTCTCACCGCCGTAAGAAACACCGAGACAAAACCGATCTGAAATCCCGACTGTCAAAGCGGTCAAAAGTCCCCCGCTGGAATACATTCGGAGTTCGGTTTCAATGCTGCCGGATGGCAGTGTTCTCGCAGATGGCATATCCAGAAGCATACCCAGATCAAGGGAGCCTGGCTGTGCCCATGTCTGAATTTGGACGAAAAACAGCACGAACAACAATAACATTTTTTTCATGGAAATATCTCCAAAAAAGATGGGGTTTGAATAGTCCCAAAATACACGGTTCAAAAATAAATGTCAAGGATATTCATTTTCACTCAATAAAAAACCTACCTCCATAACGGGGTAGGTCTTTCATCGGTTGATGAATTAAATCCCTCACCACTGATACGTTAAGCTCACCAGGATTTTATTCATTTCAATTTTTGTATGCTGGATGATTTCGTCCTGAAT